>Ga0181612_118786_pt1 | contig 19755 bp, 9 predicted proteins | sample HoacroProtozoa21_FD_119630 | JGI IMG/M metagenome (GOLD analysis project Ga0181612, IMG submission 119630) | Hoatzin crop microbial communities from Cojedes, Venezuel. Combined Assembly of Gp0051906, Gp0051904, Gp0051908 | reverse complement strand
TTTTTTTTTTTTTTTTAATACTTCTCACTGTTTTAAACAGTAAGCACTAATGGTTGATTTCTTTTTCTTATTTTCATACAGTTTTCAAAAACTCTGAGATTTTTTATAAAGAAAAAACAAAACACAGCTGCTCAATCCACCAATAAAAAACCTCAGCATATTAAAATACATCACGAAATAGCCTGTCTTTACTGCTCCTCCAAGTGTTTAATTTATTCCAGGTAATTCAATAAAAAGAACTCGCTTTAAAAGAAGCAGGCCAGGAACTGGAGTTGGTACTTTCTCACAAGCCCCGGCTCCTTTCAAGTAGAGCTGTATCAAATGCACAAATCTTTTGCTTCCTTTGGTCACTTACTCTTCCCTACACAGAAGGTGATTCCTGGAATTCCTATTTGCTGAAAAAGGAACTCATTACAACCACTTAGTTCGAATACTACCCTACTCATGCAAGAGACTAAAGAAAAAACCCGAGCCAAGCACAATATCCCATCAGCCTAGATGCCATGGGGCTCCGCAACACGGCAAGGCTTCAGAAGGACCTAGCGAGCAATTCGACCTACGACTGACCCATGGGCTGCATGTTCTCTCTGAAATACTTCAGTAGCTACTTCACATTCGCACTCCTGTTGTATCCAAATAGAGAAAAAAAAGTCTTTTTCATTCCTTCTGCCATTAGAATTTGGTTAACACAATGGTATCAAAGTAAAAGCTATCATTCAGATTATGCAAAATTGCCCAGAAGAACATGGTCTTGTTCAGATCGCTATAGAATTTCATTCCCTTACTGCATATAGAAAGAAAAGATATAGTTCTCATCTGTCATTAGAGTAACAATTTCTGCAGTTCCTCTTAATGGAACCCCAAATTTGATATACCATGAAAATGGAAAGAAAAACAACCCAAAGGACCAAGCAAGCTACTAGCCAAATCGCCAGCAAGCACAGTTCTGATATTCCCCTTTGTCTATCATGTACTGGGTCAATACCTCCCACAGACAGCAGCGCAATGACAGTCTTGTCCTGCTGAGACAGTATTTCTACACAGTATACCACAAGGTGATAGTTATCCTTAAAAAAAAAAGAGACATTAGCATTGTCCAGCAGGTGCCATGTAGTAGTAAAAGAGCCGTATCACAAAGAGTATTGTATGGAGACTGTCAGCTAAATGTTGAAAGAAGTTGAATTTTTAATGTAAGCAACTGCGTATTTTACTGTATTGCCATCTTCATTGATAATTCAAGTATGCTTGTCAGAATACACGCACCACAGACATGAATTAAAATATCTTTGTTTATTATGTTTGTTTACTTGCTTAATCCAAAACCTGATCTTCTTTACTCATTAGTGAAGCTAAGAGTTTCAATTATGCAGCAAATAACCACACATTGTGTTTAGCATAATCAGACCTGTAGATCTGCACAGTATTTCTCTTTCAGTACCAATACTGAAATTATGATTCCTCTTACAAAATAAGCCAGTTTCTGGCCAACAAAAATGTTGTTTCAATAACAAGCAGCTCTTTCACTTACTACGGGCACATGGTAGTTGGCCTCCAAATAGGAACAAGCAAAGGGCAGAATTTTCCTCTTCATGCCCAACTCGCAACAGCAGACCTTTAATCTTATGTTTTTAAAATTGCATCAAGCTCACAAATCTCTCAAAAAACACAGCCCAGCAATGGGCCCTATCGAAGTCTTCTTAGTAGCAAGGACAATTCAACAGCCACGGAAGAGAAAGCATAAGATGGCATGCACTGCCCTTGAGTGGTTCTAGGAATCCTCACCCATGGAAATACACACAACTGTGAGGTTATCACAGAGAGAAGCTTACCTTGCTTCACTTTTCTGGAAAAATCCCAACTTATTTCCCCCAAAGCTAAAGGCAACAGTAGCTCGCATATCTCCACAACATGACAACTACTGGTCTCATCTCAAGATAACAAACGTTTCAATAGGAAACGAGTTGGGGGGGATATGTTGTCCCCATGTGCCACGGTTGGCGACCGAACAACCTGCAGGGCAGGATAGGAAAGTAGTAGTAGGCTTGAGAAGACAGCAAAAGAGAAAAGCTGAAACTAAAGAGAAGAGCAAACAAACCCTTTTGTTCATCTTTTTAACACTGGATATGCTCTTCAGAACTTCTGCAGGGCTGGCATGTAAGCTACTACTTTTGAAACTACCATTGGTGACCACCAGGACTACCAGGCACACAAGTAGCTTTCAACACCAAACCCTTCAGCTTTTCCTTCAATTTACTGAAAATTTCCGCTAGGGAACTTCACATTTGTTTCCTGCCGCGTGCCTTTAGGAGGCCAGTGTTAACTGCTGTCTGGCTTAACAGAATATGTAATGCTTCAGTGTTCTTCCATAGTTACTTCTTGTACTACGCGCAGTTCCAAGATTGCAGCTATCGCAGAAAGCAACAGGTGAACTCCGAAACACCTGATCGACGCCGACTTTAATATTGTCTACAGGCCAATGGTTGTCACTGAATTCCTTAGGTTACTGTGAAAAATTGGAAGTTTTAATAGAAGTTTAAAGCTCATTTGAGGGACACACTGCCACTTCTAGGCTAGTAACTGTGTGAAATCTACTGGGTTTAATTTTAAAGTCTGCTATGGATTAGCTGGGGAGTCACGACTGCCGTGTAAGTTTTGTCTTCTACGTGTTCACAGTATTTCCAAGGTGTACTGAAACGTTCTAACAGAAGGGCTATATTTCTTACAACATGATGTATCATAAATAGCAGATTTTCAGCTCTGAAAATCTGGGCTTTTATCTTAGTTATCCAACAAATTCACCCCTAGGACTGCAGAATTTTTGTCTAAAGTCTCTCCTTAACCTTGCACGTGACAAAGGAATGAATGCCATCCTGTATTCTCCTCAAAGCTGCGATGAAATAATTTTTACTGTGAAAATCCTAGATGCAGATTCGGGATTACAGAAGATGGCCTGTCGGCCCTGGAAATCCCCAAATTAGCACCAGTTCCAAACCTAAAGTATGTTCAGATACGGAACATGAAACTGCTGCATCTTCCCCGTGACTCTTGTATTTCGATAACAGCCACTTTGGCTCAGTAGATTTCTTCTGCCTTTACCTCACCAGTAAGAACACTCTGCACCTCACAGAACACCACAAAGAAAGGCGATGAAAATGTAAAAATGTATCACATGCCATTTTCCACTGGAAAAAAAGAGGACTGGAGGAGGAATACATGCGTCAGATTCCAAGTTACTGCTAGACAGTAAATATTTGTTTATTATATTATTAGGATGGCACACAGTTAAAAATATTGATACTTTTGTTTAATCCCTATTATTTCTTATCACGTCAATAGGAGCAGATCAGCACTCAAAAGTCTTTGTAAAAACCTTTCTCGCTCACTCTGTGAGCATGTGGACTATAACACCAATCCACAGTCCATGAGAGACTTGTAACCTGATTTCGTATTTCAACAATTTACCTCGATTCCTACTACATAGTGATTTTATAATTTTGAGTACAGAATGACCTCCCATGGTATTTATTATGAATTTGGAAAAGTTGTATGCACCGAGCGTCCAGTGGCAACTGAAAATGATGGGAGCTGTACTAGTTCACAGTAACATGTCCTGCCAGGAGAAGGCCAAGCAATAAGAAAGCCTCCAGATTAGTCTTGCATCCAGTCTGCAACTGGAACACTAGAAAATGTTTTAACTCCTTTATGTTAAAACTTCTGTTCTAAACCTAAATTGCTACCATACCTTTCTTAGGTATTTAACATATGCTACCAAAATGAAAGGCAGTTTCACAGTATTCTCCCAAAGGAAGAAGATGCATCTCTTGTTTACAAATTAAAAAAGAAAAAAAAAAAAAAAAATCGTATTTTTAAAAAACTTGGATTTTCTCTATTTTTCAGCTGTACAAAAAAAAAACCCTTTAGATATTACAGAGAAGTGATTGAGACTGTTAACAGCATAGCCTGCTCAGAGACGGAATGGAAGCTTGGTTGCTTTTTCCTCTTTTAACATCTCCAAAAAGATCATTTGGAGAAGCAGCATAGTGGGACGCAGAACAATCGTAACGCATTAAGAGGCCACTGGCCAGCAGCTAAGGTAAGAAGACAAGACAGCATGGCTAATCAGTCTGTACAACCCGCATCTTGAAAACCATTATTACTTAAAGTAGCTACTTGTACTTTTAAAAAGAAGTTAACACATTCCGTTCTTTTGCCTATTTTCTCAGAAGTAGCACAGCAAGGCTGGCTTCATCCTGTTTAAACTCTGCAAAACCCCGCGTTGCCGGTGTCCTGTCGGATCAGCGGCCATCAGCCGGGAATACCAGGCAGGCCTTTGGCAGAACTCAGATAAGGAATCTGGGCCAACGATGTCCAGCGGAGAACTTGGAGCATCTAACGACTACCAAGGCGCTCGAATTATATAAGCTTTAAGTTATGACAGGCTGCTCTCCAAAAATCGCGACTTCCAATACTCGCGCATGCAAGCCAGATTTCACTGCTGGCTCTGTCTCACCATGCTGCAACGGTTTAATTCAGTTGAACCAGAGATTCTCCTCCACTGTTAGGAATAAGAGCTAGCACAATACAAGTGTCTTACAAACTGCAGCAAAATTAATTTCCAGTTGATGAAAGTCAAATCCATGGCATCCCGCAGCAATTCTGCATGCGTTGGCTTTTTGCAAGTTCTGCTGGCTGCCGAAAAAAACGCAGCATTGATAAAAGATGCATTTTGTTGTTAACAACATTATGTATTACTATGATTTTATTAACGTTATCTAAAGTATGTGCTCAGGCCACTTGTGCGATCAGGAAACGAAGTTTGCATTTATCTTCTCTAGGAGTACTTTAAAGCCTGGGAATACCAAATCCAATCTCTAGAGTAAACATATCCTGAGATAAAAATGAATGTTTGTTCTGATGTCTGAAAAATTATTTTCAAAATGGCAATCATATTTCTATTACAATAAAGAAAAATTTGAAATTACAGGCAAAACAAATTGTGAACTACATAATGTAAATACGAGCCTAGTATCTTTAGAAAAAATAAAGTTTGAGACTGTGAGGGATTCTGGACAGAACAAAAAGCCAGCTCTATCTGTGTACACCTGTGCACATGCATGTCATACCTCTACACTCTTGCTTCTGTGGCTGATAGTTCCTGAATACAACATCTATCATACAACCATCTCCTCTCTGAAACATTGTTCAATAAACAAGTCTTAGTCTTGGGGCTGCAAAGCAGAGTTTTGATCTTTAATAATGTCACATATAATTGGATTTATACAGAACATTTTCTTGGAAGATGCCCCTAACTTCCTCAGAAATGTAATTCATAGTTTCCTTTCTGAGCACATCACGATCATAACAGGGACCGATGGGACCCATGGGTACCTCATATATGTAAATACTACTGAATACAAATGGAAATACTTGGCTGCAGCAGTTATCCTGGGGCAAACTGTCAACAATAAGGCAAATAATACTAATACTTTGTGCCTATAACAGAAGCTGAGATGATTTCACAAGGGCTATTGAATTAAGCCAAACAGCAAGCTTCCAAGCCACGGTTCTGCAAAAAAATTCGACAACCAGGAACAGCCAGGAATCCAGGCCTCTTTCATGACTCCAGACTCAGTATCTTAATCTCAAAGACAACTCTTCCCTCATTCCCTCTGTTCCTCCTAACAGGCCTGGTCAGAGCAGTTACATTTCACAGTGAAGAGAAGACTCACATGCACTACTTGCTTCCAGCTTGGTCCCCTTTCTCAAAATCTGTCAGTGAATATTCAGTCATATTAAAATTATCAATATCATACCAGTACTGTTCTGTGAGAACTTGGTGTATGCATTGAGAAATGCAGTCAAATAATTCTTTTTTTGGTAAAAGAGGATCATAAACTTCGCTATTACAAAGTGATGGCCATCCTGAAGGGGAAACGCATTTTATATCAATTTTTAGAGCTCTCAAATATTATAACGAGCTTGTGCAGAATACATTACTTTATGATATAATTTAGAAAACTAGAGTTTAGAACTGTAAAAATGGCCGATATTTCTAGCCTTCATGGTTCCAGTGATAACTTTAAAAATAAGAACTGTTAAGTAATGCAGGAGTGTTCTCCTGAGTCAGCAAAGGGCGTTGGCCACCAGCTCTGCTCAGAAAACTTCGATCTTCATCGAGAGCTGACTGAAATGTCATTCCTTCAGTTAGTGTCATTCTTCATCCTTTTAGATGAAAAACCTAGAGAATGTGCCTGAATTGAAAAAACACGTGTGAAACAGAGATGATTCTTGTTCACTTTGGGAGGCTGTGCTCCTCCCAGCAAAACCCACCTTGCTCTTTCTCAATTTGCTTATTAAGTGACATTAGCACAGCACATTTTTCTAGAAAAGCGTTCAAACAAGCAGACAATTGAGTTTAGCAATTCCACTGAAATTCACATCCACCCACAAAGTTAATGGTAATTTTTTGAGGAAGAGAAACAAACTGCAAGATGCTTTTGCATTCCAAGACCACTCTGTGCCATGATGTCCCAGAACAGTCCAGATGACAGCGCTTTCTCCACTGTTACAGGGACACACGAGAAGAGCTGAAACCACTTCAGATGGACGAGTCATCAACATGAAAGCCCATCTGTGATGGCAGCGGCAGTAACAGCAAACCTTGAGTGAATGTTCGGATGTTGTTAGCATCCAAAAACAGAAAGCTGATAAACAGAAACTCTTCTCCTTAAGCCAGCATTACTTCTTCGTAAGAGAAACCTGAGAGTATACTAACAAGCTAAGCTTTTTAGCGATGAGTGGAGAGGCGCAGCAGAAACCCGTGTGGGTGAAACATCTTCCTATTGCTTTTTCAACTACATGGCATTTTCTGGTATCTACAATGCAAAGTGAGCCCAGAGATATTAACTGAAAATGACTGAAGAACATGTATTGAAAAAAACCTGCCGAATAAGAATGCAACTGCTCGCCATTCTTAGAAAACTGAATAGGAACAAAAAAATACAGAAAAGACCAGAATTTTTTGATTCTTTTTGAAAAAACTAGTGGGCACTCTAGTCATCTGCCTCTAAAGGATGAAGAATTTAATCTACGGTTCTAGGAAACTGCAGTTTTTTCCATTGCATTTTAGTAGCTTAAGCCACTAAACCAGCTCCTTATGTGTAGAACAATAACGGTCTGATTTTGCTGAAGTTATTAAGACTTTGTCCAACTTCCAGCGGGACAGAAACAGACCGTAAGGCACATTCTGTACAATCCCTTCTAAAAAGAAGATAAAACGCACATAGTTTTTATCTATTCTTCTAAGGAACTGTACATAAATAGACAATATTTTGCGAAATACATACCAGGATTACTTTTTTCTTATTCATTTATAAACATATTGAACTGCAAAAAAAATACACTAAGTGAGCAAATAGTATTATTTACCTTTGCTAAAACCGGGTTGCTGTTTCTGAAGCTGTTCTACCTTCTCTTTCTTAACCCGAAAACACACAGGAGGAATCACAGCACAGAATTTCCTCATGCAAATACACAAATAAGGTGGAAAATCTCCCCCGCCTCCAAGTTGCATTCATTCTTAGACTGAGTGAAAGGAGCAGGTTACAGTGACACAGTTAACAATTCATTTTAGTCAATTTAACGATAATTACTCCGCAATCACCACTTATTTACAAACACATAAATGCTTGCTTTCGTTATGGAATTAATCATAAAACACATAAGGTGTTTAGTATTGTAATTAAGTATAGATTTATTAATGACACATAACACTTGTAACTAATTAATGCACACAGTTAATCATTAAGTATCTTGCTAAGTGCTTATTAGGGTGTCTCCATCCATGGACAGCTGATATTTCCCTTTGTTATCTGCCCGAGATCTTCACGTTTTGAGACAGCAAGGAGCACAGAGGAAGGTAAGACCTCCGAGTAAACCACTTTGTGCCATGAGTATTACTTCAGACGTCACTGTGCTACTGCTTCACAATTAGAAAACGATCCAACAGCTTATGTCTTGGAATGCTTACAATCTAATAAATTTAACATCTCAAAAGCAGGAAGTTCTGCTAGACCCAGATAACTTGTATTTTGTTTTAGAATATCCATGTTTTTTCTTTTGATAGGTATTTGCATACAAAAGTAGTTCTTAATGACAAAGCCTTTTATTGATTAACGAAATTTCCTCTACACAGGAAATGTGCCCTACCTTAGGAAACCCGACATTTGCAACTCATCTACACTTGACATCTATAGAATTTAAGGTGGTTGCGCATCCTGTGCAGATGGGCTCCTGTTTCTTATTAATATCGTTTTATTATTTACTCATGTTGCAGTAATGTTCAAAGTCTCTGATCTAGATTGCAACTTCATTATAGTACAGGTGATCTATACACAAAGGCTGACTCTATTCCTACCCTACAACACTAACTTTACGAAAAATGCAAGTAAATGAGATACGAACCACAAGCAAAGTAATGAGGATCACAAACTTCCTATTAGTCACTTGCTATTTTTATATCCTCCATAAATTCTTGATTGCCTTTCCATTTCCTCCTTAGCGACTGTAAATAACAATTACGTCTTTTTCTTGATTTTATGTTTTAGCTACAAGCAAAAAAGAACCCACTGCACTAACCGGAGCTGCTCAGCGCACTGGGTATAGCATTCCTCCCATGGCTAGCTGTACCAGTCTCCCATGGTGGCTCCAGCTACCCCCTCCCGCTCAAGGAGGAGCGATGGCTACTGTCACATATGCTGGGATCGGTCGTTCAAAGTGATGGAGCTGGCCCAGCTGTTGCTCCTGGGCTCTTCTGAACATAGTCCTACCTGCAGAAGGTTCTTCTGCCTTGCCCTGTGGGGCACACCCTCCTCCCTACAAGTTGTTTAGGGGTTATACTTCTTTCCTATATAATGGGGGTTTTTTGAACAGTCTATAAGCATCAGGTTTGTCACCATAAATATATTCAGTGTGACTTCACATTTGAAATTGCAAGCGTACCCTCTGTATTGCTTCCTCACCATTCCCCCTCTCCTTGCTCCTGATCCCAGTCTGCAAGTCTCCTCATTCTGCCTTAGTTATTAAATAATTCGCCAGCACTTGTAGAACAGTACAAATGTCTGGAAACAGAAAACAAAGTTCAAGGATTGGGAACACAAAACCACCCCCAAATAACTGGACACATGCTGATATTTCCTTTGGCTCCGAAACCTGCACACACGATAGGGCTTTGTTTAAATAAGTTTTTTTGTAACAGCCGTGTGGAAGTAACAAGTGTCCTCAGGGGCCAATCTCACTAGTTAGGGAAATCTTCACTAACACCTTCCAGTATCAGACAGAAATTTATAACCAACGGACCACATATTCTTTATCAACTGCAGAAGACTGGATTCTACCTCATTAAGGTGATTTTATCTTGTTTATGAAATCAACACTTCTGTAAGCTCTCCAAATGTCTCCATTAAATCAGTGATATATTTTTATCAGAAAGCCAAATGAGATGTAGCTGCTTAGTATGTTTAGGTAGGTAGTTTGGTGGTGGTTTTTTTTGAATTAAATTTCCAGTAATCTGGTACATATCCTATAATACTTCTAATACATTGTCATGAAGGGAACTTCCAGTGTTTCAAATGCTGGAATAAATCTTGGTGATATTAATGTGCAATTTATATGACAGTAGCTACGTGATAGATGTCCAGAGCATCTCAGATCAAAACACTGAATCAGTCATGAGCACATGCATGTCATTATCTTAAGAGAAACAGTATGCTCCTTTTCTGCTTCTGAAGAAGTGATTCCAAATTCAAGCCAACAATGTAAAATTTTACTTGAAAATAATAAAGCTGCTTTCCCACTATGAGAGAAAACAAGCGTCATGAATATCTATCAAGCATTAATTTCTATGGTGTTGGTTTTTTTGATGTTTTTTGATTTAAAAAAAAAAACCCTCATGATGAGCAGTGGCTAACAGATGGCTAAAATGATTGTGTTTAAATTGTCCAGAGAAGTTTGCCTTGACCCAAGACCTTGCAGACATAAATACAAATACACTTCTCTCCCCCTCAGGACATAAATGGATTGTGAGCAGTGCAACACAAGCATGCATAAAATCATAAAAGCACTGTAGATAAAAACATGTTAAAACTTTCTACAAGAAAACAGTGAATGTGTGAAGTACAGCAGGTTTATTTTTTTTAAAGGAATAAATGCATACTTGTGGGACTAGCACACTGATCCCTCTCACCATCTGCAATATCCGCGCCCGAGCCCGACGCAAGATGGCATCAGCTGAGGACAGTCCTCAAGACTCTGCCATGCCCATGCGCTTTGGAATCCCGAGTTGAGACGGGACGATAAATTAAATAGTGTTAGAATTACGGGGTTGATGGTCAAAGACAGTAGGACTAATAAAAATGGTAAGCCCAGCAAGTAACGGTAGCTTCACATATACAGACCATTCTATCAGAGAAACGTACTTTAAAACTTTTACTGGGGGGATGCTGTCTCACTTTGAGCTATGACAGGTATCTTTCAAAACAACAGATGTAAAGGGCAAGCCACGGGCAGACGCTCACCCTGAGGACTTTATTTGTATCCTTGCAATCTTTTCAAAATGAGTCCGGGGTACCCCAAATAATTTTTAATTCAATAGCAATCGTGGTGCAATGAAAGAAGAACCTTAGCAATAATACAGAAAAAGAATTTTTTTTTTGCATCACCCCCTCAAAGCCGAGTGATTTGTTGCCGTTAGAGTGAAACATCTGAAGTTCATTCGGATTTTAGCTTTCTTGTGCTAAAGATTTTTCCAATCTTCTTTTTTTGGCAAGAGCTGGTGGGCGATATATACTGCTTGAATTAGTGCTACTAATTGTACTCACTCTGCAAAAATAGATCTTCGAGTCCAACTGGAGCTGTGCTGGATGAAATGACAGGGCTCACAGAAAGGGCAGCCTGCAGCTCTTCTGCAAGCCGTTGGCTATGTTTCCCCACATCAGCCGAGCTATCCGGTGTTCACATCTGTACAATTCTGCCAGAACTTCTCCTTCCCACAGGTCTGTCTTGGCAAACGTATTGCTTCTACCAAAACCAAAGGCAAAAGCAGCAAATGGAAACAAGGAGCAGCACAGGTGCTCCTATCAGCTCTATACCCCAAAAAAGTCTCTCTGTAGAATAGCAATTCTTTCTAAACCTTTCAGTGTTTCAGTACATTCTGGAAACCAAGCCACCACTTCCAACACTGAGCACAAGAACAGCTATACTTGTTCAGCCAAAGATCCGTGTAGTCCAGAGTCCTGCCTCTAACAATGGCCACGAGTAGACGCACACAAGGAAAACTAAGAGCAAGGCATCCATTTATCACACTTTTCCCATGTCATCTTTCAGCTCCAACTATTTCCAGCTCAAAAAATTCCTGAGCATGCTGTAGTTTCTCTTACAAGGCAACGCTCGGTGAATCCATCTTCCAAGAACTCGAAGCGAACATTTCGCAACCACAACCACCTCTGGCAAGATGTGCCACATATCTGCAACCTGTATTTATTTTGAATCTGGCTTCTACTAGCTTGACTCGGTAACACTTAAGTCTCACCTTGGAAGACGCAGTGAACAGTTGATCCTAACGTATCCTCTCACATCGCTACCTGATTTCTTCAGCTTCTGTAGTTTCCTCCTTTCAGCTGCTTCTTTTCGAAGCAAGAGTTCTATGTTCCTCATACAGAAGCCATTCTTTATCTCTGCTTATATTATCGCCTTTCTCTGAACTTTTTTCCAGTTCTACTACAGCCTTTTGGAACTGGCAGCACCAGAACTATAAGCAGTATCCAAGGTGTGGGTTTCTTTGATCGTTCACTGATGTTTTGTGCCTTGTTCTCTAGTCTTTGCTTTAGAACTCCTAACATTTGGGTTGGTTTGTGCTTTGTTTGGTTCTGCTTCAGTTTTTGTGGTCCATCCAGTCGGATGAGAACTATTCCAAGTGCCTCTGCTTCCCCGGTGCCAAACATAACAGAGGGCTCTGGGTGCCCGAGTGGTTTTGCTTTGAAGCTCGCTCCTCTTGCAGGGCATTCCTTCCTGGCGCAGATGGAGCCGTGTCACTCGGCGAACCCTTACCCACGTCTGTCAAGTCCTTCAGGCATCACAAGTCAGATTTCCCTTTGCAGAAGCTACGCTTCTCTCAAGTGGGCTGTACTTAGCCAGGCATTCATTAACTCTATTTTATTACAGTCTCTATTAAAATTTGTGTGGTAAAATCCTACAGCTTGCATGCTTGTAATTCCCCAGCAACTGGAGGGATTGCTTGAGCAATAGGATTATCTCTAATAATCTAAACCTAGGGAAATATTAATTCAGAGATTCCCTTGTGTGTGATTAGAATCCTCAGACAATGTTTTCTAAAAGACAAACATACTCCTTTTTTTCAAAGAAAGGAAATGGAGATGTTTCTGTTTTGGCCTTAGATAAGGTGGCAATGGACAGAGTTGCCAAACCAACAGAAAACATTTTTGTACCCTAAGCATATTTTCCCTTTCAACTTTCTGCCCCCCAAAATTACTTTTAAAAATTTTTTTCAGGTAGGCATATAGCTGAATGAATACAAGCACTCGCTACAGATGTGAAGAGAGCCACGTACGCTTCTTCTACATCAACCTTCCATTTATCTCTGTTCTTCAGCTACCACACTACATACTAAGCTTGCATTTTTCTGGTAGAAGGATGAAATACAATTGCATCATCTCCAACTGCCACAAAACTGCAGCTTGAAGGCATGTGGTATTTATTAAACACAGTCAAAGCTACTGAGAAACTCAGAAGCAAATGTATCTGACCAGGATAACAGTTATCATTAATCAATACTGCAGGGAAAAAAAAAAAAAAAAAAAAGACCTAAAGGCTTATTTAACAACAGTTCTGAAAAATCAGTTCAGTAGCTCACAGAAGGCCTTTCCCAATAAATACTCCCTTACTCACAAAGATATTTGTTGCTTCTAAAATGTTGTTCCCAGTAGTTCCGTGCTACTCATGATCATCCATGGCTGGATCGTCCTACTAAGCCTGGTCTGGTCGGAGAGCTGTGCTGGTTCTTTGCTGCAACGTAAGCATCTACCTGCTTCCATGCATCTAATGGACGAGATCTTCCGTGTGCACCAGCTGGTGTCGTAGGACTTTTCTTTCCATTAAGCTCTCAACAGAGGCTCTTGCAACCTAATTTTCTATGTTTTGTGCTAGTCACATTTGCAGTTACCCAGGTTATTCCCACCTCCTCGTTACATGTTACTACACTGGAGAGCTGACTAGGCGAAGCCATAGAGGCAGCTTTAGAGCAAGACGTACTTTTCCTGTAACAACACACAACTCCCCCTTCCTCCCTCCAGGGAATCTACAGGAAATCCACAGCCAGTGCTCTTCAGTAGAAAGTTTCTACATGTTGATCATATGCAACAAATCAACAGATCAGTAGCGATATCATCATTTTCCTTCCCTTCACCTCCCTGTTCCCCAAGATATCAAAAGACAGGGATTTAAGGAACAGACTAAAGCCACGATATTGTCTCGGGAAGGCATCACACAGGGATGGCCACCTCTGCACCTCACATCAGTTTTCACTTGCTGGGGGGGTGGCTGGGAGCATTTCAACACACACCAGAGCAGTGCCCACCACTGCTCTGCCACATGGTGGTTACCTTCTTCCAACAGCTGTGCTACAGCACGGAAAGCAGAGCTGAAAGTGCTCCGTCAGGCCCAGACGCTCCCATCGTCTCCCCCAGCAGACTTCCAGGCTGGGCTTTGGGAAAGCCATGAGGGAAAGCGGCACGAGGGGCTTTTTACACTGCCTTGGAAGCTACGATCTACTGCGGAACAAATGCCCCACTACAGGCCTGCCCTAACAGACACTGCATAAAGGCAGGCAATTCCAAATTTGTAAGTAATTAAAAAAACCCATAAAATAATGTGTAATTTTTATCTCATTATAAGGAAAAAAACTGTAATAGATACATTTCTTTGAAATCTTTCAAATTTAAATTTCTGTATACATACCAGTTTTTACTCAGCTCCTACAACACCATCTACCCACATTTAAATAAAAAGATATTTTTAAAACTAAGTAGTACCTTAATGTCTCAGAAGTCCACAATAATATGTACAAGCATAACGGTATTAGAAGTGAGGGTCAATAAATATGCCTCGCATATGTCCTTTTTTCTTTAATAAAAACGTAAATGTGATGTAGACAGTTAGGCCACAATTACTTGCACACTTTTATTACCAGGGCAAGTAATTCCTAACCTCTCCCTGCCCTAGTCGCTCATTAATAGCCTTATACCACGGCCAGTTTTATGGCAGAACAGACCGTCGCACTGGACAAGCGAAGACCCGATGTTAAGGACAGGGAGAGCACGATTGGGTCCCGCACCCTCCACCAGAAATGGACAGGCATCCTCACCTCCAATTTTCCAGATCCAGAGATTTGAAAACCCTGCTGTCTTCTTTAAGACTATATCGTCTGTCATGGAAATGTAGTAGGCACTCTAAAAATAATGAATTTGCACACAGTTTTACAACCACAGTCAACCACTTTTTTTTTCCCCAAACGACAAAACGCGTCGGGGACATTTCACAGCTTCAAGCCTGAAGATGTAAGAGAATGAGCCCAGGTGGGCACCGACGTTTTCCCAGACCAAGGCACCCGCGGCATTTGGCGAGGGGCACAGCAGCGCAGCACACGCCGGCTGCGGCCCCCTGATGCTGGCTCGGGCTCCCAGCAGCCAGCAGCCTTTCGAGCCCCACGTCCCTCGGGACAACCCAGCTGCCCTCTCGGGGCTCCGGCCCCTCGCACCAGCCGCAGGCTCTGGCTTTGCCATCCCTGAAAACGATCCAGACTCGGAATGATGCTTCCTTCTACGCCTGCTCCTTAACAGCGCTTCTTTCGAGTGTGAAGTCACGCTTGGGGATTCCTGCAGCCTGGAGTATTTATGGCTTATTTGGCCCGTGTATCTCTATTTTTTTCTACGCTAGCCGAAATCCATCTGAGCTGCCATCCCGCACTGCTGCCTCTGGCATGGCCCTGCCCGCTGGCCGGGCAAACCCAGGCTCCGACCGACCCCGGCAAAGCAACGGCAACGCTTCCCAAGAGGTCAGCGAGGAAAAATTGCATCACTCCCCAGCCCTTGGAGATCAGATACCAAAACTTATTCATCACACCTGAAGTAAAAATTACTATTACACTAACTTTCACCAGACTGGCGAGCACGGTTTATCCCTGCAAACAAATACAGAGATGACTGTTAATTTGGGGGGATGACACCCAAATACAGATATATAAATACAGAACACATACTGGCACTGGCGTGGGGCAGAAGTGCACTGTGAGATTTCTTACAGCTCCCATAGTCTGAAACAGATTTGCATGCGTAGTTTGTACCAGTACACACCTGGGATACAGTCAAAGCTTTACGCTGGCAGTAGTTTTTATGGACAAGTTTAAGTACTATCTTCAAACTACCTCTTTATAACATAAATACTAATAAAATAATAGTAGTAAAATCTTAAACACTGTAGAAGGCGGTGTTACAAAAAAGGAATAAGGTATAAGATGTTGCACATTTCTGGGTAAACGCAGAATGCTTTAAGCAGGTAGAAACATAAAGGTGACATCATTTTAGTCACTAAAAGAAGTGTGAAATTTGTTCTCACCCACAGTATCTGAGTGCTATTACCCAATACCTTTAGGAACATCCTTAAAACGGGGAGGATCAGATGCACCGCAATCATGTACTCCTGACACACTTGCCCGCTCTATTATTATTTTACGGCTAGTTTTCCCTGTTCCCCCAGGTACTGGGGGCTTTCCAGATAAATTAACTTCTAATACGTTATGGGAACATTATTATTTCGGGTCAACATTTTCAATCTGAACTCATTGTCTCCATGAAGCAAAGAAATATTATAATCCATTAATATCTCTTTCAACAAAAAGGATGAAATCTTCCCCTGGTTAGGCTGATAAACACTTTGGTGTCAAAACTAAGCCTCTTTATCATGATAACCCAGAGTAATGGTCTGCTGCTCCAGGCACTTTATCTACTTTACAGATGAAAAATCAGTTCTACTTTCAGGGAATTAGATTAATGCCATAACAGGAAATACTTCTGGGGCTGAACTTGCTCCGTGCCTTCAAAGCCAGCTGTAAATTTAAAGTACTTCCTGAACTCAAAAGATAAGACAGGAGAGACGGAAAAAGAAAAACAGTGGGGTGACCCTCTTTGTGAAGCAAAATGCTGCTTCCCGGCACAGCCGTCGAAAGCTGCTTGCTAAGGGCGTTGTGCTCCAGCAGGCCCCGGGCAAGCCCAGTTCAGTCGACCACGGGGATTCTGGGTCTGTATCAGACACGTGTCATAAATCTGTGCCTTCCGCAGTCCGCTCTGATAAACTTCTCTTTTTTCAGTCATCTTACTTGGCAAAAGCTGAGGTAATAACATTCTCGGCTTTTAGCAAACACAAACCAGCTTGCTGTTTTCTGTACAATATTTTTCAAGGATTATAGTTTTGCAGACTTTGAAAAATGCTGACCCCAAGCCTCAAAACTGAATTTCAACTCTGAAAATGGACAACAAGCAGCAAACTCATTAACACCTTTACATATAAATGGCTTTACAATAAAAGATGTAAGGCATTCTTACGAGTAATTTCACATTGCTATGTTACTACGATGGCAGATTTTGGGGATTCTGTGCTGCTTGTCAGACAGGGCAGGGTTTCTTTAGTTCCCTTTTCCATCAAAAAGCACATACCAAGAAGTCCCTTTTTTCATCTGGTATACATTTAAACACATGGAATATCATACCACTAAAAACTCAGGATCCAGTATCTTAGGAGATTTAATAATTAAGTATTGAATAACAACAACATTTAGAAACTCAGACCTTTGAGTCAGCCATCTGAGGAAGACACCTTATGTGATTTCCACCGATTTATCTCTTGACGAGATCAACAGTCGTGCCTGCTTGGGCCAATGTTTTTATGGATCTTGTAATCCCTTTTGCCTTTTATATTTGTTGCGCTCCGTACATTCCTGCAGTTGGAGAAATAAACACTTAGTATCTTGCTCCCCTGTTCAGACCTCGCCTCTGCAGCATCACTAGCCCAAAGATGCACGGGTTTCAGCGTTTAGTCCTGTGCCAAGGCACTCCTCGCTTCATCATGAGGCAAAACCGTTACCTTGCAACCGTAACGAGGAAATGAAGTTTACTGACCAGCACAAAAGGGACGGTCATCTATCTTCTCGTAAGCATTTGTGTTCAGGCTTCCATGCTGCACGCTATTTCTGAACAGCAACTCCCAGGTTTCAACAGGTAAAGAAAAAGCCCATCCACAAATTCCCATCAGCCTTCAAAGATGGCGTTAGATCCACACGAAGCATAGCCCGCAGCTCTCTACTCATCTCTAAGCACCAATTTAATCAGTAGGAATAACTACAGAGGTTTGCTAAAGACGAGTGGGAGGCGAGAGAACGCTGTGAAAAGGGCACATAAGTACTGCAACCAACTGAAATTTGTGACAGAATTGTGTAAAGCATGCGTTTACACGTTTTCGAGAGATCAGCTTGAAGCTGAAACACGCACACTGTTGTTTCAAACCAGATGCTTTTCTTAGTTTGTAGGTTTTAACTGAGCTTCTCGCAAATTATAATTGGATACATTATTCTGCTAGTTTTTCTGCAATACAAGACTGCATGCTGAAAGCGGCGCAGCAGGATCTACCACCTAGACAACAATTCCACCTTCGACCTTACAGTATGCTCAAAGTCCAGGAAACAGAAAGAAAAAACCTCCAAAAATTCTATTTTAAGATCCCCTCGCTGTGAATTGTACCCTAAATGCCCATTCTTTCCCCCACATACGAAATCCATTCATAACAGGCAGTTCTCGGAGATATTCTGGAAGGATTGCAATATTGCTACCAGTATTCTTTTTGCTTCTAAGTCTTCCGGATCAAGTGCTTTTTCCTGGACACCTTCTGCTACGGCAAAAACATACTGCAATTCAGGGAGCAACAAGCTCAGCGCCAGGGAAACACAGTATTTCAGTCTAGCCTTTCTCAAGTAAGAGTACCTTTAAAAACCATATTTACATTCATGTACTGAAATTGTCCTAGGCACCAATAGCCCTGTAAGGAACAGGAGGCACGTGGGACCAGTTGATGCAGCCACAGGACTGCTGGCTTCTAGGGTAAGGCAATGTCGCTGCACAACACGCCTCGGGCACTTCACACCTTTAACAGCTATACCGACTGGTGAAGATGGTTAGACAGGCAGAACTAGAGCTCTGGCTCTCTACATGGTTCTCCTGTCCATGTTTTACTCATAAGACACGTGAAAACTACAGGATTCAAAGGGAAAACGTACTATCACACCTGCATATTTATCTAGGCAGCTTTACGGAATGGAATATAATCTTGTCCACCAACTTCTACAGAAATATTTTATACTCATGTATTATTAACAAATAATAACAGCATTGGCCTCACTAGAAAGTTAAATGAAAACAAATTAACACTGTTCTACAAAGTGGCAAATATATGAAAAAAGCTAGTCACTCTTAAAAAAAAGTAGAATATTACAGTAACAAGAAAGCAAAAAAGGAGAACAATAGTAAGAAATATAAACTAATTTGTAAACTAATTTTCTTTGGATTTTTTTTTGGTGAGTTTTGGGTTTGGATTTTTTTTTGAGGCACGGATTTGTTTTGTTTTATGGAAGACACGCTGAATCCGAGACCTTGCATCTTCTACAACTGAACATGTTAGCTTTGATGGGATCGCTGACAAGCGGGGTTCCCTCGGCAGGCGGCCATCACGCCCCGAGACACCGGTACGGGATGCCAGCGCTCCAGAAGCATCCAGTTTCCTCAAAACTCTCTACAAAGTTACAGCCAGCCTTGCACCCCCCAACGACTTCCACAACGCTTCCTTGCCTTCACAGCCACCCGTCAGTTTTCTCTCTCTTTCCGCAGCAGAGACATTCATATCGCTGCCACGGGCTGAAGCCCACGCATGAAAATGCTGAGACTACACAGGCCATAGGTCACTTCACTGAAGAACCATTCGGATCTTCTATACAGAGAAATAGGAACGAGAGACACTGCAATGCCAAAAGGCACCTTTCAAGAATCCACTCACTTGTTTTATCGGAGTTAAAAGCATCATTATGAAAGAATTAAGCTCCTTTGTGAAATGGATCCGTCACGCAGAAACTTCAGTGGGAGACTTCAGCCTTATCAATTATTCACATGCGAAGGAAATTTTTATAAATTAACATTGCTCCTGTCAGAATGTTGTTGTATTTGCATGTGTTTAACAAAATGTTGCCTTCTTCCACCTACACTCACTAGAAATAGAGCAAACATTTCAGTCTACTCATAAAAAAAAAAAAGCCAGAGAAATACTGCTCTCCTAAACTCCAAACCCTCAATTTAATAAAGGGAGGCATTTCAAGTCTGAGTAGAAGCTGTATCTTTTAGTTCTTGAATCTTTCACTGTGAAGTTTATTACTTCAATTATTGTAATACATCACGTCTAGAGGAAGACAAGCTCCATAAGCAGAACATGTGATTGCGACAGGCACCAGCTGTAACACTCATTCGTCTACTGGTGTCTGTACTGGTTACAAAAGAGGTGGAAGACTTCACTTGAGTGAGCTCAGACAATCCTTTTCTGTCCCACACGGATACCACATCAATATTCACTTTTGTGAGAGACTAGTCT
>Ga0181612_162594_pt1 | contig 19757 bp, 7 predicted proteins | sample HoacroProtozoa21_FD_119630 | JGI IMG/M metagenome (GOLD analysis project Ga0181612, IMG submission 119630) | Hoatzin crop microbial communities from Cojedes, Venezuel. Combined Assembly of Gp0051906, Gp0051904, Gp0051908 | reverse complement strand
TTCCCACAGTTGATACGGATGCTTTGCCTGTCTGCTCTTAATTTTCTGCAGGTGGAAACCCTTCTTAGATAGCAGACAGCCTGCTCTAGTGACAGCATTCACATCCTAAGCAGCACAGTGTCCTTGCAAAAACAGCTTATGCACATCTTTTGTCATTATTGATTATACTCAGAGTTCCCCAAAAACATGGCTTGAAAATAGTTGCAAGCCTTTTCTCTTCAGGTGAGTGTCTTACAGCTTGGGACATTCCCACCTACTGCTGTGAGAGAGAACAGACTCAGAGATCAGATAACTGCTTTTATGTGAAAGCTTGGCATAGATGTCAATACAAGCACTAAAGAATATAGCATTACAGTCCTGATTTGGGCTATATTGCTCATGATTTTCTCCTGCATGTCATTTAGACTCTTCCTATCCAATGCTGGCGGTGATGGGGGTGTGAATCACATTACTGCAGCTGTTAATTTTAGAAACACTGCCTGAGAATGCCACTAAATATAGAGACGGGTGAGTAAAAGGCCTTCCTCTTATCAAGCATCAGTGTAGGTTCTTGGCATCTCATAGATACAGGTTGTATTGTTCCTGATTTAAGGCTCTGGAGAACCTTTGATGAAGCCATGCCTGTCCATCATAGAGCACAAAGCTGCCTGGAGCCAGCAGCATGTTAAACAGAATGAGAGGTCTCTCAGGGCCAGGCAGCACATTGGCATTTGGTCAGGTAGGACTCTGCTGATGAGCACTGTCACTGAAGGTTTAATTAGAGATCTGCTCCGTGTTATTTGCAGGGGATCTTAAGGCTAAGTAGGAAGGAACACTTGTGTTTGTATACAAGCTGAGGGGCAAAATACACAAGGTGCAGTGGGTGGAGAAGAAGTAGAGACAGTATAGACCTCTAGGCAGGATGCAGAAGTACAAGCCTCCCCGGCAGGAAGAAATAAAAACACCATTAAAGACCATATGAATACAACTATCATGTAGCTCATGCCTGACAGCTTGGCTATGGGGCCTTTGGTTGCCATAGAAGAGATGCTGATGTAAAGATCCTTTTGGACATCAGCAGTTGTAACTTGTGATCGTAGGGACACTCTCCCTCTCAAATGGTGAAGAGCAAGGAGGGGTTCTGCCTGTATTACATCTGTGAAGAAAACCAGGACTTTCTCGTTTACTAAGATGGTTTCTTTCTAAGTGAAGAGTTTCCTGCCTGATTAGCACACTGAAGCAGTCAGTGTGCACCAATGCCAGCAGGAAGGTGAAGGCAGGATCTTGCAGTCAGTAGGACTGAACTGAGTGGGAGTGAGAGTAAGAATAAACTTCCAAGTAATCCTGCAGTGCCAAAGTAATGCAGCTTTACTGGTGCGAAGCCACAGCCCGATCTTGCTGGCAATGGGAGAGAAATTACAAAGTTTCCATGTTTACAAGCTTTGGTTTCCTCCATGAGCACGAAGTTACCCTGGAGTGAGTCCCTGCAAGTGTTTCTTCATCTGTCTACAAGTGAAGGTGGTTGGAGAATCATTGTTTGCCCACAACTTGTATTTTTGCCTAGATTTTCTGTTTTAATTTTTCAGGCTTTTCCCCCTGAGACCCAAAGTACATTTCTTTGCCAAATATAGCTAAGCAAGTGTCAGCATGTTTCTAAAAAATGGCCATTCCCAAAATGGTTTTCTGCCCCCAGAATGTCAGTGGAATTATTTCAACCAGTTCCATTTATACTGGCAGAAAAAAACCAACAAGATGCCAATATACATCTCCATGCAAATGACATCTTGCAGTCCTGTGATAACCAAGACTTGGAACATTCTTGTACATGGAAAGGGAAAAGAAATGGTGTATGTATTTGTGTTCCGTGGGTGACAGAAAGGAGAGCCCATTCAGAAAAGACCTTGCAAGCCAGAGTAGAAGAGAGCTTTCATCTTCTTCCAAATAGAAAAGAGTTTGCATATCAACTGTAGAACAGAGGTCCAATTTCCATGCCAATACCAAAGGAATCCTGCATGCCAATGCAGAAGGAAATTTACAGGTCAATACAAGAGAGCTTTTCTGTGAATCACACTACAAAAAAGGTGCTCATACTGACCTAAAAGCAAGCCGCTTTTTTTCCCAAATTAGCCCAGAAGAGAGCTTACCTATCAATGGAAAAGAACTTGCCTAAAAAATAGCTGCCCTAGGAGAAAAAGAATGACAGAACCAGTCTTTTCAAACATAGACCAATTAGCAAGGTAAAAGAAAAAGTCCTACGATAATTAAAAATTAAAACCAACAAGACAACAGTGTAAAAAATGAAAGAAATGAATGAAAACAATTAGCGGAGATGAAAAAATAGGGATGGGAATGATATAAATTGAACCTATTATAAGGCACTAATGACATTCGAAAACCTAATTTTTACATTGTCAAACCATTTTGATTAAGTGTTAAATGCTGCTCTTACGAACTTGGCATATATTGTGCAAGAGCAGTAATTTCTGCCTTTATCTTTTTCACTTTCTCTGAAAAGGTGCTTGTGTGCTGAAAAAGGCAGCGAGCACTCATGAGTTATCAGTACTCTTTTCCCTTCCTTTGTACATGGCAGGAAGCCCCAGCCCTGCCTGATAATAGCTATCTTCATGTCCTCCTGGTGAGGAGTGGGACCTGAGTAGGGTTGGGGGACAATAAGGAGAGAGAGTTGAGAAATGATGAAGGCATTGGGTGCCGATGAGAAAAACAGACGTCTTTATAACTAGGAAACTTTCCTCCTTTTTTTTTCCTTTTTCCTCCCTTTTTTTTTCCAAAAATGGAATAAGAAAAATAATTGTAGGAAAGAAAATTGACTTTTTATTGCTTTTTAAGTGCTTAACATGAAGTTTCATCTAGTAAAATTATTGTTATTTTTATCTTTAGCTGCGTCGTTCATGCTTCTCCTTAAAGAAGATATTTCTCCAGTTCAGGATGCCAGCTGCAAGGAGCCGCGCAGAGAATGACAATGGCCTATGCAAATACAATGCATCAGCTATAAAGCCTGTTCCAGAGCACCCGCCCCTGCTGAAGCAGAGCTGCTGGCGACACAGAATGCGGCAGGCAGGCAGGCAAGGCCCAGCCCTGCGGTGTGCCGACTCGCTGAGGCTCCATTTGCTGCAACTGGGAGGTGAGAATGCTCCACACCTTGTATGAGTCCCGTAGTGTTACCAGTACCACACAGCAGGGAGTCACCAGCAAGAAAGCGAGTGCTGGATCCACTTACACATCAGGAAGGCTCAGGGAGGCCAAATGTGGTTATCAGTTTGGAATTTGTGACTGCAGATCACCACAGTCTTGGTTTGCTAAAGAGTCACTTGACTACCCCAGGCCCCCATTGCAACAGCCCTCAGGAAGCTGAATGTCTCTGTAATTGCCAATTGCCTTATTTCAGAGCATGGGATTGTCTTTTCTGTCCAGGTCTCCTCTGCAAACTCTTACTGATCAAGGTATAGTAAGATAACGTACCAGGCCCTGGCAGACGTGTGCAAGGGCTTGCTACTCCAGAATTGGTCAGAAAGCTCAGAATGGAGGGAAATTTCCATTGGGAAATTAGGAATTTTCAGCAAGAAAAATAATAATAAAAAATAATTATTTTGCTTGAAAACTGAGAAAGGGCCAGGAAAGCATTTTGCAGGTAGAAATGAGTATATGGCAATTTGGACTGTTCCTGGGTCCTGTGTACTCCTCAGCTCTGTCCATAAGATATTCACAGACTTGTAAATGATAGATCTGGGCCAGGCAGCAGACCAGAAGAATCCTAATCCAGCCTGATGGTCGACATGCAGCAGTAGGTAACAATATGCTTCTCCCCAGCACCTGTAGATCAGCAAGTCACAGTAACTAGGACAGGGACATGTAGGTGTCATGACCAAAGGGCAATGATCATATGAAAGGTGATAACACAGAAACTAAATTGGGCTCAAGAGTGTGGCATGTCTGGAAATTATGATGCAGAGAGAATCCTTCTACTTTGGTAGGGCACAAAGTCTTTTTACAGAGACATTGCATCCCTGAGGATAAAAGATTTGATCGCAGCTTAGTTGGTGCCAACCTGACATAGAAGAAAAATTATACATTACAAAATGCTAAAAGACAGCTAAAGGGAAGGAGTCAGAAGAGGAGACAGAGAAACAAAAATAAATCAGAATCACTGTTGAGAAAGGAGACTGAAAGTAGAGTGAAAATATGGAAGAACTTTCGGAAGGTAAAGATTTTAGAAAGAAACAAATATTGAAGAAAAAAGGGAGGGAATAAAAAGCCAGGACATAAAGCCAGGCAGCATGGTCAGTGTCCTTTATATCAATTTTTAGTGTTCCTTTTCAGCTGCCCTAGGAATAGTTCATAAACCACAGCATTTATTATAGGGGTGGTGTCACACACTGCAAACCTATTTTGTGAATGTTACCACTGGGGGATCACATGTCAAACTGGCCTCCATTGTAGCTGACAGGCTCTGTAAATTCAAAAAGATCAAGAAAAACACAGGTGACAGAATGTATTTGGAATGTGCATGTTCTTCTCTCTTTTTGTTCCACAAAGAAAGGAATGTGAATCCCCCATGCTACCAGCCACCACATTTTTATTGTAAGCCTTGTAAAATCTGATGTTAAAGCCTAAGCTCTCGGGTCATGCAATTATGTGAGTCTCTGCTTTCATTTTATAAAATGTCAGTTTCTAACCTGTTTACCTGTGGAGAAAGGCTTGGAAGCACAAACATGCACAGACTCAAAGCCAACTAATTATTGATTTTTTTAATGTCTTGATGTTGGGATTCTTGATTTTGAATTTCCAGAATACAGACAATGGGCTGAGTGGCTTTCTTGCAGCCAGCACCAAGGCAGATGTGAAGTTCTTACCATGTTCCTCCAGTTTAGAGATCTAGTATCTCAGTGAACTGCCTTTTGAAAAACCTGTAGGTCTCGACTCGAGTTACACAGTCTTGACCAACCTTTAATTTGTAGCAAGTGCCTCACAGAAGTGAGCTAATACAACGCAAGTCTACAAAGCTTAGCCAGCTTTTATTACATGGAAATAAATTCCTTAATTTAATATTTATCATATTTACCTGCTCCATTTATTTAATGTGGCAGATTTCTGGTAGTGTGCATACATTAAATCCTGTCAAAACTGGATACAGCTCCGCGGTGCAAAGAAGAAATCACGATGTCAAGGATTCTGGACTGAAAAAGCCAGATTGGGTTTCCATTCAAGAATTCATTTAATGATGTAAGTGAAAGAAGGAGCAGCAATTCAGTAAGTCAGAAAGAGGGAATGCAGGCATCTGGATCATACGCTGCACGAAAGAGTAGCAAGATAGTTTAAAACCCTTTCTGATATGTTTCCAAGTGCAGCAGCCACCCTTGATGACAGTGTAGACATAGTAAAATGTATGATTTGAAAAAAGAGAGGAACTCGTATCAGAAAGAGCTGATTGCTTTGAACAAGACCACTAAAGCATAGCTAGGATTCCTCTGTTAGCTATCCTCTCAGCAGGTACCATGTAGCCCTGTTGTCTCATGACAAAGAACAGCGGAAGTGAGGATTGGCTGAGAGTCAGGAGGACTTAATCTCCCCTTTCTAGTTACCTCCAGCTCCTGTACTTCTGCCTTGCTGCAGGAACTTGCTGCTTGATTCTCCGGTGCTGTGCTACAGCTTGTCTCCAGCTGTGCACTAGGAATACAAATCATACCGGTGCCGCAATAGGGCAGAAGAGATGGGATTGTTCGGCTTGCTAAGGCTTCTCTGGGCGCTTGTGCAGATTGTCCACTCCAGCCTTAGGAGAAGCGTCCCTCTGCAACTGCAGCTGCTGAAGCCATGGTCCTGAAGCCTTCAGGAGTGTGCTAGGGATAGGGCTGTTACAAAGAGCTCTGTGGCAGCACAACCACTAGCAATCTGGTCTCTATGGAGCATGCAGCGTCTAATTCATGCGTGGTTTCAGTTTGTGGAGAAAGAGGGAACTGAGGTTGCAGCTTCTTCTGCCAATGTGCCCTTTTCCCATTTACAGTGTAAGTACAGTGGAAAATTTAGAAGGACAGACAAGCAGAGGCTGAAAGTTTGAGTTGTTTACACAGTCAAACCTTGGGAGGAAGCAGATTTCAGATAGCTTTTCAGGTCTGTGTCATCCATGTAAGGACTCAATTTGTTTGCAAAGTGGCCAAAGAACCTATATTAAGGAGGGATGTAGAGTTTCCCATATGAGCTGATAGAAGTCCAAATGCCCAGATTTAGCAGACAGGAGGAGTGTGTGTACACGTCCACATCTGCCTCTGTGTGTGTGTGCTTGCAGGACAGAGAGCAAGCCAGCTGACCAGATGTTCTGTCTTCTACCACCCTCCTGGTTCTTGTTAACTTTGTTTAAATTTTTCTGCTTTCTTCCCTCTCCACCCTGCTAGCTGTGTGATTACCTCCCTCCTAGTTGTAGTGCAGGCTATCTAATTCCATTCAGTGCTTTGGCAAAAGAGATCACTATCTTGAGGTTAGAGAGGGTGAAGTGGCTGCTGCCTGGTAACCTCATCCTCAGTCCCTCTGTGGCAGCTACCTGTGGGCCCTGACAGTGCCAGTCATTGGTACTCTGCTTCAAAGTGCAGAGTGTGGACCTCATGGCCTGCGGAACAACTGTCAGGAATGTATTGGACTAAAAGAGTTTGTCACCACTGAAGAAACAGTGCAAGATGTGGAGGTGGGCTGTAAGAGGGAGAGGGAACAAGGCTTACGAAAGAAAGAAAACTAAATGAACAGCATGATCAGATTCCATCTTGTAGGACAAACCGGTGCTAGGCATTCTCAGACTTGGCAACTTCATTCTTTTTCTGGCAAGGGAGAATCAAAGATGGCAGAAAAAAGCATTTCTAATGTGCTGGCCTTGAGGTGTGGAGTCCTAGGTCTTCCCCTAGGCAGTCAGGCCTAGGATTTCCCAACTGATTACCTATTGCCTGGTCATCCTTAGTGTTGGATTTAATGTTCTTTGCTCATCTGCCTAAGCAGAAACTGGAACATTAACTCTTCATAGATTCATTCTTCAAAATCTATCACAGGACGGTTGAAGGGAGCCGAAGAAAGGCAGTGTTGTCTACCTAATAAGAAGAAAAAGGCAGCAAGGAGTCTGGGTTTATTCACATTTCTGCCACTGACTCATCGCACGGTTTGGTATGGTTTTGTCTTTTGCTTCTTCACAGCACTCTTGTAAATATGGTGGGTGTATGTAAATAGCCTTGATATGCTTGGATGGAAGCCATGCAAGAAAGGAATTTGTAAGAGCATAGCATGATACTACAGAGCCTTAGCTGAAAAACTGGAAAGACATGGCTTCTCTGGAGTCGCTATGAGATATTTTCATGTGTGCTTTGACAGAGCAGCTTCAAGCCCTGACATTTAGATGTCCCTCCTGTGGCTGGCTCCTGCCATGCTGTAAAAGGAATGTGAGAAGTGCACCCCTAGGATGGGGCAGAGTCCTGCAGAGCAGGCAGAAGTAGATTTATAAGCAGGGGGAGAGAGATCTGCACTGTTCCCAGCTGAGGGGGTAGTGCAAAGAGAAACAAACTGCTAGAGGCCACTTCTGTTGGAGGGGAGTCTGGCTGGATGAAGGTCGCACAGTGAAAGGTCCCTTTGTGTTGCTGACTCTCAAACTTGCTCTGGGTCCCCTAATTATGGTGTTCTCCATCTCCCAGTCAGGTTACAACTGTGAAATTCATCTTTCTTTTAAAAATGTAATGACATTTCTAGTACCTCTGTTGCAGACAAAAAGTTCGAAGTGCAAATCCCAGTCATTGTGGTTTTTTTTTTAAAGAAGGGGAAAATAAGAATCATGTGACTTTTTGAAGGAAAAGACTCTCAGATTTTTGGTGCGTTACTCCTGACTCTTCAAGGCCTGAGACTGGCATTACTAAGTGGGTTAGTACTACCAGTATCTCAGATTATTAAAGATAGAAACTCAAAACTAATTAGGAGTTCATGTTGGTTTTTTCTCTAATGTTCCGCTCAGCTGGCTGGAGTGATAGCAGCCTGTTTAATTTCTTTTCTTCCTTCTTGTCATTTCCACTGTCTGTTTTTCATATTGGTAGCAGAAGGCTCCTGGGTTCATGACATATTTCAGGGAGGGAGTCCTCTGTCAATATCCAGTGATTCTCCATCTTAGTTTAAATAAAATTAATAGGATATTACAAATTTATTTTTTGCTGATTGCTCCAAATTTATGAAGCTTACATTTCTGCAGGTATGTAAACATTTATAGGGGGCCCATTGTGCTTGAGATCCAGGTAGCCAGTTGCGGCCATGCTCTACAGTTGCTATATTCATTATCCCACTCTTTCCAGTCTCTTTTTTCTCTGTCTTGCTCTTACCTTCCCTTAGGCATGCTTTCTCCTTCCTGTCTCTTCCCTGCAATGTTGGCTTTCTCATGCTGCCTATACTAGCCATGCCCTTTTCCCCCCAATGCCTCCTCCCCTGCAGTTGTGGCTTCGCATCGCATTGTGCGTACCCCTTTCTGCCTGCTGCGTTTCCATCTCTGCTCTTCTGCTCTACTCCTTCTCTCCTGTACCTCTCAATTTTTCTCTCTGCCTTTGTCTCCTGCTGCCTCATTCTTCTGTCTCCCAAGGGCTGCTTTCCCAAGAGAAGCTAAGTCGAATTGATCTGCCATTTAATTACCTGATGTGTTCATTGCCTGTGCCTGCTGTTTGCAAATAGGCCTGCCTGAAAGTCCCTGGGGGAGGCGAGGTTGCGTGGCGATGGGGGAGGTGGATAGATGGGCTGGCAGCAGCTCAGCCAGAAGGCAGCTTCCTTGGAAACAAAACACCTGCCAGTAACACCTGTGCTCGTAAATGTTTGCTGCCATCCTTGGTCAGGCCCCAACACTCGGAGAATGAACGTGTCTATTCCATGGCATCAAACCAAGGCAGCTTTCTGGCACGTGTGAAAGTTTCTACCTAGCACTTATACCGAGCACACTATGTTCAGGTGGAGAAATGCAAGCCAAGAGACACACACCCCTGTAATTAAGGATATGAGCATACTGTGAGTCCTCCTTTCAGCCCAGTAGTTTCTGCTCCAATGGGCCATGTCATTGCACCTCCCCATGGGATGGGTGGGCTGCACAGAGGTGTGGATGAGGGAGGGCCATGACTTTGTCTTGTCTGAAACCTTTCACTCCAGAATTTCAAAGGACTTGGTCACAATACCTAGCTCCAACCCGTATGGTCTCCCATGCAGGCAAGTAAGGCTCCCTCTTCCCTATCTGACAGGCACCAGAAAGTCATTGACTGATCCAAAGTCACTGCAATGATTTCTAGTTGCAGTTAAGATGAAATCCATGTCTTCTGCTTCTAAACTGCGGACTTAAGTCTTCTTTTCCTGAAGAGATTTAAAAAGGGAATATGGCATGAATAGTAGCAGAACCATTTAAGGGACTTCTTTGCAGAAATCCCGCCTATGAATTGAGCTAGTTTGCATTTAACACCACTGAGTTGATTAAAGAATATGAAAAGATTAAACATCAAGACAATTTGTCTTGCCAGGGAGGCATAACTAAGGATTTTTGCACTGAGCATGGCAGAGATGTCCTTCCCTTTCCCCATATTTGTGCACATTTACCTAACGTGTTTGTCACAGAAGGAAAATTGTGAGATCCATCCCTCTACAAACAGCCCGGAGGCTTCGCTTCACCTCAGTGTGACAGCTGGATGAAAGCCTTAGGCTCCAAAGGCTTTGCCAATTAGTAGAAATTTTCTCCTTTCTTTAAACACCCCATGTGACTTCTTAAGCTTTAGGCAGCAAAGCATTCATGGAAAGAGCAGGCCTTTCACCAGCACCAGTCACACTGATTTTTGCTGCTTTCCTAACCACCGTCCATGCTGACCCTTGCTGCTAGCAGAATGACACAAATTGTTGTTAAGGGAATAGAAACAGATTATAGTGTGTGTATGGAAGAGAGTATTATGTTTGCTTTGCCTGATCAGACATAAGAAATAAAGCAATAAGTTAAAACTGAATAATAATACATGAGAAACACAGATCCGATCTGAATTAGCCATAGCAAGAGCTGGCCAGTTGTCTTTATTGCTTTTGTGAAGCAATTTCATTATTTTCTCTGCAGCATCTAGCTAATGGCACTGCAGACGTACTCAATTAATATGGGTATGGGCCCTTCTGGTAGGCAGGGCTGCACACACAAATTCATACCCTTGTATTGTTTCTGCTGGGTTTTAGGTGCGTGTATTGAACAGAAGAAATACTATCTGTCCGTTTTTTACTATCTCCCTTTCTCAGACTCCCTTTCTGTCCTTAAAGGCCTTGAGCTTTCTCTGGTTTATACCTCTGTTCCCTTTCTCTCAGCATTCATAAAGTCAGCAAGCTCTTTAAGAAAGCAGCTTGTTTTTCATTCTGCATGTGAAGTGTGGCCCTGGTCCTGTTTGGATCCTGGAACTGCTACTGATCATCTGCAACTGTGCATGTGCTGCGCAGCAGGGAGCACAAGATGGCTGTGCATGGATGTTTCTGTGAGCTGTGCCCGTGCAGGCAAGAAGTCAGGATGTGTGGTTGGTACTGGGCAAAGTCTGAGAATCCCTTTTCATTTTTATCCTTGTACTGAGGATTACATTAGGAAAAAAGCTAGTCTGTGGCATAGGCAAAGGTTAACTTAAGAGATGCATCTTAGGGAAGATTCTTCGGCTGCAGATATGACACAGAGCTATGACTCCCTCTTCCTAATAGCTGGGATTGCAAGATGGCTACGTATGTCCATCAATGCAGAGCGAGCCAGCCCTGTCCTCCCAGCTCTGCTTGCTTCTGACTTTGAGCTTTCGGGACAGAATATTCTTCAGTTCAGTAAAGCACCTTGATTCAAAAAAGCATTTAAGCTTGTACCTCAGTCTCACTGAAATCAATGGGATTTAAACACATGCTTAACCTTAATCATGTTCTTGAGTATTCTTCTGAACTGGGCCTTTGACAAGGGTATGAGTCCTTGGGAACTTGTACGAGTTTTGCTTTCTTGTATTCTGCTCTTCATATACTATTGATGGAATGATCTGTTACTCGTTAATGCTGCAGATTAAACCATTTTGCCTGAATCTGTTTTTTCAGCAGACATTTTAACTGCTTGTCTTATATATTTACTTGATTTCCAGTGCCTAGTTACAATATGACAGCAAATCTAGAGTAGGTTTAGTAACTATTTATTCTGTCTCCTCAGGCATACATTGACTGCAGGAGGTGGCATGAGCTCAGTGTTGACGTTAAGCTACAGCAGTGATGGTCATCCTACAAAATGAAACAGCGAGACAGAGAATGAGAAATCTCCAGTTGCAGATCACTGTTGCGTAGATGTGAAAGACATGAATCACTTCCACTGGAGTTTCCAGGATAGATTCCACAGAAATCTGTCAGGAAGGTTGAAGGCCCTTTCTGCTAGTAAGTGGACTATTCTTTGTATCTTTCTGGAGGAGAAAGGGTGCAATCTCATGATTAAGAGAATTAGTTTATTATTGAGAACTGCTGAATGGGAGCCCCAGCTGTAGAACAGATATACCCTAGGGAGCTCAAATGATATCAGTGTGTACACCATTACCCTAGAGTTACTAGCCTGCCTGCCTGGGATGTGACTTTGTGATTGATGAGTATGTGGAAAGGATATTGGACGCCATGGATGTGACAGCTTTGGTGGAGGCTCTTTGTCCTTCCTCCTCCTTGTGGGGATTAGGGGTTTTCTGAGCATTACTAACAGATCGACCCCTGTTGTGAGGCACTCCACACTTGTCACTCCACACTTATCACTCCACACTTGTCACTCCTTGTTTGTTGCTCTGTCTGTCATGGTGTCATTCCTTTTCACCCCCTGGCAGGAAGTTAGGAGGGTTTCCTTTGGCAGATGCTTTTCATGCTGGCTCCCTGGAGAGCAGTGATGCTTCTGTGCATCTGTATGCAGCTCACCTCCCATTGCCCAGAGCCTATCTGTCCTCTTGGACACTGGACTTCTGTGTGCTCAGGGCACCAGTTGTGCACTGGAGTACATGTCAAGCGAGCTACTAAAAAGTGTGTTATTCACATTAGACCAAGGTCTGCAAAGTCAGGGGATTACTGGCTACCAAAGAATCCTTCGCTGAACTGAGAAAGATGTCTATACAGTCGGTCCAGAGAAGTTCTGCTGCTGGACAAAGAGTAGTGGGACACAGGAAAGCCTTCAAAACAGGCTTGCTGGGAGGTCACAAGAAAAACTGAACAGCATAAACAAATTTACCGTGGGAGCACATCCCAATATTACAGCTTTTCTTGGAGTCTGGTTTAGTAAATCACTGTGAAAGTACAATATTCCTTGGTCCTTCCCATTGCTCTAGTGCATTCAGAGCCTGGTGCATGTGAGCTAGGGAGCTCTGCCAGTCTCATTGCAATGCTTGCCCTTTCTAGCAAATCTGTCCTGTGAGGTATTTAAAAACAGCCGTACAGCCATTAATCCGACTGTAAATCCCTTGCTGCACCGCATGCCAAGCGAGGCTCTTCCAAGGCAGGTGTCTCCCTGATTATAATCAGCAGAGAGGATACAGGCATGGCTGAGAGCAGCGAAGGATACAACCTTTCTGTCCGATCACAGATGGCAAGGACTGCCTTTCAGCATTGTGGCTTAGGCAAAAGCCATCCCTCTGGATGCTCAGGAACAGTTATGGGAACAGCTGCTCTGGGCACCGTGTGAGAGGAAGGGCCAAAGCCATTTCAAGTGCTTTATCATGCTCTCACCAGGCCTGGCCCCTCATGGAGACAGAGCCCTGACAGTTTCATATTCGTTGACTTGTAAAAAGACAGTGGACAACAGAAAGGTGGCTGTTTGCAAGGGCTCAAGAATTAATTAGTGGTTTTCTTAACACTGTTTAGGTGCTAGAAAAAATTAAATTTAGGGCAAGGTCCTTGTAGAAGGACCCTTAGCTGTTTCAGTAAGCAGTGGTATTGTGTGTTCTTAATGTTCTTTCGCTACTGAGCATTGCTAAGGTGTAGGAAGGAATGAAGAATTCAAACACCATCCGTGATTTCTTGACTGTGTTGTAAGGTACAAAATAGAGATATAAAACTGGCCCATGGCAATCTCCTCTTCACTTTGCTTTAGTCATGGTTTTGATTTTGCTTCATCTACCTTTGAGGCTGACGGGGAGACTGTTTCAGTACCAAATGTTGTCGTGGTGTTATGGTATGGAAGGTTTTAGGAGACAGGCACCATCAAACTTAGCATTCTCCTTCATGTGGATTGAGTTTGTGATGGCCACAAAAAAATCCAGTGGCTTTTGATCCTGAATAATGAGGAGATGAGTTTATCTGCCACTTTGCTCTGTGCCTTAAGATATCCAAAATTCCACTGTTGTGAGCTCTGATTTGGGTTTCCGGCAGCACAACACACGAATTAGGTAACTTGTTCTTCTTCCTAATACAATTAGATAATTTTGTGCTGTTTCACCAACCTCTTCTTGTGTGACTTAGGTGACAAGTCTGTGTGTCTGGGACAGATTTAATGCCTACCCGCCCACAGGTTCCTCTTAAGCTGTCATTCTACACTGTCATTTTATCAGAGTTCCCACCTGAGCCTGTGACTGCAGTGGTGTACACTTAGTCTGACTTTCAGCTTGAACTGCTTCCAGCATTGCTGCTTTCCCTGATTTTTTATGATAACTTACAGGTGATCTCACAAATGTTAGAGGAGACTAAAAGGAGGCTGTAAGAGCAGCTGGCCCTGACTGATCATGGGAATCTGTCTCTGATAAACTTATCTTTACAGCGGGGGATGGATGTTTTACCAAAGACAAGAGTTGTTCCAATGCTGTCAGCTCCCAAACAACTGAAGATGTATGCTTAGCACTGCAGAGAGAAGGAGGAGAGTATTTCCTTTGGCTCACCTGTATCACCATTTCAGCACACCCAGAAGTCATGTCTGCAGGGGACCCACCAAATCCTCAATATGTAAAATTTAGAAGCAGTAACTTACTAAGCTCCGTTTTCCTGAAGGTCATGTGGTTATCAAAGCAGAAGTATCACTGGGAGATACAGTTCTAATTACACGTGAAGGTGGTCTGATTAATTAAATTTAAGAGTCTTCCCATCTAAAAAGCAATAGTAGTCCTTCTTAGATGGACTGCATAATTTTGTATGTGCTGTAATGATTCTGCTGGATAATTTACACTTTCTCGGAGGATTAGCCTAGCTGATTTGGAGGACTTTACCCTGGGGGCAGGAGGGGAATTACCTTAGCTGAAGAATGGAGCTGTGCTCTAGTGCCCTTAGCTGTTTGTCCACAAAGCATCGGCACTGGCAGAGCATTTGCCATGATGCAATCTCTCACATTTTTCCATAGCACTGAACAACCCTCCTCTTTTTACAGGAATGTCACATTGTCTGGGAACACAGGTTGTGTTGCACTTGATTTTATCTCTAAGGCCAAAGTCCCAGGGAAAATTTTTCAAATAGGCTTAAAGTGATGTAGCTCCATCAGCTCTGCTGCTGTCCCTCATTGTTCTGTGAGCAGCCGTCTCTGCTCTCTCCGCAGGAGCACCGGGCGCACAAGTGGGCTGAAGTTCGGAGACAAGACAGCTAGTGCTAGTTTCTTTGAGAAGTAGCTGGAACATGTAGAATTGTTTCCACTACTGAGTTGCTTATTTGCAAGGATAAAAATGTACTATTTCTTTGTGATCTTCTCCTGCACAGATGGCTTGAAATGCTCTTTTCCAAGTACTTTCCAAGGAACTGACCCCTTTTCTCTCTGAAGAAGCTCTTACTCTGATTATCTGTTGTAATGGAGGCTCTGTATGGGACTGACTTAAAAGACCACTCAACAGTTTCAGAAACCACAGTTCTCTGTGGATAGTATTAGCTGCTGGTTTCCTTTAGAGTGCAGTTCAAAGCAAGAGATTTGGTGTATACAGTGGCACCTGACCTGAGCCCAGGTTTTGTCGGAGGCTGTCTTTCATGAAGTACGTTTCCCTGCTGCTTAGAACCGGTGGCAGGCTGTTACCAAAGCATCTTACTGGAGCCATCATGATTCTGCTCCTCATTTTTACCATAACATTTTTAGTTTTAAACAATGCAACATTTACTTAGCTACAGGCTTTGTCTCAGAGGGGAGTCTGAGTGCAAGAAGGTACAGTGGGATTTGCATTAGGTTTGGGTTAGAAGGAGGTTGCATTTAGTCATATATATGGTTTATAACCTCCAAAGAAATCCTTACATTGCCACTGTAACCACAAAATTGATGATCTGACAAGAGAGTCTGATTTCTGATGTAGTTTCCAGATCTAAGAGATTCTGGACAAGTAACCAGACCTTTTTTGGGTATTCAAGCAAGTAGTTCACACAAGGCTAATTACAATCAGTTGTTTTGTTCCAAACTGGAAAGGATCGAACCTCCTTGATATCCCTGGAGGCTTCCTATCTTGCAGTTATCTTCAAGTATTGACTTAATTTTATTTGCCTTTACATTGAGTACAACCATCTGGTGACCTCTTTCATTTCTATCACCCATTTCAAGGAGAAGATGTGGTCCTACACAATTGCTTAAGTTGCAGTCACAGCTATACAGTGTTGTCCCAAGTTATAACTCCTGCAAAGCTAATTTTGTGGCACTGCAATCAGTAAATCTGCCTGACTTCCCATTGTTGCTGAAGTTGTTATTTAGGCTGTAACCTAATGTTTCTGCTCCACCAGTGACCTTTTGCTAACCGGTGTTTCTGGCTATTTAAAGAAAATGTTCCAGAGTTCTAAGTTTTACAGAATTTTAGTGCCTGGGATGTATGCCAGACTGACAGACATAGAAATGTGAGTCCTCTCTTTTTTTTGGACAGGTACAGCATAAGCAAACTACCATAAACTCCTTCTCTCCACACATTGCCAGTTTGCCTCAGTCCTGAACCAGACGGATCTCTACCAAGAGGGGCAAGACACCTTAGCCCTCATGGTCAGTTTAAAGTGCTAGCCTGAATGCCTGCAAATTTGGAAATATGAGCTGATTGCCTGTTTCTTTAGTGGTGTAGGCAGCTATCCAGTAGAAGGTGGACTGAGACCATCAGCCAGTTTCAGGCAATAAACGTCCATCAGACCGCTAGTCCAACACTGATCTCTGTCAGCTTAAAATCAGGGACATACATGCAAAGACTTTATATCACAGTCCTCTGAGATTGTTCCATAGCCAGCCTTGAGGCTTTTACAGAGCTCCCTAATCGTCTTTTGCTCTCTTGGAAATCTTTATTTCTACTAATTAGCCAACATTGGAAAACATGGCTGGACACTGCTACTGGCAAAATTAGGCTGGCTTTCACCAATTTGTCTGTGTCCTGCATGGCTCTAGAGATGGCAATTTGCTGTTGCCTGCTTATATGGTAGCAAGACGCTGAGGAACTTACAGCTCATCTTTTATATACTTAGAAAGGACTGTCAAGATGATGCAGTGTTGTCTCTCACTCCCCCTTTTCTTATTTTATGTAGAATTAGAGCCCACGAATGTGAGGAAAACCAGCCATGGCTACAGTCAAGGCATTGTGCAAGCTTTCCTCCCATAGCTGTGCTGGTGCAACTCAGTCTAGCTATTTTTTTTCCAAATGTGGGCTCCCACACAAGCCCCTTTTCCAAACCAGTTTTTGGACATCTTCTTCCAGGTTCTGACATGCAACAGCACCTGAGATAGATATGCTCTCACAGGCACTCTCAGTTAATACTGCAGCAATCCAGGTTAGTATTCATCTTTGTGAATGCACCTCTGCACCTCCTTATTCCTAGACCTGGATCTTTGCTAAAAGATAGTTATAACCCTAGCAGAGTGTGTAACAGCAACTCTCAGCTTGGTTTATTGAGCCAGGATGGCAGATTGAACTAATCAGCCTGGTTTACACTTGTAGTGAAGGCAGGAGAGACAATTAGCTCAGGATAGATCAGGCAGCCTTTGCTCTCTGACTGTCTTACTAATGACTGACCTGCTATTGTCCTTTGGTCCTTTCTGCCTGCCGGCTTGGGAGGTCATCCTGCGGACACATTACCTGCAGAAGGAGACCAAAGAGAGGTAATCTGACTAAAGTAATCTTGTATGTTTCTGCAAGTGAGTCTGAAAGCAGCAATAGCAAGTATTTCAAAGCTCCTTATTGGTATGACCTTGCTACATACACATTAAGCTGTACCAAAAGAGATGGACTAAAGCAATAGCATAGCTACAGGTATCTCATTGCTCTTTGTCTAGCCAAGCCTTGTAATTCTTGTTTGTTAACTAACTAGAACCAGATAAAATACAAGGACCTCTGTGAAAAGCAGTTACTGTGGCAGACAAGGTGACTTATGAGGGGACAGTTTCGGCAGTGTTATTAGACATACTTTTTTGCGTTGTTCTGAAGTGAAAACATGAAAGCTACAATGTAATTCTTTTGGTTTGAGGATACTGCAGGCATGTTGACAGCTGCGTGTAATAATGATCATTTAACACCTTGTTAGTCCTCAGAGACCCATGCAGAATTAAAGTTGTGTTTTACCAGGCAATAATGCACAAAGGCAGTGGCCTGAACAACTTACAAGATAATAGTTGTACCGTTAGTACTGGCTTTAAATGTTAAGGGAATTGTGTATCTCTATTTAGGTATATATTGAGTATCTATCACTGTGGCATTTCTGGAATTGCAGACTGTGTTAATCAGGAGGCCATTATTAAACAGCTACAAATCACAGGCACAAGTAAGCAACCTTTCACTCTGCTTTGCTTTCAGCTTAGTTTCCTGTATTTACCAAGGCTTACACTCTGAAACCGCACAGACGTATAGAGGTATCTAGCACAGAATTGCAAGCAGAAACTAAACATGTCATTTCAATATCTAAGGACTACCGCTTCCTAAGCAGCAAGCTGAGAGATTGAGAGAGCAAGCAGCAAAAGGGGAGAGAGAGATGAAAGGATGGGAAAGGGAAAAAACTAAGGAGGGTTGCCAGTTGAAAGAGAATAGATAATCACATTGAGGAAGAAGCAAAACAGAAAAATGAATGTTTAAATGAGGCAGAGAGAGAAGGATGGATGAAGAAAGATTAGAAGGTAAAAAATGGGAATGAAAAATTTCCAGAGGTAAAATTGAAATAGAAAACCATACAACAAACGGAGAGTTTCATTAAAAAGAAAGAAGGGAATTATTACAAGGCAGGCACAGAAATGAGCTTCTGCTGTAAAGAAAGCCCATGACTGGAATATTGGAAAGAGAACAATGAGGTGACCCATGGCCAACAATTTGCACTGTTTCTCATTAATGCTGAGATGCTAATGGCTACCTCCCCCAAATCTCCTCTTTCCTGGGGTACCCTTTCTTTTTGAAATGTTCAACTTCAAATACAAAATTGAGGCAGTTTCACCAACAGGGACTACAGCCCTGCTGTGTTGAGCTTTCAGGTTGAGTTGGCTGTTCCAGCGAAGTCTGTGCCTTTATCAGTCAACACCAGGCTCTTCCTTTAATGTATGTTACCTGCTTTCCTATTATTGTTATTGTTGGTATTATTACTACCACTGCTTTGTTCTAGAAGTTCATTCAGACCTTGATCATAGTCAAATTCAGCTGTGACAATCATTGTCAAAAATTCTTCGTGTAGTAATAAGCAAAAGAAATAATGTTACTCCTCAGTCCAACCAAAAAATTATTTGAAAAAAGTATTTTTCATCAGGAAACTTCCATTTACTGAAGCTGTTCCTGGAAACTTTTCAATCAACCAAGGAGACAAGAAGGACATGTAGCAGTTCACTAAAGCTGAGCTTTATCTGGAAGACTCTCTTGTTGACATCACCTCAGTGTGAGACAACCATGCAGCCTGATGGCTACAGGCAAAAAGAAATTTGGGGTTGTGTCCCTTGAGAAAGATCATCTCTGATAGCACAGTGCTTCCTAATACATTGTTGAGGCATTCAAGGAAAAGTGCCTCCTATGGACTTACCACCTCCACGGCTGTAGGGGTATTTTGAGCAATCATACTTAGAAGCCTGTCTTGCAAAGGCTGATCTGCCCTAGACCTACAACCTTAGAAGACTGCAGTCATTGTTATATGGCTGCAGTCCATGAACAGAAGGAGCGGCTCTTTAGGACGCTAGCAGATGGAGATCCCCAAACCTACAAAAATACACGTGTGCACGTACTTTAGAAGGAATGTGCTTTCTGGGAGTATGTGTTGTTTGTCTCTTGTAAACTTTCTTTTGCTGCTGTATTCTCTAGTTAAGTCTTCATGGTTGTTAGGCCTCTGCTCTTCTCAGTTCTTATTGTTCCCCCCTCTGACACAGCCAAACAAGGCCTCGGGTTCAGGTTTCCAAATCAGCCCCCACAAACTTGACTAGCCAGATCTCTACAGGGAACAAAGTCACATAGATTTCTGTGACAAAACCCATTGATCTGACAGGGGCTGAGATAAATCTGCCTCAAAAAGTTAAAGCAATAGAAATCCGGATCCGCAATGCAAGATTTCAGTGACAAAAACAGGGAGCTGACAGAGACTCAGACAAATCCATCCATCCTGAGTGACTATGCATCCATTCCACACAAAACTGCCTGCTTAAAGAGATAGTGATGAGAGATCCCCACACAGCATCAAACACAGCATCGGCATTTGTTAGGAGATTAGTGTCGGGAGGGAGAAATACCCAATTAAAGAGGTATTACACTGCCATTGGGGGATTGGGAGTAAGCAGCAATAATCATGCCAGACACTGCCACAATAGCAGTGCTGTGAAGGGAAAAAATGGAATGCAAAAGAGTTTGAAGAAGAAAGAGAAAACAGAGCATATTCACAGGTTTGGA
>Ga0181612_107130_pt1 | contig 19758 bp, 9 predicted proteins | sample HoacroProtozoa21_FD_119630 | JGI IMG/M metagenome (GOLD analysis project Ga0181612, IMG submission 119630) | Hoatzin crop microbial communities from Cojedes, Venezuel. Combined Assembly of Gp0051906, Gp0051904, Gp0051908 | reverse complement strand
GTCTTATTAAACTGTCATTCTCTCAACCCATGAGTTTTACCTTTTGTCCATTTCTCCTCCCCATCCCGCTGGGGGGGGAAGGGGAGAGGTGAGCGAGTGGCTGTCAGGTCCTAGTTGCTGACTGCCAGGTTAAACTACAACAACCTCAGACACCCTGCATAGACTGCAGGACAAGTTGAAGTTACGTGTGTCTTTGTTCTGTCAATATTTTATTTTGAAAGTGGAGGAAAAAAGTATTTGTTTTTCACATGAAGCTTGTATTTCTTGAGCGTCCGATATTCAAATTAAATACTAACAGCAGTATTGTTCTTAAACTTTAAACACACAAGCCTTAAACTTGGACTTTGGAAAACATCATCTCAAAACATGAAGAGATAGGTAACTGCTGAAAAAACCCTCAGAGTTTTTCCTCTTGTGCAGAGATTAAGACACAGAAAATAGCCAGACCGCAGTATATAGAGGTCACAGGAGTAAATTACATTGAATTTAGAAAGACTGACTATGCTTTCACAACACACACATACTCACTGCAAGTTTTGCAATAGGATTGGTTTAAAATCTTGTTGACAATAGAAATAGGAATGCATATATTCACTACCCCATTACTTCCCTTTTTCTCCTTCTTCTCTTCTTCTTTCCCCAATTTTGTCCTTATTTCATTTTCATTACTTGCACAATACAATTTCATATGTTCTAAGTTTGTATTTAAGAATGCTGATCTGTATGCATTTTTGCAGGTTACTTTGCTCTTCCATTTCATTAACAGCATGAACTTTCCAGAATGTAAGTCATGTCCAGCTGAAGCTTGTCATAAATCAGAAGGCATTTTTTCTCTCTTAAAAAGTGCTAATTTTTCCCCATTGTATATATTTAGAAAAAGCAATGTAAGAATTGAAGCTCTAAAGTATATGCCTATTTAAAAGCTACAAATAATTCTCTAAACTCCAAGAGAAAAATTACAGTGATCAGTCTACATGACAGAGGCAACATGTACCTTAAAATTTTAAAAACATTTAAAGTATCCTCTTGACCTGAGAAACAAGTCAATAATCGCTAAAAGTAGCAACATTAAACCCACTGAGTTGATACCATCAAGATATTTGTGTCACGATGAGTTAAAAAATTCTATCAAAGCCTCAAAAGAACTCAGAAACCATATAAACTTGAGTGTGCTAGTAAGGACAAACAAAGGCATCATGCATCTTTTGCTGAGGCAACAATGAAAACCTGTCACTAACTCTCTCCAAGACTACGCCTGATATGTTCTTATACAGAAACTGATGAGATCAATGGAATTTGCATTGTCCTGTAACATCATATACTAACTACTGAACTGTAAAGCATCAGTATTCAGATGAGTACACTGTGGGACCTGAAGAATTGTTTCCATATGCAGAAACACACACTCATAAAGTCCATGAGTCCTAAGCTTTGGGCAGGCTTTGTTACGAATGCAGAAAACCAAGGGGATCAAGTAGTAGGAGTAACAGCAGTAATGCAACAAAGCTGCTTGTACTGCTTTCACTATCTTTTTTTTTTTTTAAGGTTTCATGAGCTTCTGAAATCAGATTGATCTAATTTAATCTCAAAGTGATTGTTTTCTTAGCTATTCTCTGAAATATCGTAGAGCCTCACTCTAACTTCAGGCCTAAGAGTTAAACAGTACCATGACTTAGATCAAAAACACTTGAATAAAGAACTCTCTTAAATGGCAGCATTAGTGTTTCCCTATCGATGTAAATAACATATTTTCTAATACTACCATTGTGGGGATGGGGAAAGAACAAAACCAATAGTTGTAGTGTAAGATGGTAAACACAAAGATTTGTTACCTATAGACCAGACCTCTCATGGGGAGAAGATGATTACTTTCTAATTCTGGCTATAGTCAGTACAGTTTTAGTAGAACATTTCTCTTGCTATTCTTGCATCTTCTATGCCCAGCATAACCTCCAGGTTCATAAACTTGTTAACCAACAGGCTGAAGTTCAGGATGGTATCTCAGTTGTAGTTTGGCTATGCAACAGAAGAGTTGCTCTGAACCACAAACAACTAGAACCTTAAACCAGCTCATTAACAAAGGTACACAGTTCAATTATTTTTGTCAACTATTACCTGACTGGGTTTTCCACACATCCGAACCACCAAATTTCTACTACTTGAATTAAAAAAAAGGATCAATTGTAATGGAAGCAGAAGCGTATGCAAACCTCCACCCGACTTTATGCGCTGCTTTAGCCTAGGTTTCAGAGGCACAAATGAGGGCCCACTGCTTCTGAAAGACTTCAGTCACAAAGTGGGTTTCCCGCTGCTCCATATTTGAGATCTCAGGGTTTTGTTTTAGACTTGCATGCCCTATAGAAGATTTTCCAGGAGTCTTCTACAGCTTTCCATGGGAGCTCCCAAGGGCTTTGGGCTTAGCGTCTCTAAATCTTATGTAGGAGAATCTTATTTAGAAACTCTAATTTAAGTGCAACCTCAGTGAGTACATCTGCCTTACTGATTCAGTACATTGCAACAGGTCTTAAATGCAGAACTGCCTTGCATTTATGGGCAGAATCTTGCACTATGAACATCACAAGGATGCTTGAAGAGGTGTCTCTCTGATGAAGCACCCCATTTTGGATGTGGGCCCCAGATCCTCCAGGAGCTAACTTGTTATGAGAATGTGGCATGCATTTAGAAACCAAAAGTGGTGGAAACTTCACTGCTGGTAAAGGTACAACAAGGACATGGACCTAGAATCATAATGTATCTCTGAAAGTCACACTTGGGTCCTCCCCTTTTCACGGTGCACAGGGCAATAACATATGGGATGACAGATGAGCTCCGCTTTCCCCCAGGTATGTCTCACAAAAGTTAAAACTAATGACAATTCCTGTACACTGACAACTTATTCTATGTATTTCATAACTAGACAATTACCAACATAGCTAAACGGAGCTTTTCACTCTTTATGCTTCTCACCCTTCTTGCTTAATCATCATGGCCAACATGACCATCTCATCTATCAAAAACATCTATAGCCCTCACATCAGTCTCCATTTGGAGTTCTCTCTGGAGCTCGTCAGATCTGGCATGCACAAGTTTGGCTAATTCTTTATTCAGGTTATCTTTATTTCCTACTTTCTCAGTTCATCTACACAGGTGAGATTCTCTTAAAAGTGCTCATTTCTTCTCTGTATTGCAGCAAAATACCTAAGAATTTGATCAAGGCAGTCTGCTCTGCTGATCTCCATTTAAAACAATTTAGCAAAAAAATTGCGTGACTATTTAAGTATGTAATTTCTTTCTTTGTGCCTGGAAAGTGGAACACCCGTTACAGAGGAAGACCTATATACCTTTCATGGTTCTATCCTCGCTCTCCATTCACTACCAAACTGTCAAATCCCACACTGGATTGACAAACCACTTTTATCCTTTATCCCCAACTGCCTCTCAAGATTAGAAATAATTCTCCAAAAGCATTAACAAAAGCAATCTGTTATTTTCCTCTAAATTTTTCATCTGTCAAAATACATGAAAAATTTAGTAGGCTGCTGACATACTCAGATCAGTGAATATTATGCTGACCAATATTATCTTATTGCCTCTCTGCACTGCACTGTAAACATTGTTGACCCTTGTATTATACTTAAATGTTAAACTCTGTATGACAAAATATCTCTTGTTCTGTTTTACAGCAATTTCTAGCACATTTTATTAGAATTTCTAGGTGTAGTTTCAATACACACAGTAAACACTAAGATGATGTGTAATAGAGCAGCAAAATAGTTCACTCCCCAGCCACTTCATATACAAACAGAACATCTCTAAACATGAGATATAAAAACAAGGTTGAGATTTTACTCTTAATTCATGTTGCTTAGAGGAAAGACATCATATATTTTTAAAAACCATATTCACATAATAAAAATGAGTATATCAGGAAATTGAAGAAGAACAATGATATAAAATACCACATTAACTGTTCCAAATTTTGTATTTCGTTCTGCATAACACCTCTGCTTCAAAAACAAGAACATAATAAAACAAAAATACCCAAAACACAACCTCCCAGATATCTTTTCAATACCTTTTTCATTCAAAGCAATTAGAGATTTCTCTGACAAGCCTTTTCTACCTTGTATTTATATCTCATCTTGTGTAAGAGCAAACAATCTTTTTTGCTATCACAAATCAGTATAAAATTATCTTTAAATAATCCTCATTTTTTTTGCAAACTTTGAGAGTCAATAATATCATCACAGCAAGTTCTGTAGTTTAATTACATATCATGTAAAACTAAATTAGAAGTGCTGTATTTCAAAACTGATTGTTAAACAACAGTAGGAAAAGGATTTTTTGATTATGTTACAAAGGCTTTCTTCTCTTCGTAATTATTTCTTGTTTTTTCTCAGCAGACTTACTCTTTAAGAAACTAGATTACTTAAGACTGAAGATAGTATTTGAAGGTGGAGTTTCTTTACCTCAAAAAGGGCACTGAAAACTTAGCTAAACTACTCCTTCTGCCATTAACCATAAGGAATAAAAAGGTGTGAGACATAAAAACTATGAACGTGTGAGGACAATTTTGCCTGTTTTTTTTTTTTTTTTTCCTCCTATTTCTGTGCCCTTGGCCCACAGGCTACAGGAGGCTTTCTACTTTTGAATTCAGGAGACACTGAAAATTTAAATATTTATTGGCAAATAAATGCTACTATGTCATAATTATTTCCATAAAATAATGTAAACCAAAACAATGCCTGTATGTTCTTAACATAATTTGATACAGTTATTCATTGCTACACATGTATAACATGTTTGTACCTCTGTTTAATTCTATGTATTTAAAAAATCTGGAAACATTTATGTTGAAAGTCTGAAATTTAATCTTTGTATGATGCAAGTTTGCTCTAGGTAAAAAGATGAGTATACCTGCAAAATGTAGCAGGATTGCTGCCTGCATTTTTCTCCATGAAAATGGCAGATATGACATCAACTTGTCTCACAAAATGACTCATCAGTTGGGATGAAGTTCAGTTAAATCCTACAAAAACTTAGGTAATGAATACTGGACCATACTAAATATCAACAGATAAAGATTTCCTTAGAACTGTAATATAAAGGAGGGAAAGCAGTAAAGTTGATTGCTATTTCAATTTCCTCTCAAACTTTTTTAACAACACTGAGGAGTTTCTTCTCTTTACTAATTGTAGGACATGGAACAGAAACTGGGACCTTTAGCTTCCATGAATGTTTTTTTACAAGTTTTCAGTTTGTCAGCAGATTTCACACTCTTCTGGGATACAGCAATTATATGGCACCCATATCCAGGAATTATATATTGATAGGTTAAAACAAATGCTATCACCTTACTAAAAACTGTTTGAACATTCAACTTGGTATTCACATCCAATGGAAAATATCAGCAACTCACAATGCTGACATTTTAAATTATACAGTATATTTTTTTCTTTCTGATACAAACAACATATAATGAGATTTACACAGTAAATTTTTAGTGGCTATGGTTTCAAAGAAAAAACACATAGTATACATACAAGAAATGTGAGAAGTGTTTATATATTGTCTACTATCCAAAGGTATATTTATGGCATATACTTTTCTTAAAAACTCTTTTGATAAAGAAATATAGAACAGCATTTCTAGAAAAGAGTAGATTGAAATGGTATAAACATTTTGAAAAAGAAGAATTTTTGTAATCCTCATGTGTGTGTTTCACGTAGAAACATTTACAGATGTTATCAAGACATGTGCAATAGCTGCTTTATGTTCTGCTGATCTATTTCCAGGTTTCTAATCAGTATCAGATTAATTTATGCTCACATTTCCTGAATGACAGGCATTTTTGAGCCACTAAAATTCATTGTAAAAAATGGAAATAGTCAACGAAACTATTTTCACATCTTTAAACACGGTTAAAATTTGCATTTTTTTAAAAGGCAAGGATAATCGTTAATCTACTGTGATAAGAGTAACTCTAAAATAATTCTTTCTACTATTTGACTCCTCTGATGTAACTGCTCATTTCCTCATTCCCTAAGCCATGCAAAACAAAGAGAAAAAAAAAGGCAAGCATTTCTAGAAAATGTCTTAATCTGGGCAAAATAAGCCTCTATGGCTTTGGTCCACAGAAGCTTTATTAGTTGCCTGGGCTCCACAGTGGGATAAACTATTTCATGCATGAAGGGATCAGCATTCCTTCTTCTAATCATTGCTATTGTACCCATTACAAAGCTCTCTGAACATCTCCTATGGATATCACATGCTATCTTAATCACCCCTCAATTAATAACTTTACACCTACACTTCAGTTCTGCCACTTCGGCATACATTGTTACTTTAGGATGACACTGAAGCCTTAACTGAGTATGTTGAGATTACAGTCGTTTTCCCACCACAAACACATTCCTACACTGAAAGTGTCCAGACAGCAGTTTCCAGTGAATAACAGTAACAGCTTAATACAACAGGTAATCCGTTCCTAGAGCCATGACAGATGTTGGTGCTCCTTTCTGTTGTGACCCTTCTGTAACTTTTAGAAGCAGAAACCATTTTCCTGTGTGCTTTGATAAGCAATGTGGTAGCTAACGCTGATTACATAAAAAGTGTCAGAAATCTCTGCTAGAATCAGCTAAACCTTTTATACCTCAAAGCTGTTGTGTTATACCCTGGGTTTGCTGGTGCACTATACTGTGTTCTTCTGAACGTTATATAAGTGGCCTTAAAGAGGAAAGAAGAATTGTTAGAAGTCAACAATTTTTACTTTATTAATATTTCAGCTCCTTTGCCAACTCATCTTACCTGTCTCCTCAGGTAGAAGTCACCTGTACCTTTTTAGTCGGCTTCCTGCCCACTTTTCAAAGATGGTGGGTGTTAAATTCTATAGGGAAATCGTATAAAGGAACACAGACTGACATCATGCTGAATATTCTCACTTGCAGAGGAAAACAGAAGTAATATCACCTGAAGATTTGCACTCTTTTTATATTCAAAATCAAGGATGTACAGATTCTTACAGGGTGAAAGGCACAGCGTGACCAAATTCTCTCACAACACACTTTCAGCTACATTATTCTCCTCTTCATATGATATTAAATCATGCACTCTAAGGTCCTGCTGGAGAAAGAAATAACTAACCTACATCTAGCTTTTTAAAAGCTTCCTCTTATCCTCTTTCCATCAGCCCTTAATCTTCCAGGAATATATACCTTCCAAAATTTACATACTGTACGGTTTGACAAACAGCAACATCCACTGTTTCCCAGAATACAGGTAGCACCAGAAATCTAACCAAAGTCTGCTATGCTTTCCTCTCCAGGATAAGTGTGTAGATCAGCATTTGTCTCTTACAACTTGTAAATGCCTAGGAGTTTTCCAACATATATATAACGAATACAAACTTAGATACAAAAGGTCTGTTTTCCTTAACTACTTTCTGTGGACCACTTAGATACAGTCCAAGCAAAGACGAGAAACACAAGTCCACACTACAGACAATAACATACTGCATCTACCACTGTACAGCATTTGTGTAATAAGCTTACGTTTAACAAATTAAGGATAAATGAAAACAAATTAAATTTTTTTAGCAAAATGGAACCAGCTGAAAGGCAAGATGCGTGGCCTGTTGAGACCCAACTAGTGTGCTGCAAACTATTTAGGAAAAGCAAAAAAAAAAAAAAAGGTGCTCCCCAGTATCTGGTAGTTACACTTGTGAAGAAAGCCTAAAAATACATAGAAAGCATAACTAAGAATGGAAGATCTATGTATGTCTTCAGACAAAGAGTGATATCTTTCTAATAATTGAAAATGGACTTTGACAAAAAATACTGTCTGTCGGGAGATGATCATATGCATGGCTCATACAAGGAATGGAGCTTAGGCATGGAAAGGAAGGACTTCAGAAAGAAGATATTGCCTACACAGCCCCTAAAGTAATCACTCGGAGAAAACATATGGCTGAGTGTAAAAGATGACAATTTAAGAGCAACAAAAAGTATGAACAGAATTATTATACAACACCACAAAATTTATCACGGAAGTAACAGTCTGCAAAACAGGAAACCTAATTTTAAATAAGTATGGTTTTGAATTGCAAATAAATATAATTTTAGGACAGTAATACAGTTTCAGTAAGGTACAGCCTACATTCAGAGAGAAATTGATCATAAGAATAGGGACTCTGCAAGAGTTAATATGGGGATGGCCGCTCCCTGGCAAAATGGAAACGCTGTACAGGCAGCTTTCAGGAGTGGAATAACAAAGAAAAACTTGTAATAAGTATGGCCTGCACAGTTCCTAGACTGTTAAAAGGTATTGTTTAAAGTCACAGAAAAAAATAACAGAGGGAGCAAAGCCAAAATCTTCATAGGTGACTATGGATTTAAAGATTATTATTCTGATGTTGGTAAATACAAACACGTAAGTTGTTTTTGTCATCTGGTTTGCCTTAATCAAGAGCAAAAAATTCATTTATAACACTGTACACAAATGCCATGTTTATATCAGTATCATATGCAGCTTGCATGAAAAAGTATACATTAAAATGAAGAACAGCAATTCATGTAACGGTCAAAGACAACCAATAACAAAACCACGAAATTCCAGTTGTCAAACATAATTTACTATGTATATTTCTTCTCTTCTCTGCTAAAACAGTAATTATTAAAACTAAAGTGATATGAGTGAGTGTTTATGACTTCTTATTAAATACCTTGACTTAAAGCAGTGTTCATTTAAGCTTAAGGTTAAAGAAAATCATGTAGAGATCTCTGTGCGATGGCCTAGTGACTTTATATCCTCTTGTCAAACCTCGGCAGTTTTATTTGTAGTGATACATGCCAGAGAAGGTTGGAGGTTAAAGTTGATAGTAGGGCCAATAGGAAAGCCAACCAACTTCTTCCAAAAGATTACAACCTTTAACATATTAGGATCTGCCGGCAGTTACTGCTAGCTGTGTAAGTTTACATTTGTGTACTCTTCTGTGAGCTGATCCCCAAACTCCAGACCAACAAGATTTAAAAAAACCTGCCACTTCCTACATTCCTTCAATTATTCCTTCATAATTTTCTTACCAATTAAGCTATTAATTTAGTTTTTGATATTGTACTGATGCTTAGCTCTTACCGTTAGTTTTCAGCAGATCATTAACAGGTACATAAAATCTTTTTCCTCATTTTCTTCAGCCTAATTTTCACCCTGAAAACTGAAGAAAAGCTTTCCTAACCTAGGAAATCTCACATTAAATGTAGTATCAGCACAGTCTACTGAACTAAAAATGTACAGATTTCCCTTTCTCCCACTTACTTCGACATCGCTTCCTCTGGGACTTTCTTAAAAAAAAGTAATACAGACAAAATAACGATAAATTAAATCACACAGAAACACTCAATACTTGAGTTCAAATGGGACCTCTCGAGATTGTCTAGTCCTGCTCCAAGCAGGGCGAACTAGAGACGGTTGCTCAGGGCTTTGTCTAGTTGGGTTTTGAATATTTCCAAGGATGGAGACTTCACAACCTCACTGGGCAGCCTGCTCCAGTGTTTGACAGCTCCCACAATAAAAAAAGATTTTTCTCATTTTTCAGCAGATTTTTCTGTACTTTGGTTTTTGACCATTGCCTCTTGTCCCATCACCGGGCACCACTGAGAATAGTCTGTCTCTGTATTTTTTACTCCCTCCCATCAGGTATTTCTGTACATTGACAAGATCTCCCCTGATCTTGCTGTTTTCCAGGCTAAACAGAATCACAGAATGTAGGGGTTGGAAGGGACCTCTGTGGGTCATCTTGTCCAACCCTCCTGCCGAAGCAGGGTAAACAGTTGGAGCTCTCTCAGCCTCTCTTCATATGAAAGATGCCCCAATCCCTTCGTCATCTTTCTGGCTCTTAACTGGACTTGCTGCAAGTTACTGTTTGTCTCAGTACAGTCGTGGATCTCAGGCTCTATATGATCGCTTAATCTAAAGGATGAAATTTTTACACATTATTACTAGGCAAAACTAATAGTGATGGCTGTTCTACTCTTACTTGCACTGAGGACAGCACAAGTTTTTCCACTGACTTCAAACACAACTAGACCTCTGCTAGACAGACAATTCTATGTAAAAGATGATAATATCTATTTACTGTATACACCCATGATGGCCACAAGAATATTTAAATATAAAATACAATGAAGATTTTTTTCAGTTATATACATTTGATAGCATTTAGACAATAAACAACTTTTCTCACACTGTATCTGAAACCTTTAACTTGCAGGTGTACAGAAACCAGTCCATAGTTATCCATTACTGTACTTCTACACCTTTGCATTTTGAAATTAATAAGTACTCCAGAAACTCTACACATAATATTATTGCTGCTGTAGAAGAACAACATAGCAGAAAAATCTATTATGCTTAACTTTTATATTTTATACAAAGGTAAATGCACATCTATGTCGAATTTATTTTTTTGAAGTGTCAGACTTCTAAGTTTCTCCCACTTTTCCGCTCCCTCTTTCAAAACCCAGAGAAGAACATTTGGCAAATGCAAAGATTTTGCATTCCACATCCCATACCACTTAGCTGTTGTTACAAATTTAATTATGCAAAACTCAATGGGCTCTAATAAAATCTGACTAAGTAATTAATACTCTAAAACATACAGTGTGAGCTCCTGAAAGGAATGTTCTACACAAATTCCCTCATGTCATAGAAAAGACTCATGCAGTACAGTATATTTCTCCACAGGTAAAAAAAATTCCCGTGACGTTAACAGCTTTTTTCATCCCATCCGCAATTAACTAAAGCATCTTAACACATTCCATTGTTTAAAAAGTTAATTTTTCTACTAGTTTCAGTTCAGACACAGTCACTGGTGCATATCACAGCAAAACCAGAGGGAGAGTATTAAAGCAGATGTAAGAAATATTTATATCAACAGCAAGGCACAACTTTAAACTACCATTTTACTGATATGCACAAGAAGGACCATGATAGTATCACAATATTATGTTCAAATTTCATGTTTTAGTTACATTGATGCAATTCAGACACACATATGTACACTCATATACATATATATATATATTTTGAGACAAGATCTACATTATGATGCAGATGTTCCCCTGAGATGTGCACATGAAGCAGATTCTCCCACCATGCCAATTCCACAGAATCGGCCTAATTTTGTGGTCTGTTCAAGCCAGGGAGAGCCTGAGCAAGCTAAGGGTCTTAGGACTATTACACCCTGTTGGTCCCGCAGCAATTAAATAAATAAAAAATATTCTACAACTAATTTTCAGAGCTCCACATGATGATTTTACGAGAAGGGCCAAAAAAGCACAGGACACAAAAGACAGTATGACATGCTTTTACAACTGGGAAAGTCTTTTCCGTTAACAGTGAGAACACAGACTGTTCTCTCTGAACTTGTTCCCCCAGACATTTTGTAGAGAAGCACGATTTGAGTGGTAGTTTGACATTATTTGTATTTTTCCTAGAATCCTATCCTTTATCTCCTTAACACAAGCCAAAAAAACATCTGGAACTTTACGTTGTTTTCATAACGTTTTATGCCAAAGCACAGACAGTACTCCTGGATTATTTTTCTCTTCCTTGACACACTATAAATGGTGATAAGAAAATGAAAGTTATGAGAAAAATATGTGCTTAGGTTTACACTTTTGCTACAAGAGTAAAGATTTTTCGTAACAGAGCATATTCATACATATGTATCTGCAGTGTCTTTTACCCTGAGTTTTAAGAGAACACCTTATCAATTTTAAGTTTGACTTTGCAATATTTCTATGTAGTATCAGTCTTTTACAGGTAGTGAATTTCAAATATAGAAGCAACAAGTAATTTGCTTGGGAGTACAGAAGAGATCAATAAAGGAACAGAGATTCAAAGCTAGATTTATAGCCATTATAGCTTACCCTGTCCATTGTCCAAAGACAAAAGCATGAGAATCATGGTTACTAAGAATCATAATGCATAACTGTGTAAATGAAGACCATTATTCTATCTTTGTCGTCTTATTACTGGCATCATGAAACCCTCAGCTTGTATTGAGGCTGGATGTGCTGACTACTGGGCAAACGTGTAAGGAGCTAGAGTCTGCCCTCCAAGAAGTCAGACTAAGTTTTCTGTCCTCTGATAACACACAGTTCTCTCTTGAATGCTGCATTTTGTAGTGATACAAAATGTCTATTGTTTCCAATAAAGGATTATCATCAGTAAGGAGAGGTCTTTAGATCTAGGAAATGTGATTTTTAACAAAAGAAAAAACATTTTTAAAGTAACTTCATTACACATACAAAAAAAAAAAATTACTGTGCCAAACATTAACACACTGTGCGGCAGTAATTTTCACTGGGAGCTTAGCGTGCTTACCGAAGTCTAAAAAAGTCACTGGTGAAAAACATTCATCTCTGGTATGACACATGGCAACAAAGTCATAAAAACCCACCTACACAAAATTTTAGTGAGCAGAAAACATATCACTAGTAGAAAGGGAAAGCAAGCAAACTCAACATTTGACTTGAGCTTCTACTGGACTTACAAGTCCAAAGGAAGGGATCAAAACTAACAATTCTGCAGGAGCCCATCAGTTGCAGACTGAAGAATATCAGATTGTAGAGTAGATTCTACAGAAGCATTATCACATCTAACAGCCCTACCACCCCAGAAGGAGTGAGTGTGAACAAAGGGACACAAGTTGAAAACAGAAAGGAGTTTGATGACAGCATGATGTGAAGCACTTCTTTCACAAAAACATGCACACCATGTACAGAAAGCTTACCAAAGCTGATTGTGCACATGTTCTGCGATATTCTCGTAGTTTGGATAGTTCTGAGTCCTCAAGCCTCATGAAGCTCAGCAATTAAGAAAACAGTGAGGCATTTTTATGCAGAACAGTGCCACACACTTGTAAATTCTCAGCAGTATCTTAGTCACCTTCCTCACACGGTCATTGTCCAGTGTATGATACAGAGGCCGAGCTATTCATTTGTGCTCCAGTTCAAGGTACGTTTGCAATCAGAAAACCCTTATTTTTCTTAAAAGAAAAAACACCAACTCCAACAACAGGGATGATTTTCCATTTTTATGATTAGTCAGTGACAAAGTGAACACTGATATGAATTAACAATCCAAACTTAATTTACTAGAGGATATAGCAAAACCCTAAATATTGAAGTAATATTTTCATTATGAACGTGTTTTATAATGTACTCGGCCAGCAATTACAACTACAAAACTGACAGAGTTTTAGCATTTGCAGAAAATGCACTTTGGTGAAGTTGATTTAATTGTAAAAAACCTTGCTACACAACGACAGCTTGCATGCAGATTCATTTGGTAGTTGTCTACGGCAAACCAATTGGTCAATGCAATTGATGTGTGTGCAACAGGGTGATTAAATGAGAAGAAAACAGCAGAAATTGGAAATATACTTTGAAATGTATTTTCACAGCATATAACATAGAAACCTATGATGAGGAAGAGCACACTGACTCTACCAAACAGGCAAATGAACTTCTGTCAGTATGTCAGTTATATTGTTCTGTGGGTAATTGTGATAACATAATTTTACATTAAGAAGCTAAAAGTTTACTTTATTAAAAAAAAAAGCAAAACAGAAACTTGTTAAAAGCATAACAAACTAAAAAACCCCAAACAGATAAATCACTCAGCTAAGAAAACCTGAAATATGCTCTAAGATGCTATCCATAGCCTGTGTGTTAAAAGCTAAAGGACACATATCCACACACACAAAATAAAGCTATCACTGCTGTGTGGACTGTAGAATATTTTTACAGCTATTTTTCCTCATCCTTGGAAACACACATTACTCTTAATACAGTAACATCCTGAAATTTTATAACATTTTGTATTTCTTTGAAATGAAAAGTCCATTTTATTATTTTTTAATTAAATCTATTTCCCCGAAAGGTCTTTCAAGGCTCTACAAACTACCTTACATTTTATTATTGTTGACAGTTATCTAAACTACGCTTCAATGCCCTCTTTATCTGTTGGTCAACAATTGAAAGATCATATGCTAAAAAGACTTGTGCTTTCTCTTCTTTTAGCCCTATAATTACGGCATTTTAATACATTTCTTCATAGTCATTAAGAGAGCACAATGTTAAAAATTAATGAAATGAGACAATTTTGAGTTTAACAACCATAAATACATAAAACATAAATTTGTCTCAATTGTAGATATGAAAAAAGCCTTCTTGAAATCATATGAGATTACCAAATTGTCATGATTTTGCTTTTGCTGTCTAAGGGTATTTAAATGATGTATGGCAGCCTGACAATACTACAGTGTTGTTACATACCCTACAAGAGAGGTAAACATTTCTGTCAAACATTCAAATTCCATTGGTTTTAGTATGTTTTTGTTTAAATATATGCATGCCAATAAAAAAGTGGTATTGCTGGATGATGCTAAAATGGAGGAAGAAAAGAGAGGAAGCAAGACAAAGACATACGAAGGGAAAAATGATCATAAGTCAGTTGTAAAATCCTGACATATAATGTAAAATATCACCATAATAACAACTACCTACAGCAGTCTTTAATAACACTTATAATAAACAACAAGATCTTCTTAATTTGGTTTTTTTTCTAAGAAACAGGGCTCACTATATTAACGTATCACACATTTTTGCAACAGATGTGTTAATAAATGGCTTTTTATTTTATACTGAGAGGAATTCAGTGTTTCTCAGTACATCACCACCTCTATATACAACAACTAAATATAGGGTGCAACTGTACTACAGCCACAATATTACTGATTACTTCCAAAAGGTATTACTACTGAGCAAATTATACAGCTTATCTTTTAAAACTAAGTTAAGTTTTTCAAGGTATAAGTTCTTTATGGTTTCTCAAGTAAATGTTGAAAAGACACAGTGCAACATCAAGTGAGAAGATTACAGATTTTTTTTTTTTCCCCCTGTAAGATAGACATGCTCACAAAAAGAGAAGTTACTCTGCAGAAGATTTTTTAGGGTTGTCAGACTGTTATATTATGAACAACCTTATTAGTCTTTTATAATTACAATAGGTACCTCTGGACAAGATCGAGCAGACATGACAAATGCTTCTGACTTCTTTTTAAATCAAACCTGGAAGGTCATCGCTAAACAAACAGAACGCTATACAACTGGGGCCATAAATTGTGAAGCTAACAAAAGGGTAAGTTTTTTTGATATTAAAAATTGAAATTATTCTGTTCAGGCTTTTCTGTATAAATTCAAGAAATAAGAGGATGAAATGGTTTAAAAAAAGATAAGTGGCTAAAGAATAAGAAATTCTTACAAACTTCATTATCACACTTTCAGCAGCTGAAGCTGTATTTTAATGTCTTTAAAGTGGTTGCTTTATTTTACAAATATGTTCTTAAAGATAATTCCCTAATGAGGATTTACTCATGTTTGCATTTACTTTTTTTTCAGCATTATGATGAAACTGTGGACAGTTAAATAAAAAACAAAACAGAGTCTCAAATACATTCTCAAATCTATAGGACTTGCTTGCTGTTATCCTCAAATCAAACCAGTAAAAGGATAACATACTACTGCGCATTTTTCCTAACATTTTAATATTGTTTTAGGATCACTTAACAGTACTGGTAGTTTTGGATTAAATTTAATTTGTATGGAGATAAACAGTAACTTAAGTAACGAGAACTGGAAACCAATTGATGGATCTCACTTTTAAATCTTGTAATTCAGTTTGGAGAGGAAATGTAAGGATTGAATTAGAAAGCTGTAAACTTGATGAGAATTAGTGGTATAAAGCAAAAGAAAATGAAACCTTCAGTTATTTTCCTTACAGTTAGGCTGAATGAAATTGTAAATCAACAAAAGATTTGGATGGCACTCAAATCAACAGCTTTACCTAATAAAAGTTCTAACAGAGCACTGAGCATACAATTTGAAACAAATACAAAATAAATATGAAATACGAATGACTTCAAAAAGAACCATATGAGAAGCAAAACAGTAAAATCACCAAAATTCAAGCAAAGGAAATTTGAACTGAAATGTATGATGGGCAATTAAGTACCTATTTTGACAATTCTAAGTGGTCAAGTTTTAAAAGTATGACACAGAAACCTTAACCTATCTATATATGAGTGATAAATGAGGCATTTTGTGTCATTACATTCCCATAAATCATTTTCTTTAACTGCTGATGGCTTTTATCAGGTCTAACCTTTTCAAGCTTCTATCAGAGTGCTAACATTTTCAACTTTGACACATACGCAGTTCACAAATTCTGCACCTGATTAACTCTGGACAGAAGCTCACTGCCATCATTGTCTTCTTCAAGTTGGGTTACAGCTTCAGTGTCTCAAAAACTCACATGCATCCTTTGTATGCCAGAAAAAATCTCTCCTAATGTGTAGGGCTGTGTTGCAAAGCATGCAAGATACTTCCCTTTTTGAAACAAATAAATGAGAATACACTTTCAAAATTACTCTTCTACAGAGAGCCTAAAAGATGCGTACTTTTCATTATTTTAAAATCAAGTAAATAGTACATTCCAAATAAAGAGATATAAATAATGTGATCAATTTTACATGACTAATTCAAACAAACTTGGGATCAAATCAACTTGATTAGACGAAAAATGTTGTGGTCAAAGTCTCTGAGGTAAGGAACAATAAAAAGTTCAAAAAACTCTAAATATTGCAGTGTATTATATATACGATGTTACAAAATATTGCAATTATACACTGATCACAGGCCCTTAAATAATTTTGTGGGATCCCTCACTAAATTCTTCTCTGAACTATTTTGCAAATTTCAAAGATTATAAATTGCAGTATCTTGAAATTGTTAATTTGAAAGACTCAACTTCAGCATTACAGCACTTAGAACACACAATGAATTTAAGCATGATAAACTTAGAACACAATAAATGCAACAGCAGAAGAAGAAATACAGGAAATAATGTTTTATCATGCATAAGTGAACCCAAAGACTTCAAGGAACACTTGCTTTCTGTAGAAACTAAAATTAAACTACATATTTGGAAGACACACTCAAATTTCACTACAAATAGCTGATAAAACAGTTGATAAAAACATCTAGGTGTCTGTCTTCAAAAACATTTTAACTTACTGTACTAATCCAACAACAAGAAGCCAGCAATACAGTAGTTCCTTCTGCCTTAGTAGCATCAAGACATACTAAGAATGGTAGTAAAGTTGTAGTCAAAACACCTCAATTTTCACTATTTTTAAAATTTAAAAACGTGCAGAACACAATTTAATTCAGATGTATTTCTGTATTTGAAACAAGCAGTGAAACATTCACAGAAATGCATTTACAAGATGCAATTGATCTAGACACACAAACAAAGCTCCAGTTTAAAGAGATACTGTCTTTAATAATATTAGTCAGACCGAAGAAATTTTCATGTTGGTTGTGTGACCACCGTAAGCCTGGTCCTTCAGATGGTATTAGTTTTGATAAGAGCTAACTAGATGTCAGACCTAAATAATGAAACCTGAAGAGACAGGCTTGAACCATGCTAATAGGAACGTCCACAGAGGCTCCTGTGTAGTTGATTGTCTCTTGTTGATGAACAACAAATCTTAGAAAAATAGTGGAAGAAGGACACATTTTCTGAGCATCACAGCTAAACCAGCCTTGTAATGTCAATATTTAAGGTCCTTCCAAGAAAAATTAAAAAGTTCTTTATTTCACTAATAATGTCACACAACAGAAACATTGTGCAGTTACACTTTGACAATTCAGATGTAAATCTTGGAACATCTCTAAGTATTCATGACAAAGGCATATTTATCAGATAAAACAAAAGGACATGATTTCTTGATGTTCATATCAAAGACTAGTGATGGATGAGAGCATGCTAGTCAAATGACAAAGCAGAAGGAACACAGATGCTTGCTATTTTGATTAGGAGAGGGAACTGCAGATCTTCCTAAATTAAGACATAAACATTTTAAAATTATACACACAAATATACACATAAGTTTGTATAACACTGTGTATGCATAGGAGCTTGATATGTTCTCAAGCAGACATGCTACAAATACTAGCTAGAATATCTGCCACTTTACTTAAGGTCAGAAGAAGCCACAGAGAGTAAAGAAAATCAAACATTGGCTTCCACCAATCCCAGGTAATTGCTTATGAATTTATACATTCAGAAGCAATTTTGGCTTTCTTCTATTAAAACTTCCCAAATAATGAGAAAGAATCATTTAACCTTTTTTCTTGTAATTTGTTTCCTACTGCCTTAGACCTAGGTTTAAATTATGCTTATGTGAAATTACATTTATGTAATTTAAAATTGCATAAAATAAATGTGAACATTATCAAAAACAAAAGTGTAGACTGTTTATGTGGATGCAATATCGCAAGACAATTGTGAAATTTCAGAACCAAATTTTTATTGTAAGCTTTTACATTTTTAGTATGCAAGTCATCTTATTTCAGTGTCTTGCTTTATGTGTACCCAGGATGTACCAAACTAATTATGCATGTTTAATAACAACTCTTAAACATCAAGAACTTTGCTTACTAAGCATGAGAGTCACAACCACTGTCAGTGACAGCCAAAACTTTGTTAAATTTGTAGATCTGTATGCAGTGGCAAGGTGCAATGAGGCCCAATGATACTTTCACAAAGTACTTGTCAAATGATGATAACATTCAACTCCTTGAAATCCATCTTTCTCCTTTAAGCAGGCAGTAACTATAAAGCAGATCACTCTGATACCTCTTCTATTAAAATTCTGCAGTGAGTGAACAACTTTTTGATATTCTCAAGAAATCACCCTGGTCACTCTAGCTCTGAACAGATAAAGAAAAGCCACTTTGCTAACTGGAGAATCATTCATAAAACATACTTGTTTATACCTTGCTGTAGTTATGAAACCTACAAATAAAGTGCTAAAAAATGAAAATATACTATAATCCAGAATACCTGCATTTTTTAAAAAAAATGAGTCCCCACATACAGTTTTCAGGAATTTACAAGAAGGAACATTTTATAATCTATAGAAAAGTATGTAATTGAACATAACCGGTGACACTGAGGGGGGGGGAAAGACATTTGAATTAAAAATATTCTTAATGCAAAAATATTTTAATTATTGATAAAATTATTTTTACCTGACCCTTTGAGCAGAAATTCATTCATTCATTCACAGATTGAATTATATAATGTCACAGAAGAATTACATAATGTCTGTTTGAAATGTAGTGTTTAAAAAAAACACACCAACCCCAACAATCATTTTGCTCTGCTACTCAGAAGTCCTAGTAGGACACATCTGATGATGTACTTAATGCAACTTCTCCAAATACCCTGACTGCATCCTTTAATGCAAGATTAGCATCCTAGGAAAGCAGATTCTTGCGCTCTGGCAACACAAATCCATATTGTACAATCACCCAGAATCACCAAAATGTGGGCAGTTTCAATATATACTTCTCAGTCTCATCTTTGATCAAGAGCAACTGCTCTCACAGAGGCTGAACAGTAACTTGGGATGTCACATTCTTTCTGCCTGAGCCAAGATTTCCTAGACATAAGGAACTTGTGCAACTGTGTGCAAATGCGACTGCTGTCCATTAACCTGCTAGGGACTATGGAATCTAGTAATTTTATACCTCAAATGCCTGTTACATTGTACACTAACCTCACCAGTCTCATGTTTTTACATGCTTTATTTGTTGTGAGTCCTATCTGTAACCAGCTATTGACACT
>Ga0181612_116099_pt1 | contig 19759 bp, 22 predicted proteins | sample HoacroProtozoa21_FD_119630 | JGI IMG/M metagenome (GOLD analysis project Ga0181612, IMG submission 119630) | Hoatzin crop microbial communities from Cojedes, Venezuel. Combined Assembly of Gp0051906, Gp0051904, Gp0051908 | reverse complement strand
TTACATTGTTCCAACCTCATATATACTTGCTAAAGTACAAGAGTGCCTTTGGAGACAAGCCTCCTTAACGGTTTTCTCTATAACGCTTGTAATTAAATTATATTACATTAGAAAGGAGAAAGCCACTCCTCCCACCTCTTAAAAGAAGTGGGTTTCCGTGGCAAAAGGCTTTTATGAATAAAACATTACTGAAACTCGGCGGCGTCGGAGCAGGCGCTTTTCTGGCCACACTGATCGTTTACTGGTTCAATCTGGACAACAAGCTGATCTACTACGGGGTGCGTCCGGCTCTGAACTGGGTCTACGACCGTCAGGAACGTGACCGCCGACTGTGAGATGCCTATGAATACTACCATTATTTATTTCAGCCCCACGGGGGGCACCCGCCTCGTGGCGGAGGCGATCGCGGATCATCTCGGCTGCACGGCCTTGGATGTCACCGTCTCGGCATCGCCCATGTGCTTTACCTCGGAGGATCTGGTCTTTCTCTGCTTTCCGGTCTACGGCGGCAGAGTGCCTTCTCCGATGCTGGAAAGACTGCGGTGGCTTCAGGGGGACCATACTCCAGCCGTTCCGGTGGCGACCTTCGGCAATCGGGCCGTGGATGATGCGCTGCTGGAAATGAAGGATCTGTTAAAGCAGCACGGCTTTTATACGGCGGCGGGATGCGAGATGGTCACACCTCACTCCATCGACACCCGTTTCGGCTCCGGTCGCCCGGACGCTCAGGATCTGTCGGACCTGTGCCGTTTTCTGGATAAGGTTCTGGCCAAGGACCGTCTGCCGGAGATCGACCTGCCCGGCAATCCGGACTACATGGCCTACGGCGGTCTGCCCTTCAAGCCTGTGGCTTCCAAAAAGTGCATCCGGTGCGGAAAATGCGCCGAGAACTGTCCCGCCGGTGCCATTCCGATGTCGGATCCGAAAAAGACGGACAACACCTTATGCATCACCTGCATGCGCTGCGTCGATCTCTGTCCGACCGGTGCGCGGCACGTGCCGAAACCGATGCAGATCCTGGCATCGACGGTATTGAAAAAATACTGTTCGGGCCGGAAGGAACCCCGTTTCTATCTCTGATAAAAAAGTATCTCCGGCATTTTGTGCCGGAGATACTTTTTCTTTTTCTATTTCATTTTTCTATTTCATTTCGGGTCGTTTTCCGCCACTTCCGCGAACTTGACGGCGAATTTTTTGATCATGCCGACGAGGTAGTCCGCATATTCCTCCGCCGACATTCCCCGATCCTGCCGCATCCATTCCTGATAACTGTCGAAGACCCCGTTGATGATCCTGCGGAATACGAACTCCTTAGATCGCTGATCCGGAAAAACACTTCCGTAGTCCCGATCCATATACGGATACAGGCGCTCATAGCAGAAATCCCGGAAGGAATTCTGACCGGTCACGTCAAAGGCTCTCAGGTAAAACTCCCGGTTCTTTTCCAGATGTCTGACGACGTCCGGGATCAGATCGATGGTTCTGGGATGTTCCTTTTGCGATACGCCCTCAATAAAGTCATTATAATAGGTCCAGTTGAGCAGCTCGTATTTATCCGGGAAATACCGGTAGAAATTACGCCGGCTGATTCCGGCGTTCTCACATATATTCTCGATGGTGATCTTTGAAAATGCCGTGTTCTGCATGATCTCCTTCAGGGACAGAGACAATGCTTTTTTCGTCATATCCACTTTTGACAATGCCGTTCACCTCTTCTCTTAGATTATATCAATATTTTTAAGATAAGCAAATCCGTGTCTCAGTTTTTCCAGATTGTGCCAGACTGACACAGATTCCGTAAACTGCGTCTGATTGGCACAATCGCTGTCTTTTGCTGGCTGATCTTTCTTTTTCTCTTTTATTAAAATTTTAACACGAAAGCAGCTGCCGTATTCTGAGGATCCGGCAGTATTAATGGGGGTATTTATCACTATGAAGAAAGACTTTACACCGAACTTTTCCGAGAAGGAAAAGGAACTGATGCGGGACTACTCGGAGCATGCCGAAAAGAAGCCCCGCGAAAACCTGATCGAGCTGATCAGTCATGTCGATCCCAAAGTAGCGGAGGAAGGCGTCAACTCCGGTCCGTACATCATGATGGACCGTCTTCTGTCCGACGAGGACATCGAGGTGGCCCTTCCGCTGAAGCTTCGGGAGCCCACCTATATCGAAGACCTGGCGGAGCGCTGCGGAAAAAGCGTGGAGGAGACCGCCGTCATCGCCGACAAGCTGGCCCGCATCGGCGTGCTGACCTACCGTCCGGACGAAAACGGCGTGGACCGCGTGGTCCTTCCCATCTTTGTCGTGGGCATCTGCGAACAGCTGATGCTGGGCGGTTTTGATTCCGATCAATTCGCCGAGCACCCCGAGCTGGGCGTGGGCTTTGTGACTCACACCACCCGCACCGCCACCGGCAAGGGATTCCTGCTTCCACCCGCAAACCACGGCGTGCACCGTCCGGTGCCCATCGCGTCCGCTCTCAACAGCGAGACCAAGGCCGAGTCCTGGGAAGATCTGCAGTATCTGATTGATGAAAGCGCCCACGGAAGCTATGCCGTCGCCGAATGCATCTGCCGGAAGATCTCCAACGAGTACGGCAATCTGGCCGACGAGCCGGACATGCACTGGTGCATGCCTCTGGGCGACTACGCCGACTATGCGGTGCGCGTTGGCAAGGCCAAAAGGGTCACCCGCGAGGAGTACATGGCACGCCTGAAGGAAGCCGATGAGCGCGGATACGTTCACAACGTCTCCAATCACGACGGTCCCTGCCCCATTGAATATGTATGCAACTGCGACTACCAGACCTGCATGTCGCTGCGTGCCTCCAACTATACCAAAGCCGCCAACATCGCCAAATCCAATTTCGTGGCCCGGGTCAATGAGGAAAAATGCGTTGCCTGCGGAAGCTGTGTCGAAAAGTGCCCGGCCAATGCCGTCCGTCTCGGAAGAAAACTGGGACAGAAGCACAAGGTGGACTATGTCGACAAGGAATTTCCGCCTGAGATCAACACCCTCAAGTGGGGACCCGAACACTGGGATCCGGATTTCCTGGTCCACCGCAAGGATGTTCAGGAAGAGACCGGAACGGCCCCCTGCAAGACCAACTGTCCGGCGCATATCGCGGTGCAGGGCTACCTGCGCATGGCCGCGCAGGGACGCTACGCGGAGGCGCTGGAACTGATCAAAAAGGAAAATCCGCTGCCGGCCGTATGCGGCAACATCTGCAACAGAAGATGCGAGTCTCAGTGCTCGAGACTGAATTTCGACGAGGCGCTGGCCGTGGATGAGGTCAAGAAGTTCCTGGCCTACCGGGAGCTGAATGAAGAGCACCGCTTCGTGCCGAAGAAGATCCGTCAGGAAGGCCACAAGGTCGCCGTCATCGGCGCCGGCCCCGCGGGACTGTCCTGCGCCTACTATCTGGCGGTGGAAGGCCACAGCGTAACGGTCTTCGACCGGAATCCGGAGCCGGGCGGAATGCTCCGGTACGGCATCCCGTCCTTCCGTCTGGAAAAGGACGTGCTGGCCGCGGAGATCAGCGTTCTCAATGAACTGGGAGTCGAATTCAGAGGAAACACACAGGTCGGAAAAGACGTGACCCTCCAGTCCCTGCGCAGCGAAGGATACAAGGCCTTCTATATTGCCGTCGGCGCCCAGAAGAGCAGCTCCCTGCGGATCCCCGGAGAGGATCTGGAAGGCGTCTGGGGCGGCGTGGATTTCCTGCGTCAGGTCAATCTCGGCCAGACGCCGGAGCTGGGAAAGACCGTGGCCGTCATCGGCGGCGGAAACGTGGCCATGGACGTGGCCCGCACGGCGATCCGTCAGGGCGCCGAGAAGGCCGTCATCGTCTATCGCCGCAGCGCCGAGGAAATGCCGGCGGCCGCCGACGAAGTGGAAGAGGCCCGGGAAGAGGGCATCGAGTTCATGCTCCTGCACGCTCCCAAGGAGATCCTCGGCAAAGACGGCAAAGCCTGCGCTCTGACCACCGAAGTCATGGAGCTCGGAGAGCCGGATGAAAAAGGCCGCCGGAAACCGGTGGGCACCGGAAAGATCGAAACGATTGAAGTCGACACCGTGATCGGCGCCATCGGACAGAAAGCCGACTGGTCCGATCTCGATACCGGAAAGATGGCCTTTACGGAGAAGGGTCTGGCCAAAGCAAACGGCTTTACCTATCAGACGGATGAGCCGGATATCTTCGTGGGCGGAGATGCCTACACCGGCCCGAAGTTTGCCATCGACGCCATTGCTGCCGGCAAGCAGGCCGCCATCTCCATCAACCGCTTCGTCTGGGGCAGCAACCTGGAGACGGGCCGGAACCGCCGGGAATACATCGGGCTCGATCAGGACAACCTTCAGGTGGGCAGCTACGACACCGCTCCGCGGCAGAAGCCGTCCGTGGACGAAAGCAAGAGAAAGACCATGCGCGACGAGCGCGGCGTCTTTACCGAAGCCCAGGTCAAGATCGAAACGGCCCGCTGCCTCAAGTGCGGAGCCGCTCACGTGGACGAGAGCCAGTGCATCGGCTGCGGTGTCTGCACGACCCGCTGCAAGATGGACGCCATCTCCCTGTTCAAGAAATACAACGAGATCCCCGTACCCAACGAGGATTTGATGAAGGACGTCGGCAAAGAGGTCCTTCGCCGCCGCGATGCGCTGTATGAAGGAAAGCCGGTCATGAAGGCGGTAGCCACTCAAGTCATTAAAAGATCCGCTTCGGCCAAGAAAAACCGGCCGAAAGCGAAACCGAGGACGTGGTAATATGCATGAAATGGGTCTGCTGATGGAAATGGCCAGTACCGTGGAACGCGCGGCACAGGAAAACAACATCGATAAAGTCTCGAAGATCACGCTGGAAGTCGGTGAAGGCTCCGGGGCTCTGCCGAATGTGTTCACGGAGGTATTCCCCTATGTCCAGCAGAAGTTTCCCGTACTGGACGAGGCCGAAATCGAAATGATCATGGTTCCGTGCAAAGCCCTGTGCCTCGACTGCAATGCCGTCTACGACGTGATGAAGCAGGAGGGAAAATGCCCGCGCTGTCAGAGCCGTCTCAAGAAGATTCTGAGCGGGTCGGATGTGGTCATCCGCGAAATTTACAGCTGACCGCATTCGGAAAAGGCCGCCGGAAAGTGCCCGGGAGACCGGATCCCCCGATCCGGTCTTCCTCCGGCTGACACAGCTTCCGGAAACTGTGTCAGATTGGCACAAACCGCTTTTTCTGCGGTCTTTTTTTCTCTTTTTTTGGATCCTATAATCATACTCAGGAATCGAACCTTTCATCACCAGCCCCGGGCATCCCGGAAGCCCTTCGAAAAAACACCTCTTCGGGGCTTTTCATTTTTCTGTTTGTGTGGTAATATCTCTCGCGACGGAGGATATTCGACCGATTCCTCCCCCTTATTTCGTATATACTCAGAGGCCGTGGATCTGTCCCGGGAACTTTCGTTCCATCTTGTGGTCTTCAGCCTCCAAAGTATATAGTTTTCCTACGCGGAGCCGCATCCTGGCCGGTGCGGCTCTGTTCTTTTTTTCTCTACGCCAAACGGCTTGACAAAATCCCGAAATACCCTATCTTATTAAGTATTCTCTGGATTAAGGATCGTTTCATTATGGACCGGATTTCGAATACGGATCTCGAGCGGAAGATCTGCGCGGTCATCTGCTCCTCGGGCGGCATCAAGGCCCGGGAGATCGCGAAAAAACTGGATACGGACCGGAAGGAAGTCAACCATGTGCTCTACTCCTCCCCGCTTCTGCACGAACTGTGCTGGCAGGACAGCAGCTATCTCTGGCACGGCATCGTGGCGCAGCGCCGTCCCCACAGCGGTCTGCAGGAATTCTGCGGCTACTACGGACTGGTAAAGGAGTTTCGCACTCTGTCCGAAGAGGAATGGATGGAGCGGATGGAAGAGGGCTGCACCAACATCGGCCGGAACCTCAACGACACCCGAGGGCTGCTGCACTCCTTCCGGGACTGCCGGGAGACGATGCTCCGGCTCTTTGAGGATCTGTCGGACATGCTGGGAGAGTCCGTCGGGGACTGGGAGATCTGCTTTGAGCTGAGGCTGAAGAGAGCAAAGTATGTGCGCATCTATGCCGATGTGCTGGTGATCACGGAAGACCGGGTCTTTTCACTGGAATTCAAAATGAAGGACTCCGTCGATCCGGAGGAGGTACTGCAGGCGGCGAAGTACTGCCCGTATCTGGAGATCCTGTTCGGCCCTTCCTGTGAGGTCATTCCGGTGCTGGTCCTGACAAAAAGCGCCGATCTCTTCGAATTTGCTCCCATCGGAAACACGGACATGGTGCTGCCGGTGTGCTCCGGCGATCTTCTGTTTAACGTTTTCGACGAATACATGGGTTTTCTGACTTCATAACACAAAAGGAAAAGCAGCCTGCCGGTCCCGAAGGACCGCGCAGGCTGCTCCCCCTCTTTCTTCCTTCCGGACAGGATCATCCGAAATGATGCTTCTGGAAGGATCTTTTTAAAACGGCTTTGGCAATGCAGGTGCCCAGCAGGGCGCAGATGATGATGGCCACGATCAGCACCGGCATCCACCAGCCGGCTCCGAATCCCGAGAAGATGCGGTCGGCATAGGTGGGATCGATGCTGGCCATCTCTTCGGCGGCGTGCTCGTAGGTCCACTGCTTTGCAAGCCAGATGTTGTATTGAGGGCCTGTCATGGCCGTCAGGCAGAAGACGATGTAGCTGATCGAAGCTCCCTTAAAGGTGCGGTATCCGCAGGCTTTCCGGATCAACTCCGGCAGGAGGATACACAGCACGTACATCAGAAGATAGACGAAGTTTGAATCCCAGGACATGACAAGGCCCAGGACGGCAAACACGGTGGTCATGATAAACACGGCCCAGCTTCTCTGATATTTGGCGCATCCCAGGAAATAGATGAGTCCCATGCAGAGCGCCGCGAACGCCGGGGTGAACACCCAGAAGAAGGGCCCGATGAATCCCAGGAACTGCACGATGAAGTTGATCACCATCAGCAGAATGCCGTAGAGCACCAGGATCCCGATGTCTTTGCCGGATAGTTTCTGTGTCTGTTCCATAATCTGTTGTTTCTCCAATCTGCATTAATATATTTTTGGGCATCGACCGATGCCTTTTTTTGTTTTTTCAGCTGCTCGAGGGCCGGTCCTGCGCTGCGCCCAGCACGTCAAATGCCACGCTGAGAACGTAGTTTTTCCGCCCGGATCCGGCATGTCTGCGAAGCCAGGCGGAGGGCGTAGGCGATCTCGGCGCCTTTTCCTTTTTCTTTTCGTCATTCATGTGTTTCGGTCTTCCCCCTTATTTTTTCTCCCGCTCTTCCAGCCGGCAGCGCCGGCGGTACTCCAGCGGCGTCATGCCGTAGTATTCCCGGAAGCTGCTGCCGAACTTGGACTGGCTGGCAAAGCCCACCCGGCTGCTGATCTCGCCCACGGACAGGTCCTCTTCCCGCAGAAGCCTCCCCGCGGCCGCCATTCGCATTTCTTTCTGAAACTGGCTGTATCCGCAGCCGTAAACGCCCCGGAAGTAGTTTTTAAGACTCGTTTCACTGATGTCGAAACGCTCGGCCAGCTCCGCGGCGGTATACCGCACGGCGGGGTCTTCCGACACCAGGCTCATCACCTGTTTTGCGATGGCCACCTGGGACTGCGTATAGTAGTCCCTCCGCCGCTCTTCCCGGATGGGGTAGCCCCGCAGCAGAAACAGGATCCGCAGCACCCCCAGCAGAAGCACGTCCCGGCTCCGGTCCTCGGACACGTCCGTGCACAGCTGCTGAAGGCTCCGCTCCAGCTCCCCTTCCGCCAGAAAGATCCGGGGGCGGTCGTACTGCAGGCAGATCCGCCGGAATTCCTCCGGAGCGGAAACGCCCTTGCCGCCGAGACGGATCCCGTCATGCCAGACGCTTCCCGGCCGGATCACGATCTCACAGCCCCGGTACTCTCCCGCCGGAAAATAGAAGGCGCTGCTCTCCTGCCGGGCCTGTCCGGCATCCAGAGCCACCTCGCCGCTGGCAAGATAGGTATACTCCCCGTTGTGAAGCTCCAGCTCGCATCTTCCCTGGCTGCAGTAGTTTATGATAAGACATCCTCTCAGTTCCTCTTCCCGGACCGTTTCGTCCGTATCCAGTTCCGGAAGCCGGTCCGAGCGGATATCGATCACCATCAGATTCGTCTCCGAGGTCAGGTCGCACCATACGATCTTCCCGGTCTGCTCCGCCGGGCCGGCGCCCAGCCGGTATTCTCTTTTCCAGATCCGATCCGCCATGCGATCCCTCCGTTTCCAGATGTTGTTTGCTGACCATATGTTAGCATATACTAACATTAAAGACTAGTTCTTTTTATCATTTTTGCTCCAAACAGCACCGGCCGCCGCGCCGGAAATTTTTCCGTTTTTCCGGAAAGGAGCCATTGAAGTGCGCATACCGCAGTGATATAATGAGCTCGTCAAATGAATACACCATGAAACAAGGGGAGCTTGCGGATGCGGGCTGAGAGGAAGTACTGGCACTTCGACCCAATGACCTGATGCGGATAATGCCGCCGGAGGGATTGAGTTTTCAGAAAGATCGAAGATGCCGTCCGGCATCTTTTTTTTGTTTCCCCGGAAAGGAATATACGAGATGAAATGCGAGAAACAGACGATGCTGCTGTACGCCGTCACGGACCGGGCCTGGACCGGCGATCAGACGCTCTATGAGCAGGTGGAAAGCGCCCTGAAGGGCGGCATCACCTGCCTGCAGCTGCGGGAAAAGGACCTGGATCACGACGCCTTTCTGAAGGAAGCGACGGAGATCGGAGCCCTCTGCCGGAACTACGGCGTGCCCTTCATCGTCAACGACGCGGTGGACATCGCGGTGGCCTGCGGCGCCGACGGCGTACATGTGGGCCAAGAGGACATGCAGGCCTCGAAAGTGCGGGAAGTCATCGGGGATCACATGATCCTGGGCGTCTCCGCCCACACCGTGGAGGAAGCCGTGACGGCGGTCCGGAACGGAGCAGACTATCTGGGTCTCGGTGCGGTGTTCCCCACTTCCACGAAAAGCGTCAAAGGCACCATGTCCAACGAGACGCTCCGCAGCATCTGCGAAGCGGTGGAGGTCCCGGTCTGCGCCATCGGCGGCGTGTCCCGGGACAACATCCTGTCTCTCACCGGCTCCGGCGTGGACGGCGTGGCGGTGGTCTCCGCCATCTTTGCCTCCGGCGATCCCGAGAACGCCTCCCGGGAGCTTCGGGCTCTGTCCGAGCAGATGGTCCGGGGATAATTAAATACTATTCGCACGATCCATGCCGGCCGGGCCGGCATGAACGGCGGCAGATCGGGGGCACCACCTTCTGTCGCGATACAAAACTCTGCTGTGTTGAAAGGAGATTAATTATGAAACGCAAGACAGCATTGACCGTTGCGGGAAGCGACTGCAGCGGAGGCGCCGGCATCCAGGCGGATCTGAAGACCATGACCCTCAACGGCGTCTACGCCATGAGCGCCGTCACGGCTCTGACCGCACAGAATACGACCGGCGTCCGAAGCATTCTGGAATCCACCCCCCAGTTTCTGGGCGAGCAGCTGGATATGATCTTCGAGGACATCTTTCCCGATGCCGTGAAGATCGGCATGGTATCCTCCGCTCCCCTGATCCGGGTGATCGGAGAAAAGCTGCGTCAGTATGACGCAAAAAACATCGTGGTGGATCCCGTCATGGTGGCGACCAGCGGCTCTGCCCTGCTGGAAAGCGACGCCGTTTCCACCCTTGCGGAAGTCCTGCTTCCCCTGTCCACGGTGATCACGCCGAATATTCCGGAAGCGGAAGTCCTCTCCGGGGAAAAGATCGAAAACGCCGACGACATGGTCTCGGCGGCAAAGCTCATCAGGGAGCGCTACGGCTGCTCGGTGCTGCTCAAGGGCGGACACCGTATCAACGACGCCAACGACCTTCTGGTCTGCGAAGGAAAAGAGACCTGGTTCTACGGAGAGCGGATCGACAACCCCAACACCCACGGCACGGGCTGCACTCTGTCTTCGGCCATCGCCGCGAACCTGGCCAAGGGCTTTACCCTGGAGGAGTCGGTAAAGAGGGCCAAGGAATACATCTCCGGCGCTCTGGGTGCCATGCTGGATCTGGGACACGGCTCCGGTCCCATGGACCATGCCTTCGACCTGGACGGAAGATTCACGGAGGAGGCGCCGGATCATGGATGAAAAACGCACTTCCCTGTTTGAAAACGGCCTGATCTGGTTCGGGGCCGCGGTCTCCCTGGCGGAGATCCTCACCGGCACCTACTTTGCCCCCCTGGGCTTCGGCAAAGGCCTTCTGGCCATCGTGCTTGGCCACGTGATCGGCTGCGCCATGCTCTTTTTCGCCGGTGTCATCGGCGGTCAGACCCGCCGCAGCGCCATGGATACCACGAAGATCAGTTTCGGCCAGAAGGGCTGCATCCTGTTCGCCCTTTTGAACGTGCTGCAGCTGGTGGGCTGGACGGCCATCATGATCTACGACGGCGCCCTGGCAGCCAACGGCATCTGGAGCACCGGACGGTGGGTCTGGTGTCTCGTGATCGGCGTGCTGATCATCCTCTGGATCGCCATCGGCATCCGGAACCTGGGAAAGATCAACACGGTGGCCATGGCGGCCCTGTTCGTGCTGACGCTTCTGCTGAGCGTGAAGATCTTCTCCGGCAGCTCTCTTGCTTCCGTCGCCGCGGAAGGCCTCTCCTTCGGCGCGGCCGTGGAGCTTTCGGTGGCCATGCCCCTGTCGTGGCTTCCGCTGATCAGTGACTATACGAAGGAAGCAAAGGAGCCGGTCAAAGCCACGGCAGTGAGTGCCGTCGTCTACGGGCTCGTCAGCTGCTGGATGTATGTGATCGGCATGGGCGCTGCCATCTACAGCGGCGAGAGCGACATCGCGCAGATCGTGCTGAAGACCGGCGCCGGTATCGCGGGACTGCTGATCGTGGTGTTCTCCACCGTGACCACCACCTTCATGGACGCCTACTCCGCGGGCATCTCCTTCGAGACCATCTTCCCGAAGGTCAGCGGACGCACCGTGGCCATCGCCACGGCCTGTTTGGGCGTTCTGGCGGCGATCCTGTTTCCGATGGACGATATCACGAACTTCCTGTATCTCATCGGTTCGGTATTCGCCCCCATGATCGCGATCCTGATCGCGGACTACTTTATCCTGAAAAGGGACAGCAGTTCTTCCGACTTCGACTGGAAGAACCTGATATTGTGGCTGGCGGGATTCATTCTCTACCGGCTGCTGATGCGTGTGGACACCCCGGTGGGCAACACCCTTCCGGATATGCTCCTCACCGTGATCCTGGCGGTGCTGGCGGACAAGATCCTTCCGTCGAAGAAGACCGCCTGATCGTTTGATTTTTGTTTTCACGATGCTCTTCTTTCGGAAGAGGTCGGTATTCCGCGGCCGGTGCCGCGGCGGGCAGAGGGGGAGCGCCCTGTGCCTTGTATACAGCGATGGGAAGCCGTGTTCCGGCGTGAGAGGAGTCCAGCGAGACTCGACCGAACCGATGTGCAGGTATCCCGTTTATCCGCACACGGCATTTCTGATCCGCTCTGGGAGAAGATGCGCTGTCATGCCGTCTTGCTTCCTTTTGTGAAAGGAGAGCATCTGCTGTTATGGAAAAAAGTCAGGAGAATCTGATACGAACGAGAAAACTGGTGCTGACGGCCATGCTGGCCTGTCTGGCCTTCGTGCTGAGCACTTGTGTGTACTTTCCCGCCATGGCCCCCTTCCAGCATTTCGTGGACGTGATCGCCGCCGTGCTGGTGGGACCCTGGTATGCCTTTGCCGCCGCCCTTCTGTGCGGCGTCATGCGCATGGCCACGGGACGCACGATCCAGGCGGTGACCGGCGCCATCTTCGGTCCCATTCTGGGCGGTCTTCTCTGGCGGAAGACCCGCAACGTATGGCTGGTGGCCGTGGGCGAGATCATCGGCACCGGCTTTTTCGGAGCCATGGCTTCCTATCCGCTGATGAAGCTGTGGTACGGACTGGACGCCCAGTCCCCGTTCTACTACATCCCCTTCTACACCCCGTCGGCCATCGTGGGCGCCGGCATGGGCGTGGCGGTGGTCATCCTGCTGCAGAAGACCGGTGCGCTGGCCAAGATGCAGGCAAAACTTCAGTAAGGAGATGGGATCCATGAATCTACTGTTCGGCACGGACCGGGTCCTGGAAAAGGCCCCTCTGGTCCAGTGCATCACGAATTTCGTCACGGTCAACGACTGCGCCAACATCATTCTGGCCGCCGGCGGCTCGCCGTCCATGGCCTGTGATGTGCGGGAGGCGGCGGAGGCCGTGGAGAAGGCCGGAGCCCTGGTGTGCAATCTGGGCGCCATCGAGTTTGTCGACTCCATGCTGTCTGCCGGACAGCGGGCCAATGACCTGGGCATTCCCGTGGTCTTCGATCCCGTGGCCGCCGGAGGAACGGCGCTTCGCAGGGAAGCCTCGGCGGAACTTCTGCGAAAGGTACGGTTCACCGCTATACGGGGCAACGCCTCCGAGATCCGCGCTCTGGCGGGAGAAGGGCCCCGGGGCAGCGGCGTGGATGCGGAGCTGTCCGATCGGATCACGGAAGAGAACCTTCCCTCCTCCTGTGCCATGGTAAAGGAACTGGCTGAGCGTCTCGGCACCGTCATCGCCGTGTCCGGAAAGATCGATCTGGTCTCCGACGGAGAGAAAGTTGCGGTGCTCCGGAACGGATGCGCCACCATGGCCCGGATCACCGGCAGCGGCTGCATGGTCACTTCGCTCATCGGGGCCTTCTGCGGAGCTTCTCCGGAAGAACCCTTCGCCGCGGTCTGCAGTGCCATGACCGTCATGGGCATCGCCGGTGAACTGTCGGAGGAAAAAATGCATCTTAACGGTACCGGCAACGCCACCTTCCGGAATGATCTCATCGACGCGGTCTTCACCATGACGGACGGACAGCTGTCGGACCGCGCCCGGATCGAGATCATGGACTGAGGGAGAACGTGATGGATAAGAAATTTGCCGTTTTCGATATGGACGGAACCCTGGTGGATTCCATGCCCTACTGGCGGGCGCTGCCCGTGGAATTTCTGCGGGGCGCCGGCGTCACGGGAGATTTGACGGAGATTCTGGAGAAGATCCGGTCCATGACGGTACCGGAGTCGGTGGAGCTGTTCCGCACCGCCTACGATCTTCCCGGCACCCCGGAGGAGATCCAGAGAGAACTGAACGCGGTAATGGAAGACCATTACCGCAACGACGTGCCCCTCAAGCCCGGCGTAAAGGAAGCTCTCCTCTCCCTAAAGGAAAAAGGTGTTTCCATGTGCGTGGCTTCCGCGACGCCCAACGAGCTGGTGGAGGTCTGCCTGTCCCGCCTGGGGGTCCGGGATCTGTTTTCCTTCGTCATGAGCTGCGAAGAAGTGGGCGCCGGCAAGCATCAGCCGGACATCTTCCTGGCCGCGGCCGACAGGCTGGGGGCCTCCGCGGGGGAGGTCTGCGTCTACGAAGATGCCTATTTTGCCGTAAAGACGGCCGTGGAGGCCGGATTTTATACGGCGGCGGTCTACGATCCCGCCGCCGAAGCTTACTGGGAAGAGATCTGCCGGATGGCGGACGAAACGATTACAGACTGGAGGAATGTGAAATGAGTGCCAGTATCGCACTGCAGGTGCTGCCGCAGGTGGCATCGGACGAGGAAGTATGCCGGATCGTGGACGAGGTCATCGCCTATATAAAGTCCACCGGGGTGCGCTATGAAGTGGGACCTTTCGAGACCACCCTGGAGGCGGACAGCTACGATGAGCTGATGGAGATCGCCAGAGAGTGCCAGCACGTGGCGGTGAAGGCCGGAGCCCCGAAGGTGATGGCCTACATGAAGATCGCCTGGAAGCCGGAGGGCGAGATCCTCTCCATCGATCAGAAGATCGGAAAATACCGGGAGGACTGAAACTCCTTCCCAGTTCACAAATAGACGGAAAAACGCAGAAACGACGGATCGAAATCCGTCGTTCCTGCGTTTGTTTGTTTCCGAAAGAAAAGAAAAGAACGTGAACAAAATCTCGAAGAGATCTGTTACGGTTATATATTATAGCACAAACTTAAAAATAACTTAAAAAAATTTTCAAAAAAATCGAAAAAATTTTTTATTTATGTGCTCAAGGGCCCTTTCGGAGCCGGGGAAGGCCGCTTTTGAGGCGGTTTTCACCCCGCTTTTCCCAGGATCGCCACCAGGAATCCCACCAGCACACAGACAGGAAGGCCCAGCAGCATGCCCCGGAGGCTTGCCTTGATGTGGAACCAGTAGTCCTTATATTCCCTGTCCATATCCTCCGTGCCGGGGATCCTCACCTTTTTGCTGTGACAGAACCACACGCAGTCCAGGATCAGGGCATCGTACCAGTCCACCACCAGCCACAGTCCGTAGCTGAGAAGAAATCCCTGCCAGAAGGTCTGCGCCTTGTTGAAGGTCACCAGCATCAGGGCCAGCAGCGCCACCGCGAGGACGACGGCGATGCCCTTTCGCACATAGAAGGCTTTGGAGTGCCGGGACTCCTCTTTCATGGGAAGTCCCAGCTCCTTGGCCCGCTCCACGATGGCGGGCGGGCAGTCCTGAATGTGCATCATCGGATCTTTCAGGCACTGGGTCATGATGATCGCCGAAAACAGGACGATCAGCACCAGACTTTCAATGAGAAAAACCATCCATTCTTTTCTCCTTTTAGATTCGTATCAGTTCGCCGCGGGAAGAAGCCGGGCGTTTCCGCTCTCGTCCACCAGTTCCGGCGGCAGGATCTTTGCCAGATCCGTCATGCTGTCAAGGCCGATCAGAAGAGTCGACAGATTGTGCAGCAGCGCGGAATTGGCCGGCGGCAGGATGCCCAGTACGCCCAGACCGATCAGTCCCGTATTGAAGGACATGATGACCCGATAGTTTCGGTGGATGCGGCTCATCAGGTTGTGGCTTAAATACCGCAGCATCACAAGCGCATAGAGGTTGTCCGTGGAGATGGTGATATCCGCGATCTCCCGGGCAATGGCCGCGCCGTCGGACACGGCGATGCCGGCATCGGCTTCGGACAGAGCCGGAGAATCGTTGATGCCGTCGCCGATCATGATGACCTTCCGGCCCGCTTTATGCTCGGCTTTCACGAAGGCAGCCTTGTCTTCCGGCAGCACTTCCGCGTGATATTCGTCCAGTCCCAGCTTGGCGGCCACCGCTCTGGCGGTGCGCTCGTTGTCGCCGGTCATCATAACGACCTTCTTCATGCCCATCCGGTGCAGGCTGTCGATGACCGCGGGTGCCTCCTCGCGGATCGGGTCGCTGATGCAGATGACGGCCGCCAGCTTTCCGGAGACGGACAGATAAAGATGAGAATACTCATCGGAGATCTTGTTGAACTTCGTCAGCTCCCTGCCTTTCGGCATCTGGCATTTTTCGTCTTCGAAGATGAAGTGATAGCTGCCGATGAGAGCCTTCTTGCGGTCAATGCAGCTGGAGATGCCGTGGGCCACCACGTATTCCACCTTGGAGTGGCGCTCTTCGTGTTTCAGGCCCCGGTCCTTGGCCTCCTGCACCACGGCGTTGGCCATGGAGTGCGGATAGTGCTCTTCCAGGCAGGCCGCCAGACGCAGAGCTTCGTCCTCCTCCCAGTCCCCGAAGGTCACGACCTCGGCCACTTTCGGCGTGGCGTGGGTCAGGGTGCCGGTCTTGTCGAAGACAATGGTGTCGGCGTCGGCTACCGCTTCCATGAACTTGCCGCCTTTGACGGTGATGCCGTAGCGGCTGCATTCACGCATGGCGGACAGCACCGCCAGCGGCATGGAAAGCTTCAGCGCGCAGGAGAAGTCCACCATCAGGAAGGACAGGGCCTTGGTGGCGTTTCTCGTCAGGGCATAGGTGACGGCGGTACCCATGAAGCTGTAGGGCACCAGCTTGTCCGCCAGATGGGAAGCCTGGCTCTCCACCGCGGATTTGAGCTTCTCGGAATCCTCGATCATGTTGACGATCTTGTCGTAGCGTCCGGTACCGGAGGATTTCTCCACGCAGATGACGCACTGGCCTTCCTCCACCACAGTGCCGGCGTACACGTAGCTGCCTTCGGATTTCTTCACCGGGATGGATTCTCCGGTCATGGAAGCCTGGTTGACCGCCGCTTCGCCGCGGACCAGCTTTCCGTCCAGGGGGATGACATTTCCGGTATGAACGATGATGTGGTCGCCCACCTGCACGTCTTTGACATTTACCAGCACTTCGGTGTCGCCGGCCTCCACCCAGACCTTGTCCACGTTCAGGGACATGGTGCGGGCCAGGTCGTCCACGCTCTTGCGGTGGGTCCACTCTTCCAGAATGTCGCCGATCTTCAGCAGGAACATGATGGAAGAAGCGGTCTTGAAGTCCCCGCGCACCATGGAGGTGACGATGGCCGTGGCATCCAGCACCGGCACTTCCAGCTTACCGCGCCGCAGACACTTAAGGGCTCTCCAGACATACTTTCCCGCCTTGCACATGGAAAAGGCCATGCGGATGGGTGCGGGCAGAACGGATTTCCGGACCACCCGGTTCACCACCGCCAGCACCAGTTCTCCCTGATACTTCCGGTTGATCGCCCGGCCGGTGTTCACCGGCACCAGGCCTTCCGGATCGCAGGTGTCGAAGGAAAAGACGGCCAGCGCCGCGCAGATCTCCTCCCGGAGAGCGTCGCTGCCGTACTCCACGGCCACGTTTCCGCTTCGCACATAGACGGAGACCTTGGTCACACCGTCGATCTTCAGCAGATAATCTTCAATCAGGTCCGCCTGACGGTCGGTCATCTTCTGTTTCTGTACCAGATGCACTCTCATGCGTCCGGCGCTTTCACGCATAATATTACATTTCATAAAAAAATTACGGTCCTCTCATACGGCATGAGAGGCACCGGTCACAAAACCTGGTGCCTCCCGCCTTGCTTTCTTAATAGGGATCAGGCCTTGGCCTCTTTCTTCGCGGCCTTGGCGCGTTTTGCACGGTCCTCGATGACCTGAGCGTCTTCCTCGGCATATCTCTCGTTGATGGCCAGAGCTTCTGCATAAGCGTCATCGGCTACTTCCTTGACGGCATTGGCGCAGTCGAGAACATAGTCTCTGCCTCTCAGATAGAAAGCGGTGCCCCATGCATAGACCTTTCTTGCATCATGGCTGCCCAGCATCTTTACACCTGCAGTACCGATCAGAAATCCGCCGACCCAGCGTCCGAGTTTTTCCCATTCCATAATGAATACCTCCAAATATTGATAAGAATTTTTTCAACTATCGTAAATTGATTACTCAAAGTTTAGTTGCTATTATAGGCTTGGTCCCTGTTGAATTCCACTCCATTCGGACATAAATTTGCCGTTTTTCGAACTTTTTTCGTTAGTTTTCGGAAAGTTATCCAGCGAAAACTACGTTAGTTAGCATTAAATAATGCATTTGAAGGAGAAATCCCACAATCGGATTTTCTCCATTGAGTTAATAACTATTTGTTATATTCAGTTGTTATTTGAAAGCGCAGGCCGGGATTTGGCTGTGTTTACAGTATTAGTCATTACTAACATTATCACATAAAAAAAGAAAATACAATACAATATTGTCCGTTAATCTCCCGGAAATGCGCAAAAAGAAAGGAAGCCGTTACCGGCTTCCTTCCCCAGACGTGGCTAGGTTATTTATCGATCAGTTGCGAGCATCCGACGTGATGAGATTCGAGATTCCCCAGGTTGCGGCTGCTGCAATCAATACCATAACGATACCGGCGATATTGCCGAGTACAGGCGAGGCATTTGCAGTCAACCATACACAAAGAAGTGCCGAAAGAATCACACTGATTGCCATGAACACGATTGCTTCAACGCGAGCTTTCATTTCAAATACCTCCTTAAAATTTTCCTTTCGTTAAATTCTTAACTTTCCTTTCTGTCTATATATTACCACTCTGGCTGGAAAAGGGAAGCGACAAAAAGTACAAGTATTGTGAAAAAAAATACAAACCCGTTCGGACAGGCAAAAAGACGGATCTCCGGGCAGAAAAACACAGCGGCGAAGGCTCCTTCCCTGCCTTCGCCGCTGCGAATAGTTTGCCTTATTTTCTGGTGTCCGCGTCGTTTTCCAGCAGAGACACCTGCTCCACTCCCGGGATCTCCCGGAGCTTCCGGATCATCGCCTGCCGGTCCCCGGAAAGGGACAGTTCCAGGATCAGGTCCAGACCGTCCGAAGACTGGACCTGGGAGCGCACCTTGTGCCATTTCGAATATCCCTTCACGACTCCGGTGATCTCCTCCTCCGGGGTCTGCTCCAGGGCATTGACCACCAGAGTGCAGGACCCGGAGCGCACCGGCATCCAGTCGAACAGCAGCACCCCGATGGTGGCCATAAGCGAGACTACCAGCGCCACCTCGTAGAGTCCCGCACCGCAGATGATCCCGATGCCGATGGCCCAGAAGAGAAACAGCAGATCCAGCGGATCCTTGACCGCCGTGCGGAAACGCACGATGGAAAGGGCGCCCACCATGCCGATGGAAATGACCAGCGAGGACTGCATGGCCAGCACGATGCCGGCGGTGATCACCGCGATCACCACCATGGAGGTTCCGAAATTCTTGTAGTAGAAGGTGTTTCTCGTCACCATCTTGTAGATCAGGTGGATATACAGGGCCAGGGCAAAGGCGATGATCAGGGTGACAAAGATCCCCGTCAGGGTCAGGTCGTTGCCCGAGAAGCCCTCCAGCACGGATTTTTTGATGATATCTGTCGTACTCATAGTTTCAGATCCTCCCTGGAATTTTCATATTTGGAATAGGATGTCCGCAGCAGATCCCCCGTCTCCATCTGCCGTACGAGATAGCCCGGCAGGATCTGATCGTATTTCACTTCCAGCACACTGCATCCCGTTGGCAGCTGGGGACAGGCGCGGATCGTTTCCCCGAGAAAACCGGAGGTCTTCAGCGTGCTCCGGATGTTCTGATCGAAAGTGACGCGGATCCCCGCGGCCCGGTCGGCAAAAGCCGTTCTTTCATACACCACCAGGCTCTTCGGGCGAAACAGCCCCGCTCTCATTTCACAGAGCAGTCTCTGTTTCGTTTCCGGGTCTCCCTCCGCCGGGCGAGGGATCCTTCCCTTCATCATCCTCCGGCACTCTTCCTGCGTCAGAAGCGCCGTCTCTTTCCGGACCTTGCCCCGGACCTTGATCTTCTTTTCAAGCCGGATGAAACCGGGATCATGGTCATAGAGCCGGATCCGGTATTTGCTCCTCTGCCCGATCCCGTCCTCCTTCTCGTAGAAGCAGGAGTCCCGGAGATCGTCGAAATAGAGGGTGACGACCGTATAGGCGTCTTTCTTCATATGCTCATCCGGGCACATCACCGTCCGGACTCTTGTTTCCAGAAGCTGCCGCCGGGCCTCGGTGAGGATAAATTTCTGTTCGTGCCGGTAATTCATTCCGCCGCCCCCTCTTCGTCGATCAGGTAGGGATCCTTCAGATACTCATCCAGAAACGGAAGTCTTCCCTCGATGTATTCGAAAAGATAGTCCTCGTTCCAGTACTCGATGCCGTTGGGCCACTTTTCATAGTTCCGGTCGTAGGCGCCGGAATCGTGAAGCATCTCCAGATCCTCCCGGGCCATCCCGGACAGGACTTCCTCCGTCAGCACATTTTTCCGCAGTTCGGTCCACCGCTCCTGCAGCAGCGCCGTTGTCCGCTCCGGATCTTTCTTAAACAGCCAGTACAGCTCCGGGCCCCACATCTTCACGTCCT
>Ga0181612_177366_pt1 | contig 19760 bp, 20 predicted proteins | sample HoacroProtozoa21_FD_119630 | JGI IMG/M metagenome (GOLD analysis project Ga0181612, IMG submission 119630) | Hoatzin crop microbial communities from Cojedes, Venezuel. Combined Assembly of Gp0051906, Gp0051904, Gp0051908 | reverse complement strand
CAGGCTGCCCAGGGAAGTGGTTGAGGCACCGTTCCTGCAGGTATTTAAAAGACGTACAGATGTGGAGCTTAAGGACATGGTTTAGTGGTGGAATTGGCAGTGTTAGCTTAATGGTTGGACTCGATGATCTTGACGGTCTCCTCCAACCTAAGTGATTCTATGATTCTATGAAAGTCAACACCGTCATCTCCAGCTGTCAGAAGCAGAGGGCTGTGATGAATCCCTCCTCTCACGACATCTGAGGGCTCTGCAAATCTACAGAGGCACCTGACTCCAATGGGCCATCCCTGGCTGGGCGCTGGTGAGGGAAGAGCACACTTTGGGATGCCAAGGGCATTTCTGGCAGCAGAAGCGGTTTGAGGCAAAGAGGAAAGCAAGTTATGTGACAATGATGAAATGTGAAACCAGCTGCTTTTAAGGACTTTCATCCATCATCCTTGCCAGCCTGTGACAGTGACAACAAGAGGGAGGGTGGGACAAAGGGAGAACTGAGAAAGAAGCATGGCAAAGGGAGTTGGCTCTGAAGGCTTGGCATATATTAAAAATAAACAGCTCTCCCTGCTTGCCTCCACACCTTAACACCTATTCCTACCCGTACAAATAACCTGATTGAGAGTGATCCTTCCAGTGTTGGCTCTCTGCATGGGTCAGTTTCAGCAGGGAACTGGGTCTAACAGACTGTCCACCAAGTCAGCTCACAGGTCTCCTCCCCTCCTAGGGCATCGCCTTCCCTCACACAGGCGCAGATCCCCTGACATCTCCATACAAGGAGTTTCTCCCATACAGGCCCACCGGGCCTCAGCCCCACAGGGCAGACCCACACCACAGCAAAACCAACCCCACCACAACACATGCTGGGAAGCAGAGCCTCTTGACAAAGTTGGATGGGAGCTCCAAAGGCCATGGTAGCTCAGGTAGCTCCTCATCCCCACCAGACTTCTGGAGGGCATGGCTAGATGCACTGGCAGTGCCATTTCGGAAGAGGAGCTTGTTCCTGTCGCACTGTGCATGCTTCACAGAGGTGGGGGGTTCGCCTCCAGAGCCATCACTTTTTCTGATTGTTATTAGGAAATGTGGTAAAATCTCGTTCTGGTTTTTCCTACAGGAAAGTGTCTCTCTCAGCCTGGCAGCGCAGCCAGTCTCAGCTTCTTCCAGTTGTTTGGAAGAGGCAGTCCGCTGTGGAAGAAATTATCTTCTCCTGAGGATCAGAGCACCAAGGACACCCCAGCCGTGCCATGTAAAGAAAACCACCATGGGAAGAACCATGCAGCAGGTGAGGGCGCTGGGGCAGACAGTGATGTTCACGGGTCATTGGCTGAGATCCTATTCGGTGCCCCTTAAACAGCTTTTGCTGGAACAACTGGAGGTTCAAGTGTGGAAGTGGTTTGCATCACCTGTCAGAGGACAGCAAAACACAAGGGAAGGGGGCAGCATGCTCCATCCTAGCAAAGGGCTTTGGATGAAAAGCAACGGCAGAGTTGTCATGCAACTGTTTGTTTGCATTATTTTGGGCTCAGATGTTTGCAAATACAGCTTGTTCTAAACTGATCTCTCTCTTTTTTTCAGACGGCGTGTGATAAATGTGTTAATTTTGCATTCAGCTCTGGGAGGCAAGAGGGGGCTGAGAGGAAGCGCAGCTGAGAGAAGTGACTCTGCTTGACTGGAACTTGGTTTAGCGAGCGCCTGGATCCCTGTGAGCGTGGGGGGGTGTTTACAAGTGACTAATCACCACCCTGCGCTCCCCAGAGCCTTCCCCGCCGACATCGCTGTACTCCTCGCGGACACTAATGAATTCAGCCTCGCAGCCCCCAGGGAAATGGTTTACCCTCCCCGCACTCCGCTCGCAGGAGATGGAGCCGAGACACAGATGGGGGAAATTACTTTCCCAAGGACATGCAATCCATCTGCAGCAGAGCATGCAAAATCTTGCTCTGCCCTGGCTTATCTCCCCCCATCCACCAAGTGAGGCCCAGCTTCACCCCATCACGGGCTCGAGCTGGCTGTGTCCACGCCATCCACGTGCAGACTTCAAGTTTAAGGTGCAGGACTCAGTGCGGGCAACCAAGGAGCTTGAGCTGGCATGCAGAGCTAAGCCCTGAGCTACCATGATTGCATGGACATACCCAGCGCTCTCACCTGTGCTTGAAATGTGCCGCTGTTGAGTGAACCTCCAAATCCACGGCGCCCCACTGCTCCTTATAATTGTAGCCACCTAGCACTGCAAGATTAAAAATAAATGCTCAACATCCACACTGTCCTCTCTTAAAGCAGCTGAGCTCAGCTATGTGAAGCCATCCTGGGGGTCTACATGAGCACCATGGGAACCTTGGACCTCTGGCCAGACGATGCACACAACATAATCCATCCTAAACAACACAACATGGGCCTCCACAAGGCTTTTGTAATGCTTGCTGCTCTTGCTTTATTTGCAGTGCCACTTTCCACACCAGGCAGCAAGGCAGGGAGCGTGGCAAGTGCTGCATGTCAGACAGCTGAAAGCATATCTAAAGCCACACAGTCATTTCAGAAGCAAAGTGAGAAAGACCCTTGAGGAGAGTAAGGCTGAAATGAGGCAGACAGCCCTGCGACAGCTTTTTGTTTTAGAAGACCTTCACCAGGGAAGTAGCGTCTCAGGGATATGCTGGAGAGCCGATTAGCAGCAAGGACAGCAGTGCAGCTGCAGCAATTGAAAATCAGCGTGGCAGGAGCAGGAGCACATTTTAGGGGTGGTCCTGAACAGGAGAAGGAGCCTATTTTCAGGGTCACTGTTTCTCTCTGAAAGATACATTTTTGGGTTGACCAGGCCAAGTCATGGATCACTGCAAAAATCAGCAAATTATTTCAACTGAGGGGAAGAAAACCGAGAAGTTCAAATGTTCCACTTCAACATTTTCTGAATTGGCTGTTTCAGGTTTTCTTGTTGAAATAACCATTTATTTTTACAGATTTCTAATAGCCCATTAGACCTTTTTTTTTAGATCCCTAAGCAGAACATTTGCTTTCAAACTGAGTCATTTACTCAACACGCAATGATTTTTCTGCTTTTCATTTCAGCAAGAAACTGAAAAATAAGGAATTTCACAGTGACCCCCAGTTGTGGTTTTGGGTTTTTTTAATGCTGCTGGTCCTGTAGCAAACCAAAGCAGTGCTTATTTGCACAGGTATAGTCAAATGTCACTTTCCTCCAAAATCTGAGGTACCTACTGACCAGGTAAGAGCAAGAGACTGCACAGCTGCCTGGGAATGCAAGTGGCACTCTCTCCCAAGAAACACAGAACCCAGGCTGCTCGTTATCTTAGCTAATTGTCTGCAGAAGATGGTTGGTAGGTCTTTTGTTAGCCATTTTGCAATGGAGTGAGTTTTGCGACGCGGAAGATGCCATTCCTGCCACAAGAACACCTGTACAGGATCCCACAGGATCCTGGGGTCCTGTCCCTGACAGCGGCCACAGCAGAGCAGGGCAGGCATATACAAAACTCACTCTTAATCCCTTTCCTCTCCACTTATTTTCAACACAGAGACTTCCTCAAACAGAGGCAGTTTCTTCATTCTTAGTAACTACCTGTAGGTTTTCCTCGTTAGGACTTAATGGAAACTTTAGCATAACATCCTGCAGCAAAGAGTGAGGCAGACTAATTACCTCTTTTGGGAAGAGATGTCTGGTTTTGCTTCTTTCAAGCCCGTCTCCCGCTGGCTTTATTTGATGCTGCTCGCTCCTGAAGTGGAGGACAGAGGGAACAAGCCAAAATCTAGTGGCACTGTCATTCCTCCAGAGATTTTGGGGAACTCTCTGACCTGAGTCCCAGACCCACAAAGCTCCTTGTGGGACACCTGGCTGGGGTGAGGAAGGTCCTACCTGCAACACAGCAAGGTGGAGTTCGCATTCAGGAGACCAAAATTTAGGCAGGGAAGCCTGCTGGCAAGGCTGGGCACTAGGAAGGAAGAAACGTCTTCCTTGATCGTTTGTGCTTTGTGTAAGGGTGGCAGGAGGCAAAAGGTATAGCTTGAGGAGCACAGTCTGTCTGGAGATCAGGAGAGGGACTGTTAGGGGAATGGCTGGTTATGAAATGTTGCCTGCAATCAATGCCAGCAATAATCAAGACAGCTATAACCAGGTAAGAATTCAGGGTGGAAACCTCTGGAAGTCACCCACTACAGCCTCCTGTGAATATCTCCAGGATGGAGACACCACAGACTCTCCGGGCACATGTTCCAGCACTTGACCACTCTCACGAGGACAATCATTCTTTCCTTTACGCCTGATCAGAATTTCCCTTGGAGTGATATGTGTTCCCCGTCCTTTGCTGTGCACCTCTGAGAAAAACTTGGCTCCGTCCTATTTGCAATGGCTCTTTTGATAGCTGAGCAAACAGCTCCCCACTTCTCCAGACTCATCTTGCATGTCAGGTGCTCCAGCCCCCAACTATCCCAATGTCCCTCCTCTTGGCTCATTCCAGTTTATTGGTATCTTTTCTCAAGGAGCTCCAAACTGGACCTGGTACTCCAGATGCAATCTCACAAGTGCCAAACAGAGGGGAGTGCTGACTGAAAATAGCACGTTTTTCCTGGGTTTGCAAACACTATCTTCGCTCTTACCTGAGCTTTCCATCATGATTATTGCTGGTACCAGTGCAGACTCTGCCTGCCAGCTTTGCCTGCCCATCTTCTGAGCTTGGAACTAGCCAGGTCTAATCCAGAAGCCACACGGCTGGATTATCAAGGTGTGACACTTAAATTCCTAAGCCATGCTGAGGAGACAGGGGCAGGACAGCTGCAGCTCAGCGCCTTACTAGCAGGGGTTAACAGTAGTGGAGAGCTGGCTCATGCATAACCAAGAGGGGAGGACTGAAAATATACACTCACATCCATCCGCAAGAGACTGCGCAGACACCCTGTCCCGTGGATGTGCAGTGGGATAAAGATTTTATCCCACCTTACATGGGGCCTCTCACCCACTCAGTGGTGGAGATCAGAATACAATGCAAGAGTGGAGTTTCTGACAGGGAAAGTGGGTGTTTTAATGAACCACTTGAGATGCAGAGCCATGAATGTCCAGACGTTCTTGGAGATGTTTTAATAAATAACAACGAAGATAACAATTTAAACATTGTGAGCAGGAAATGCATTATTGAACATGCATAACACAGTACAAACTCAGAGCCCTTTCAAAGCCTTCAAAAAACAGCCAGGCAAAATTCAAATGAACAGAAGCAGACAGGCACATTTGTGCTTTAAAGGCTGTCTGTGGCTTCTAGAAAATGCGTGCTGCAACAATGACCAGCAGCAATTCTACATATTTGTGCACCTGCCTGCTCTCCCCACCCCTATGCAGGAATGTACTTGCCCCTCCAGCCAGGATGGAGAAGCAGGGCACGGGTGCACACATCGGTTTTGTGTGTCTGTGGGCTTGTGCGTCTGCTCAGCCCGCCCATCAGCCAGAAAGAAGGGGTGACAGGGACAAGGACAAGCACAGGTACTCACTGGGAGCTGCCTCTGTTTCCAGTCTCTTTTTGGACCCATATAAACTCTGGCAGCTTAACACCATCTGGCAAGCTGTTCCTCAGTTTCAAAGTCCCACAGATCTTTACTGCTTTGAGTCCACTTCGAGCAAAACAGATATTTTCACATTCCTTCTGACTCTGTAGGATCTCTGGGCCTCAGATGGATGATAAAAGCCACAGGGGGGATCGTGCTTGAGTCGTTTTCAAAGGGAAGGAAGGGTTGATACCAAAAATTCAAGAGGGTAGGAAGGTTACTAATTGCATGCATACATATGCAGGACATGCTGACTTTGAAGAATGTCATTTTGATTGCACGGCCTCCTAGGACAGGGAATGATCCAGTGGATGATGTTCAAAAGAGCCACAGCCAAAGCAGGGAGCTCTGCTGCCCCTACAGCCAGTGCAGGATTAGAAGGAGAATTCAAGGTTTGCAATAAGTGCCAGTGGAGCTGTATTACTATGCAATGGTGATGCCAAATTAGGACATGATCTTTAGCTTAAGGTCTCAGTTTTAATGTCCACAGATCAGTGCAAAGTGCAGAGCAAGATAATAAAAATTTCGCAGTAACACAAAGGGAGGGGAATTCCTGAAAATGGCTTACGATCTCTCTTTTTTTCTTTTCATTTTTTTTAATGACTATAAAACATGACCTCAGTGACTTAACTCAACACCTGTCATAAGATGAAAGCTAAACACCTTAATGAAACTGAGCCAAGCACACGATCTCTTTAGGTTTTCTTCTTTGTATCTGCTACTACAGAAAAGCCACCTTTCCCTCCAGCCTTCTACTTTTAACCATGTCATACTACTCCCTCCTGAGAGGAGGTGGAGGAGAGAGGGGACTGAGTCTCCTAGAAGAAAGAGAAGCAACGGATGCTGAAGTGTGGAGACAAGGCACAAGCCAAGTGAGCTCAGGCTCTGGCTGTTTGCGGGGTCAGGGGAAGAGGTGGGGTGGGAAGCCTGCACGCTGCTGGGCAGGACCACAGCAGTGCTGTTTAAACATCCTCAGCGCAGAAATCAGTGACACAGTCTCCTGATGGATGAACACCTCTGATGCCACAGCTTTGTATCAGCACAGCTCTGGTCTGTCTTACATCTCTTAGAGGTGTGTCTCCAAAACAACGTTCACTACATGGGCAAGATTTTTGGATCAGTGTCTAAAAGGCCACTGTGCTGTTTAGTAATGGCAGGGGTGCTGGGCTTGGTAGCCCAGGGTAGCAGGTGAGCATTAGGGTTCTCCAGCAAAGGCACAGTGTGCACAAGGCATAGTAGCTGCCTTCCTTGTCAGTCCTACAAGAGGTCTCAGTGCTACCCTTCAAGCTTTCATAACCCATCCAGGGGTTTCCTGGAGTACTGCCTGTGGTCCAGGTGTATGCCTTCTGCTTCTTTTGCTCAGATAAACCCTTGTACTCCAGTGGCTGGAGCTAGATGGGCTTCCAATCACTTCTCTTCCCAGTGGGAAATAAGGCCAGGCTTCCAAAAGACAAGAGGCACAAGGTGAAACACCAGGAGTATCTCATCCCCCTGAGCTGGACTTCTAGCGGGTAACAGCAGGGAGGACCCCACACTGACTCTGACCCTAACAAACTTTTCCCAGACACCTGTACCCCAACTTCCAGACAAGGGTCTGCGACATCCCTCCACACACTGCAGGGTTTACAGCTCAAAACGCTGCTGTGGACCCTGCAAAGATGAAACTCAACCCGCAGCAGATTTCAGGAGCTGAGATGCCGCAAGAAGCTCAGTGTCAAAGCAGCGTGTCTGATTCACTCATGAGACTTTCTTTGGAAATAATTTTCCTTTGCTGGCAGGTTCAGAGCTGCCTGTCTTCAAATGCCATTTTGCACTCAAACCAGCCTCAGGATCCCAGGGTTTCTCATCAGAGCTGCTTGGTCACACCAAGCCCTCCCCTGAGAGGTAAGCATATTCCCACAGAGTCTGCCCTGCTATTTGAAGCCTAGCCCTACCGTAGCCTTGCGTTCCACTGAATAGATAAGGAAGTTTTTATTTAAACCTGGTTTCTATTCGCTGTCTGGGTTGACAGAGACTATTCCTCAAGTACCTACTGAAGCAGCGATCTCCGACATGCTCCCAAGACCTTATCTTTGCCATTTTTTTTGGATGGGGCTTGATTTTCCTCTCGTTTACACCTGCTTCACAGCAGGGTAACTCCACTAAAAAGACTCCTCATTTACACATGCGGAAGGAAAAGAAGAATTAAGGCCATCCCCTGCAGGAAGAACACAGATAAACTACCATCTACACTATGTGCTATAAAAAAAACAATCCCTGACTGCTTCCACCATCTCAGCACAGAAACTCCTCTCTCCAATGTTGTTTTTAATAAAAACCTTACAAAAAAGGAAACTGGCTTCCCAAGCCATCCTGCACAGACTCAGGAGAACCATTGGGCTGGATCGTGACAGTATAAACTGGTTTATTGCCAGAACAAGCAACAGATGCCAGCAGTGTGACACGGAGCGAGGATTTGGCAGTTTGTTCAAACACTCTGACAGCAGCAGGCATTTTAGACTCTGACAGATAAGAAATTGGCTAGCAAAATGCATTGATGGAGTATATGTGGGCTGCGGAGTCTGCCCTGCCACCTCCCTGCAATAATGCAGGACTGAGCCCAGAGGGAGTGCACGGCTTCTGCAGGGTGGTGGGACCGCTGGATCCCACACAGCCAGTAACTCAGTTTCTGCAAGAAGCCATTGTTTAGAGAGACAGCATCTGCCGTATGTTTGTCTGGGGGTTTACAGAGCTAGAAAAGGGTTCATCACCATATTTCACAGGTGGAGAGCACTTTCTGAGCGCTTTTTTGTGTACGCAGGTGATGCCTTGATACTGTGATTATTGCCCCTGCAGAAACACTACTCAGAGAGGGAGATGCTACCACCAAACAGTGTAATGGGTATTCCTCTGCTAGAGAGAGATGGGTGGATTGATGTAACAGTAGAAAAAGGAAGACTGGAGAGAGAGAGACAGAGAGAGAGGGGCAGGCCTTCTATCTTTCTCCTATTTGCCATGCTGGCTGGCCAGCATCACCTTGGCAGCATCTGTCCTCTCCTCACAGCCAGGTACCTACTGACAGGGCCAGGAGATGGAGCACAATTGGTTCATTAGGTCTTTCCGGCTTGAACCCACATTGCTTGTAAGTACAGAGCCATGTGGGGTTCATAGTTCAGGTTCAGATTCTACTCGAGAAGCCAAGTCCTCTCTGCTTGGGTTGGCCTATATCCCCTGCAATGCAACAAGGAGAGCCGCCATGGGTTACAGGGTCTCCCTGGAGGCACAAGGGTTGGGGTACATCTAGCTGGATCACTAGAGAAGAACAAGGACAGCAGGTTCTCAAACTACAGCTCAAAGCGGCAGTGAAGCTGGCTGGGAAAATGCAATATCCTAGTGTGCAGAATTGTACAGCATATCCAGATGTTTGGCTTTTGACAAAATATAGCATAGTAGTTCAAACGCTTCTCCACTTCCCTCACATCTCCCCAGTTTCTACATTTCACCTCCACCTGGTGATGTAAGCAACCACTGAAATGTCAGAAGTCCCTGCAGAGAGTGGATCCAGATTTTGTTCAGTGTCACGCTCTGCCACTGCTGGCAGAGGCTCTGCAGCCCTGTAACACATCTGGACAACATTTCCAAGAGAAACCAGCCCCTTCCTGTGGCTAGGAACAGTATCTGAAGCAAGACCACCTCAAATCCAAGCCCACATCCCTCCCTTCGGTATCAGACCATCGCTTTCCACCTCTGCCCTTCCTAGAAAAATCTGCCAGCAGGTTTCTGCAGCAAAGCTGCTCACAAGATCCTTTCCCCTTTCACACTGGCTGCAGACAGTGTCTGTTCATAGCAAGGGCTTTATTTTTCCACAATGCTGCAAGATGTAGAGCAGAAGCATCCCGGGCAGCCCTGCCCAGTGTGAGCAGCTGCTGCCCCATCTCTCCCTGTATCCACCCTGGCACACGTGAGAAACCTTCACCCTCTGTGCAAGTACGCTCCCCACCCATGTCCCAGGCTTTGCCAGAGGGCGAGTGCCGTGGCCTGACACAACAGCGACAGCCAATTACCGGCTTTAAAAATGACGCCCCAGGTGAGTGGGCTGCCCAGCTCCTGTCAGACAGATTTCAGGTTAGGCTGGAAATTGTTAGCTGGCTGTCAGAGTCCCTGGTTAGTCTCCACTGCCCGAGAAGGATGTGCCAGCGCTCTCCACGTTGTGCTCCGCTCAACTTTTATTCCCACCCCAGCAGTTGGGGAGGAGGTCTTGGAGAGGATCGGAGGTGAAATGCACAACCCCTTGCCAGCCATGCTGGGGAGAGGTGGAGAGGCTTCGTCACGCTGGAGAGAGCAACTGGGCAGGGAGAAAAACCTCCCTTCTGCCTTCAGCCAGGGCCAGCCTGTGCTGGGCGAGTGCTGGGGAGCCTGAGAGGGGAAGGAGAGCTGAGGGACAGCAGGAGGGAGCTGCTGCTGCAAGAGGGCACGGGCAGAAACAACACAGTGGGCTGTAGCCACGGGCAGGCAGAGGGAAGGAGGGTAGAGCAGCACAGATGAGGCTGCAGCAGCCGCACAGGTGGAGCCCCCAGCAGCAGGACCCAAGGAGCCAAGGACAGAGACATGTCAGCACAAAGCCCAGACCCAGCACTAAAATGCAGGTGGCGGCAGTGCCGTCAAACATCGTGTGAAAGGGAGCACCAGGAGGGCTTCACCAGACATGAGAGACCATGTGGGAAGGGGCTGAAACCACGTAGAGCCACGAGTGGGGTATGTGGCCTGCGACACAGAGATGAGCACCAAGCCTGTTAACCCCCAGGGCTTAGGGTGCAGCAGCAGCCATGGAGGGAGCCCGTGCAAGGAGAGGGCAGCCCTGCCAGCGTCACCCACCTCCGGCTGCTGCCAGCACCCCCTCCACCCTGACTGTCCCCTGCCCCAGCCCCAGCAGCAGCCACATGTCACATTTGCCATGCAGGGGTTTCCATTTCAGACACCGTGATTCAACTTTTCTCTCCAGATAAAGTTATTAAGGCAAATTTGATCAAAATGACACATGGATTACAGTGTGTGTTGCAGACTCTAATTCTGTTTACTGTTCTGGGGGAATGGGCAATTATTACAAAAGCCAGGACAGAGTGTTTTCAATAACATTTCTTGTTAAGATTTAATTACAGGAAATTGTATTTTCTTAATCACTGAAAACTCAACTGCCTGGGAAATTTTTTTATATAATTTCGTTTGCAGTTTATTAAATCCTTAGGTTATTCCTTTTCTGAGGCTTTGTTTTAGTCACTCACTAACTGCTTCTTAACATGTGTAGGAGCAGATTGCTCAGAAGCACAAACAAAAGGGAGCAGACTCTGGGAGGCAGGGCTGGCCTTTGACAAAGCAGATATCTGAGCAGGATTTAGAAGGCCTAAGGTATTCTTTAAAAAAAAGAAAAAAAAAAATCGAATTCCACCACTTTTCCCCCCAAGACCTGCTTACTTAGCAGCCCAACCGATGCTGGTACCCGTGCCCTCCATGGCTGCTCCCCCTCTTCCTTCACTCCCCAGTGCACCCCTCTGAAGCAAGGGACTATACAAAATAAGGGGCAACTTCTAAGACAACATGTTGGGGTAGGGGCATGAATGACCAGAGAGAGTGAATGGAGGCCCTGAAATACAAGGCAGGGAAGAGGAAAGAAGGGGGTGAATGACCCGGTGTGCTGTGCATCAGTGGTCCCCATGCTGAAGTGTCATCTCACAGACCAGCCAGGGAGAGGGACTGGGTCACCTTTCCCTGTCCCTGAGGTGTGAATGGGCACACCAGAGCACCACTCCCAAAGAGGGGTGCCAGATCTTGGCACCCAAACCACTGGGCGGATAGCCAGGTCAAAGCGTCCGCCTTGGCAGTGCTGCCGAGTACCCACTGCCCCTCTGGGTACCGGCACAGGGAGGGGAGATGATGGCCCAGCTGAAAGCCCTGTCCTTGCACAGGGTCAGGATATGTTGCCCAGCTGCTCCAGTAGCTGTGTTACCGTTTCAGTGCTGTGACTGTTGGTAGGAAAGAGAATTGCTGATCCGAAGGAGCTGGGCAAGAAGTTCAGCCACTTCAAATCTGCAGATCTCATGGCCAAGGGCTCCCCAGCCCGAGGTTCCGCATTCCCGGGCTCTGCTCCCAGCCCCTCACAGGGGCGCAGAGGGGAGCAAGGCAGCTGAAAGCAGGGAAAGAGGTGATTGTGTTGCTTAAGGCCATACTGTCTCCCGCCGGCATGTAAAGCAGCCTCATTTTGTGTGCAGGGCTAATGCTCACAGGACATGAGACCTCAGGGCAGACAAACTGCCACCTCTGCTGCTTGCCGAACAGGGCACAGGTGCTTTCCACCCGCCCGCAGCCCTTCAGAAAGCAGCTCAGTGCTGTCAGCTGACCACCTTATCTCTCCTCTGATGCACACGTGGGGGTGAGTGGGCTTATGTCTGCCTCATCCCCATTCTGGGGTGAGGTATTCAGGCCCCGTGAGTGGCACAGCCAGCCAGGGATCCTACCTCTTTGCCAGGTGCCAGCAGAGCAAGGAGGCCACAGGGGCACGGGGGGCTGTGACACCAGGAGACCAGCTCAGATGGGGTCTCACCTAGCCCTGTGTCGAGCTCTGCCTGAAGAACAAGAACCCCCTGAGCAGCTTGTGCCTTGACTCTGGTCTGGCATTTCAGGAGAGGAGGTGTACCTGTGAGGTTGCCCTCACTTTGCTAAAGATGAAGCCATAGGGTGACATCTGAGACCAGATAACTTTCAAATCCTAAAAGTGATGGGCAATCCACAGCCTGGAAAGCTGAAATCAGCCTAAGTCTGCCCTTAGACTCACCAGGGCCTAGGTCGAACTGGGCAGATTTCAGTGTATTTTCCAAAGCCAGAGATGTTTGCTGTCTCTTCCGATAACAGAACTAGTTGGGGTAGCATCAAATGTATGTAGGAAGTGGCTGGTCCAAAGCAAACAAGAAATGTTGGTTCTTCATGCAATGCTTCATTAAGCTGTGGGACTCCTTGCCACGGTGTGGGATGTTCAGCATCAACATAGATTCAAAAGGCAGTAGACCAAAGACAAGGAAGACAAACCCATTGATGGCTTAACCAAGCAGCCCTGGTGAGAGAGTCCCTGAGCTGCAGATTTCTGGGAGCTGGGTGAGTATTTTGGAGAAGCTGCACTGCACATTTAATCTCTTGCACTCTCCCCAAGCACGCATCACCAGTCACTGGGATGCTGAGCTGCATGGGTGTTTGGCTGGATCCCATACACCTGCAGGGCATAAACACCCTGCTGTGCCTCCTCCACAGCAGCTGCCGCTCACATGCACACTATCAGCTCTGCTCTGCTGGTTGCTCCCACACTTTGGTGTCCGCAGGAGCCACACACTCTTGCAAGGCTGGTGCAGGAAGGACAAACAAAAATCCCTCTGCTCTGAGGTTTGAGTTGAGGCAGAAATCATAACTTTACCAAACCGGCCAGGTTCTCCTCTTGGGCACCCCAGTCTTTAAACCCGCAGTCCTCGCTGTACTCTTCAGGACATCCACGACTTATGACACTGGCAGGGAACATTGAGACAACTGCACAGAGGAAGGCAGAGGGGTGCATTTCTCCCACGCCGTGCTTGCTGCGGGTAGCACTACCAACTCCTTTGGGCTTGTTAGCAATTGCACTCCCTTCAACATATTGATACTCCCTGCTGCAGTCAAGCTCAGCTGCTTTGACACATAGAGGTACAAGTGAGGAGGGCTATCCCCTCCATCCTGACCTTTGCCAGATACTTCACTTACATGCTAAGACCTTTGACTCCACCATTTTGGGACAGTGCCATAGTCTTATAGCACCATCCCCATTGCACCTGCCTCTGATTATTCTGAGCACCATCAGCCTCAGCTCAGGTCTCACAGCTCTGTCTCTGCTCCAGGACAGTGACAATCAGTGACTTGCAAGCTTCTCCAAAACACTGTACTCTTCATTTCAGGACATAAGTGTTGAAAAGAAACAATACCTATAAACAACATGCCAAACACATGTTCCAAGCTTATCAGGTAGTGTTGATCAGCCCCAGTAGATCCTGGTCAGGTCTGACATGAATATGTCAGTCTTCTGTTCCTGCTCGGGCTGTGTGTTTTTCAGGCAGTCAGGGCTGTTTCTTTAAACCCATCATCACCTTTCTTTCTCTGGTTTCTTAAACCAGAGTAAGTAATTTTTCCTATGAGAAATTTCTCCTGTGTTTGCAGATCAGCGACTTGTATTAATTAAACAAGGGGGACTTATCTGGGAGGGGCATGGAGAAAGCAGGAGGCAGAGCCCCACCATCACCATTACCCAGTGCATTGTTTCTGGTAGGTGGTAGGAGGGAGACTAGCTGTGCAAGCAGCCTGACTCCCTCCCTGGCTGCAGCCTGCTGCCCCGCTCCCTTTCCTTTCCCCCCCTCCACTCTGTCCGTCCTGTGCAGCTAAGGAGCCCAATGACACGTGGCATTGAGAACACTGATGGAAGAGTCTCTCTGGTCACTTTGTGTGTGCCTGGCACAGATCACATCTCAGGATAATCATCTTTGAAAGTCCCTTGTTTCCAAGGTCTTGCATCTGTCACAAGGAGTATTTCCCATCTGCTGGGATTTACTCCGGGTTCCTGGGACCCAGCTGATCCCTGCCTACCCGCCTTCAATCAAGAGCAGTCACATCAATCTCTAACCTGGCTTCAACTGTTATCCCCAGGGCAGGACCTGTCGCAGAGAGCGCGTGGGCTTGCGCACCAAGAATTTCAGCTGGTAACTGCAGATTACTTCGCAGAGGCCACAGCAGTCTAAGGCCTCTGCCCCCAGACCTCCTGCTTCGGAACTAGCAGGCTCCTGTAACCCAAGAGGGTGGGTACACACTGAGGGAAGGCCAGGCTCAGACTTGTGGGATGCTATGGGAGACACTGGGGAGTGCAATACCTGCAAACCCTTTGATTCCCCAAGATGGAAGGATGACATTAGGAATAGCTAAGTTTTCAGACCACAGACACGCTGCCCCCATGTGAGGTCAGCAACCATTTTCAACAAACTCATAACTCCACCAGGTTTAGTCACAGTGACCTTTCAGCACCCATCCCAAACCACCCTAGCTAGCTGGTTCCTCAAGACTCGCTGGCAGACAGCGGAGATCAGCTTCCACACCTGTATCTTTGCTTTTTGAGTCCAGGGAGGAAAGAGAAGTCCCTCTGAGAGTGCAGCCTCCTCCAGATGTCCTGGATTTGTGGGCTTTCCTCTGTGAAAAGCCTTGCTGGGAGACTGTAGGCATGCAGCAACATCTACAGAAATTCAGGGTGTACTGCAGGCTCTACGGAGAGAAGCAGAGCCAGCAGCAACAGGGAGCCAAATCAGCGCTCTTTTAATATACATCAGTTTTCCACATCACCACCTTTCCATGGCAGCCAGAAATGTGAGAGACATCTCAAGCACTGAGCAGTAATTAGAAAAGGCGAAACTTGGGTTTGTTTCCATATTATGTGTATCGAAGCTCTGAAGTGCGGGAGGCTTTGGTGCAATAAGCCTTGAAATATTCTCTACAATCTCCTAAGTCTTAAGAAGCAGCAGCTCAGCCTGCTTCCACGAAAAAAGAAGAACCGATGGGCTCAGTGTAACCAGTTCTTGGCACTGGGCAGTGCTGGACTCTTCCAAGGGTGACAGAAATAAACCTGAAGGTATTACCTATTCCTGGGGACATTTGTCCCACTTCAGTCAGTCTGTATTACACACTGTGAGAGAAGAAATACAAGGTTTGTGAAGGTCACAAGCCCTTAGTGCTCTATGATCCACATGCTTTTGTCCACGGTGCTGCTGGTAGTTTAGACCTGCAATGTCTGTGGGAGGTACCAAGCTTGGGACATCCCTTGTACCCAGGCTTGACCCAGTCCGTGTTCAATTTATCCAGCATACAATAACAGCCTGTTGCCTATGCTGGGGCAATCTCCTGGCCCAAGCTGGAGTTTATAGTGCAGATAGTTGGCAAGCCTGGACCAGCTGTGGGCTACAGCTAACTGAGGGCACAGACAAGCTCCAGACCTGGTCCAGTGAAACACAATTCACCTGCACATGAGAAGCGCAGGCACTGCCGTTGGTGTTGCTCTGGTGGGCACCAGTGAGCCTCGGGGCACACGGGTGAACCTTTGCTCTCCAGTTAAGTCACTTCTGGGCTAAGTTAGGAGATGTAGCAGCATCCCAGGCTGATCCCACCATCCTTCTCACCTAGAAAGCTTTTGGCTTCAGCCCCAGCTTTGATGGGAGTCCTAGAGCAAGGCAAGGCTGAAGAAGGCTCTGAGCACCGGCTGCAACGGAGGCTCCCAGGTGCTGCGTCTTTCACCCAATGTGACCCTGGCCAGGTGAAACTCTGGCCATAGCCACAAAATGCTGTTAGCAGCAGGAGCGATGCAAACAGGATCCTTTCTCATTTTTCAGATTCTGAGTGTTCCCAGCAGCACTAGAAAGCTGAACTAAAAGCCAACATCTCAGGCTCTGTAAGCTGACCTGACTGTGTACCACAACCGGGAAAGCTGAACACACGCAGCACATTCAGAGAAAGAAGAAGATCTCTAAGTGATAGCCGCAAGTGCAGTGGCATCATTACCCTGAGCTGCAGCATTTGGGTTGCTGCTGTGGTGGTGTTGTTGTTCGGCTGAGGAGATGCACTGTGACATTGCTGTTATCTACGACACAGAGAGCGGAGTAGCACACATCCCCAGCGTGTCACGGATTATTGTCTCCCAGTACAAACACCTTTCTGTTGCTCTTTTACAGCTGAAGCTGTCAGTAAAATACACAGCTCTGTACCAAAGGAAAAAACAAAAGAAATTATCTTTCTCAGCTGACAGATACATCACTGTTTTGTTCCCTATGGCTTGCAGTTAACCCTACGCCACAGCTCCTCCATTAACCTGAAGTAAGATGCAACATTGACCAGCACATGAGTGCGGGGCTGAGCATTAGGATGCACTGATCAAATCCTTGCCTGGATGAAGGTACCTGAATTTCCTCTCTCTCCCTCCTGTGTTTATAATCTTCCAGCAGTAAGAGTTTGGCTGCAGTGGCTGGCCTAGGGTTCATGGCAGAGGTTGGGGTGTGCATGTCCAGACCTGTCTGGAATCAGCTTCTCTCTTGGAAACCTCAGCTCCGTAGTGCTCTGAGTCCTGCAGCGAGCTGGCTGGTGCTCAGGCAGCTTTGCACTGCAAGGCACACGCCAATGTCCATGCCAGGCATATACAGAGGCACAGCAAGCAGAGGGAGGGACAACAGAGCCCACACGTGGGAGTCAGCTCACAGAGATGTCCTAGGGTCTCCTCTCCCCAGCTCCTCTCACCTCCAAGTGATGCAGCACCTGCACACCTCTACCTCTCTCCCCACCAGCCTCCTCCCCAGGCAGGCTAGTGACAACTCCAGGAGAGCAAAGGTGGAAGCAAAGCGACCCATGAAGGGTGTAAGCCACCATGCCAGAGCAGGAAAATTCAGAGCAGGCAGACAAACATTTCCCAGTGCAGTGTGTATAATGTTCACTTTAGCTCACTGCTCATGCCAACAGAGTGCTGCATTTCTTAGCAGGTTGCCCAGAGGTGTGAAACTGCTGAACGGAGACATTTTCCCAGAGAGTACTGTTAAAGATATTTGGTATATTACGGGAAAAGATAACCCTCTGATAACAGGAAATATTGCACAAATCTCTGGCAGGGAGCATCAGGGAGGCAGCTCAGGCCAATTATAGTGACACATTTGATTTCCCCAAACCTAGACTTACAGCAACCTAGAAAAGCATGGAAGATTGTATTATAAGTCTGCTATGTCTGTATTTTTCCCAATTTAGGAAGCCAACAGGAAGAGGTGAACTTTCCGCCAGGGCTTAAAAATGATGATCTGGAAAGGGAAAGAATATAAAACATAACACTGACCTGCTTATGCCAAGGGACACTCTTTCAAGCTTCAGGTTTGGAGAAATACCCTAAAAGGTGAATTTGTCCTTCCTGGCAGTTTAAAAATACAGGGTTGCAACTGAAATACCTGAGCCCAATCCCCTACTCCCTCTGGCAATCAAATGACCGTATTCCTCTTATACGTCGACAAGTTCCTTCTTAAACCCCACTGGAGCTTTTTTCTCCCCATTACATCTGCTAAGAAAATACTGCAGAACCTCACTGCTTTCCAGTGCTCACAGAGCCTTTTTCCAGCCTACTTTTATTCGTAAGCAGACCTTCTGATGGCAGTAGCAATTGCCATTCTTTGCAGGAAATACCTTATTTGAGAGGACTGGCAATTGCCTTTCTCCTGGCCGTATCATTTTCACACAGAATCACAGAAACATGGAGGTTGGAAGGCACCTCTGAAAGTCATCTTGTCCAACCCCCTTGCTCAAGCACGGCCACCCAGAGCCAGTGATCCTGGACTGTGTTCAGACAGCTTCTGAATATTTCCAAGGATGGAGACTCCACCACCTCTCTGGGCAACCTATGCCACTGCTTGGTCACCCTCACATTGAAAAAGTGTTTCCTGATGTGCAAGAACCACCTATGTTTCAGTTTGTGCACATTGCCTCTTGTCCTGCCACTGAGCACCACTGAAAAGAGCCTGGCTCTGCCTTCTTTGTACCCTCTCTTCAGGTATTTGTACACGCTGATGAGCAACAAGTCGTCATTTTTGCCAGCCAATATGATGCAGTAGCTTCCCCAGGATCTCTATCTTCCCAACTGTTTCAAAGACATGGACCCCCAGCTTACAGCCAAGCTTTTCATAAGAAGTTTCTCAGACCTTCAGACACTGCATTTTGTAGTATCAGACCTTATTACCTCTCTATTATTCCAGTCTTCAAAGTGACCCAATTTCTGCTGCATGAAATTCTGATCCCCTTCTGTCCTGCTGATGTCTCCCACCGTTGTGTGAATATCAAATTCTACCAGAGGACACCTATGCTTCCATTAATGAAAATATTAGATCAGTCCTAAGATTAATCCTAAGAAACACCACCAGATCCTGAAGCCTGGTCAGTACACTCTTGTGTACACATTCTGCTGTCATTTCCTCTTAAGCCTGTTTTTTCCCCTAATTGTCAGCTCTACTGATCTCCAAATACTTCAGCTCCACAGGTTTCTCAGTGGCATCCTACCAAAAATGTATTTGAAGCATAAACAGGTCTCCTGTATCTCTTTCATCTAGAAAACCAGTTGCCTTCTCAAAGATATCAGATTACTCTGCCACAATCTGCCCAGGGCAAAACTCTGGTTTCACTGTATGACCTTTTCCACTTACCTCTGCTAATTTGTCCATCCTTCACAAGTTGCTGAAAAGCTTTAAATATTGCTGAGGTCAGACACCACCATGTACCTGCCCAGAGCACATTTATTGCTCTTATTAACTAGAGATACTACCTTTGCTAATCTCTAGTCGGGTGCTACTCACAGTTTGAAGGATGTATCAAAGCTCCATGCCAGCTGCTTGTCATTTGCATGCAAGCCTTTCGGTGTTTAGAAATGCAAATTACCCATGCTTCCTAAAGTGACCACATCCAGTATTTGAAGTCGGCTTCCACTCTGATGTGATTGCTCAGCTGTCTGGTACCTGATGCTCTCAGCTGGCCATCTAAAGAGCAAGAACATGCTGATAGTTTAATACAGCTGTCTCTAGCCAGAAAGCAAATTGAGAAGGGCCAGGCTGGGAATGAGAAGGGGGCAGCCCTTGGTGGCTGATGCCTGGCAGGTGCAGGATGCTCAGAGACTCTCCCAGGTGGCACCAGGACTGCTTCTCCTACAGGCATCACCCACAGGTTTGGTCTAGGGCTTTCGGGAGCTCCAGCACAGAGGGACTTATTTTATTCCCTGCATTAAGAAAGGTTGGTCAGCTGGCAGATGGGTAACTGTTGTGGTGAAAGGTTGTGCTAGAAATAAAGTGGGTTAGGAGTAGTAGATCAAATTAAGAGAAAAACATGCTAGTATCTTGGCTGAGAAACAAATGAGGACAGCATGTAGCATCGACAGTTAAAATTAAACACGTTGTCCTCATTTGTCCCTTAGCTACCCAGGCAGGTTTCTTACATGCTGCTGCTGCCAGATTATTTTCTATGCACACACAGAAAAAAACTTCAGAAAGTATCTGTGCAATAATCCAGCTCTCCAGAAGTTGTGTCATCAGTACATGTCCTCAGGACACTGACTGTGTGCAGGCAGGCATTAGGTGGATGGGTATAAAGAGATATCTGGCTCTCAGCTGGGGATATCAAAACTTGCCTTT
>Ga0181612_126122_pt1 | contig 19761 bp, 17 predicted proteins | sample HoacroProtozoa21_FD_119630 | JGI IMG/M metagenome (GOLD analysis project Ga0181612, IMG submission 119630) | Hoatzin crop microbial communities from Cojedes, Venezuel. Combined Assembly of Gp0051906, Gp0051904, Gp0051908 | reverse complement strand
ATCTGATGACATCTTGAGATCCTCTTGTCCGGTCTTGTATTCCTGCTTAGTCTTTAGCTTCCTTGACAGTGAATGCAGTGGTGGCAAAGCATTAAGCTGTCACGATCCTCTGCAGGGATATCAGGGTCAGAAGGTAGGCTTCGTGATGTTAAGTGTGCATCCTTTGGGTCAGGATGGTCTTTTGCATTTCAGTTACTACAAAAAGCTGCCGATATCTAGTGTAATATAAATATCTAAAAATAATCAAGCCCTGTTAGTTACAGAAATGTAAGTGTCCAATGTAAGTCTCTTTCTTGACAGGATAGAAGGCAAAAAACCTAGATCCTGAGAGACCTCGTGTATTGTTAAATGTCAAAAAAGCTGTTCTGATCAACAATCCGTAGCATAAAGCAAAACTCTGCAATAACTGAGAACTTGTATATACAGGATATCATTTCATTAGAGGTGGGAGATTTTTTTTTTTTGCCAACATACTCTGTTTTAGTAAATCAAAAATATTTCATGAAGACACAGACAGACAGATATTTGTGTCAGAAATAAAGAGAGAAAATGAGTGAAAAAAAGACTGTATCTTTGTAGCTACAGTGTAATATACGATATAAAAGAATCAAGTTTGGATTGGCTTGAAAGAACAGGGTTTTTTTGGTAATCAAACAGATCAGGATTTGAACAATCAAGCTGCGGTAGCACTTACAATTAGAAGCATCAAACAGATTCAATGATTTGGGGATTTTTGACCTACAGTGAAACAAAATTTAGTACCTTTTAAAAGTTGTCTAAATTGAAGTTCTATACTTGTGATCAGTAACATGTGGAAGACTATACTTCCATGTAGAGGAAAAAACCTCTTTCCTGCTTAGAAAAGAAAAATTTTCTCCCATCATTGCTTGCCTCCAGTTGCCTCTGTCTAGTCCCATTTGTTGAACTCCAGAAGGTATTAGACTGAATGAGATCAAGAAGAAATTAGGGGGAGCCATATTATGTGTGTGAGTAACTTGTCAAAGAGTTTGCAGCTAATTGAGATATTTTACTGGCTAAGATGCCCTGGCCTTTTGCCCAGTCATCGGACTCCTTGGAATAAACAGTAAGATCATTAGTGTTCAGGTTTAATACCAGCTGACCTTAGAACCTCTCATTTTCTGAGAGTAAAAAGAATTGCCTGGTCCTTGTAGCATGGGAGAGTGAGGCTTTAATTCTGTTAGTTTTTGTTACCTTGTCTTTTGCCATGCACAGCTTCTGTTTCTTTGTTTTGCTTTGCTTTGCCTCCACCCCCTCCCCCTGATGACTTACTGACATGTAAATGGTGATTAAATAATTTCTTTAACAACTACAGTTAATTTCTGGGCTTATTTCCTGCCTTCATGTAGGTAACACCGGTGCTTCAGACTTTAAATCCTGCTAAGATCTATTATAACTTTTTTTCTTTTCTTGGGGAAAAGATAGGTTGGGGATATAAAATGCAACCTCATATGTGTATACAAGTCATATCTGTGGATCTACATTCCACTGTCTATGATCGTGTTCCTTTAGTCTTTTATTCCCCATATAACTGCCAATAATACTTTTCAGTATTTGGTGCTTCCTCCTTACTAACTTTGATACTCTATGTACGGTTTAGTGATCCTCATCGCAAAGGGTATTAGACAGTACTAAGAAAATCACCAAGTTCAATACAGACAAAACTCTGAGCTGGTTATTTTAGGTTTTTTATTTTCCTTGCCCTGCTGATTTCATAACCAGGGATTGTTCTTTGATGACTCCTCCTTCTGACTGAGAAAACGACATTCTTCCATCACAATTAGATCTGAGCAGTGTAAAGAACAATGTTTTTTGTATGCTTGTTCTTTTAATGTCCACTGACACACAAATATAATTTTCCTCCTTTCGTAGAGAAGGAATTCCATACACATTCTTTACAGTCTGAAGTAGCAGCATAGTCACCTTTCTTTAGCCTACAGCCAGACTTCATGCTGTCCCTGCCATATGCAATACTTCAGCCAGTAGAGTGTTCCTAGTTAGCTCGGGTTTAGAAACTTCAGTTATCTCCATAGCGACTTTCACAATCTCATTTCCTTTGGCAAACAGGAAATCACAGTTTTTTTGTCCAGCTCATTGACTCTTCAGTGGTTGTTTCTGCATAATAAGCGAGATATAATAGGACACTCAACTTGAGATGGATTTGAGCCCTTAACAGTAATGTGGATGCAGACTCCGAGCCCCTCTCCTCAGGGGTGACTGGCCTGTCCATGGGGTTATTACACAGGCAAGGCAGGCAACATCATTGTCTTCTTATGCTGCACTCATGTAAATTGTATCTGTAGGGAGCCTTCTCCAGAATATGGTGATCAAGTCTGACAAGGGACATGACAGAGGTGCACGTAGTTTGCAGATACTGATCAAGCTTGTGTGCTGAGTTGTTAATCTCTGCCTGTCAGCACTGGAAGATTATTGGCAAGTGCAGGGGCAAGATCTCTAATGCTAATCTCTTGAGGAACATTGGAGTTAAACAGAGAAGTGACAAAAGTGGTTAAGAGCCACCTACCTATACTTCGCTATGACCCACTTGTTAAATTCTGACCCACCTGTGTTGCCTCTGGCCCTTGGCAGCTAAAGAAAGTATTAAAATTCAGAATTCCAAGAAAGGAAGTGGTTTCTCACAGTATTTACAGATTGCTTGATATGTAGCCTCATAAAATTCATGGATTATATCAAATTAGGGAGCATTGTCAATTCACAGGAGGGCAGGTCTGCACTTCAGAGGAACCTCAAACAGGCTGGAGAAAAGGGCTAACAGGAATATCATGAAATTTAACAAAGGGAAATGCAAAGTCCTGTAGCTGGAAAGGAAGAACCTCATACACAGCACAGTCTGGGGGCAGATAGAATGGAAAGCAGCTTTGCAGAAAAGGCCCTGAGGGTCCTAGTGGACAACAAGTTGACCAGGAACCAGCAATGTGCCCTTGTGGCAAAGGTGGCCAACAGCATCTTGGTTGCATAAGGAAGAGCATCACCAGCGAGTGATTCTTCCCCTTTACTAAGCACTGGTAAAACACATCTGGAGTTCTGGGTCCAGTTCTGGGCTCCCCAGTAGGAAAGTGACATGGACATACTGGAAAAGTCCAGAGAAGGGCTTTAAAGGTGTTTAAGGGTCTGGATGGAGCACCTGATATATGAAGAGACATTGAGAAAGGTGGGATTGTTTAGACTGGAAAAGGCTCCACTGGATCTGATCAATGTGTATGACTACCCGATGGAGGGGGGGAAGTAAAAAAGACGGAGAGACATTCTTCACAGTAGTGGCCAACGAAAGGTAAAGAGGCAATTGGCAAAAATTCAAATGCAAAAAATTCCATTGAAAGATATGAAAAAGCTTCTTTACTACACAGATGATCAAACACTAGAACAGTTTGCTGAGAAAGATTGTGGCATCTCCATCCTTGGAGTTATTCAAACTCTGACTGGATGCGGCCTGAGAAACCAGTTCTAGGTGACCTTGCTCCGAGCAGTGGGTTGGACTAGACCATCTCCTGAGGTGGCTTAAAACTTCAGCAATTCTCTGTTTCTGTGATCCTGTTCAGAGCTCCTCAGTACATAAAAAGTGCGCTAAAATACTAGAAGAAGTGCAGTGGATGATTAGGGGGCTGGATCACATGACATACATGAAGGGGCTGAGAGAGCAGGTTTGTTCAATGTCAGCAAGAAAAGACTCAAGGTAGATTTTCTTACTGTCTTCAGATCAGAGAGCATGAGACACGATGGAGTCAGACTCTTCTCAGAGGTGCACAGTGAAAGAATGAGAGGTGGTGGACACAAGTTGCAACAAGGGAAATTACAGTTAGACACAGAGAAGGAAAAAAATCTCTATGAGGGTGGTCAAATATTTATTCGAACTATTGTCCAGTGAGGTTCTGGAATCTCCATCATTGCAAATATTCGAAAGTTGACTGGACAACACCCTGAGCAACCTCATCTTAGATGCCCCTGCTTTCATTGAGGGTTTCAATTGGGTGGTTTTGTAGGTCACTTCCAACCAAAAATTATTCTATGATTCTGTATTTTTATGATAGTAGCTGAAGCAACGTGCATTGCTTTTTGCTCAGAACTTATTGTAGGTGAGAAACAAGATTTACTGGGAGGTCTTACGTCTTGGACTTATTCCTTCCTATTCTCCCTTCCCATATCTCAGTCAACAGACTAATGCAAGACAGAGTGTGCAGTTCTGTCTCTGATTTGCATAACATTTTTTTCCTTTTACAGTTCATAAAGATGTAGACGGAGGCAGTTTCACTTTAGAATTAATTGTCCTTCAATAATTAGGGTTTTTACATTGTAAAATGGTGTTTCTTGCAGATTTCCTTTCTATCTGTGTTCTTGGCTTTTAACAGTAGAAAATGTCAATATTTTGTATTAAGAGGATTAAGTCTGACTTCTTTAAACATGTAAAAGATGAAGATTTGTGGGAAAAAGTTCATTTGTTCTACCTCTGGTCAAGGAAAGAAATATCCACCATTTCCAACATAGCCAACACTGTGCAGTTTTGATAACCAGAATTTCCAATTTTTGTGATCCGAAGGGTTACTAAAACACCTTAAATTATACCCTTATTGTATTCACTAGGAATGTTAAGGTGGTACAAAAATTTCGTAAATAAGCCACAGATGACCGAATCTGTATATAATTAAAGCATTATCACCCCTGTTGTCAATAAATACAGCTACATGTGTTCTAATGAAAAACTGGGAGTGTTGCACAGTGGCAAGGCCAACAGGCATGGAATCACCCATATTTCTGCTAGTGGAGGCTGTCTTAGCTTCCAAAACAGGGTGGTGTTGTACACTTTTCCAACTGGAGACAGTACCTGGTCTGTTCTGACTTCAAACAAAGGAACTTGTACAGGGAAAATGCTAGCAGGAAGAGGACAGAATTTGCCTCAGAAGAATTTAGCATTTCATGTGCATGAGTGATATGAAGCATTCCTGGGCACACTAAAACTTATTAGTGTAGATTGTTCCTGTCTTCTTGAGTTCGCTAGCATCAGGACCCACCTGCTATACATTTCCTTGTAGTAGCAGACACTAAAAAGAAGACAATTTCAGTATCTTTTGCTTGACTTTCCTATTTGAAATACAGAGCCCAGATGAGCTCAGTGTCTTCGCCTCACTGCCTGTACCTAGTGAAAAGCATCAAAAACTTGAATATATAAAGGATTATTTATTATCTTTGTTTTTAGAATAAAAATTTAATCACATGGGGAGTAACTGCTGAAGAAAATGTCTGAAGTTTGGGCAGAGCCAAGATCTGACCCTGTATCTGCTGAGATTGAATCAGGATTGTCTGGGTTAAATTAGATTAAGATAGTACAGAGGGTGCAGAGTAGCCCCATAGGGCAGACAGGAACCTGCTATCTTACTTCCTGAACAAGGTATTGCTTTCATAGCACTACTCTTTTGTAGAGAAAACAACTAGGTGAGATGACAGTGCATAGCAGTTCCCAGCCTCCTACTTCTGGAGTGATGCTGCATCGCTTCAGAATTAAATAAAAATAAAAGGTGATAATACATAAACCCCTTAAATGAGGTTGTTTGGGAGTAGGTAGGAAGGGGTAGATAGATGTAGGGAGAGTTTTCCTGCGTATCAGTCTGGTGGCCGAGCAGTAAGTGCAGAAAAAAGTATGGCCAAGTAAAGAGGTATCACCTTCTGCTGAGACACGGAGAAGGTGAAACTTCTGCATGAAGAATAACTTTAGGCATGCTCAAGTCTTTCATTAAAAACATAAAGTTGAAGGTTTGAAACTATTTGAAAGCACTCACCTCAAAAGCAAAAGGCATGTCTTCTACTTTGACTGTTTCAAAGTGGGATTGAACCATTCTCTGTCTCCCTGACAGCTGAGGAAAGATGATAAGCACTAGGTTATACCACAGTGTGACTTTTTACTCCCTTGTGATGAAGGCGTTTCACTGCATAGAAATGAACTGCATCAGAGCGACAGAGGTTCCAAAACCCAACTCATTTGAGCACAGAGTAGGAAGATGCAAGGTCAAATAGGTTAGATTAGACCACATGTCTAAATCTAGTGATGAGCATCCTGAATGCTGACAAACTTCAGCCCTGATAAACTGGCATTTCCTGTCAAGAAACGTTCTGTCAGACCTGCCCTACTCACTGATTAAACTTCCACTGAAATCCACTGAAAGTACACTGGAGTCCTACAGAAACTGGAAATAAAACATTTGTTCAGAAAGAGGACAAGTATTTTGTGCCAGCTTGTCTTCTTGCTGATGAGTCATGAAGAACACCAGAGATCTTACTCCTTTCTAAACACCGTAACACAGGCATTTCTAAAAATAGGGTGCTTTGTTTGGTGAATGTTATTTAGCAAAGGTTACTAATTTCACATAACTCTCAACTAGTTAGCGAGGAATGTGTACCGCCAGGCACCAGCTTTCTGGGATGAGATAGATCTGTACTACTCTCTAATGCTGAGGCTTAACTTTTAAGGTTTACCTAAACAATAAAATTACTGTTCTAAAGATCAGGAGATAAAATCTTCATGGGATGGCATCAGCACCATCACCTTCCACAACTGAAGACTGACATTTGAAAAACGGACTTCTTAACCCTGAGATGTAAACGGTTGTAAAAAGAAACAGTAGAAAAAATATATGTTAAAAGATCAATGTGTTAATCAGTACAGAAAAGCATCAATTGAAAACATGTTCTACTATCTGATATGGTCTCCACTATTTAAACTATTTGTTTACATTTTGTTCCTGTCTGAATAATAAAACCAGTTTTCTCCCAATTCTATTTAGCGTTGATTTTTCACTTCCTCCCTCTCACCAGGAACTCAACATTGTTATCTTTGGTTTCACTGCTCTGCATGAGATGTTTAAACAGAAAGCCACAATATTTATATTGAAGCTTTTTATAAAACCAGTAATGAAATGTCTTCTGCCCTAAGTGGTTTTTTAAGCCACTGTGATACAACATTTCCAGGTAAAACCCTAAGATGGTGCCAATTGTCAAAATGATTTTTATAGATGCCATATTTATAGAGTCACCCTGTAATTCACTTTTTGAGGATGACTACAAAGTGTACTGCCCAGTGTACTGATCAGTTGGAGTCTGGGCCTTAAATAATTCAGTCAGTTTCTTCCACTGTTAGAAGTTACTCTTTCCTATGTGTTAAAGGTGTGGTATAAATTTAATAATTAAAGCTGATATTCACTTCCAAACCATATGGAAGTCATAAAAACCAGATATTGTGTACTGTCATACTAAGAAGCAGATTTACTATAATTCCAAACAATTGTTTCTGTTCAGCTTTCATCCACATAAAACAATAAATACAAAGTAAGTGACTGAGTTTAAAGTATAGTGCATCTGTTCTGCATAATTTACCTGTAAATTGTTTGGTCCCATGTGGGAAATATATTTTTGCATCACTGAGTTGTCAGGGTCAATTGAAGAAAGAAGCCCCCTTCCCACAGTGAATAATCTGGTTTTCTGTTGTCCAGTCAGAGAACAAATCATTCAACCGTTGAACTGTCTGATCTAATTTTAAAGATTAGAAAGAAAATATTCCATACTGCTCCAACTGCATGTTGTCTGTGTGTTGCAAGATGAATAGATACACTTTTGGCATTCAAAATTTTTCCACCAATGGCCAATTGTTTCCCAATGGCATCTTAGCTATTCCAATTTTAAAATCTTTGTTTGCACTGGATGTTATTCCTGCTCAGTCTAACAAATGAGATGAGTATTCTGTGCAGAACACATAATTTTGTCTGATCTTTTTTATTGTGCTTGCAGGAAATGCCCCATTAGCAAACAATAAAAGAAATACATTTGGCTGAATAAGGAACAATATGATAACTGTGGGAAATAATTAAGAAAGTTCTATCAGTCAGAGTTGTAGGAGAGTTTATAATGTGAATATGAGGAAGAGAATTAATTGAGAATTTTAACCTGCTACGCTTTTCTTTTGAAAGACAGACGCTCCTAAAGGACCAAAGATCTGTGTACACCAGTGACACTGGTTTTCTTAGAGGTGTTTTAATCAACATCATCGGCTAAACCTCTCCAGCATCTAGACCTCTAGATGCTACTTCTTATTCAGGATTTGATAGTAGTATCTTCGTGTCCATTTTTTCAGTGTTTATCAGAAATACCTTCTACCAGGAAGCAATCTGTTCATTCTCAGGTGCCAAAGCTAAAAACGAATTTGGGAAGCCAGCTTATATGAATTAAAGACGTGCAAGGTCCATTTTATTAGGAATGCATGTCCATATTTTAAGAGATTTATCAATATAAAGTGAAGTAAACAAATGACTAAATAAGACTGAAACTGACTATCTCGTTACATTAGGATCGTACCTCCTGATTTCTGAGGCTTTTTCAGCCTCCAGAAAAAAAAGTTATGTTGATCCATATAATTAACGACCTTGATAAATATATATTAACTTAGCATTATTTTTAAAGGGTGTCATGAACATAAATACCATATTAATGGCTGGGAAAGTTTTTGTATTAGCTTACCTATCATTGTCTGCTAATGACAACTACAATAAACTGCGACTGAACAACTATGGAAAAAAGATAAATATTTTCTGGTTTTTGTTTTTTCTTTGCCTATTAGAGTCTATTCTTCTCTGGACTATGATTAGAAATGTTAGTTTAAGCCTTATAAGATATTTTAAGCTCTCCAGCTTGTAAATATTTAAAAAGGCAAACTTGCAATTGGTTGTTGTTTTTCTTGTATATTAGGCAAGCTATAAGAATTAAAAATGTAGACAAAAATTTTATCTAGGAGATTAAACATTTTATTTTGAAGTGTTATACTCTTTGTGCTTTTTAAAAACTGGGGGGGTTCCACTTCACAATGACCTTTCAAGTGATTTGATTTCTAGAGAAGCTACATGATAAAGAATGCCAGTGAGCAAAAAAAGGTGCTCGTATTATTACCTATTAACATAATTCTCAGAAACATTTCTGAGTAAACTATGGGATCAATTTTTTTTTTTTGGTAAAACTACATTTCCAATAACGTTTTCTGACCTATAGAATTGAGAATTCAGAAAAGCATATTTTGGCTGTGATAGTTTCTGTTGATGCTTAAAATGAAGGACTACAGTTTTAGGAGAACAAAAGGTTCTCCTAAACAATGCAATGTTGAACGATGACACTTTCCGAATTCATATAATGCATAAAATCATAAAACCGGTACTACTCGGTGGTTGGAAATTTTGTTTTTCCAGAAATAACCAATACAAATGCTTTACCAATGAAGGTAACATCCTTATGATGAGATAAATTATTAGATACAAGTTCAGATTTCACTACAAAGCCAAATTTTAAATGCTACTGACCTCATTGATGTTCTGGTCCAGAGTCATGATTTGGTTTGCTTGATACAATTTCTAAAAATACTGTCTTTGGAGACTGATCCAGAAGTCACTGATTTTAACGAACAGACTCTTGTTGATTTCCAACAGACAGAAACACTAGACTGGTGAATCTATTCTGTCCATCTTATCTGTCATTCCCGGAAAACAGAAAAGCCAAACTAGTTCTGGAGCTGGAGGTAAACTGCATGCAGTTCTATCACTTTTGGAGAGTTTACAAACAATTTTAAATTACAACCAACTTTATCCACATGGATCAGTAAGCAAAAGATGGTCAGAGCAGAAAACCATGTTCTTTAAAATTTTTTTCTTCTTGTAAACCTATGGTACTGTTGTGCCCTTGCATAGCAGCAGTAAAAATATGAGGCATTAAATTCAGCTGTATGTTATGCATTACCATGTTTTACTGAGCTTGTAGTTTAGTCATTATGATACCAAAATGTTATTACATATTTTGGATCCCTGTGCTGAGTCCTGAATCAGGACACAGGCAGTGAAAACGTAAAAGCCTGGTTTCCCACGCTCTGCATAAGCTATTGTTATAAAAACAATTAGTTGGCAAGACTAATATCTGGAATAAAATAAGTTGCATTCTTCGAACACCTGCAGAGATATGAGGAGAAATTAAATCTGTAGAATTTTTTTTGTTGTTGAAAAGCCCCATGGAATCCTTCCAATGCTGATTGTTATCCTAATCATGCAAATGGTCATCTAACCAGGAGATGAGTTGCCTTTCTATAGTGCAGATACTGCATTTTAGTGTGCCTGAAACAGAAAAAGAAAGATTGATCTATCTGTATTTCAAAAAGATAATTTGTTTAGATATCTAGCAGGCAAGAATATATACTTAATTATATTAAATCTAATATACCATTTTACGTGATATAGTTGAGGTAGTTCAGGGCTTACTCATAACAGCTTTCAGCTCACAGCTGGCAAGTGTGAATGTCAATTCATTGTATACACTTATTCTAGCAATAATTTTTCACATTATCTTATCACATTCCCATTAGCCTCTTTCCACTTGGGATTGCATGGCATCCCATTATTCCATGCACAGTTTCAAGTGATGCATGCTGTAATTATTTAATGCTGTATCACCATTTATCACCTGGGGTGCAAACAAACATCAAAATCTTTCAGTGAGAATACAATTAACGAGTTAAGCTAACTGTGCACTTTCCACAGCAGTTTGCATGTCTGATAAGAATGCCAGACAATAGTAATTTAAGCTACTTGGCAGTGCATGATAGAGTGAGTTACTGTGAGCAAAGAACAATTTTGATTTTGCACGAGGAAGTATCTTGTATTATAATAGATAGCTATACTGGATAATTAATAAGCTAAACCTATGAAATATGATAGCTAACAGAGGAAAGGTCTCTCTCTCCTACTGGAGTTACCTATGAAGTATATGGTAGAGAGAAACGTTCAACATAGTGTCTGCTGATCCACAGCAGGGCTCTTCTGCAATCTATAAAAACACCATCTGCTTAGAGCAGGGGAACCGTGTGCAGCTCACTAAGATATAAACTTCTAACCAGAATGTTCAAAGCTGTATTTAGCCACACAACTCCCCATTAAGGTTAATAGGAAGTGTATGGCTTTCGTACATCCCTTTGAAAATTATATGCCATGAACTACTTTGAAACAATATATTCCCACAAGTGTTGACTCAGAAACCAATACTTCTGAAGGAAAACTGCAGTTGCCATAATTCTGAATCACTGCAGCTTAAAAACATGGACTGTTTTTCCCAAAAGTTTCATGGGGTGCACAGTTTAGAAAACAGCAGTGTTTTTCAATTTTAAAAGCGATCCTAATGAGACTTTACTGTTTTAACTATTATCTAAGAACCAGTTTTTCTGCATAAGCTAATGTCAAATCATATTACTGGAACAGGAAAAAATTCTGGAAAAATAAAAAAGTATTTTCATTACTTAGAATTAATGAGATTTAATCCCTTTAACTGTAACTGGAGAGTTTTTGTTTTCTGCAGAGTGGTAGGGATGGTTGTTTATTTACCTGATGTGAAGGTATGAAGCATGTTTATACACATATGTGTTCTAAAAAAGATGTTTCTGTCTCATTATCTTGACATTCCTTTGAGTTATTTCTCCATTACAAAACAAAATAAATTAAAAAAAACCCCCACCTATGTAGTGAGGGACCAGCAACAATATTCTGTACTTTGGGTAAATAATTCTTTCCCGTTAACTGTGACTGTGGAATGGCTGAAAAATTAAATTTCAAGCTTCATACAGTTGCTAGGACTGACTGGTATGGATTTGCATGGAGAACAAAAGGAACTGTAGCTGTTCTTGCATGCCTCTGTCCTGATCCCATATCAGGCAGGCAGCTCTGCAACTTCACATTCTCTCTCTGTATCAAATCTGGTTCACTCTGTTCAAAATTGATGGTGTTTACATTCTACAACATTACAATAAGAGCTGAGTGCTTTACCAAAATTTTGCTGGCCTCTGCCCATAGATAAATGTGACTCAGAGAAAGACATCTATGTAAATCGAATGTGGAGAATAATAAATTAAAAGCAGGAACGAAAAAGGTTAATTTCTCATTTAAGTTAGTTGACTTCATTTCCCCAACTCTGCATAAAATATTACTTAAGGCCAAAAGTAGCAGCTGTAACCTATCCCTTAACTGCCTTCTTCATAGTGCATCTTGCACCTGCTTGTGTTAAATGAAACAAAATGTTATCTGCTCTCTGTGAAAACATTAGGGATGTAAATAAAACTGTTTTATTCAATTATTCTGTTTGCTCCATTCTCCTTCCACCACCTTGGGATAGGCAGGCATGGAAATTAGTTATGAAGTAGGGCCTTAAATTTAAGAGCTTTGAATTTTCAGTTTAGTTCAAAACATTTTAGATCAAGTCTATTCTTGTCTGTCATTCTTACTGCAAACTGTTTCAACAAGAGTAACCAATTTTCTGAAAATGCTCTGCGAAACTCCTCCCAGTGTTTCAGGTAGATTTTATTACAACAATAACCAAGAGAACAGTTGTTTTTTTCCCTGATGTGAGGAGGGAATATGAAAAGTGCTTGCCATGACAGGAATCTTCAGCACGATGACATTATTTGCAATTCTTCTGTCAAGATTTCACTTCTCTGAATGCATACAATGAAACAGCTCTGATTTCTTTCTCTCAAACACACAAATAGCATGAGTACATCTGTTTTTCCTGATCAGTGACAGCTCATCAAAAAAAATGCATATTGCACAGCCTATATTCAAACAAAGTGCAATATTTCATCTAAAGAGAAAGAGCTTCCCTAACCTTGTCCCTTGCAACTTTGCTTGTTATTTTTATCCACTCTTAATTTTAAAAGGATAGAAACAAAATAGTCTAGGTTCAGCATAAACAACAGGGAAAATCAGAGGGAAGAAGGATGTCAAAACTCAGTATCCTATTTATGAAAGAGCAAAGTGTCTCCAGTCCCCAAAATAGAGTCTGTTAACTCCCAAACAAGGTTAGCAATCAATAGGCTATAAAGTAGTTTGAAAGATGATAAGACATTGAGTGCTTCTTTGGGATCATTTTATGTGCTCTGAAGTGGGGTTAGAAGTGGAAAAAGGAGGAGATCAATCCGTGGCAATGGTTCTGTTGTGCACTTCAGAGTTTGTTGCTATTGGGCACAAGGCAGAGAAACCTGTTGCAAATTGGCTGATTGTGATAGGATGCATATGTGATGCAACACAAGATGCTGAAGATATAAACAGCAAGCATGTAACTGCAAGGTTGTTGCCAAGAAAGCATTTACCCTGCTATGCTTTCTTGTTATTGTTTAACACATTTGTACTTTGATTTTCTTCAAAACCTAATATAAAATATAACTGGAGAAGAAGGATACATCTGCCTTAATGAGCAATTCTCTAAGGGGAAATTGTCCTGTCTTCTGTATAAAACTTTAATATAATGCATTGTCTCTGGATTACAAAGCTAGTTTATTTGTGGCACTAAGTTTCAATATTGTGCAGCAGGGAGAAAATGAGGAAATCTCATTCAGGTTTTATAAATTGAGGAGAAATAATGTCTTTCTGCTTTCTTATAAAATAGACTGCCTTGAGTTTTTAGAAATCTTCCCTAGTAGAAGCCAAAATATCTAATAACTTTCATCACTGCAACTCCGTTAACTTTAAGGGAATTTTTCCTGGTGCACATGTAAATAAGTGAGATCAGAATCAGGTCCACTAATTATCCTTTGAGCTATTGTTATTTCAATATAATATGCCATTTGGGAACTAATCTAAGACAAAACAATTATCTCTGTGTGAGACTTCCTTTTCCCGAAACTTGCACTCAGGACGGCAATACAGGAGTAGTGGATAAGGTGAGAAGGTGGTGTTTCACGTCTCTGCTCCTTGCATTTTTTTTATGCAGCTGGAGAAATGACAAAGGAACTCTAGAAGATGAAACAACTATTAAAAGCCTCCAGGAAACTCTCCTTAATTCTCCTTTTTCTTATGTCTCGCTTTCTTCTTAGCAAAACTTTAAATATGCATGTAGTCAAGCAACAAGTTGTTGCGGCAATAGAGGCAACAAAGATACTGAATGAATTCAGAATAGATATTTACAAAATGAACTGGAAAATATAAACTTCACTTATCAGTTTCCAATGTCATTTGAAATTGCAGGTTCTTCATATTTTGGACTGATTTCTTTGTAGTGAACTGATCTTTATGATAGACGTAAGAAAAAATCTGCAGAACATTTCAAGTGATCTTCAAAAGATTAGAACCTTATTATGGAAATGCGATAGCTGCAGAGTTTTAAGAGGATAAAGCAATAAGCGTCCACAGAATTGAAATGGGTTTCTGCAGAAGTCATTCTGAAAACAGACAGAGTATAAAATCATGACCTACAGCTACTGGGTTTCATTAGCCTTTTTATAGGACTTTTCCATAATGGCAGTCACGCTCTAGGACAGAGCACAACATAAAAGGCAATCTGTATTACCTCTTGTCGTTGTCAGATTTTCAGACCAGAGCAACCGAAATAGCTGTCCTTTTGCTTTCTGTGTGTAGCAACAAGAGCAAGGGAAAAAAGAAAACAATGTGTTTTTGCCCAGCGCTCCATAGCCAACACTGCTGACTCATTTTGCAAGCAACAGATGATCACATCCTGAGCCGCAGTTGGGCCAGTGCTACCTCTCTGGGCGGCCTTCACAGCTCGGCAGTGGAGAGGACAGAGAAGTCAAAATAAGGTAACAGTCAACCAACTGGATAAAAGATAAGTGCAAAAAGCAGAAGAGCAAGTATCTAAAACTAATACTGGAGTAGTGAGAGAACCACATAGCTTCAGTAAAACTACCAGAACTACCTAGTTTGTTAATTTAGAATGGATTCTACCATATCCCTGGCAGCTGCGGTTAACAGCTGCACTGTGGTTACGTTACCAACACATCTCGGTGTAACCAGGGGTGAAACAACCTGGCTGAGAGAAAGCTGCTTCCACCAGGTTCTAGCAGGACATCAGTAACCCCATGGGAGCAAGCAGTGCTCGAGCGTGAGCTCTTGGTTCAGTTAGCAACAATGGTAAAAGGGAACAGTGAGGCCAGTGCTTTACCTGACAGACTAAAATTTATTAATGTTAATTGGAGTTTTCCCACTGATTTCACACAGCTTCAGACACCAGCTCAATATAGAATTTTTAACGAATAAAGTCTTCTGGGCAGACCTCAGTGCATAATACTGATTATCTAGCAATAGTCCTTCCCATCTCCTAGGAAATAGAAATAATTATATTTCCAGCTAATCACTGATAAGTAAGAGATGATGAGAAAATTTCAATATAGCAGAAGACATTTTTCTCTTTTTTTTTCTCTTTTTCTATTTACCAACTTCAAGCCAGCTAACTACAGTTTAAAAACTACTAACTGAGCTGAAGAAAGTCCATTTGAATTCAGAAAAGAAAAACATCAGAAACTTTCACTAACACAGAGAGATTCCCTATTGCAGAGACATCAAACATGATAAAAATTTTGAAATTATTGATAATGCAGGAAATTAGTAACATGTAACTTGTATTTTCAGAAACACTGGTATTAAAAGAGTGGGGAATTATGTTCATGATACATCAGTATGGCTTCTGATGCTAAGAAAAAACTGCAACATTTTTATGATTCCTTCCACACGATGGACCTATCTATGCTAGTAAATTAAAAAGTGTCGAGGCACTGGAACGAGAGCTGAAAGCCAATTGTCTGTATTGCTAAGCTGTCAAATGGTCCTTGGCCTACTTTTTGCGTTGACCAACTAGTGCTCTCCCTAAGAATTTCCAGAGAAGGTTTAGAAGTTGTCATACATGTTGATTTACAATGAATTCTGATCCCACATATCCTTCTGTGTGGCAGGAAAGGGGATATGAAGCACATCTCAGTGCACAGCCATACTGGACAACCAATTTCAAGCTGAGCTGAAAGAAAGTCAAAAGATGTACTGATGTTAGGCCAGGCAGGCAACGTCTTCAGATTCAGCCAGCAACAGTGACAAATACTGATACTTAACAATCAGGTCCTGCTTCACCTTTCATTATTTTTTGGTCTGCTGTGAGTTAGGAGTATCTGATAGTAATTATTAAGGTTTTCAAAAACAAGGCTCTCTTAAGTACGCAAGTCCCGGAAAACTACCGAGTCTGTCTGCAATATAACTTGATCATTATCCAGGTTTCCTATACTATAAAGATAATATTTTTATAACTTTCTTCAGGGCCATATTGCTGACATAACTTATTAGTTTGACAGATTGTTTTATAAAATAAAGTGGACCTAATTCTGCCTAGAACTTTTAGCGTTTTTTGACCCCGCAACAAGAAGCATTTGTCACTAATCTGACTCTTCTGCAGAGCAGCAGCAGCCGAGGCCCAGAGGGGTTAGACAGAAGTTCAGCAGCACAGCCCAGAAGCGACTCCAGGGCTATATTTCCAATAGTAAATAAAAAAGCCTAAGCAACCCTCGCTGGCACTGAGGCCACCTGGCATGGCTCATGTACATGTCTCAGCTTTCATACCCTGCAGAACAGCCACATTCATGCCGTCTGTTGAGAACGGTCACCGGGCTACGCTAGGCCCTCAGTTGTGCCCAGGCACATTGCATTGGAGGGTGCTAGCTGACAAAAGCATGCCATGGGCCATGCTGGCTGATGCCAATTCCATCAACCACGGAACAGTAATCAGATCCATGTCTCAGGGAAGTTTAGTTTCCTAGCAGAGGCAGAGACTGGTTGCCCGGTCTCCCGCTGCCCATTCTGACGACAAGAAAGCTCAACTTTATCTAAATACCAAAGTGTACTTGACTAGGCTCTTACACAGGACTAAGTGTGTTACTTCAGGTAGGCCAGAGTTTTTAGGAATGTTAAAATGTCTGACCCATGAAAAAAATTTATTAGAAAATTTCTAGCTTTTCTGACATACTAATTCTTCACCAAGGATTTCTTTTTCCCAACAAACTAAGCATGTCTGACAACCAGAAGCCATATTGCTGATACAGACAATGGAGAGCAGCTGGCATTTCATATACCAATGCAAAGGTTGGGGGGGAATGTTTTTTGCTTCTAGATTGTCTGTGATTGCTGACAAATAAAAAGAGGTTTATCATCTTCAATGGACAATGCTGTAAAAATGTCTCTGCAGTTATTCAGGTTGTGCTCTCACTTTCATTGACTTAAATGTGATGTTTTAACATAGCTTATTGTGTGATGCAAACAGTATATGCAATTTATGCTAAATAGAGTTGTAAGAAACCTAGTTTTACTGCAAAAAGTCCTTTTTGAAGAAGAAATGAGTATTTTAAAAGCTGTCACATATATGTACACAATGATTTATATCCCCAGGTAATATGGCCTTTGGAAGCACTATATATATGTATATTTGGGACTTTCAGAATGTTTTAAACTGGTGTACTTTGAACTGCTCACTCGTTTTTCATTGTTAACAGAAATTATGTGGGTAACTCCTCTCAGTACATACTGCACTAAATAATCGCCTCCAGTGTCTTCAGAGATGATAAAATATATTTTAACCTTGCACGAACAACATTTATTTTTTTCTTTCAAAGAAGCATGTGCACATTGCTTGTAGCAAAAGAAGAGTAAGATGAAAACTAATCCCAAACAATATATTTATTTATAAGCTTTCCTTGATATTTTGACCATTAAATTTGGGTTGTTGCTGGAAAACTGAAATGACAAGCAAGGTTCTTTGGCAAAGGATCTGAAGTGGGAATAAGAAAGCTGAGGGCTTTGCAGTCAATACACCATCAGCCTTTTTTATCTGTACCACATTGTCCACTGAAGGAGGCCATTGGTTTCGCTTTGATTAAAAGCAGATGCTTAAACCAGATGTTTGGAGTTCAAAAGCATAGAACTCACGCTTATGAAATGCTTCCCTGTGAGGCACTCAGGGCTATGAAAACAGGTACAGAGTGTCCTCAAGTTCAAATTTCAGATATTCTAGGTAGTAGGGAAAAATAATAGAGCATTCACCTAATACAGTACTTCCCCACAGGCAGAAGCAGTGTTCTGGGGTTTGAAACTGTCTGTACGGTGCAGTACGATTATGTTTGCACTCTGTTTGGTATCTGTTCAGAAAAAAAAACAAAATCTGCTCTGCATTATTAGTGCTGTGCCTGGTTGTCCCTGCAGCCCTGCAGCGTCCATGGGAGGAGGTGGGATGGGCAGGATGACAGATGCCAGCTGCTGGGCAGGAGAAGGGGGAAAGGGCTGGGTGCTGTGACCTGAAGGTACATGTCTTAGCTCTATTCTTGGTATTTAGTGACGTGTACTGGTTTTTTTAAGTAACCACTCACCTATACTAGAAAAGTTCACTATTTTACAGAGGAGTGTGTAAGAGAATTAAGTTGTTAAAAGAAGGGGAGCAAAGCCTCAGTATCATAACCATGAGGGCACCCAAAGCCCTGGCTGTCCCTGCCTACCCCTTTGGGGCCTCTCCCTCCCTGCCCACAGCCCAGGACCCCATTGTACCTCCCCAGGCCTTCCCCAGTCCTGCCACAGCCCAGGACCCGCTGTCAGCCCCCTGACACCGTCTGCCCCAGCCACAGTGATGATCCAGCTTCCCTGTCTGGCTCAGCCATGGGCCCTGGCCCACATCCCGTCCTGGCCTGCCCTGGTGCCCCTCGGCTGCCCTGCCAGCCCTGGGATAGCCTGGCCCCATCTCTTGGCCCTGAGAGAGCCGCTGGCATGTGCAGCACCCTGACCATCATGCAGGAGCACTGACTGCCTCTCTGGCAGTAAGCTAAGAGACTCAGAGGCAGAGTGTGACTGCTTCCGCGCTATCAAACTCTGTCAGATCTTGGAAGCAGAATGGGAGTGTATAAAATGCCCTTTGGGGAATGGTCCTTGGCCCACTCTGCCTTCCAGACTTCCTCTGGTAAGGTTGGCTGTGGTCTTCCAGCTGCACAGGCATCACCATCTTCAAAGAAGGGGTCTTTTATCAGGCCTGCTTTTAAAAAAGCCTGAAGTTTTAGAGCTGTCATATTTCAGATCTTGTGGGCTTTAAAAGTAAACTACAGTTGCATGCCTGGATAGATTCCCTACTGGAAGAGCACTATGTTTGCTATAAACATGAACATTTGAAATGGTCCAAAGTCTTTGTAAGCAAACTTGTCTGGCATTACTTGACAATGAGTGTGTTTTCCATTTGCAAATAAATTTTTGAATGTCCCACAGGGGTTATGAAGGATTCAGAGGAACAAATATTTCTTTTCCTACAATTTTTTACCTCATTTTAGGACCAAAAAAATGTATAATGTGAGTGATTTTAGTTGTTTCTATAAATACAATTATATTGTGCTTTATAAAACCTTTTATCCTTTTTGGGAACAGTGTAATCTTTTATGTGTTATATTGAAAACACATGAAGACAGTCCTCAGTGGACAAGCTGAACCAGGAATGCCTTTTGTTACCCAGCATAGTTTAGATGTAAGGAAGAAGAGGAAACCTGAAGGCAAGAGGAAAGGACACAGAGAGCTGTGTATTGCATATTGCTGTGAGTCTGTAGACCTCTACAAGGATCCTTTATAAATCAGACCTATCTCATTGGATAGTAATTTCGAGAAAATGTACAGAAGGTGGCCCAAGGACTACAAATTTAGGACTACCATCAGCAGAAGTAAATAAGCAAGATGCCTCTGAATGAGACACAGATGGTGTACAAAAGGTTAGAGAGAAAACCAGTGGAGAATGGAAATCCCAAAGTCAATGGATGGCAGGACTGCAGGTACATCAGAGACAACAGGAAGCTCAAAGAGGTTGTGAACAGTTACTGGTCCCAAAAACTGCCATGGATAGGGGTCACTAGAAGGACTCTTCAAGAAATGT
>Ga0181612_179397_pt1 | contig 19764 bp, 8 predicted proteins | sample HoacroProtozoa21_FD_119630 | JGI IMG/M metagenome (GOLD analysis project Ga0181612, IMG submission 119630) | Hoatzin crop microbial communities from Cojedes, Venezuel. Combined Assembly of Gp0051906, Gp0051904, Gp0051908 | reverse complement strand
TGTTGCTGCGTGGTTTTGGAGAGTGCATCCAAACAACCTGCCCGCTCAAAGCAAGGATGTCTACCTGCCTGGTGAGACCTGGTCTGCACCTGCTCATGGCAACCTGCGCCGTGGCAGAGTGCTGCAGGTGGTCATGTGTCTGTGCACACACAGGAACTCTCCTTGCCCACTGTTTGCAAGTGGAGCATAGGTTGGCTGAAGCTTATTTTCTCTCTCTCTGCTTCTTTATTTTTTTTTTTTTCTTCATCTGCAGCATTTGGCCTATTTATGTTAGGGAAGAGACAGCTGATCCACTGGAAGCTTAAGTACTGGGCCTTCCTCCCCTGCTATATAATACTTTGGAATAGGTGATAACAATTTGACATAAGGTTTTCATATCCAGGTTATGCAATGTGGATGATGTGCATATGTAATGTGATGTTCCTGGAATAAATTTATGCAAGCGTATTATGCTTGATTTCATTCCACTAAAGGCAGATGAGGGAGGCAGTAGTGTAAACCAGAACAATTCCTTCTAATTTAGGAGAAATGTGGGGCTGCCAAAAATGCTACCTATCCAAAAGGCGTATTGCATCTGGGTGCAAAGTAGGAGTGTGTATATTCAGTAGACTGATGCAAGATAAAACGCTGGTCTGCCTGCCTTTCCCAAAAGAGCACTAAAGGAAACCAAACAGATTACCTCAGTGTCAGCACAGTACTGCCAACCTCAGGCTTTCCCAAATCACAGGACTAGCTTAAAAGTCAATACTTTTGCGGAGGTTTTTTCCCTAAGAACTATCTCATAGCAAGTGCTTAGTTTGAATTTTTAACCTTTCCTACACAATGAAGTCTATAAAATCTAGTTTTTTATCAGTGGATCTCCATTGCTTTTTTAATAGGTCTCTAAAGAAGAGACAAAATATCATGAGGCTGGTGATTAAAATTGGGGTAGCTGGTAATGTTGCTAGTATCAGTTTTGCGTGTGCATTCCTTGGGGTTTAAAATACACCAGTACTTGTCAGAAATCCAATTGCTTGGGCTGTTGTGAATTCGAATGTACCCAGCACTCTTTCCCTCCCTCTGGCTGATGCTGTCACTATGTTAGTTATTGTGTTATGGAGCGCTGTTTGCAGGCACGTGCACAGGATTATTTCAAGCCAATTTCTCTATACTGCTGCAATATTAGGTCTTCCAGGTACAAGAAGCAAATCTTTGCTTATCCTTGTTTCATCCCCATCTGTGACTAACGTAAAATGACAGAAAAAGTCAATTTTTAATTAAAAGTGGAAATACAACATGGTCAATACATGCTAAGATGTATCAGGTTTTGGCCACAGTTCAGTCAGACACTAGTGTTTCATGCCGAATTCTCAGTGGCTGCCATGCTTGAGTGGACCAGCATGTCTTAAGCAGAAACTCTGCCTAATGAGGTGGGTAATTCTGATGATAAGTGGTCAACCAGACAAGTAACATGCTACTTTTAATTGCCATGAGAAATGTTTACAAGATTGCATACATTAGAGGGCTATGACATGACAGAAAACTTTGAAGAAGTATGCTCCATGAAACAAGCCTGTGGTCTTCTCACAACATCTGATATTTTTCTGAAAAATAGTAAAATAAGCTGTCTTTCAAATAGGTGCTAAAGAACATATGCCTATTGGTCTTTTGTGTTAAGCATCCTCTAAAATGCAGGATGTTTCTCAGCTTGCATGAAAAAGGCCCTGAAGGGATTTGTGGAGATGATGTGGCTTGTAGATAGAAGTGCTAAATATTACATATTGATGAAATAATTTGTCATTAGGTGTTTAGTACAGTACACCCCTGTAGCGACAAGCAGATGTTTGTCACATCCCCACTAGCAGACTTTTCCTATAAGGTGGCAGGGAGGAGGGGGAGAGCAGTGAAATATTGCAGTGGAGGAAAACAGCTACTTGGTATTAAACAATTATAAACAAACCGCCAGAAGAGTGCGTGTCTGTCTTCTGCTTCAGACCAAGCACGCTTCTAAACCGGTGGTATAACAGACTCGCTTCCCCTGCCAGATTCTGCCTGTAAATTAAAAACAGAAGTAGCATTGATTATAGGGAAAATGATAAAACCTGAAATTACCCTGTATGGATCTGAGTGCTGCTTGCCAGCAGTGAAAATATTTGTTTCATATCGAATTAGGCCCTTCAGGTCTGGCCTGACACCCAAGGGCAATGAACAGCTCTAATACGGGTGACTGTAATCGTTTGGAATAACCTTGATCTCCTACTAAACAATTAATGTGCTCAAGGTGACCCTCAATATCCCTTCCTGCCCACCAAGGTGATGGCCCCATCCTTCAGCTCTGCTTCTGTCTCCAGCAGTTGTAAGTAGGCTCTGCAAGGCTGTGAGTTCAGGCTTTGGGGGACTGCAGAGCTCTTGCTGCTGTGACGCTATTGCTGGTGTCAGCAATTGGTGTAGGAATGATGGTTGTTGCAATCAGTATTCAAAATGTTTGTCTACAAGCTGAGTGACTCATTAATTACAGGCTATAAAATGCTACTTTGCTGCTTCTGCTCCCATCAATCTAGTTTGCAGGCATTTAACTTGGCCTTCTCCAGATAATGCATGGACGCAGACAATGAAAGAATACTCGGTAAAAATCACTGTTTTAGTTCTGTCAAGTTGCCTCATCCCTGAAATGACCCCTCAGGAGCACAGGTGAAATATAAAACTAAGCTAGGGGCATGAATTGTCATGGACAGTTCCTGAGAGGTGAGGATTGTTTGTGCTTCTTTTCTTCCTGTTTCCTTACAAGTGGGATTACTGTTTCATTTATGTGCAGCTAAAACTGGATTTTGATCTTGTTGATAATTATCTATATTGCATATTGCCATACAGAATTTTTTCTTTTTATTTTTCCTTGAATATCTCTGAGGGTGGAGACTCCACAGCATCTCTAGGCGACCTGCTCCACTGTTTGACCATTCTCACAGTAAAAAGGTGATTTGTATGTTTAGATAGGATTTCATGTCTTTTAATTTGTGTCCCTTTTGTCTTGTCTTATCCTGTCACTGGACACCAATGAGAAGACCCTGGTTCCCTCTTCTTTGCTCCCACCCATCAGGTATTAGTAAACATTGCTAAGATCCACATCCCCCTCTGCCTTCTCTTCTCCAGGCTGCACAGCCCCAGCTCTCTAAACCTCTCCTTGCATGGGACATGCTCCAGTCCTTTCCTCATCTTTGTGGCCCTTTGCTGGACTTGCTCTTGCAAGTGCACGCCATGTATTGGGGAGCACAGAACTGGATGCAGCACTGCAGGCATGGCCTCACCAGCACTAGGTGGAGAGTAAGGGTCACCTACCTCGACCTGCTGGCAGCACTCCCAGTGCAGCCTGGGACAATATTGGCTGCCTTTACCATAAGGCTGCGTTGTTGGCTCATGGGCAGCATTACTTTTTGGACAAATCACTTTTTTACTGCTGCTTCATTCCACTTCTACTTCTTTTTCTGATCTGGATATAATAACAGGTTACATTTGTATGTAACTTCCCCATCCCTCACCCCACTATAGTTTTTTTTTTTTCTGTAAGATTTCTGCAGCCTTTGGGCCCGGTTACCAAAGCCTAAGACCTGACAGAACTCTACCAGAATCAAATCTAGATGTAAAAGTGCCTAAATGTAGCAGGACATGCAGGCAAGTAACCCTCATTTGGAGAACGAAGAAGAGCAGCTTCAGAGCGATTTTATGTTGTGCTAACTTTTTATTCTTTCCTGCTAAGTTAATGGAAGTCTACATGATATGAATAATTAATGCTTTTCAAGGTAGCTCAAAAAAATGGGGGAAGAGGGGGAGAGATAATTCTTGTCTTTGAGTAGTATTGCTACTCAGAAACTTTGAATGCTGAGGTTTGTCCTCACAAAAACCTCACCTTACAATATGTGCATGCTGTCTAACGTGAAAAAAGTACATAGAGGTATTCCTGCAGTAAACCAAGAAAGTCTAGTCAGAGCTGAATGCGGAGATAAAGTATTGCCTTTAAATATTCTTTACAGGTTCTTAGATGAACAAAAGGTACTGAAGTCAGTAAGCCTTTATTTACTACCTCTGATGTGCAATTGTGTTAGCTGTGCAAAGGAAGAGTTCATGCTGTTAAGTCTACAGATTCCGAGCCTCCATCCCCACAGGGCTGTGCTGCTGTGCGTTCAATAGATCTAACTCCTTAAGGTGAGTATATATATATTTTTTTAATCTCCATCCTATCAGACAGATCAAAGTAGAAAAAGCTTTACTTAGTCTTTACTGAAAAATAAACGGTAGCTTCGTTCACAGTACCTGTTATGATTTGTCTCGAGTTGCCAGATGTATGTGTTAAAACTGCGTAGAGAGACAGTAGTGCATTTAGGATACTAAAGGGATACAGAAACTTAAATATGCCTAACAAACATCCACCTGGTTCACTGCTTATCCATTTAAAAAAAGAGCTCAGGACTTTGTGCTAGATTATCTCAATCACAGAATTTTTCAGGTTGGAAGGGTCAGCTAGAGCAACTTGCTCAGGATTGTGTCTGGCTGAGTTTTGAGCAGCTCCACATATGGAGAATCTACAAACTCTTTGGGAAATCTGCTCCTATGTTTGACCATCCTCACAGTAAGAAATAATTCTTATAGTTTCTAAGAGGAGGAGAGGGAATGAAGAGACTTTTTTCTTCCTACTTCCACAGCAAGTTTCTTGTGTTGACAACGTGCTGAACAATTTGTCACGTAGTTTTCTTTAAGTAGGAAACGTTAAGGTAGATCCACTGACAGTTATGGAAGTATAATTAAAAGGTACTACAAAATTTTTAAGGCTAAGAAAAGTGCTTGGAAAACTGTGTGAGAGGTACTATATATAAACTGTTGTTTTTTTTTTTTTTCTGAATGGATTTTTAGAGCTAGATTTAGAGGATCCTGACACATTTCAGGCCCGGTTGAACAGAGATAAACAGACTGGACAAACTGTTCATGCTCTTTAAGATAAAATCATGCAGTGTACCTGGTGATATTGCCTGTAGTTGTAACCTTCAAAGTGGGACAACAGATGGTCAAAGAACCTTTTCAAATCTAATTTACTCTTCTACCTGCTAATTTCTCTTGTTTACTAACAGTACTTCAAAAAAAGATGACTAAAACCATGCAACCTTCTCCCTACGAGAAAATCCAGCTCTGACTGAAAAATCCTTAGGTCCTTTAAGGAATAAATCCACATCTTTTGTGTTGTTTTAGATTTTTTAGAACAATGCATGGTTTGTTTTCATACCCCATTTCCATTCACTGCCTATCAGTCCCACTAAATTTCCAAAGAGTAGAGGGAAAATGTAGTTCCCTTCCATTTATTTAGGTCATTTCAAACAAGGTTGAGCTTTGTTAGGCTTCTTGTTGAGGATGGAAATGTTCGCACACATTATAAATTTATCAGGGTAGATTTTATACACTTGTGCTGCTCCAAGCCAATATAGCCCTATTGTTATCAAGGGCGTCGCAGCAGGCATCTACAGCAGCTGAAATCTGGACTCGTTGTCTTTTATTAAATGGATTGCTGCATCCCTTGACAATGGCTATCAAAAGCTTATTCTTTGAAAAACAAAACATAGTATCATTTGTGTGTCAATGGCAACATATGCTGCCTGCATTTCAAAATCCTCAAAAGTGTTCAAAACTGCCACCTTTCTGGATGAGAAAGTTGTGCTGACAAATAAAATGCTCTTGAACTTCCCTGTCTTGCGGAAAGAACTTGATGTCCTGTATGTGTGCTGTGCTTTGTTTTCCTGTGCTCCTGGTATATGGAGACACTTCACGTTCTGGCACTCGGAAATGTTCATGCACAGGAGGAATTTCGATGTCAGGTTGTTTTTGAATGGTAGATAGGCAGCATTATACAAATGGGTGAGGTGGAGTCAGGATTGACTGCTTTGGAGTATTTTCAGTGAAAATGTGCAGCAAAAAAAAAATTCTTTATGGGGTTTTATGATTTCTTCTCCTGTATAGGAACAGAACTCAGTTTCAGTCGCTTTACTAAGCAAGGACAGGCATGAACACCACTACTGTATTTGCAACAGGACCAGAGGGCCAAATAAAAGGTATAAAACTATCGTAAGTTCCACTACATAACAAGAGGAATAGGATGACCTTTGTGAGTATGAAGTTGAATTGACACGCTCCTCGTCAAGCTTGTCTTCAATTTTTGCCCTGGTGAACTTTAAGGTGAGAATGGTTTAAGCAAAGTTGATTAACCAGTGGATTCTAGTAATCTGCATTGTTTATCTGCAGTAGCTCTGCAGACAAATGCTTATATTCACATAAGACTCTGTCATTTCTGTCCTCTGCACTGACCTTCTTTCCTGTAAGCTGTAAAATCAAAGCAGAGAGCAAGCAGATTTCCATCTAAGGTCTAGATGATTTTCCAAGAAAGTTGTACTGAAGTCACCATGTCGAAGCAAAACAAAGCAGCAACAAATCAAAAGGCCACCAGACCAGCGCTGTATGGCCACACCAGTGAGAGAGTTTCACCTCTGCCTAGCAAACATTGGGAAGGTTTGGTGCAAGGTAGGACTGGGTGCAGAGTTCTGAATTTTGGTCAATTTAATGGAATCATGTGACGGCACCACCTAATTCTCAGTGGGCAGGAAAATTTCCTCAAGCACAATTGTTCTGTGACATTAAGACTCTACTGATGCAGCTGACAGCATGTTTTCAGAAAGATTCAGAAGTCATAAACTAGAGAGAATGAAAAATATAGGGGCAGGTAAACAAAAGTGAGCTTTCCAGTCTGCAAATCCAGACAGAGTAATACCTGGGCTGGGTCTTTTCCTGGTGGTGTAAACAGCCAGCATAGGTCTGTTTGCTGTATTCCAAATACTTATATGTCTTGTATATGACTGAATGGGAACAATGGATTGTGAAGCCTGTATTACAGGCATTGAAATGCTTTTTGTGTTGTCTAGAACAGTCTTTCCTATAACATATTCTTGAAGCTTTTCCTCCTGTGGGTTGGGCTATATTTCATTACATACATTTTGTCCATAGCTGTACAGAAAAGGAGTAGAAAGTAGCACTGCAATCCTTCAATGTACTAGGAACCCTCTGAGTCTGAAATTCATGTTCCAGAGTTGAGAGGCAGGTGTTGCAAATGAGTGGTTTGGGCTGCTGAAAGAATCACTGTCAAAGATATTAGCAAAAGTGGTTTAAAAAGGAACGTATAAAATTGTGACTCACTGAAGTTTATTGGCAAGGTTCGCTCTATTACTTCATGGATGAAACATACATGGGAAATTGGAGTTAGAATGATTTATATGGGGTTCATTCACAGTTTTAAGGTGGATCACAAGATTTTTAGCAGCACTTAATTTAACATTTACAAAGTGAGTTAACAGAATTTAATCACAACGATGACTTAAATATAGATTTGAGATAGTAATATTTATACTATACTTGCTATCAGATACTTAAATCAATTCACACACACATGCACACAGACACAAAGATATATAAACTTATAAAGGTATACCTATTAAAAATTCCCCTCACGTTCAGTGAAGTATTCACTTTGTCTCAGCATTTCTCAACAGGTGAGAGTTGAGCCTCAGGGAGTGAAGGGTTTCAGCCCAAGTCCAGCCATCGGTCTTTGGTGATGGTCCTCTGAACTTGACAAATTTGAGACTATGTGAGTTCTGAGAGGTATTTCACTCAGGGAGATGCTGTTCGCAGCCCACTATGGTCCAGGAGAGCTCAAAGGGTCTCACTTAAGACCGCTGTTCATAGGGTTGCAAGATGATTGACTTTAGTCATTAGTAAATTTCCATCCTGGCTACAATCCAGATTGGTAATTACTGGGATTCTCAAAATTTCAGTAACACTGGTACTGTTCCACTCGGGTTATGATCCAGGTAACTTATGTTCCAAGGCTGTTAAGGGATGACTCTCTCGTTCCCCACCTTGGCCAGGCAACCGGAGTTCCTAGAATAGTCAGTGCTGTTCCTCGCCTTAGCCATGCAAGAGGTCCTGGTACTTTCAAGGGATGCTTAACCACCAAACTTGATACACTAAGGCGGAGACCTGATGGGAATGCCAGAGATCATAGAGCAGTCCAAGGAGAGGCAGGGGGAAGTGCATCACTCAGCAGGTTAGCTCTGTTTTGTGTCTGAAAGCCAGTGGCTGCCTGATGACCAATCAACTGCATGAAGTCCTTGCTTTTGTATTGTTTTAGATTTTATAGAACAACAGAAACAGCAGCAAGTCTTGTGGCATGGTCAACTTGATTACTTTAGTCACTTCCCACTTTCCACAGTGCTAATTTTGCTGAATGCTGACATAGAACACAGCTAGCTTACGCATTCACAGGGAGATATCTGCTAAAAGGCTAATAAATCTATTACAAGGGTAATTCAACCACTGCTAATAAATGATGTCAAGGTTATAGAGAAATGTGTACCACTCTGATGTATGCTTGATGTTCAACATATGAAATTAAAAAGTGTCACAAAGTCAAGTCTGTGTAGCAGTAAATAGGGAGGAGAAAGATAAAGGTGGGGATATATGAAAGTCAAGTCTCTCTATCCCAGTTCTAGTCTAGCAGTGCGGTTTCCTTAGTGCTTCTGGAGAAAAACCTTGGAAGGTAAGGGAGCAGCCAGGGCATTTACTGCAGAGCAGGGCTCTGTTTGAATAACAACAGTATCCAAATGCGCAGCATAAAATCTTTTTTGTGATCTGCATCACACTTGGAAAAATCTTTTGCATGACTCCTCGTTGTGAACCTCTAGATCATGGCGAGAAGTATTGATATGTAGCTCAGGAAATGAAAGCCAGAGAACAAAGATGGTGCTGGTGAGAAACGGATGAGAGGGGCACAGCAGATAACGAAGAGGAACACAGCAGATAGGAAACTTTAGATCATTTAAGGGATAATAGATGAGAAAGATTGTTCACTGCAGATAAATGTAGAAAAACGATGACTTTGATGAATTCTTTTCACTCCAGACTGTGTTTCACAAAACTGGGCTTTAAAAAAAAAAACAAAAAACTATGAGTCAAAAGGCATAGCTATGTATGCTGTTAAGGAATAACGAGCAGGGGCAAGATGAATCTCTGCATGCAGAATGGTACTGCTGATGGTGATCTTGATCCAGGATGCTCAGGATTAGGGTAAAACAAAAAGGAAGAAAGAAGGCAACAGGAGTGAGTTAAACCCAAAAGGCAAAATAAAATGTTTAGCTAACTAAAAACCAAGGAGTTTGGAACAGTGTGCTTGCATACGTGGACTTTTGATGTCAGGATAATATACAGAAATGAATTGGTCCTAAAAAGGTTTCTTTCAGTTTATCACTAGCGGTTGCATTTGGAAGCAGTGATACTACATGAATTTAGAAGGCAGGTTTTGACTATAATTCTCTTCTTTTACTGGGACAGGGAGAGAAGTCTCAGAAACTAAAGGCACACTTAACTCTGACACCAATGATCCAGTTTTCCTCTGCTGACAGCAGGAGTGCAGAGACCCATCTTCACCTGCCTGGGGAAGTCACTCTTGCTGATGCATGCCAGGAGGAGTTAATGTGGATTTCCACCCTCGCCCCCCACAGAAAGGAGAGTCCTTTGCTCCCTGCCTAGTGTACAGGGATTTCCCATTGTGTAGTGTGTGTTGTTACGGAGGTGAGACTGCTGGCCATTTTCCTAGCCAGAACACCGGGAACTTTGGGGAGCTGTATTCCAGCAGTGGTGCATAGAGATGTGGCAAAACCCTACCTTTTTGCTTTGTGTGTGTTGTGTGAGGAAGCTGCTTCAAGCAATATTCACTGCTTTTTATCTGAGGCTTTCTCAGCATGACAGAGATGCAGGGATACAGGGTAGAATTGCTCCCTTAGCTGTAGAAGCCAGCATAACTTGCAAAACTCGCCAGCTGCTTAAAGCATTATCCTCTCAGCTCAGACTAAGGCTGACAAGGTTCCTAGATTTATGGTCCATGGCAGGGAGCGCTTTCGTTTGACATCAAGCTCTTTGGGTGAAGAGAGGGCTTAGCACAAAATCACCAAAAGCTGAAGAAGATGATGTTGCTGGATTTTTTTGTGTAAAGAAAATTTTTAGCCAATTAGTTATATTTCATGTAGGAACAACAAATATTCACACAGAAATATCAATATTTCTAACCTTTTGTTCCAATTCAGGGTGCTGGCTGAGTTTTGTTCCAAAATACTGGAGTTTCCAGAGGAATGACCACTCCGGGTTTCACAGAGCACTGTTGCTGTTCTCAATCTGCTGAGGTCACGGCAAGCCCTGGGGGTTCCTGGCAGTCCTTGCAGATCTCTCTACTGCTTCCCCTTTCCTTTATGTTTCAGCATGCCTCTAACGCTTCCTACCACTGCCTAGCATGAGGTGCTTTCTTTTCCTCCTGGTTTTCCCTGCAGCCTCAACCCCTGCAAATTCAAGCCTTCTACGCCACCACAAGTGATATGAGCTGACCTTGTCCTGCTTGGAACTGAAGCTTGTTTGGGTGTGCTCATACCCCTGCCGTTTTCTCCTGTTGCTATCGTTCTCAGGTTTTCTTCTCATCCTAAATTACACAGTATGTTAATATGTTAAACTTCATTGGAAACATGCTGAGGACTTCTGTATCTGATCATGGTGCTGTGGAGTAAGAAGTCAGTGTGGCTAAGCACATGTCCATTGCCAGTGTGAGCTAGACCATATCAAGCACTATTAATTTGATCGCGTGTCTGAGAATAGAAATTACTTGTCTTTGTAAACATCCAGGGTGGTTTAAGACGTAATTGCTTCTAGGGCATCTTAAAACCATTTGTTGGCTATTCCTAGTCCTGTCATGTTAGAGCTGGCTGAGCTTTATGACTCTACCCATCTTTTTCAGGGTAAAACCAGCTGCTTTAGATAACCTTCAGTTACACTGACTGAGTTAAACTGGACAGCTTTGAAAGAAGTACATTAAAGTACAGTCACACTTCCTAGCTGAGGAGTGGGGACAACGGTAACTTCTAACCTGTGATGAGGGATATGAATGTTTGGGACACCCAGAAGCAGATAGTTCAAGTCTTTCTCATTTTCAGTCAGACAAGGAAACAGGAACAGATTTTTTTTGTTTTTTTTTTCCTGACGTTGTCAGCTTTTTGGCTGTCTGCTTGTATGACTAAGTGGCAGCTTTGGATGCGTAGTGACTTGCTGATCTGTGCTTAGACTTGAAAGCCCTGATCTGAAATGTATTTATCTGAAAAGGAAATAGTAAGATGGGTGTTGAGTGTCCTTACTTATCGAAGTCACTGAATGTGTGACTTGTAATTCTGTTGTACTTAGCTCTGGTGTCACTGAACCTTCCTGTTTGGTGGCAGATTAAAGTTCAGAGCTGAAGCAGAAGAAGGGATTGTCTTTGCCCTGTGTGGAAGCTTAATGACAATAAAACTTCCATAGCACCTACTGGAACAAATGAATTTGGTTGGTAAGTGCAGGAGCAGACTCTGGAGATGTGAAACACAGACTGGGAAGATTTGAAGATCCTTGTCATTCAGTTCAAAGTTTAGAAAACTGAATAAAAGTGCTGCCATTTGATCATTTTAGGACTATCTTTTGAGGTGTAGTTTCTTTGTACTTTATTCCTGTGATGTTTTCCACAATTGGTGGCATTTTAACTGCGGAGACTGCAGTGCCTACAAGTGTTCTGGAATAACATTTGACACTGACTTGAAGGATTCAAGGTAACATGGCTTGAGTTCTTGTCAAGGTTGCGTGTACTTTTGTGGCAAAGGTTCTGAATCTCTTCTGAGCTGCTCTGGCTACAATTCATTCCTGGCCAGACAAGCATTAGTAAAACCTCCATCACCATATTTTGGAAGTAAGGGGTTTTTTTTACCTTTTTACATTTAAGTTTGGTTGTTATTTCCTATAAAGCTGGGCCACTGACTGAAAGCAAAGAATGTGGAAGTAAATATATATCAAAACTGATATGCTAGGAATCAAAGAATTTTTCCAGACTCATGTCAATGCAAAACAAAGCCTTTTTATAGTTTAGTTCAGGTGATAAGTGGAGTTATAAAAGTAAATTGTCCCATTTTTTTCAGCACAGGATTTGCAAACCGTGTGATGATACAGAGTGCCTTTATGTTTTCCTAGCTCGTCTCTGTTTGAATTGAGCCCCAGGCCTGGCCATGTTACTGATTATGTGACTGTGTGAATCACTTCACTTCTGTATATTTTAGTCTTTTTCATTGTACAGATGTTGAGAGACTCTAGGAAGTTTTGTAGAATACTTGGAGGTTTAGATTGTAAGAAGTATTAGAAAAATAGTTATTCATAACACTGGCTTATTATGCATGTAGTTAAATTCCTGAATTATCAAATGAATGATGTAGACATAAGCTTTTTGTCTAATACACATTGTTAGAGTAGAATGATGCATCATTGTTGTGCTATACAAATGAGGAATGATAGTTTAACAAATTGCAGTTCAACCACAGTTCAGTTTATGTATAAATGCATATTAAAAATAATAAACTTTAGATTAAATGCTCCTATCCTACAACTGTTCTTGAAGTCACTCAGTTTGTTAATGGTAACTGCCGTTTATAGGTGCTTCTGGCATCAGAGCATGGGGAACCAAACTGAAATGTTTTGATATGCCTTTGTGTGTCTGAGCTCTATGAAAGATTACTTCAAAAGATACTTCTGTACAGCTGGTAAAAGAACTGCGTACATTTGTCTAAGTCATTCTGATGTAGTGACAGAGCAAGAATACTTCCCCAAGAGACTGCAATTGAAATAAGAAAATACTTAAATCTGTGTAAGCAAGTAAAGCTCAGCCAAGGTCTGACTGAAGCAGGAGAGGAACTCTTTGAGAAAGCAAGAGAGAAAACTGTTTCCTCTCTAGCAAGCTTCCAGCTTCATATAATTTAAAAAAAGGTCTGCTTACTGAGTTTCATATAGAACTTGAAATCTTTATCAGCAATTGGGTTGACAGACAATATGTTTGTACCTACTGAGACTGCAGGTCATATTTCCAAGCATTTTAAATTAAATAAGCACAGTTTTTTCTGTTGCACTTTCTCTTCATAAAAATTCCATATGTATCTATGCCTATATATCTTCCAGGAAGTCACTGGTTTGTGAGGAAGCTCTATACCACCAGCTGAAAAAAAGAAACTTAGCTAAGATGTTGTGAGGGAGAAGAAAACAGGGACTGAGCAGATCATTTCTCTTTGTGGTCAATAAAATACTGCAGCTGAGAAACTCAAGCTTTCTGTTCGTGGTCCAAATAAAGTCCACTTTGCATCTGCATCTGAGACTAGATTGAAAGCTGTCTGGTAACATTCAAAAAGAGGTAGTTATACCAATGCAGAAGGCATGTATATCAAGTAACCATGCATCCATATTACTTTTTCACATTTACTTTTTTTTAAGTCAAAATCAATTTCCTGGGACATCTCCGTCTGTCTATGTGTATCTGTTTATGTGCACCCACTTTTATTAGACATACCTTAGACCTTCATATCATAAAGTTTTGGCTTTAAGCATGTATCAGTGCTTCATTCCTTCCCCCTCCTGTTGAATTAATGTTGGTTTATGCCGTCTGTTTTCTTAGGTCATGCGATATTAATGTAGAGCCCTTCCATCTTCAGCCTCTTCCCTCTTGCTATCACCCTTGCTTAATATCTATTATTTGTCCAGTATGCTCCTGGTTCGTAAGTGTCAGCTGCCATTCAGTGTCATAAACACGTAGCGTTAATTCCAGAATAAGCTACTCCCACAATAAAGAGCTAACTTGCAAGAAAAAAAGTCTGACAAGATACCAAACCATACAATTACTATACAAAAGCATCACAGAAAAGTCTTTCAAGGAATCCCAGAGGGCTGGGAGACCTCTGTTTAGAAACATACAGCTTGAAAAATGAAATCAAGAGAAGAGGGAATAGCTCCAATAAAACCATCCAGAATAAAGCTGTCAAAAATACTTGCAGAGGCACTGCAAGAGCTTTCTCCCAGGGACCGTGTGCTGTGCTCTTTGCCTGAATTTTGTACTCGGAAGCTTTAACCGAGAATGTTTTACCTTAATCCAGTCTTGACTGATCCAACAATGGAGTTAAATAAGAAGTATTAGTAAATAATCAAGTAGGGCATGAGGTGTAGCTATGTGTAAAGAATCACTGCTTTGAAATGCAATAGAAGTACTGAAGAGTTCAGTAGCAAAATAAGATAAATATAATCTTTCATCCTGGAGAAGGCAGAACCTGACAGTGATTTTACCAAAGTATTGTGATTTTTGAAAAGCTTGAAAATAAGAAGTTGAAAGGTTTTGATGATCAGCCACAGTTCATGAATGAGTAAAAGAGAGCTATTTCTAGCTGTACTTTTTGCAAGGAGGAAAAGCTTTGATGGTCTCTGCCTTTCAGGACAGAGCATTGTTGGCAGAAAGATGTTGCATTCTTTCGGTAGATGCAATAGAAGTGCACCAGCTTTATTTTCTATTTTTGTCAATTAAAGTGGAACAAAGAGCTCTGCTTTCCATACAACATTTGAAGAACTGATGCTTTTTGAGTTTGGAGTTCTGCCTCTTGCACTATGGAGGCTATGTCATAGCGCACGCTGTTTCAGATGAGATCTTTAAACAGAGCTGTTAAAATGTGATGTACAGAAAATGCATGTCTTGGTGTCAACATTTCATAGCCATCTTGAAGTTCAAATCAGATTCTGGTGAGTCCTTTCTGAGCTATTTCTATGCTTAATTGCTCAGTATACATACACTTTTTATTGTTCTATTATACTGTTTTATTATACTATTATTGGTTGAAATTAGGACAGAAGAGTAGGGATTTAGTAGCCTAAATACAATCTTTGCAACTTTGTTTTTTATACTGATGAAAAAGGATCCACAACCACCAATGCCTTTAGGGAATAATGATACTCCAGTGGAGGTGTCTTTCTGTTAAAGGGAAACACATTTGTATCCACCACTTGGGAACCCTTATCTGCCTTTAGCACTAGCAAATGAGCCAGCACATTTCAAAAAAAATGCAGGAGGCACAGAGGTGTGAGAGCTCTTGGCCCATCAGGCATTCCCTTTTCTTAATTAACATCGAAGGAACAAAGAAATAGATATTAACTGTGTTTTTGTATCAGAGGTGATAAAAGATTTATTCATGTGCTAAGGTGAGATGAAGTTTGGTTGAACTGTCTCCTCTGAACTGCAGTTCCTCGCAGTAATGACCTCTGCTGCTGAAGCTGTGGGATTCAGTATGCCAGGGAGGATGCAGTGTTCTAGCTCATATGCTTCTATAATCTTGCTTATCTTCTACGATTAAAGTCACGGAAGTTTTCTATCAATTCATTCTCTTGCTATGTTCAGATCCGCTGAACAGCTAGCTATTCAGGCTTTAATCTGTGCCAGAAGTGTTTGGGGAGCAGACATGGATGTTTCCTGTGGAAGCACTGGATGTAACATTAGTTTGAATAGGGACAGAGAATAACATCTCCTGAGCAGTTAGGAAACTTCTAAAGGGCAGCGGTGTAGGGTTCCACGTCTAGATCTCAGAGTTGTTGGTTCAGCCACACTCTGGAAATGGCTTGAAGAAGGTCAGAAACTCAGAAAGTGTACGTGTGTTTGTGTGTTTTGAGTTGGAGAGGCAAAGTTCACACCATCAAAACCTGAAATACCAGAGTAGGAATCTCTGCCCATTGTAGAAACTGTGGGGATATCTGAACATCTCCTAGTTCCTTTTCACTGGTTACTATTTCGTCCAGCGTTTATGTGAAATGCAAAACATTTAGCGTTATCTTCTTTTGAGTTGGTGGTCTATCCTTATTTTCTGGTTTTAGATCTCCATTTTTCTGTATTTTCTCAGAAACCCTTTTCCTTACATGCTGATGGTGGCAATATGCTCCAACGGAGGAAGTATCTTATGAACACTTGGGTGTCATCTGTGCTGCATCCTTCCAGATGGCTCAAAACCCTGGACACTGGCAAGAGGTAATTTCAGAGAGGAAATAATTTCACTCACTTCAGCTTTGCTGGTAATGAATTATATCTAGAATTACAAGCTGAGAATTGCCTGCCCTGAATAGTCCAAACTTTCATCTTAAGCTTTTTTAGCTCTTATTCCTGTGGAGTGCAGCTATTTTCCTGCCTCATGCTGATAACCCCGTTCCGTGTAAAGGACTCTTAACCTGAATAATCAGTTTCCTAGAGATGTACCAAACAAGCTTTGCCTAAAGAATTCACATTTGAAAAAGGGTAAAAAAAAAAAAAAATCTCACAGTACGTATTTTAAATTAGGAGTCATAGGGATGTGAACATGGGCACACTGCGCATATTTTTCTAGTGCCTTGATAAATGAGCACTGCCAGGATGGTTGTGGTGTTTGGTCCTATAACACATGAAAATTGTGTGCTAAACTTGAATATGTTGATAAACCAGGTGGCTATAAAAAATTTCTAGGACATAATATTCCATCCTATACAAAGGAATTTACTAACCGTAATCCAGACAATTTTATCTACTTTGAAGTAACGGCCTCAAGCTGCGTCAGGGGAGGTTTAGATGGGATATTAGGATAAATTTCTTTACTGAAAAAGTTGTCAGGCATTGGAATGGGCTGCCCAGGGAGGTGGTTGAGTCACCTTCCCTAGAGGTATTCAAAAAACATGTAGATGTGGCACTTCGGAACATGGTTTAGTAGGCATGGTGGTGTAGGGCTGACAGTTGGGCTTGATGATCTTAGAGGTCTTTTCCAACCTCAGTGATTCTATGATTCTATAAAAGGCAGTGGGGTCAAAGTTAGAAAGAAGGATGAATTTAAATGAAACCCTTTTGGAAACAAAATTGTTTCTACTCTCGATATATTCTCTTCCTCTAGAATGCTAAAAAGCTACTTCTCCCCTCCTCCCCCCCGACTCTTTCCTCCTTCCCCAGCACAACTCTATGCAGTCAGTTGAACCAAATTTTTTCAGGGAGTGGCTGTTGTATTTTTCTGTACTTGTGAGTGACCCCTGTGCTTCTAGAGATTCGTGTTCTGAGGATATTTACAATTCTGCAGTTGTAACTTGTTTGCCTAGAAAGATAAGCAAACTCTAATAGCATGCAAATAAAATATTTCTGACTAGCTGAAATCTGACTGACCCTTTGCTCGCAGAGTTAGCAGTAAGACGCTTATTTTTGTGGCAAAGCATATAGATGCTACAATGGGAGATGTAAATCAAGTATGTTGAGCTTAAGCAGGATTTGCAAAAGTTATTCAGGAGTTAGGGTGCCCAAAATATAATGTTTCATGGAGGATTCATTTTTCTAGTGTTTTTTAAAATCCATGCCTCGTAAGTGTGTCCTTCAAATCTGAGGCATCTGGAAAAACAATAACATTTCTAAGTGAAAGTAGCTTAATTTTCACAAGGGCTGCAAGATTTTCAATGCCTTTCAGTCATAAGCCTAAAGAAAATAGCGTAGGCTCTAGAAACTGAGGAAAATGTCACTTACAGAAGTTTTGTGAGCAGTTTCAGCTGATGTGAGACTTCATTGATAGATTGTTCTGCTTTACCACTTGCTTCAACATAATTTGTTATCTGCTGTCTCATTGGTGCTGGCTATTACAATCATGGACCTTTGGGGAGGATTTATTTTTGGTAAGATTGATATTTTGATGCCCTTGACTGTATGCTCCCACATGCTGTAGTGCTGATGAAGGAGTGAGAGCAGGAATGCCTCTTTCAACAATGGCAGGTTCTTCAGTTATTTTAAAAACTTTTGAAATTAAGTCACTAGCTGCCAAAAAAAAAAAAACCCTAAGGCAAAGAAAACTAAGAGTCCTTGCCTGACTATCTGGGAAAAGGAGCTTAAAGAGAGTCCTTCCTCTACTCAGAGAAGCAGTGTGGGGTTTTGTATGAAGGAGTCTTTTCTGGAGTTTCAGAACCCATCTCCGAGTCACGTGGTGCACATTGACTTCGTTATCTAATTCCTCTCTTTAAAATTGCATCTACAGTAAATAAAAGATGCAAGGATGCCATAAACTCTGTCTGTGTCTATTCATTTCTTTCTCACCAAGGAACTAACCCCACCTTGGAGTCCAGACCTTGCTGAGAATTCAGGAGCTGTGGCAGTATCTCTCTGTAGTGCCATGGTAGGCCAGGTAAGGAAATCTGCATTCATAATTCAGTTGCCTGAATACAAGCATATACACATCCAGTAACGAGTAAATTTTCAGTGGACATGTGAAATAAATGGTGTCAGATAATGAAAGTAAATGAGGGCATTTTTTATTGTGCTTTAAAGTAGAGCAAGTCTTCTGGCCACATAAGTAAATTTAAAATCGATCTTAGAAGGGAACTAAGACATATTTGTAGCACAGATCATCATACCCATTCAAAATAAGTAAATAGAACATCATTAGATCATCAGGTTTAATGAGTAAGTAATGTTAATTTGCAGTTGAAGTTGGCTGTCTGTTTTGCAAACCGAGTAACTGCTGTCTATACACCTCAGCTTCTGCTTTTCTGAAAATTGGCACCAATTACACAGTTGTTATATTCCTTCCCTTTCTCTTTTACCATCACCTGTAGAATCAGATGCTGACTTTATATTGGTCTTTAGTAAATTCCTCACCCCTTTTAATATCACATCATCAGTGAGAAGTGGTGATGTATATGATTATATTTTACAGTGTTTGAAGGGAGGTAGTGAGCCAGGATTACTTTTTAGTGAATCGATGAGGTGCTTGCTGTGATGTGAAGACCGCCTGGCCAATTCTGACCCTTCAGCACCTTGCTCTCCCCGCTCCGTCACAGCTCATCACCTCCTCAGTTGTTTTTGCTGTCTGTGGAGCTGCATTGCAAGCTGGATCTCTCACAGTGGTTTAAAGTATATTCCTGTTCCCTCCTCCTTTCTTTCAGAGGTTTATTTTTAACCCAGACCTGGCTTGCAGTGCAGCCGCTGAGAGTGGTGCCAGCAGGGGTAAGGCGGTGGGGAGGGCAGGCCCGTACTTCTTAATCCGGCCTTGCCGTCACAGCCAGTAAGTGACAATATCATGCTAATGACTACAGGACTCTTCAGGCTCAGCATTCTTGTGACACTTGTACCTAACCAGTCCCAATCAGTTGACTGGTGCACGCTGATAATTAGCTTGTGCAGGCTGCCAGAACATTTGTAGTGGCTGCTCCCACCCCGTGAAAACCAGCAAGTGGCAATACGTGGGGCGTAGCTGTAGAAGGTTTCTGTGTACTGCCCTGGGGCCAGCTTTGCATTGCCTCGTTAAATAGAGTTAGGCCAGTATTACTTTTTTTCGTTTGTAGATGAAGGAACTGAAATACCCAGTGATGTGATGTGGCAAAGCCCAGAGAATACACGTCCCTCCTGGGAATAAAAGTCAAGACAAAATGTACGTGAAAACTTGTTCTGTAATTTGTTTCCTACCAGCCTGTGCTCAAAATAATGAAGCTCTCATAACACGTGTATTTTTTATTTGCCAGGTGTTATCAGTTGGGAATGCTTTTTCCTCAGACGAATAGTGAAGAAAGTTAACATAGTAAACCTGTTCTGCTTAAAAGCTTGCTGCTGTGCACTAGAGCTATCTGCCTGTTGTGGCTCTGCCTCAATTTCCAACAAAGAACCACACAGTTACTCTCTCGCACCTTCCCCCTCCCCGGTGGGATGGGGAGGAGAATCCAAAGGAAAAAAAGGCAAAAACTCGTGGGTTGGGATGAGAACAGTTTCACAGAATGGCAAAGGGAGAAGAAAACAGCAATCAATAATACTGATAAAAGCATATACAACATGCAGTGTTCTCACCACCCGATGCTCAG
>Ga0181612_126912_pt1 | contig 19764 bp, 7 predicted proteins | sample HoacroProtozoa21_FD_119630 | JGI IMG/M metagenome (GOLD analysis project Ga0181612, IMG submission 119630) | Hoatzin crop microbial communities from Cojedes, Venezuel. Combined Assembly of Gp0051906, Gp0051904, Gp0051908 | reverse complement strand
GATTCAGTTATTCTTGCAATAACAAGAGTCCAGTGAATGAGGAGATGATTCCAGTGAGAGAAAGGACAGTGATATTAGCCGAATGCTGCTCTAGAGAATTTAGGTAATTTCTGGTTCCCATCCTGAAGTTTTGAGGCAAAAAGCTATATGGCCTTTAAAACATGCTTTTCAGAAGTGCTCATTAGTTTTTCATGGCACCTTCCGTGAAAGACCTTACAGATAACCTGCAGACATGTGAGCAGTCACAAACACAACTGAAATTAAAGGGAGTTTGCATGTGGACATAAAAAATACTGTATACTGGTAAGTGTTATGAAAAGTAATATCTTCAAGTGATATCAGAAGCAGAAGAAATGCTTGCACCCTAATCCTGCTAAATACCATGCGGAAAATGATGATAAAATAAAATAAAGTTTGGACAGCATTCAATACAGAAAGAAGTTCTACAGAAAAGCACGTCAGGAAATTAACAATTCTGTTTTCTCAACAGGATTTGAATGGCATTCAATACATAAATAATGCAACCGCAAACTCAAACACAAAACAAAGTATCAAATAACTGCTAATTAACTGAGTACTATTCATCCTGTGTACTAATAAGGGCAGGTTCTTGGCGGGGGTGGTAGGGGGAGAATGCACTTACATAATTAAAGGCAATCAATGCATATGAACAAGGGTCCTAACTGAAGTTTAATAGGCTACTTTGTACCGGTAACTTTTTGACTTTTGAACACCTAACTTTGTAACTGTAATAACATTTTCTGGACCAAGTTCTGTCCTCATAACCATCTAAGTAAGTACAGAGAAACCCTACCAAGAGAAATATCTGATTCTATACAAAACAAGGTTATTCTTTTGCTATCCTAATATTCATATTTTTTTTCCACTATGAACTTAAATAGGTGCTACACCTCATTTTTTCAGGGCTAGGTATCACAATTTTTTTAAATCTGGAAAACAACACAATTCTTATTTTATTCTATTTCCAAGAAGCTGACACTAACTTAACAGAAATACATCACGGTGAAATTACAAACAGCAATTTCGTTATAACAACACCTGTGTGCCAAAAATTATACAGCAAATGCATTTCCAGAGGACTTCCAATGACCTTTTGGTAATTGTGATTGGTAACCACACTGCAAAACCCAATGAGAGTCAATAATACATTATGTGAAGGACATGTAAGACTACAGATTCACATGGCCATTTTACAGTTCTAGCTGCTGGAAATCTTAAATTATTGGTAAGCTTTAGAAATAGCATCACGACTGTAACTACATACTGACTGATGACTGTTGTGCCATAAACCAGGCATAAATTTGGATGGTGTCCACCTGCAACCTTGAAAGAGCAGACAAATCATGATAAAACCATTGATTAATTTTAAAATAAAAAAATTTATAACCTAAACAATACAATCACAGTACATTAATTTAAATTAGTACATGCTGTTGCATTAATGCTTATGTTCTAGTCATTTGACTTTTATTATTAATGAAACTCTTTGTGAGCGTGTCCTAAATGCTGTTAAAAAACATTCACTTCAATATGTCAGTGCATTCACTTCTCCAGGTGTAAGCAGTTTTCATCCAATTAGTGCCAAAAATAAGAGGAAAAAACATCACATACATGATGCATACTTCAGAATCCAAGGGTACAGGTCACCATGACTGGCTAGACAGATTGAAACATGAGCTGCTAAGAAAGCTGGTTACATAACAAATTATGTCTTCTCTGGATGTTTTAGAAATAAGAGAAAAAAGAACAAAGAACTCAAACAGTTTAAGCAGCAAGGGATGGCAGTCTCAACATCCTAGCTATGGTTGCCATCTCCAGGCTGCCACTTCAGTTTCTCTTCTGATTTGAAATAGCCAGGATCACATGCCAAATGAAACAAGTTAGCGACACTAACCATAGTTTTTTGTTGACATTCATCCCCGTTACAAATCCCCATCACTGCACTGGCATCCCAGTAATCATTCTGTGTGGAGATGGAGAAACACAACATCTCAGGAAGATTTATTAATCTGGTAATTTTAGCAGCAATCCCTGCAGAGTAGTTCAAAGACTAATTGGCAGGGCAAAATGGAAATGAGGATTATACTGTAGCACACTTCAGCTAACAAAATGCCCCTCTCGCTCTGCTGCTTACAAATTCATACAGATTATTTTCATTTTAATAAAAAAGTTTAATTGGCATTTGAGGTGCTCCTCAATAAGCAGATGACCTCACTGCCTTAAAGCACCAACAGTGGTATGCACTGTCTGAACATAAATACATCGGGGAATGAGGAAAGCAAGGCACGACTGTGTGGTCTCATGTGCTGCAACATCCCCTGCCAGTCAATGACGCCAGAACAACCTACCTACTTTTCTCTATTTACTCAATCTTGTGCGTCCATGTGAGATATCTTTATAACCAAGGCTTCAGCTCATACACACACAAAACCACGCTGTATTCAGTATTCACAAACAAAAAAACCCCAAAATTCTAGTGATTTTGTTTCCTCTTCAACTTTGGTTCTTCTTAGCACTTTAGCTTTATTTTTTCGTAGACTCCAAGTCAGTGTCAAAATCTAGCTGAAACACTTGCCCGTTGAAGACAAGGCAAAAGTTCCCTCTTAAATTAAGGGGTTTAGTTCATCAGTACACGTCTTGCTGACAGCCTAAGAAAATCCATCATCATTAGTTACTCATATTTGAGTACCAACGTGAAGAGGATTTTACAGGAGAACAAGCAAAGCAGTGCATTCAAAATGTGAAGTATTACTTCAGTGTTTAACATTATATCCAAATTCCCTGTACAATTCCAATAAAATTTATGCCACTGTACTAGAAACACAACAGGAGAGAGACACCATAAAAGCTTATCATAAAAATATAGATTTATTTATCTTTTCTGTGACCTGCACAATGGAAATTAGCCCCATATTTGAAGTAGGCTGAAGATTTACATACATTAAGCCCTATGTTTAAGCTCCCAGCCTCTTTTTCCTGCATTTACTTGCTACAGACAAATACCCAATGCTAGTATCTCATTACTCCAGGTCTATATCTTACTAGCAGTTGCAAAAGTAGTTCTCTTAACATTACTGTTCTTAGTGATTAAAATTGTGTGCAGGTACACCAAATACTCTTTAGGTAACAATCAGAAATTAATGGCATGATGCTGTCTCAGGTGAAAGTTGCATATTCATTCTGAGAATCTTTCCTGGGCTGTCAAAGTCTGTGGATATAGTTTTCTAGTTGGGTTATGTTATTCTATGTACCTCTTCTCACTTTTCAGTACAATAGCAGATAATGAATGGATATGCTTCGGCAGGAAGGTTGGACTAGATGACCCACAGAGGTCCCTTTCAACCCCTATCATTCTGTGATTCTGTGATTCTATGAGTAGGTTTGTTGAGTGGTTCTCAACTATCAGATTCTATAGAAGTAGATTCTCTTCATATTTGGCAAAAAAAGAGGACACCACTGCTTAGAGAAAAGGCTGGAAGTGACAAGAGTTGTTTTATTGAGCTGTAAACAATCAAACCTAATAAAACAGCAAGCAGACTAATGGATACTTACGACTTCTGAACTGTGAAGTCACACCAAAAAGTCTCATAAAGCATCAGTACACTTCAGAAACAGTGTCACAGAAAATTATTTGTGTTAGATAAGATCTGCTGTCTTTTTGCATCATCAGTACAGAGTCACAAATAACAACAGGAGGAATTCATGACATTTACAGATCTAAGTAACTACCTCCAGCTGCAGGCAACTATCTATCTACATTTACAAATCCTTTGCTTACACATATAGCTAGCCTGAACTTGAAGTGGAAGTGTTTCAGGACCAAACAAAAAACCAAGCTACACATGTCTAGGCTAAAAACCCCCAGGGTACTGAATTAATACACTGCAAGTATGTCAATTCAATACAAAAAGGGGTACACAGTTCAGCAGACCAAGGAGAAGTGTAGAACAAAAAAGCAAAAGGAAAATAGATGCAAACAAAACGTGTCTCCTGATTCTACTTCCTGCAGTATTTGGGAAAAGTGTCCAAGAAAAGTCAGAATTCTAGAGTCACACTGGGTCATCTTAGACGTTAACACAGAATAATCACATTTCTGAGTGTTCTACTCTTTCCCAGAGATTTATCTTTTTCTATGACAACAGGCCCTTACACAAAATTCAAAATCAGCTCTAAATCTGAATGCAGCAGTTTCAAACAGTGAAGCATTTCGTGAATGAGTTCTGGTAAAAAAATCTTTCAACAACAACAAAAATATTTGCATTCCTCTTCATCCATAAGGTGAATATCATAAAATCTGTCACCGGCCAGGAAATATATGTTAGAAAGGCCAGTTTCCATGTCTCAGTTCTCCCTTTGCTCCTCCAAGAACACGTTCAAACAAGAATGACAAAATTATTTGTGATGACTTTCAGATTTTGTGTTTGAATCACATCACAGGGGAAACAAGCTCTCTGCTGGGTACAAAAACTGCATCTTCCATTTAGTTTTACTGAGCATTTTAATTAGTATTGGTTTCTGCCTAGAATTTTTGGCATATATACTACTTTAGAGGTAGAAGGAAGTTTTAACAGATAAAGAGCCCTACCTTCTCCAACAATATGAAACTGGCACCATCTGGTAGGCAAAAGGATTTTTCAAAATAATCGAGGGGGGCATATAAAATTAGATTTATTTTACACTCTTTCCATCTCAGACTGTAAAGACAGCGCAAAGAGAATAGCATCTAGGGGAGAAGAGACAAGACAGCTGAGAACTTACCTTGCCTAGGAACTTTGCAGAGTATGGAGAAAGCTGGAGTGGAAGGGTAGTGATTACTAGCACCTAAGCTACGCCATTAATACTCTTCAGGACTGTGACATAAAACCTGATTTAGCATCCCTCTTCAGTTCTAACTGCCCACAACCCACTCCTGAGCCCTGGCATCAATTAGACCTAGGATCTTGATGGCCCGCTGTCCTAAGGGATTAACAGAATTTAGCTGTGGCGGTGCACAGCAGCATGGCGCCATGCAATCATTGTAATTAAAGTACATCACTAAATTTTTAGACTTCGGTAGAGTAACAGGTACTTACAGGTCTTGTTAATACAAAGAATACAAGAAGCTAACAGCAATGAACAGTTTAGGAAGAAAAAAGAATAGAAAAGCACGAAGAACACACACAAAAGTTCTCACCACTATGTCCAAAAGCAGAAATAAAAGGGACAAGGGATAAGAACTGAAAACTATTAAGAGACAGACGATAACGATCCATATGAAGAGAGATGGGAAATCTTCTGAGTGCATAGTCCTGAAGAAAGGCATAAAAAAATGGCTCCAAAGGAAAAATGATCCAAGTATACTTAATAACCCCTTAGCAAGCCATTATAAACACAAGGGAAAAATCTCTTTCCCAGATGTGTAATCTGTCAAAATTCCTGCCACAGGTATCACAAATGCTAAGAGCTTAATAGGATTCTACAAAAGAGTATCATAAATACAGACACTATGAACAGTCAACCATTATCTTTAAGCAAAGGTAAATACTGATAAGACATGCACATACTCATTCCTCAGAGCTTAAATCAACACCCAGGTGACAGCAAATCTTGCACTTGGAATACTTTTGCTGTGCAACTGAGAGCCATGCAGAGGTCTCCCAGCAAGCACTGATCTGAACTGGCCTGCCTGATGGCCAGAGCAGTTCTCAGCTATGTGTATAGAGGAGGGCTTACACCCTGAAGCACCAGGCAGCAACATTACTCCCAGTCCTGGAGAAGGGCAGATGCAATAAATATTTTTGTGAATGCACAGTACTAAGCAAATAACCATCATCTGTCTTCTAGGAAACTGTTTGTCTTCGCAGAAAAGTTTGCAATTTCCTGTGCATGAGTCAACTGACTGTGTCTGGGCCCAGTTCCTTCCCAGATATATACACACATATGTAGTATAGACCCACTGTTTTCATTCCACTAAAAAGCTGCCAAGGAACTTCAGTCTGAAGCTAAATATCAGACACAGTCAGAAATTGCAAACATTGCCTCCTGAAACCAAACCAGGCAACTGTAATTAGTCCCAAAACTTAAAGTCTGAGAGATGCTCAGAAAAAGATATACTGAGGAAAAGGTTAATAAATACTGAACAGCAAGAAACATTAGAAGAGAACATAGTTGGGAAGGAGGAGTCTAAAATTTAGTTTAGAAAACACTGATCTGACATAGCCAGACTGTGTGTATACACGTTCTAAACAGGTGTGAAAGCCTTATAGTATGCCTAAGCTTATCTGCTCAAGCACAAGGCAGCAGGGACGTCCAGCTAGGTCACTCTGACTCAGCTCTCTCAGGGGTTTCTCTGCTCCTTGTTCAGATTAATATTCTTGGCAGATCACATGCACCCAAAACCAGGTTAATTTCTGAGCAAAACTCCTGAACTGCAGGATGGCTTTCTCAAGCACAAGCTTCTGTGCCAGTAAAATGGCACCTCACAGGTAACAAAGTACAATGTTATGCTTAGTAGACAAAAATCATGACAAAATAGCAAGAGCTGAGAGGGGGTAAGAGGCCTAGAGACTACAAAGCAGCAGTAGTAAGTACGCTCTCAAAGGAAAACACACACTCATCTACCTGAAATCTGTGCACAACTTAGACTGGCTTTCTGAAGTGGCCCGGGCATCTGTCTTTCTAAAGATATTTCTTGGTTTCATTTGTGCAGCCTGGCAAAGTTAAACTTTGGGTTAAACTAAACCATGTGCACAGACTTTGCCATTTCAGTACCTCTCACCCTCAGGAGTGGGGTTTTTCTTAACATTCCAGAAGAGCTAATTTTTACATCTATGCTTCTTTGTAGTTTCCATGGATGTGCAAACACATACAAACTGGATAGTTTTAGTCCTTCCAGCATAGACTTATTACTTTGGTTGGTAAAAGAGGAAGGGAACTTCTGCCCTTACAGCTTTTGTGTGTCACACAGGAAATGGTGCCATCCATGAACCTGAGTCTTACTCAGTCATTACTTTTCACTCTGTCAGATCTCCCTAAAGAGACATATATACACTGTCACATTAAGGCATTTTGAAAGACAAGAAACATAAACCCATAGTTTTGTACAATTTCTGAGATTTGTAAATACAGGAAACAGAGAAACAAGTGTATGTCAGCTCTTCAGTCTTACCATGAAGTAGTGATGGTAGGTTCACAGGTCCCAGTGGCAGCTTTTAGACTTTCCAAAGGTGCTTCCCTGTGAAAACGAAGCCGGACTAAGAGTATAACAATTTCATCACACTTCAATAACAAATGCGACATCAAACTAAAACTGTTGGACCAAGCTGAAGAGAGGCAATTTCTCCAGATGACATGACATCACTTTTTTGTCTTCCAAATGATATTAATACATCTAAGAAAACTCTTTTAATAATCAAATAATGTTTTCATTTTTAGATTACCTGGTTGAATAATTCCAGTAACAACAGAGAGATATTCCTCAGGTTCCTGATCAGTGGAAATCTCCTTGCTGCCTCCATCTAGGGTCAGTATCTCATAAAGAATCTCTGAATTCTCCACCCCACAAAGCAGAATCACCACATTATCCGGAGGTTTTAGAACCTGCTCCAGAAAATAACTTCTCTTTCGATTCAGGCAGTTAAGAAGTCCACACGATAGTATCAGGAGTTTACATTTATAACAGTGTAAAGAGAATAGCTCCTGGTGCTTGAAAGATGAAGTCTCTAGATTGTAGAGTAAGATTCCTCCTTCATTCACTATGTGTCCAAAAAGAGATTTTAAATACAAAGCCCACTCTTCTGCTTCTTGTTCATATATCACGAGAATATCCTTTGTATTTTCTAGAGAGAAGAAAACATTTTAAAAAAACATCTTAAATGCATTTTGAATCCATTATAAATATCAGAAGACAGATCGTTAGTTCCCCGCCCTCTTAAAAACTTGAGTTGCTAAAGAAACAGAACAGATCATCACCTTGAAATGACAAGCATCTGCTTATTTCTAGACCGAGGCAGAAAGATCGTCCACAGAAACGGTGGCAAAATTACTCTGAATATTTAATGTTTAGAATAGCTTCAACTAGTATTTCAGAATAAATACTGAAACTGCAGTGTAGAAAGCAGAGTGCATTCACACATTCTGCTCACTCCTAGATTCTTGACAAATAGGTGATACTATTAAAAATGCAACAGTTAGCTTTTAATGGCAGAAGTAAAGAATACATATTCGAACACTGGACATGATCTGACTTCATTAGAAACAGGACTGATATGTTTAGGATATTTTGGTGGCATGGTATTAGGACAGTCATTAGTGATCTTTCTTTGCTGTCTTTATTCTAACAAAATTACTTATGAACCTGGCAAAAAGAAATCTAGAACTACATTTTATGAGTTCTGCTTTCTCTTTAAGATGTAAAACATGATGTTAGTAAGAAGACCAACACTCTTCCACTGCGTTACTAAGGTGACAGCATGAAACAGATGCAACAGGCACAAGCTGAAACACAGAAGGCTCCCTCCGAGCACCAGGAAATGCTTTTTTTACTGAGCACTGGCACAGGCTGCCCAGGGACGCTGTGGAATCTCCCTCCTTGGAGATACTCAAAAGGTGCCAGGCCAGGCCCTGGCTCTAGGTGGCCCTGCCTGAGCAGGGTGGTTGTACAAGATGGCCTCCAGAAGTCTCTTCCAACCTCAACCATTCTGTGATTCTGTGGAACCATAAAACCAATGATTTGCTGATCAATACAAGATACATTAAAATGCCAGGGTAGCTTAATACCCTGGGAGCAGTTCACAATCACAGCCCTGTGGAGCAACAATAAGAGACTCAGGAACAGATAAGCTGCTTTGCTTTACCTTCATCAAACTTCACAGTGTCTGCCAGGTTCCTGATGGGTCAGGCAACCTGACTGGCACTTGTCTGCAGTGCACCAGAGCTTCTCTGCATGCGAGTATCTAAGATTCTTATTTGTGAATATCAAGAGATATGGAAATGGTGGGCACACACAGTTAAAATGTTTCTTGGGCACACAATGGATCTGGATAGTGGGATGCACTGTTGGAATCATAGTACAGATGCAGCTAAGCAGAACAAAACTTGCCAAGGATCCCACATATGTCCTTGTACAAAAGAAGAAATTGAACCTAAATCTCCAGTCCAGGATTACCACTTTAATTATTGTACTTCTTTTTAGAATAAATTATTTCTAAATTTTGTTTCTTCATTCTTTACTCAGGAGGTATTTCAAACAAAGTTTACCCAGCTGAAGGCTGACTGAAACTTGTAGAATAGGGACACTACAGCTTAGTTTCTTGAGTTCATTATAAGTCTATAAACTGCTTGGAGGATAGCTGCCATCTTTTAAACATCTGTGAATACTCATCCTTTCAAAAAGTTTTCTGTCATAGGAAAACATAGAGGGCCATGCTCAATATGGTAGTGGGTGATGATATTTCAAGATGACTAACCCTGACTAATACATTACAGCAGTGTAATATTTGTCAAAATGTACTTGGAAAGCTGACTGCTACATTTTCTGTGGTAAAAGCATTCTGAAAAATGCCTGTTTCTGATGAAATGCTGAAGTTTAAGTGTAAAAATAAATAGTAGTGTATTTCTCACTTAACTCACAGTTATGTGTTTAATGGCACTAGGATAGGAAAGCTACTTGCTGCAATGCTGCAATGTTATTTGTTTTCAGAATCTCACTTGATTTTCCATAACACTCACACACAAAAAGTAGAAACAAAAAGCTATGAAGCTTGCTGAACAGTTTCAAAAGAAGAAGTTATATTAACAGAGCTGTAAAGCCAGAAGCTCTATCAGTCTGACCACGCTGTTTCATGTCACAGGAAACAGAATCACCAGGCACCTTCTATTTTCCATCCCTATTTACTAAAAGCACGGTAGCGGTCCTTTAAAAATACGGATTTAAAGAGGATGTTTAATCCATGAAGAAGATCAAAGAATTAATTCTTTACACATTGTTTGAATTTGCTTAATTTCAACTTCCAGACACAGAATATAATTTTATCTATTTCTGCAAGCTTAAAGAAGTAGCTGCTCTGAGAAATCTGTCCCAAGGTCTTCAGACTCATGAAATGACTCTGAGCCTTGCCTTCAGTACAGTTTGTAAACTCGGATTATTACTCTTTCCACTACAAGAGAGGCTTTGTAGAGCTCCTACCATTCTTTCTGCACTTTTGTGAACTCTCCTGCCTTTTCAAAATACTTTTTGAGGAACGCAAAACCGTATACAGTGTGGGAGTTCCTTGATACAGTGTACAGGAAGAATAAAATAATTTGACTTGAGATTACCTCAGATATGCACAGAAAGTTCACATTCAGTCTTTAAATTAAAAGGTCTCATTTTAAGTTCATGCTCAGCTGCATTTCTTTATATTATGATGGACTTGGGTAAGGACATAGCTAACTGGAATTGCAAGGAGGGATAAAAAAGCCTGTTTAAATTGAATGGTAAAAATATTTTTTTATAGCTGCACAGAATCTTGGTGTCCTGAGTGTGCAGAAGAGGGATATGCTGGTGTCTACCACAGCACCCACTTGGCCAAGAGCCAAAGTTTTTTCTCCATGTAGAAGGAGAGCACTGATGAGGAATGGTGCACAACTGTGTCTCATCCCTGTGTAGACTGGAAGCACCCAAAAGGCATTCCCGTATCCCAGAGAGGGAAAGAACTGCTGGACCCAACCATTCAGGCAGAGTTGAGGAGCTCCCTGTGTGCTGGGCATGAAGGAGTAAGTTCTTTGGTAGAAATATTCTTAACGAGCTGACATTATATAACAATCGTAATAAAAATATACACAAGGTATAAAGTTCACCCCTGTGCAAGTACAAGTACAAGGCTCAAGTACTCAAGAAATTCTAAAGAGAAAAGTGAAGAAGTTGCATTGAAATGATAAAAGAAGATGAAGTAATTCTGTTTTCATGCAGTACACCCGTACCTAAGTCCGCAGCTTTGATCTTAGCTAAGTGTGAATGAGAAAGGAGTTTTAAGATGTTTATTGAAGGCTGGATTGCATTTCTTTTAAACTATATTGATTTTTATATATGAGAAAAAGTGTTATTAGTGTAAGAAAAGGGAGTGAAATATATCTACAACCACACTTGATGGAAGCAAGGCTCTGCAACACACATCTCACGAAACTTCAGTATGGCTGCCTTATTCACTTTGTCCTTTCTATCTGTACACAGAGGGAACAGTAACACTGTTGAGAGACTCATATGAGTGAGGTATTTCGTGCTGCCATTTGGTGAAATGTTTATTGGTTTGAAGAAAGCAGCTAGTGCTATCAAGCTACCTGTGGGAAACCAAATGTCAGTTTGTTTTGAATTATGTGCTTGTATTTTTTTTCTGCTATTGATCTGCCTTCTAGATTGAGAGTTGACTTTGATATTAAGCAGGAATGCAAGACCTACATCTTACTCCTCCAAAATTGTATGAAAAGTTGAAATATCACTATTTTGAAATGCTTGCCTGACTTTAAATGTAGAGTTAGTTTACCCTAGGAATAGTTAATGAAGTCCCTTATCTAAAATCTACTCCAGGTGCCTAAAGCTTTTGTCTGTTACCCAATGCTTTTGCATTCAGAAATTTTACTAAGATATAGATGCTCTAATAGAGCTTACTAGAAAATTAAAGCCCACCCAAAACTCTGCCTTAAAAACAGTATCATTTGAACCTGAAACAACAAAAGCTGAAGCCTAGCTTTAATGCAACACTACCCAATATTGAATACACAGTAACAATGCTTAACTCTTCAACTAGAGTTTTTTCCCGTTCATTATTTTCATCTCTCACTGAATAATTCTTTGAAGTTACTGCACTTGGAATGTAATCTAAGTTGAGATGAATTTTGCTCCCTTGAAAGTTAATGTAACAGCAACTATCACATCCTCGCAAAATTAAGCCATGCTTCAACTACTCCTACTTGAAAACTGACTCAAAAGTAGAAATAAAATATATTATTAGTTGTGCAATGAGAAACAGTAAGACAATTCATGCAGTCATCCATAACCTGAAAGGGTTCTTCTGACAAGCAAAACTATTCTCTAGTTACTGGTGTGTGGTTGCCCAAAATAGCACATCTTGTGACACATGTCATCTTAAGCATTCTTTGAAAAGACCTGCTCAATCTTATGAGAACCAAACAAGATAAGAACATCTTTGCAGATTAGTGTGACCAAGCAGGAATCAAGAACTTGCATACATAAGGCAAAAGAACATATTTTTTTATGACAACAATTAAAAGATATAGTACAGAGACAAAAAAAGGCAAGTATATTAGAAAGTGAAAGGAAATCTCAAGAACTCTGTAATGCACTAAGCACATCACGAAGGCAAAGGAAACAAATCAAGACTGGGGGCTGGTGGCTTCTCTTCAACATGCACCTCAGTTTATGAATCTTGCAATCTTGTAAAATATAGTTTCTGTGTGTTTAGAAGTGAGCAAGAAGTACTTGGAAACACTCATCTTTGATAATAACACTGCTAGATTCAGAAAAGTAAGTCCTTTGCACAGATGCCAACTTCCTCCCCGCCTTTCAAAGGCTTAATGTTTGTAGATGATGTGTTTTAGTTCTAGAAGTTCTAGAAGAAAGTTCACCCTTTTATTTCTTCCTGTCACAGATGTCCTCACTTGGGGAAGGGGAGAGTTTGTTATTTTTTTATTTTTAAAGGGCAGTCTTAAAAGGAAAGAGACTTGATGAAGATGTGTATGAACTCTGTCAGTACATAATGAGCTACTGTCCAACAGCAAAAATTTGTTAAAATAAGTACAGTTGCTGAATATCTCAAAGGAGAATTGGAAAAGCACAGAATGGAAGTTCTTGCTCACTTTCCCATATTCTATTGCTGAAAAATTGGGACAACAATATGGAATGATATCCAGTGTATCTTTAATTTTTTCATGAACAGCAGACTACAGTCTTTTTGCAATCTTTTCACAAATATTCAGCCATTCCTCTCTTCATATTGCTTGCTCTGATCACTTAAAATGATATAATAAGGAACTACGGAAAAAGTTCCACTAGCACTTCAAACAACACCTGCAATTTAACATCTGGAAACAGAATGAGAACATTTAATTCAGCACTAAACAGTGGCCTTAGCATAGTGAACGGCCCCTCACCCATCCAGAAGGCACTGATTTTCCCAGTCAGCACACCTGACACACATCCAGTAAATGCATCTCTAGCTCTTGGTTGCTGGAATTCTGCAAGGCAAATCCCCTGAAGCAAGCCAAAATGGATTCATCGCGGGAAGGACAGCAGAAAGCACTTTAGAACTACTTGCAGATAATGGAAAATATTTCCAAGTAAGTCATGTTGCTTCTCAGAGACTTTCCACTAATGGAAATCAAAATTATAAAAGCCTGCTTGTAAACTTTAGAGTGAGATCACGAAGAAGCTAAATTGCTGCAGTGCTGTAGCACACCTGTTTCAATTAAAGCAATTATCATAAAGCATGGGACATTTCTGCCATCACTGTATCAGCCAGCAGAGCGGCTGCGCTTCTATCCTCATATGCCTATTTAACTAACATGTAATAAGAACATTTTCATCATTTATGTACCTTCTGTCGCTAATGCTAAGTTGTGTGTGAAAACAAATACTTGCTCTATATGTATAAAATCAAGCCTCATGTCATCTTCATTCTTCTCACTAAGCTCAGTGAGGTCTGGAGTGGGCAAAATGAGGTTCTACAGAAAGGAGCAATTGCCCTACAAATGGAATGAGTTTAGGTTTGATCCTGTGAGCTTTCTCTGTGAAGAAATTCCATTGATCTTCCCTACAGTGACAATGGGAACACAGAGACAAATAAGTTCCCGTGGTACCTTTGCACAGCATTGACCTGACCCAGGTAGACTAGAAAGATATCTATCAAACCTGACAAAGCTAACATTATGCCCAAAAAGTTGTTTCTTCTGAAGAGTGATATGGCCTTATTCCCTGGTTTAGGCCCCTCTCTCTGATCTGTCCTGTGAATACATACACAAGCGTAATGACTATCACAGTATCTTTGCCTGTGAAGGCCTTCTCTTCCACAGCAGAATACCTACTGATGGACAGATGCTCTCATTTCTAATGAACAAGAATAAACATGAACATGGGACACAGGGGTCAGAACTCAGCTCTCTATTTCAAGGTACACCTCCTCCTTTATCTTGCAATGAGGCAAGATTTTGTGTCATTACAGTCACTTCCTTATGCAAATCACACCTTTGGTAGATTTTAGCAGAATATAATCAGGTAATACAGAAATACTTTAGACATGAACAAGTCATGAAGACAAAAATATACTATGACAGTATAAAGAGCTGAAGTAATATACTACTTTTTCTATGATTGCTGTGGAACAAGTATTTAAGGTCACATGAAAACCTGAACAAGCTGTATCAAGTTTGCATTAACTGATGTTACTGCTACTAGAAACAACCACCAGCTGAAGCTTTCCCTTACATTATCACTATAACTATAGTTCTATAAACTTAAAAAATATTTAAAAATTTCAATTTCAAAATTTCCCTGTTAGGGCAGACCAAAGTGTCTTTTAATTTTTTTGTTGTTGTTATTGTTGTTTTTTGTTTTGTTTTTTAATTGCCAGTGTTTCTTACCAGGATCTCTCTAGATGTGCCCATCCTGACTTAACTCAGGGATCTAGGGATTTATAATCACATTTAAACTCTGCTTATTTAAATTCAGCTTCTTCACCTTTTCTTCTGCCTTCTGTTGCTTTTTTCTCTGCCATCTTTGATTCCATTGATACTTCAGTTTCTCGCAAATTCTTATCTCTAATTCATTCCAAATAAGAAACAGAGAATGGAAAACATGTTCTGCAGATATTACTTAGTGCTAGGGGAAACAGTCTCATGAAATCCAGTACACTTACCTCTATCACAAGAGAACATACCTCAGAAAACGGTGCATATACAACAAAACAGAAAGCACTGATCTTGCAAGCAATAACATTTTGGGCAGGTTGCTGTGGTTCCAACTACTATGATCTGGGGAGGTCACACAGTAGCACTGTTGTCTCAACCACAAGGAAGATGTCTTGCACATTAAATAGAGTAATTTGTACACCAGGGAGCTGGCAGACATTGATCGTCAGACAATCGCCATTATATGACAAAGTTTATCAATAAGTATCACCACTTATTGAAATTTCTGCTCACAGAGATTTCTGTATTCCCTGTATTTGTAATGTGGTCAAATACACTGAGTTAACCATAGATGACATCCCAACAGTCTCTAAGTTACAGATTATCATGGACACTAGAAATCTGTCTTGCAGAACTCTCTTAGAGCAGTCGTAGAATCATGGAATGGTTTGGGTTGGCAGGGACATTCAAAGACCATCTAGTCCAACCTTCTGCCGTAGGCAGGGACATCTTTCACTGAATCAGGTTGCTCAAAGCCCCATCCCAACCTGTCTTGGAACACTTCCAGTGACTGGGCATCCACAACTTCTCTGGACAACCTGTTCTAGTGTCTCACCCATACTTCTCTAGGTTTCCAAAACTATTATGTTTCCTTTGCCACAAGTCAGCAGACTATCCAGGGAGGGCTCCTGACACCCTATAAATCAAATGGCTTGATCTTCTCCTGCTTTTGCAGATTGGTTTTAAATCTATTTTTTATGCATCTCATTTACTTGAGCATTCATCCAGAAATTAAAGGAGATGTGAGAAGTAGTTTCTATTTGATGTATAGCCTGTCTAAGCTATGAGGCTGTAGAAGAAAGTGTCCTCTGGTTTCAGCTCATTTTTTTGTTTTGTCCCTTTCTGACCAATATGTCACAGTCACCAAAAAAACCTGAAACAGTAACAACAGATTCCAAGACAAATCTCTAATCAGTGTTGGACAAACAATTTATACATTTGTGTTGACCTTTTTAACAGCATTCATGCTGATGATGTATGCAGAGGGAAGTAAATGAAGTAGAAAACCATTACATAAATATGTGTAGCTTCATAAAATGAGCAATGACAGAGCTAACGATGAGTTAGAAACCAAGATAAATAAAACATTCAGCAACAACCTCAGTAGAAAGCTGAATGCTCTCTGTTGAACCCACCTCAGCATCCTCTCTACTGCCTTAAAACAAAGATTGTAGACACTAGCTATATGACAAACTACTTTTATTTGTGCTCATCAGACAGAAAGAAATTGAGTTAGTCACATGAATGCAAGCCTGCCTTCGCATAATTTACCCATAGGATTGCAAAATCAACTGCAACGTCCAAATACTTTTAACACTTAAATGAGATTCAAAAGACATTTTTCCAGCAAGCATATCTCCTCAGTATAAGCTTAACACATGCAGTTATCTTCCCTGCACTGCAAAATACAAATTCTCAAATTATTACCAGTCCTAAAATAGGACCAAATTGGAGAGTTACCTACATATAAATTTTGGGTCCTTCTCTAGTGGATAGCCCTCACAGAAAGTTTAATATAACTACTACTGCCTTTCACCAAATGGGTTTCTTCCTGGAAATGAACCAATTGGAAATTCTGTATGTTCAGGTTCTTGCAAACAGATTTATCATACCATAACATACATACCTACCACACTTTACCATCGTTGCTGTATATTCTCACGAAACTATGTCTACTTAATCATATAAACTGGAAGAAAAGTATCTCACTGGTACTCGTAGCTTTTCAAGCACACCATCTGCCATTTCTAGTTAGAAAGGTACAGAATAAAAATGAATACAAATCCTTCTTGAAGCATTCCTGAGACCAAATTAAACCTTATCTCACTACAGTCAGAGAATCTATGTAGTTCAAATACAGTAAAATTCAGAAGCTTGAGGGGGACAGGAGAGGACCATGGAATTATGAAGCATCCTACTTTTTACTTGATCAAGCCCCTCACTGTTTGGTCAAATCTGTAAAACCAAATTTTTACTTTCCTCTTGAATATCCAGAAAAAAAACAAATCTTAAAACAGGCTGATGCTGTCATAGGTCTATTACTGTCTTCTTTGTACATACATTTTATTAGCGTCTAGTTTATTAGACTCCTCAATACACCACAGTTTAACATGCTGCTACATGCTAGCTGCTCAGCAATAACCAACTACATGCTTGATATAGATATGAAATACAATGTGCAGTCTTACCTTTCCTCCACTGAAGTTTATACCATCCATGCTCCATTTTCCATTTATTGCAGATTACTGCTATAACTGCACAAACATCTTAAAAAGACAAAAAATCTCACTGCTACCAGAAGGGGCAGTCCTACTATACAGTTGCTCATACCCTTCCTGGCAACTTATTTTTTATTCGCCACTTCAATCCACTCCCCAGCCTGCTTTGCCTTGCAGTTGCCTAAACAATTCTGTTGACAAAAGGGAAGATAAGGCATTGGATAAATCCAAGACTCTGAAGTCAATGGGAGGGGAAGATTGCCACTTGCAGCAACAGCTATGGCTTAGAGTGAGTCAACATTAATATTCAGTTACGATCATAAGTATACTTTTCAAACAAATCATCTGATTGTCCTCACTTACCAGGCTTTGCATCATCTTTCCGACTGGCCCTGGAGCATATGAACTGCATACCTTTCAGATTAAAGTAAAGCAGAACATGTGCTTCAGATGAAGCACATAATGTGATTCACTTGCTAATGTCATTGGACCAGACTAGAGCGAGTTCAAAATAAACTCCCTTCCATGTGCACTGCATGGCTCTCAAGTCCTTAGCACCTTAGCACTGCCGACGCCTACAAAGCCCCTTCTGTAGAGAGCGCTGTTTACCAGTGTGGAAGTAGCCTTCCAGCATCTGGGAGACGAAGTCCTGAGAGTGCTCAATGACTTGGCCCTTCAATGCTAAACCATAGTAACAGGAGCACGCATCTGAGCTCCCACTCACTCTTGCACACTTGTACCAATGCAGGTTCCTCAAGTGATGCTTTTGAACATAGTCACTTTCACTGAATTCATAGCTGGTACAGTCTGTGACGCTATATGGTCCTGTAATATTTAACGCACTTATAGGTACGTAATTGGCTAATTAGGATTACAACAAAATGAAATGCTTATTATGACATCAAAATTCAGCGAACAAAACTTTAACAAAATACTAAGAATGGAAATATCCAGAAAGAAAACACCATGTTCAAGAGTCATTTTCAAAAAATGGAAGGTGCTTAAACCTCTTGTGAAACTTCTCATCAATCTGATCTTCAAGTAAGAAACATAAATCTACAAAAAGAGAGGAATTTAAGTTTGGAAACACTGCTCTAAAGACTCCTACCGCTTCAACAAAGACTTAGATTCTTAACTGTCATTTATCCACCACTGCATTGTTTCAGTCAAGCTTTTTTTTTTTCTCCCCCCTTGATCAGTGTGAAAACTTTGCTCTTATCACTGTACTAAGCAAAACAGACTGTTTTGGGGAAAGCATGTACATTTTGGCAATTTAAATTTTACAATGTTCATCTGTGACATAATTGTGGTGAGAGAAATTAAATAGTATAATTGACTTTTATAAAATTTTCATAAATGTAAAGGGGCTGCTGAAGGGAAGCACAAAGGACTAGCTTTTCATAGAAGTCTCCACAACATTAAATCCAATGAATGAGCTGTCACAGCTTCAAAGGATAGATCTGCCTTTTTATCATGTTATTTAAGGCATGTTTTAAAGAAGAGGTTGTGTACAAAATGAATAATAATGATTATTATACATGTCATCCACTATGAACAGTATGGACTTAACAGCATGTGGGAGTACAAAATTTATGATATACCTTATCTGCTTGCAAGGTAAAATACAAGAATATGGATTGCCATTTTAATGAATTCTATAAGCTTCAGTGTTGAAATATAGGCTACAAGTTTGCCAATGAAACAGAGTTGTTTTTAAACTCTAATAAAAAAACAACTGACAATAGCTTGCCAAAAGCACTACAAGAAAATGAAATTGAAACTGTCCTGAATGTACCTTGTAAGCAGAATATAATCCTGTTTCCAAACTGATAAATGTAGGATCTGCTTTAAACTTTCAGAGAAAATATCTTGCCTCCAATTCAATCATTACAGACTGCTTCACACATTCAAGGTCAAATTAGATTTGGCCTCCTCTAAAATGGTTAATTGAACAGGGAACAGAATTGATAAGGGAGAGAAACAAATTTGGAAGTTTTGATGATAAGATTATGGTGTTACAAAAACAGAATGCAAGTATGAAAACCCCAGAAAGTTTTGATTGAAAACACTGGCAAAATTTCCTCTGACAGTACGCAGCAACATAGCTTCATTGATTAAATAGAGTTATTCTGACACACACTAGCTAGGGAATTGGCCTTACATTTTTACAGGGAGGAAGTATACAGCAATGGGAGATTTAGTGAAATCTGAATCAGACGGGGGCGGGGGGGGGAAAGGTGTATGGAGTTTTCTGCAATTTTATTGGATTTTCTAGATAATATTGAACAACCTTTCCATGCAAGACTTTTTGTATTATTTGATTCAATCTTTATTAAACTTTCTGGTAACGTAGCTCTACCTTTTAAAAATAATATTTAAAAGATTCAGATAGATTTGAAATGTAAATTATCTTTACATGTTGAAAGTAAGATTAAGCTGCTAGAAATTACTTTCTGGACATAGCTAAAATCATTTAGACATGTATAAAGATGTGTCGTCTATCTGGTTTACTTAAAGGCCTGATGAATTTGCTTTGAAGTATTGTCCTGGGTTTGGCCAGAACAGGGTTAATTTTCATCGGAAT
>Ga0181612_163563_pt1 | contig 19765 bp, 10 predicted proteins | sample HoacroProtozoa21_FD_119630 | JGI IMG/M metagenome (GOLD analysis project Ga0181612, IMG submission 119630) | Hoatzin crop microbial communities from Cojedes, Venezuel. Combined Assembly of Gp0051906, Gp0051904, Gp0051908 | reverse complement strand
CTAGTGGAAGATGTCCCTGCTCACTGCAGGATGGTTGGACTAGATGGCCTTCAAAGGTGCCTTCCAACCCAAACTGGTCTGTGATTCTATGATGCATATTATTATGGTAAAGTTTTCAGTGTGTTGCTATTCAATATTGATAATTCATGGTGATATACTGGATTTTGGAGAATTTATCAACCTTTTAATTGAAAAAAATTATCTTGACTGTAGAAATATACCACATAGAAGAAGATTATTAAATTCCCATAAACTGTTAGTGCAGTTTTTAAAATTACTTTATTTCCCAGACTGCACTGTGAAATGACAATGGTAGAGGTATGAATCTCAATCATATTGCACTTCAAACATGTCACACGTTATTATTTCAGGGAAAAAGTTTCTAAGGTACACTAGAGGGGTATCTTTTGATCTCATTTCAGCTGAACAATACCAGTGTGAAGTTGGCATTTTGTCTTTGTCAGTTTTCCTGATGATCTCAGGTGAACCCTGTACGCCACTTCCTGACTTACTAGTACATGAATCCATTTACAGAAAGTTCGCTGGTGTTCCCTGCGGGTTTTTCACTGCTGTGCAGTTGGGAATGAAGAGGCCCTTCCATCTGACCTCATGGTGTGAGAGCGCTAGCAGCTGGGGACCATTCATGGTGGAATTCCAGCATTTCAACAAATATGTGACTTGTTTTCCATTACTGACTGTAGCAATCTCATATCAGCTATATTCTCACTGTAGTGGTTACTGATAGGAGAAAAAGTTTAAAAAAATCTTTAACAATATTATTGACAATACAGTTGATTCATTGCAAAGAATTTACAGTAGAAAAGAAGAATTGTTTGGATGATGGTTCATTTTTTACAGTCTAAGCTCAGTGTCTATCATTTTTAAACCTTTCAAAATTCGCTTTTAGCAACAGTAAGTCTAATCCCTTACTCTCCAGTTCCGCTCTCAGACAACTGCAAGTATGATTATCTAAATTTAAAAAAAATGGTTTAAACTTTACTAGCATACTTATGATTGTTAAAGTGTTTTCTGTCTTAGACTGCTGTAGCATCTCCCTGTGCCATTTAAATGGAGTTCAGTTTTGTAAAAATCATTTTGATTTACATTTTCTGGAACCTGTTGCTTTATATGAGGAGTTTGAAAAATAACGTAAGTTTTTGTGCTAAGAAGCGGTTTAAAGTTTATGAGTTTTCAAGTCCCCATTGAAGTACAGGAGTACTTATTGGGAACAGGAAAAGACTGAATTATTTTTATGTAGCCATGACATAAGAAGCTGGAGCAACATTGTGGTTCTCTCTTACTCTACTAGAAGATGGCTCAGATAAAGGAAATGAATTGTCTGTTGTGTTCCAGTGAAAGTTACAATAGAAACTATTTCCTGTTAAGAAATAATAGGAAAGGTATTCTCTATGCAACTTGACTATAGTTTGCGAGTTGTTGGTTTTTTTTCCTTTAAATATGCACATCTGAGATTTAATTCTGAAGTGTAATTCCATGTGAGTAAATTCCATCCCCCCACGGCTCTGGAATTTGTGCTTTCTCAAGATCCCTGCTTGCTTTCCACACACCTCACCCTCTCCCGCCACACCACTGAATAGCAGAGTTATGTGGAACCAAAGCAAAAAACAGGTATTTGTAAGCTTCCGTCTTTTCCTTTCCACTTCTCTTACTGCACTTTCTTGGATCACAGCTGAATTGATACTGATGCGTTTTATGGACATGAACTATTTGCTTTTAGCATGCGTGTTGACTGCATGTGGTTTTGCTGTACTATATAAAAACTGGCTTGGATTTAAGTTCTGTGATGCTTTGGCTAGCTGAATGTGAGAGGGTCATATCAGGATATTTGCACTTCCTTTTGGAGGATTTCTTCTCTTCCTGAAGCCTGGAGTGATTTGATTGAAAGCAAGCCAATTGTTATGCTCAGCAAAAGGTGACGAAAGACAGGAGTTTGTAGCCATTGGCAAGTAAAGAGATGGAAAAAGTTGCTGCTTTTCAGAAAGCCTTTATTGCCACCAAAGCATGTCCAATCTGAAATTAGCCTTAAGACTGCTGACCTTTGAGAAAAATTACCCAACAATCCCTGAAAACAATGGAGGGGAGAGGGTGGAATTAATGAATAATGATACGAAGGCAGGAAGGCAATAAAAATAAGAATTGTCCTTCATCCTGGTAGGGAGATAGTAACATAAGTTTTCAGTTAGACATCATTTTTTGCATCAGTTCTTGGATTATCACATTTCCCAGAATATTCAAATGGAATTTCTGTCCCCCTGGGGTGTTTTATAGATGGGTGATTTTAAGTTTGATAGGACAGACTGATGAAGTCTTGACTGATCAGATAGGCTGATTATTTTTGTGTGTACTGTGATTCACATTCTCTGGTTTTGATAAGGCTACACAGTGGAAAGCTTACAGCAGCAGGACAACAGCCTGCAAAACTGGGATTCAGCATAACTGGGCAAGTAGAAAGCTTGCAGTAAACCACCTCATACTTGACTCTTCCTTTCAGTCTAGAGGAATTTTGTGCAGAGGAAAACATACAGGTGCATGAGCAGTTTTGGGCAGTATTGTGAAGAACACATTTTTCTTTAGGTAAAAGAGTCCTTGTTTATTCACTTTTTGAGTGAAATTAATCTATTGCTCCTTTTTAAGCTTCTGGGTTTTTTGTCAGAAAATACCATACACATTCATTTTAACCATGCTTTCTGTGTGAAATCTGAGTTAATTATGGGTGACTATAAATATCTTCTATCTCAAAAAAAAAAAAATAAAGTCGAGGTAAAGGGTTCTGTGGGCTTACAGATAAAGCTAGATCATAGTACACAAGAGTTACAGTGGGACGTTCAGGAGGAAGTGGTTTGATAGCAAAGGAGGCTGGGCCTAGAGGGGAATGCAAACATTGCAGGGACTTGAATGTAGTTAAGTGTTGATGGAAAAACTGCACCCAAATGATGGACTGGAGACAAACTGAAACATTTTCTAGGAGTTGTTTCACTTCTGTCAAGCTGCTAAATTTTCTAAGACTCTGTACATCTATCCAAGTGTAGTAGCCGACCTCACAAAGTTTTGTGCATGTGACTGCGTATTTCTAAGGCTTTTTCTCCCTTCTGTGAGAAACTGCCCAATGATAAGAACTGTGCCAATGAGAGGACTACTTTACAAACTTTGAACAAAATAGTTTTGTTCTGATGACTGTCAGCCGAGTGAAACACAATTTCTTGGTCTCTGATACTGTATTTTCAAAAATTTTGCCTACTGCATTATGTTACTCATTTGGGACCACATTACAAAGTGTTGATTCAGTATATTTTCAGGCTTGACACCGCATTAGAAAGCTATTTTCCAGTACGAATTATTCAGTACAAAACCAGCAAAGGAAGCTTTATTAGTGGGTTGTACAAAGCATTTAATTGGCTTTGAAAAGCATGTGGCTACTGAATCTGGAACCACTTTCAAATATGTATTTCTTTCTCTTTTGGGGATATTTATCTACTTTTAATAAGAAGTCTTTTTATTAATTATTTGGTCTAATTCCAGAAAGTCAGACTTTTGCTCTTCAAAGGTTAAAGATTAAAGAAAAAATGCTGGGAGCAAAATTATACAAAGGTTCTTTTGTAGCCATGAAAAATAAAAGGCTTGATTTAAGCAGAACTGAAAAAGTTTCACAGGTTGAAATTTTTTTTTATATACAGCTTTATTTGAAATACGCTGATATTTAGCCAGCCAGAACTGAATGCAGCAGGAACTCTACCACAGCTTCCTTGGCCTTCCGCAATAAGGCCAGACCACTGTGGCCCCTGAGCTCACAGACAGCAATTGTACCATGCTGTTGTATTTTCTTCCACTTGGGATCTCTGTGACTAAATCTCTTTTTCATAAGACAAGAGTGTATAATCCTGCAGTGACATTATCAGAAATGAAGCAAAAAATAAAATGTGACAATTATCCATTTGCTGGTCGAGCAAAGAATACACTTTCACGTCTTTGAGCCATGATTTCACAAATAGCACTTTTATAGGTATGTCTTTGAATGAGATGCATGTTTCATCTTCCCTTGCTACCAGCCAGATGCAGTCCAGCCTTGAACCCAAATCCACGGCGTTGTGTTGATGCAGTTAAAAAGATACAGCTTTCAACAAGTTTTATTTGTTAAGGCTCGGTGCTGCAATTATGGAAGGACACAGTCTGTTCTTTGCTACTGGCTTGATTATAGCCAGCATATGCCAACACTGAGTGGTATCAATTTCCTCAAGTGGAAAAGTTTTCTCATCGCAGAGGAAGATAGTATTTGCCACCGTTCTGAAAACAAGCTTTTGTGCGAGGCCAAGCCAGTGCTCCCACTCCGGCTCCCCTCATTGAGTAACTGTCAGAAGCATCCCAATTTCTTCCGATTATGCTGTTCTCATTGTGTGTTTTCTAAGATCACAACAGGGACAGGTAGTCTTTTGCAATACCAGCATAAAATACTTTTAAAGGCAATCGGTTATTGCTTTTTGAACGAGGACATCCTTTCTAATATCACTTAGCTTTCAGTACATTTTGATCAGATGCACTGTTCTGTGTTTCTGTATTGCACTCCTGTGTTGTTTCCAAGTCTTTAAAATATGCTTACAGCATCATTGGTCATAATACATGCTGTATGAGACATTAAAGCTTTTTTTTTTCCCAAAAAAAAAGGTCCATGTATATGAGAACTCCATAAAATATTTTAATCTTCAGCTTAAATTTCTCTGTCCGTTTTTGTTTCCCAGGATGGAAGCAGTCTGATTTTTTTTTTGCTAAGAACTTTTTTTGAGTTTTCCAGTATTTTCCCTTTGTGCATACTTTTGCAAGACATTTCTACTTGGATTGTTGTCCTCTCTGATCGCACTTAGACCTGCTTTGTTTCAGATTCTTCTTGCAAAATGAAGAGGAATTAATAAGGACACCTGAAATGCTATAGCAGCAAGTATGAAATGGAGCAAAAATAACACTTTGACCACATGCTGGTGGGGAGAAGTAGCATGTGGCCAACCTGTAAGCCGTGTTCAATGCAAAGTGCAAATTTGTCCTTTCCTGTATGTGCAAAACACATTTGTATTTCTCAGAATAACCACTGTTTATATAGGATGCAATTGTTGTTTGCTACAGACCATGCACAAGTGTTAGGCTTTGTTCTACAGTTCAGGTTTTGTTTATATCCATCTGTTGTAGGAAAATAAGAGTGCCTATTCTGCAGTTCACTGTTTGCAAAGGCTGGAGTGGCCAAGCAATGTGCACATGGAGAAGCGCCAGGGAAATCTAGTTTTGCAGTTTCAAGCCAGAGTAACCAGGCAGACAGCATGAACGTTTGGTAAAGGATCTCATTAAATAGAACAGAAAAAGATTTATTAGTGGCTACTGGATAAGTATGAGGTACTACTCTAAGTTTGTAACAGAAATAATATTTGGGTTGTTGTCTTGGTGACTGACTGTTAACCTTTCACATATAGGTACAAACAGTGCTCAGCAAAGAATCCCGCATGTGTCAGCTAGTGTTCTCCTCAGTTTAAACTGGTAGTGAGAGGGACATCCCAGGTCTTCTACAGTGTCTCATTTCGTGTAGAGCATGAAGTTACAGGCTGAACTTCAGTTTTCTTCTTTGATAAACATTTATATTCTACTTTTCTGCTGAGTGTTTTGATCTGTATTTTCAGGTCATTCTGTTAACACAACATGAAATAATTCAAAATCTTTATTTAATTTCTCTGTATTAATCGTGATTAAGTATATCATGAAATACTACTAACCTTTCAAAAAGATGGGGTTTTTTTCTCCTTAGTCTCCATAACTCTCCAAAGAATCTTCTCCAACTTCTCTGTAGCTCTTCTTTTTCCACTGCTTCTGCCAGTAGTATTTTTAATTCATATACACAGGTTTGCTAGAAACAGATGAGAATGTGTGCGCCTTAGACAGAAACTGGAAGTTTGGAAGAGTGCAAACTACATATTGTTATTAATATAGAGTATAATTTTCACAGTCACTATCTCTGATATCTTTAAATGTTCTGAATGATCAGCTCACGTGTACAATGTTCATTGTACTGAAAAATTAAAGAAGATGTGAAAGCCAGGTTACCATAAATCGGTAGATTATTGTTAGTTAACAGTGTAATGTGGGTCTCTGTAAACTCCATTTTTCCATTTAGCATCTGCAGATTTGAATTTGTCTTTGACTGGTAAGATTTCCTTTCACAGAATCTGTGGAGAACATGATAAGATACCTTTAAATCTATTAATTATTTGTAAATTAATCTTACACTGCTTATCCTGACCCTTGCTTTTACTCAAGTACATTATGCTCATGATGTTTCACAGCACCTGCAAGCCACAGAAGGTAGTGTGATACATCCTCATATTAAAATATACCTCACAGTTTGTGTGTGAAGTCAAACTTTGAAGCGTCTGATTTCTGGATAAGATAGAATGGGAAGAAGAGAGGGCAAAATGATAGCCATACCAGATTAAATCAAGACTGTGTTTTGTCCAGTATCATGTCTTCAGGAGTACATGTAAGCTGATAGCTGGAGACAAAAAATTACTGAGGAAGCATATATAATATTCCTCTTCTAGTTTCCGAATATTTCCAGCTGAGGGGATTTCCTGCACCAGATGTGCGTTCTGTATGGTTTGTAACCTGCAGTGGTTTGGTCTTCCATTAACTTATTCAGTTACCTATTTAATACATAACATTTAGCATCCAAAACATCCTTTGTCAGCAAGGTCTACAGGTCTATTCCATGCTGTGTGAGTCATCTCCTTTTTATTTCTGACCAGTCTGGCCCATCTAGCTTCTTTTGATTCCACTAGCTTTATTTTTTAGAGGAACACTTATTATAATTGCTGGTTCTAATTTGACCTCACGCAGTAATACAAGGATTTGGGCTATTAGTAGCAAATAGCTGGCATTTTTTGTCTTCTAGTTAGCTTGGTTTAGCATTTCATATTTTCAGACTTTTTCTTACAGCTATGAGGATTAGAAGTGTATTCTTTAAAATCAAGAGATTTGAGTATACTGCATAACAGATTTGGGAAGCTTCAAGACCATTTAGTATAGTGAATGCCCAGTAAAAATCACAGTAATTGTCAATACCTCACAGTTGTGAAGAAATTTCTTGTCTGTCAGCAAATGATGGAATGATGATGGAGGCTATTATGATGGAGTGTACAGAGCACAGAGTGCACGTGTAACCTTTGATGGCTTTAGGAGAAAGTGAATTGGAAAGGATGAGCTGGAATCTGTGACCTTTAATATTTTATGTCATAATATGTTGTAAATATCATCATAAGGTGAAAAACATGCTTCTGAAGACGTCTAGCAGGATGTTCTGTCCATCTTATTCAGGTGCTAAAGCAAACAGATTTCTGGAGATCTTGAAGAGGATAGTCGACATGGATAGGTTTTGCATCTAGCTTTCTTCTTCAACTAAATAGTGAACTTAGACACATACTTTAGCAGGTGATCTCATTAGAATCGTTTCATTTTCTAGAAGGTAGGCTGGGAGTCTAAATGACATGGTGAGAATCCCACACCTGGTGTCAAAAATAATAATAGAATTTACTGTTACTCTGAAATGTAATAAAAGAACATTTGAACCAGTGATAACTTCACTGAATTATTAAAATTCTATTTTGCTGATTTTAATTACGCTTTGATGGCCGAGAGTAGGGGAGGAAAACAACTATTGCACATGAACACACAGAGCAGAATTTCTTTAAACATAAATGTTTAAGGAAAACAAAAGATGCGTGGATTACTTTTCTGGCACATTATTTCCCATCAGACCATCAGTGATGAATTTTTTCTTATCGCTTGGAATAAATCTTTTCTGAAGAACTAAAGTAAACTCTGTTTTAATTTGTTGACTTCTTTATAAAGATTTCCTGACTCTGACTGGAGGAATAAAAGGTAAAATAACACAAATGAAACTTTTCCTTTTTTACTGTCCAGTGAAACTGGAAATACCTACTAAGTGATAAATAGTCCTCTGTGATAATTTTACTGCATTAGGCAGGAAATAAGATGCTGAGAGAGGCAGATTGACATTGACCACTTGGGAGCTTAATTATAGTAACAAGCTTTTTATGAGAATATCATTGTCTCAATGGTGATGTATTTTAGTAACTGGACATTATTTAGATGCTTTGACATGCAGCAAGTATTATGGATTTGTGTATTTTTATATAGCTTTTAAATGTCAGCAAATGATCATGAAACACATCATTAAAATGAAAGTTGTGTATAATTGTGTTTTTAAGTAGTATTGATGTTCCACAAATTCTACTAATTTTTGGCTCTTGTGTATTAAACACACCGCTCTGCAGCAGCAGAGTCAGTGGGTTGCTTTTAAAACTGGCTTCAACAGGACAAACATGGAAGAGATCAGTATGAGAAATAAAAATAAAGAAAGGATATTCTTATTTTTTTATATAAACAGTAATTTTGGCTTCTTAATGAGCCTTACAGTGGGTTAAAATTATCACTTCGAGCTGGACTTTTCACCTTATATACCTCATTTTTATGCTACTTGGCATACAGTCATATTTTTACAGTATTTTCCCTGATAATGATCACTAAACTTTAGTGTGGGAAATCAGTCTGAAGAAGCTGATACCGTGATATTCCAACCACACTAAAAAGTTGTAGAGCAACTTTTCCTAAGTGGGTACATGTTGGATTTCTACAAATAGATGCATACAGGTACTTTGGAGATAACAGCATCTAGTTGCATTAAAATTTTATTCTTTTCTGAATATGAAAGGTTTACAGGTACTCTATAATAGAACTGAGGAATCTATATGCTTTTTTCTGTAATATAGATTAAAATTAAAAATGTCTGAAAGTTTTTCCTTGTTGTTTTCCTGTGTGTGTCTTCTGCAAACTGTTGAAAATCAGCTAGTTCTCAAATTTATGAAAATTTGAGAACTACTACCTTGAATGATGGAAGGAACATTTTGTGTAAAATTCTTACATTAGAAATGCATGGAGATAAAAGGAGTAAAAATAATCAAAGAATGTTTTATTTACTATTAAAGGTAGTAATATTTTACTTGATGTTAGTTGACTTGTGATTTACAAATGAGTGGTGGGCTTTGCGAAATAGGTTTTGGATACAGAAGTCCAATTGCTAACATCTCTGAAGTTAGCTGCCTATGTATGTGTGTGGAAGTATGTTTTAAATTTGTTACCAGCTGTGATAAATATGCCCAAAATGCTACTTTCAACCCCTGTCTTGTATGCTCAGTGAAGCCATAACTGAACCTTGATTTCTTAAAAGTCTTGAGGTTTATGCGTATTTCTACATGTTACTTTTTTTTTTTTTTTTTAAAGCACTCTTTCACCTCATCAGCTCTTCTAATGTTGATGTGAAAAATTCAATGAGTTTCAGTGGGCCTCTGGAAGACATGTTTGGGTACACAGTCCAACAGTATGAAAATGAGGAGGGGAAATGGTAAGCTGGTTTTCTTTTCTTGAATGGAAACTCCAAATCATCAGGTATTCAGTGACTCAGGTGCTATACTATTATTTGTAAGTATTCCTGCTATGTAAGGGTCAGACTATGTCAGTCGTGTTTCTTAAACTGATGCACAGTCCTAGGGAAACATGGAAAGATTGGGATACTTAAGGATCCAAATTTATATGTATATTTATTTCCACAAGGACATAAATGAGTTCACAAAGTGGGTAAACTCCCTCGTTGATAGAGCTGAGTGTTTGTGTTATGCTTGACTGCTCTTTTTCCCATTTACCAAATAAAATAATTATTTATCTTTTCCTTGTGTTAATGTATTGGCAGTGAAATTTCTCTTGTTTTACTTAACTCATCTGTACTATGTATTTTTTCTTAAAGGTTTCTATTACAGGTTGTCGGAACTGAGTTTTGTAACTGGTGGAAAGATTCCCCTGTCAAAATATTTATTAGTACAGTACTCCGCCTTCCTTTTGGAGGGCTAATTATGTCTCGAAATTGGTAATATATTCACATTTGGGACTTGGAGCCACCTCCTTAGCCTGCCTTTCCCTTCTTGTTTTGCTCCTGAATTAGAAGTTGCATTTTGGCGTGCTTGCTGGTATCATTGCTTCTCAATCTTTTGATAAACACCTGCTTGTGCTTTTCTCTTATAAGAAAAAACTTCACAGGCTAACCAGTGGGCTGCAGAACTGAAATAACGATTGACTGGTAAAAGGCTTGGGAATCCTGAGATCTCCACCATTCTTTGCAGATTGCTCTGGTCTTTCCAGAGCTTTGCCAACAATTTTATATTCTTGGTAAACCCAGGGACTGCTGCGGGCAGCCTGGGATGATGGGCATGTGGCTGCATGACAGCCAGGTCCGACTGTTCTGCACTGCCCAAGCATTTCCCCCTGCAAGCACTGTGGCTGTCTGTCCACCACCACAACACAGTGTTCACCATTAGCCATAGAGGATGTTCACAGAAATGAAATTGCAGAGCCTGCTTTTAAAAATGCTAGCTTTTGGTTGCCCAGGTTGTAGGATGTTTAAATATATGTCTGCATGAGGGTCATGGGCAAATAACGACGACCTTCTTTGAACTAATTTAGACCTTCAGGAAATGGTATCCATTCTTGGAGCTGGGATTTTGCTAAGTAAGCTTTATTACTGTAAACAGTCCTGAAACCTTTCAAAAGCAAAAAATAATATGAGCTGGAAATGGCGACTCTTCCTGTCTGAAGGAAGACAGGAATCTAGATCAGTGTGCTAGATCTGAATATGTCTGAAATTAAACTCCAAAACTGCTGTTAAATTGTCAAGCTTTCAAGCTGCTTTCAGCGTGGCAACATCCAGAGCAGGAAATCTGTAGGTTAAAAATAAACGCACAAAGCAGCCTTGTGATGCTTCGTCAACTGCTATAACGCTACCTAGATACCACAGATAGAGGTTTTTAGCAACAGATGTTCTGTAAACCTGACCGTGGTTGTTTCTCAATAAAACTGACATCCCCTCAAAAAGCCCACTCTGCAAAAAGACAGAATAGCATTTCAGATCACTTCTTTCTGTTCATGGGGCTATTTCTCAGAAAAGAACAGCATGGGGACATAATCCTGCTGAGCATTGATCACCTCCCATGGGATGTCAAGCACAGTCAGCTTCTCTGAAGTTAAATGGGAGTCAAAGATGTGTGACAGGCTGTGGTGCCTGTTTCTAAGTTTTGGTGTGAAAAATATATACGTTACAGCATATAGCTTGAAAGAGCGGTCAGATCCAGTATGTACTTGGAGCATTTTATTTTGCTTTAGAATTAATTATTTTATTATTCATGAAAAAATCCTGATGGATCACAATGAGCTGTTCCAGTAGGGTTTTTTGGAAGATGGATTGTGTACTGGCTTTAAATTCTCATTTCAGTCTTTTTTAAATCTGTAGGCTACATTTTACCTGTTACATCATTCTGTTCAAATAGCTTATGCCTGGACTTACTAATCTATGATTAAAGGTTGAAATGTTTCTCTCAATAACGTTTCACAATCGTTTAAGTGTCCAGGAGCAAATCTTACTGAACTATTACTCTTAATGGCAGGATTTCTGTTTCCAGTGTGTGCTGTGAATTCTAATTTAATCGATGTTCTTCCTTACACATTTACTGGAGCCAGTTGTTGTCTGCTGGGTAATGCTAGGCTATTTAGTGTAGCTAAAGGTGATTTGAGAACAAAAACAGTGTCCATCTCTAAATGACACTTCCTGCTGAAAACTGGATTGGGTGTGGATGCTAAGTTGTGGTGCTTACAAAGTACAGTATGAGAATAGTGATTTTTGGTCACATCAAATTCTAAAAAAAATGTACAGGATAAAAATCCCTAACATTTGAAAAATTTGATATTTCCTTTAATAACCATTTTAAAAACATTATTTTTTATTAATGAGGGGAAAAACAATGTATTTTGCACTGCTAGATCACATTACTTAAGACTGCATTCTTTTTCTGGGTGCTTGTGAGCCTCTTCTTTGGTATTTGCTCTCTCAGCACTGAAAATACATTTTCTTCTAAAATATATTGAAGGTCAAGGAGATTTTAAATAGACTTTTTTCTTCTGTTTTAGTTTTAATACTTGTCATCCATCCACCGATATTGCATTTATTTTCCACTGGAATTTTTTAAAATGTTATTCTATTGTGTTATTTGGTATATAGGCACATTTCCTCTCTGTGTACTTATTAAAGAGGAGACGAAATTGCTGCTTTTGCTTGTATCTGAACTAGCATTATAGATATTTTTCTTGCTCTCCATCCTGTACTCTCTGTATGGAGCTTGCTGCAGCTGTTCTCTCTCTCTAAGTTTTATTTGCTGACTTTCATGCCTTTTAAGAAAGAAGAAATTTCAGGTAACTTGTTTCATTTGCAGGGTACTTATTGGTTCACCATTAGTTGGCCAACCTGAGAAAAGAACAGGAGATGTATACAAATGCCCTGTAGGAAGGGACAACCAATCACCCTGCATAAAACTGAACTTACCAGGTATGAAAGAAAATAAAGCTGTGTCACATGGAGGAATAATGTCAGATCTCAGGATATTTTTATCTAGTAAATATGCATTAGAATTGTTTCTATGGAGAAAATTTACTTAGGACTCCAGACCTAAATTTGAAGGAAGTTATGTTTGTAACATCAAAAATAAGCTTATTTTAAATCTTCTCATTGTCTTGTGGAGAACATTTTAGAATGGGCATTTGACTCTGTTATAAAAATTTTATTATAACTGGCATTAATTGACTGTGGTTGGCAGTCCTGACCATGGCACCAGAAAGGCCATGGAGCATAGATTAATGGATTACCCTTTCCAAAACGCTCTGAAGCCAGCCAGAGCCTTCATAATGCCATCGGTAAGCTTTTGATGAGAACATAACTAGCCAAAACCAGGGTGATGCGTCTTAATGTGATACAGGTAATTATTAACAATTTACTTGTTCATGTCAAGAGATACACGATGTAGACAGGAAGAGTCTTCCGATTAATATGGCTTTCATTAAATACACCTGTCGTGATATTTTTTATCTCCTCCTTTTCCTTGAAAACCTAAATGTTGCTAATGTAGCATAACAATAACAAATACAAAAGCTGTGAAGTCATTTATAGCAGAACAGGGTAAAAAAATGAATGTTTGTTTTCTAATTAACAAAACTGTGTGAACAGTAATCTCTTGCTTTCATTGTGCTGTTATTTTTACTTTTTTTCTTTCTTGCGGTTCAAGAAAACTATTTGAGACAGCAACCCAGACAAATTTTCTGGGAAAAAAGCCAGTCTCAGAAATTTTTCTTGATTGTTGCAATTGAAGGAGGAGGAAGGGCGCTAAAATATTTGATGAAACCAGTGTCAGTCTGGGTTTTATTTTAGAAGCTGCAAGCTCCATGCTAGGGACTATATACTTAAACATTTTGTTTCCACGTTCCCAAATACTTAACATTTTAATCTATTTATAGCTTCTACTTCAGTTCCTAACGTGGTGGAAGTAAAGGAAAACATGACTCTTGGAACAACCTTAGTGACTAACCCAAAAGGAGGCTTTCTGGTAAGAAAGGACTTTTAGTCGATTTTAAAAGCAGTCTTGTTTTGTGCTCAGGTACCATAACAAAAACATTTCACCCTTTTTCATCTTTTAAAGGCATGTGGACCACTTTATGCTTATAAATGTGGGCGTTTGCATTACACAACTGGAGTTTGCTCTAATGTCAGCTCCACTTTTGAAACTGTTGAGGCGATTGCTCCGTCTGTACAAGGTATGCGTGCCACAGGAATTCTCTTGTGTGTCCAAAAATACAAAATGCCAAACAAGACAAATGTATACACAGAGGCATACCAAAAAGTATGAACTGCTTAACTTAGCTACCAGCATTACCAAGTTAAGTAAATGTTTTCATTGTCCGTATATAATCTAAATTCTTGCTACTTTTGGAATTTATCTCAGTATAAACAATCACTAGAGCGCTATGTAACTTCCAAACATAATTGCTAAAAATAGTTGCTTATGTTTTTTGCTTATGGCCAAAAGGCTCTTTTTAAATAATGATGGCATGTTAAGACCTAATACAAATCCAATTTAGTAATGTAGATAAAAATCTTAAAAGACCTGGTCCTTTGAAAGAATTGAAGAGGAACAGTTTGGTGTTTTGAAGAAGGTAGGGGTCACTAGTGAATACTACTTCAGTTATGTGCTCTTCTAATCTTATCCCTTTCTTAATTTTTTGTTTACAAAAAAGTGCCTTGCTGATAAAGGGAACACAAACCACGTAAAATACGATGCAAAGTTGATGCGTGACGGTTGGCGTCAAACATGTCAGTTCAGCCCCACTGTAGAAGGATATGTGTTTGTTACTGATCGCAAAAGTAACTGGAACTGTGAGCTGTATTTGATCCTTGTTAGTATCGATTCTTATGTGGCAATTCTTGTTGCAGAGTGTAAAACCCAGTTGGACATCATCATAGTCCTTGATGGGTCCAACAGCATTTATCCATGGGAGAGTGTCACAGCCTTCCTAAACAGCCTCCTGAAAAACATGGATATTGGTCCTCAGCAAACACAGGTAACACAGTAGATATTTTACGGCTGTTTAACTTGCAAGAAAAAAAAGGATTTACAGGAAGTGGATGAGAGTGTCGTCTGTGGAGCTCTTCAATTACAAGAACTTACAGCAACAGGGTAGTAAAACAAAATAGCTGAAACCACAACTAAGTCAGTGTCTGCCACCAAGTAGCGATGTCAGGGAGGCTCTCCTCCCCCCAGTGCTCAGGCAGTTTGAGGAAACCAACTTGCTAACATAGAGACAAAAATTAAGTGCGTTAAGTGAGGCCACTCGAACATTGTCCTTTCCCACTTCCTTCCTCTCCACAACCTCCTCTTGTCTTCTTTTGCATATCATAGCACAAAGGTCATTGCTGCTCATGCACAGACATGGTTCAGACAGCCTTTGATTATAAGCTTTTTGGAGCAGTGTTCAATATTCGTACTGTGGAGCACTGAGCATTCAGCTTTTAAACATTTGAAATCATAATTAACGAGTGGCTGTTAAGCTGCATGTTATTAATGGCAGAAGCTGCATTTATATAATAAGTGGAGAGGCCCAGATTCCCAGCTGCTGTAAATCAGCACAGTTCCACCAGAGTCATCAGAGCTACAACCAGTCACCCCAGCTGAGGATCTGACATATGTTTCACAGTCTGCTGAATAGAGTATGTAAATAGCAATTCCAGCAGCACGCAGGGAAGGGGGAAACATGCATGCAGGGACACATTTTAACACAGCAAGCTTTATTAACACAGCAAGCTTTATTAACAGCAACAGAGGCAACCAGGTCTTCCTTTCACTTCTCCCTTTTCCCCCTCCCAAAATCAAGGATTTTCTGGGATCCTCTATGGTATTTGATATGCTGTAGGACAATGCTTAGAGTTTTTGCTACTTCAGGTTAGCTCCTAACATTCAGCTCCTGCCTTCACAAAGGAGACTCTGAGAAGGTGTAAAGGATACCTCTGTCTACACAGAGCATCCCCGTCATTTTCCAAGTTTGCTGGGATTTGGGAGTTACCACCCAACTCCCCTGTTTGCTGTACTGAACACTGGCAAATGAAATTGTTACTTATAAACTGTCAACTTTACAGTCGTGTCCTGTTATTTGAAACATGCTGTTCTTCCAGATATTGTAGGGAGGAAGGAAAAGCACTTTGTCAAATTTAACAAAAAGGAAAAAAAAAGAAATTCTTCCTGGTCCCTTAAGCTTGTGATTACTCAAACATGTGCCATCTTGAGAAAACACTTAAACCTGAGCTTCCCAGTACAGGGCAATGGCTGCATGGAAATCATTGCTGCCTTCTGCCCAAAGGGTTTCGTGGGAATAGTACACAAGACAATCAACTCTACTGCACCCTCACCCCTCCTCCTCACCCTGAAATTCCTAAATTTTTTAATTTCCACACCTCTGTTGTTTTTTTTTTATTGGAATCCTGGCTCGTCTGTGCAGCTTGGCTCGCGCACAAAAGGTCCCTTGTTGGCCTGCACTCCAGCAGTCCGCCATCTCCACCTACAAAATCCGTTCTGCCCATGATTTGGCACAGCTACTCCTCTTCTTACATGTACACTTATTCAGTCAAGAACGTCAGCTTTGGCTTCTGGTTGCTAAAAAGCAGAAACATTTGAGAGGGAGATAAGAATGGGATAAGGGGGAGAGAGTCTGAAAAACTGGAAATGGAAGGCAAAAGCTAGGTGTATTTTTCTCTGTTTTCTCTTACCTTCCCCTGCCTCCCCAGAACATATCCCATCCCATCCCATCCTTCTCCTCTCCTCTGAGTGCCCTGCTTGTGAACCCTGGCACAGCCAAAGGTAGTAAAGAGTTTATACAATCCCCTCCACCCACACTGTCTCCTTACTCGGAGACTGTGTTTCAATGTCTGTTGAATGGAGAAGAGGAGAAATTACAGAACAGGCTTATTTCTCACCTCTCCTCTGGGAGCACAGAACAGAAATAAAGGAACAATTGTTTACTTTCTGTATGTTTAAATTGATTTTTCCATGTTAATCTTCTGGGGATGGTTGAGCACGTAGAAACGGGTGGACTTTCACTGACTTCAGATTGTTTTCCTCTTGCACGGGAAAGGAATGAAGTGACTACGGAACAACTCCTTAGCAGCTTGGGTGTGACCTGTTCAAAACCATGTTTTGATTAGAGGCTTGCAAGGTTTGTTTTTTCCCACTTATCCCCTCCATGAACAATGGTCATTAGATTCATGGCAAGTCAGAAGAGATATTCCTCAGTATCCCAAATTTGGCAAATTTGAAAGTGAAAGCCAGAAGATTCAGATGCAAAAAGCCAAAGTTTACAGTATAATTTCTTCAGAAGTATTTCCTTCCCTTCCTCCTTCCGTTCTCCAGAAAATCCACAGCACCATACTGATGGTTAAGCTGCATATCCTGAGCTTAGAGGTAAAAGCAGTAAAGGCAAAGCGGTGATAGAAAAGTGGAAAAAGAAGAAGCAATTAAATAAGAAAACATGGAACGAGTAGGAACAGATCATTTCTCCTGGCCCTATTCCAGATTTTAATGTAACTGCAAAGCAACATTTTTTTTTTCTCTTTTCTTTAACTGTTTTAGAGATAATTGTCTTTGTAATACGAAGGTGTGTTTTTTAATCCTTTACATGTCAGCAACCTTCTGTGGTAGAAGAATATCAGAAGAGAAAGCAGAATACTTTGATATGTTCAGTTCCAGCTTTAAAGCTATGTTGGAATGGCCTTCAGAAATTTTCAGACAGGTTTTCTTTCTCCATTAATATATGACATCGGCAGTTATAGGTGTTTGGCCTGCATCTTATTGTATCTCCAAAGGGACTGTATCAGTGGACTAAGAAGTCATGCCACGTCATATCTTATGATCAGTTTTATCTCCAGAAGAACAGAAGTGTATTAAAGAAGTATTAAAAAGATTGAGGATGAAGAAAGACCGATGCAATATTTTATGAGTAATTTCTGTCTTGAGTCCCTGGGAGGAAACAAAACGTACCAGAATTAATTCAGTTTTGCTCTGATTCAGGTATCTTTATCAAGCTCTCCATATGATGAAATGTATTATCCATTAGTGCTTCCCAAGGCATCTCTGCTTTTCTTTTACGTTAAATATGATTTAAATACAAACAAAAATATTTCTTCTTTTTCTCCACATCCCAATAGTGAAAATACTAGCATATCATCTCCATGTACTAAATGATTTTCCTTTAATTTTGTTTTTCTTGTTGTTGTTTTTTACTAAATAGATTAGCTTAATAATTTATTGGGACAGCCAGAATGTACTTTCCAAATAAGGGGTTGTATTCACTTATAGAATAACAATAAAAAATTGCCTCAGCAATATTTTGTCCTGAAGTAGAACAGTCCTTCACTTGCCTGTTCTCTCATATGACCCTTTTTCACAGGAACTGGGGACAATTAAAGAATTACTCCCTTGTGTAATATAAAAGCCATGGAATGCTAGGGAAGGGAACATAAACTTAGGAATTACAAAGATGTTCAATAGATTATGGTCAGTAATGCTGGGAAAAATATTAGGTTTTCTGGAGTAGAGCAGAATTACGTCCATCTGTGTAGTACTATTACATTTTCCAGATTTAAACAAGCAAATCATACAACGCTTGTAAGCATCATTCTTAGGAGCTTGCTGAAGTTGCACAGCTTGAACAGGTTTATGGTCCCATAAAGGAAACATTTGCATCACGTAGATGTGTCATTTATAGTTTTCCATTAATCCCTAGTTTAAAAGGCTGCAAAAACTCAAACCTTCATTGCTGTCTAAGAGAATATAATTCTAATTTTACAAGATGGACTTGATTCTGTGAATCTGTAGGAAAATGGAACAAGCAGCCTAGTAGTACTTTTTCAGTTCTGGGAAGTTTTCATTACCCTTCTTTGAGGAATGGCTCGTCTTTGATGCCATGAAATATGTAGAACATGATGATCAGTGTTTGAAAAACTAGGTGTTTTCAAAACTAGTGCTAAGGAAGGGTCCCACAGAACAATTGTATCCCATAAGATAACCACATGCCCCCCTTCCTTCCTGATTTACAAGCTATGCAACACAGTGCAGTTTTTCAGACTCAGATGTTCTTCCCATTCACTTCCTGAGAAGGAAATGCTCAAAATGTTTACTTGCTGTGATCATGGACAATGTTTCCTTTCAAATGGGAAATGATAGAACTCAATGTCAGCCTGTAATCTTTTTCAGGGAAACAACACCACCAATGTGGGTCTCTAGAATCATGACAGACTGGCAGATACTTTTCACCCTGGCAGCTGTCAGTAGTTGATTTAGTTCTTGATACCAGTAAAATCCTCAAAGCTGCAGATGAGGAGTCCATGAATCCACAGCGGCAGGCTCCCTGGCATATAAGACTCTCTAGCTACACTTGCACGTGGTCCTGGAATACTGGAGGCACTCCTCCTTCTCCAGAAGACCAAATATGATGAAAACCTGTTGTTCATCACCAGTTAACAGCAGTCTTTTTAAATTATTAGTAGCATCCTGTTCAGATTATGCTGTGTGTCACTTAAGATGCATGCCACAAAATAGTTTCCTTGGAGGGAACAGGGTAAAAATTTCATCCTCAGCTTGGGGTTTAGCTGGTGCTGGATGACTGCTCTCAGCAGTAATGCAGCATGTGCCTCAGCGTGTTGTGTAAACACTGTGCAGGATTAATAGGCTGCTGCCCACAAGATCATGCAGCTTCTGGATGCTTGATTGCAGGTGGAGGACGGCATGCCTCCGAGAGAGAATTAAAATATCTTAAAAGGCAGCAACTTGCCGTAACTTTGAACTCAATCAGTTCTTCCAGATTTGATTGTATTTTCAGAAGGATACAGAAATGAAGTGGGGTAGATTTTGCTAGAACATATCATTATAAGCATAGTCCTATAATCATATGTAACTAGCTTTTCATAATGATCATGATGTTGATGTTTAGTATCAGATATTTATCCAACTCTCACCCTCCTACTACAAGCAAACAAACATTGTGCAGAATCTGAGAGGCTATGAAAGTACCTCAAAAACCACCTATAAAGAAGTAGCAAAGTACATACTAAGCCACTTCTAAAATAATATGATGGCATAAATATCCCAGAGGTCTTACTGATCTTCAGTACCTAAATGCTAGAGTGCTTTTAATAATAGATGAGTGAGACATAAATATGCCACAAAATACTGCATTATCCGAAATAACACCTATAAATTGCCATGTGTAACATAAAATT
>Ga0181612_129533_pt1 | contig 19765 bp, 9 predicted proteins | sample HoacroProtozoa21_FD_119630 | JGI IMG/M metagenome (GOLD analysis project Ga0181612, IMG submission 119630) | Hoatzin crop microbial communities from Cojedes, Venezuel. Combined Assembly of Gp0051906, Gp0051904, Gp0051908 | reverse complement strand
TTCTCACCACCCAATGCTCAGCTTGCTCCTGAGTAGCAAAAAGTCCCTCCTTCACTCAGCTCCCCACTGAAATACTCAGCATGACATCACATGGGATAGAATATCCCATTTGACTGGCTGTTTGGGTCAGCCCAACCAGCTTCTTGTGGAAATTAACTCTTTCCCAGCAGAACCCAGGACAGAAGCTGTGTATTGTATCTAGGCTATTCACAGAGGAGGCATCACCCTGCCTGTTTCTTCTGCGTGTTTATTCCAAATTTGAATATGAATTATTTCTAACAGGAGTAAAAGCCCAGAAGACCAGTTCAACACAGCTCAATTAGTTTATTGATCAGAGCGAAGAGACCGCAGTCAATTAAAACCATAAGATATGTGTTACCAGTCTCTGCTGGGGTGTTCCAGCAGTTTGGGAGAACCAAAGGGTATTTATTTTGTATTGAGCAATATTCGTATCTTTCTTGTTATGAGGCAAATCTGCAGGAAAGAAAATAACATTCTTTTGATACTTATCAAAAAATGAGAGCGTTGTCTGCAAATGTTGTATGCAATATAAAGCTACGTTGATATTTTATCATTTCTAATTTTTTTTGTCATTTGGATCATACAAAGCCCTACTACAAATTTTTGTACTAGAGCCTGGGAATCTGATGATTTCCAGGCCTGGGAATCATCAGAGTGTAATCAGCAATTCTACAACACCAAAAGGGTCTTCATCAAGCAATATTTAAAAACAGCTTAGCTAACCAAAGATGCTATTTTGTGCTTGTAACAGTGGAGGTTAAGCATTGTTCTGCAGGACGTGCAGGACAGGCATAAACTATAGATATTGTTGTAATTTTTGCATTTGTCTGTTTTAGTAATAGTTTATTTCCTTTTTCAGCATTATTGACAAGATTATATACCTGCTAATGATTAAAGTTTCCCAGTAATATCTGGGCTAGGACTCCTTCTAGTTGCTGAAAATACCACCAAACTTCAAACATTTATGTTCATGTTGTAGATGGACTGGTTTGTATGTTTCTATATTTAGGGTAGTTGCAGCTGAAATAATTTGGAAATTCTCAGAGGGCATGATTAATATTATTTTTCACATTTTAAAGTGCATGTTTTAAAAGTCTTCTTAAAGGTAGTTCATTAGTTTAAGCCTCTGTGTTATGGATCAAAGACTTTACATTTGGCAGGGTGATTTCTGAGGTACTAAGAACAAGAGAGTTTTGCTGACTTTATAAAAAAATCCCCAGATTTTATAAGATATAAGCTGTTGAATATTATGAACTTAATTATGTGTGACTTGGTAGACATCATTGTTTCTGTCCTCTGAAGATGCTCTTGCTTCAGTCTGCTCCTTAGCTGCCTCCTGAACTATGGTCCTGTTCCTGCCACCCAAAATGAATGGGCATGGTCCAGCCTGGGGACCTAGCTGTTTAGGAGCATATTCCTCTTTAGGAGAATATCCCTGTGTCCGTTGTTATTCCTCTTTTTTCAGCAGCACTGTGGCTTCAGTCTCTGTAACTGAGTTCCCATGTTAGGATTGGCTCTGAGTAATGAGGAAAAAATGTAGAAAAGAGGTTTAACTGAATGGACACAGGGAAGGAATAGGAGAGGTTAATAAAAAGGGAAAGGAGGAGATTAGAAAAGGAACAAGAGAGGAAGAGATAGATGAAACAAGGGAGGAGAACAAGGATAAGCTAAGGAGAAGATGAGTTGAGCATAGCCCCAAACCACTCTCCTTCAGATGCTGAGCAGTTCTTTGATCACACTGCTGGGTATTCCTTCGCCGTGTAACAAATTGATGAAACACTGCCAGCTGCATGTTTCTGTCCCTCTCTGCATGGTGACCCGTACAGAAAAGAACAACCTTCTGCAGCAACTGCCAAATCTTTTATTTAAGTGCTAGAGTACACTGTGCAACCTATCTGATTCTCTGCTTGATCCTATGAAGAGGACGCTCATGAGGCAGATTCCTTCAGGAAAACTCTTTGAATAATATGTACACGGACTTCCACAGGAAACCTTACTTCAGTCATTTCCTAGCTTTTGAGAGACTCTGATTTGCAATTTTAGTATTTTTTAGTGGAGAATTTTGGTCAGAATGTATGTATAACTGTGCAACTATCTGCATTCGCTTTGAAACTATCCTCAGCTATTATTTCCATACAGCTGAATTCTAGACTCTTCTGTCAATTAAACTAGTTCTGTGTGCTTTTTAATTTTTTTTTTTTTTTTGCCTTTGCAAAGTACCTCGAAAAAACATGTTTTCTACTGATTTATTTTGTGATTGAAATATTTTCTTTGCCAGTATGCCTGGTTACTTTTCACAGCATTCAGTTCTAATAAACATATCCTCCCAAATTCATAGTTTCTCTGCTGGACTGCTTTCAGCTTCTTGTGTGAATGCACAAGCAGCAGCGCTGCTGTACCAGTTAGATACACATTTTCAGGGGATCTAACACTGAAAAGAGATAATTGTGTTTAATTTCAGCCTAGGAAAGTCTATTGTAAAAACTGGAATGTAATTGAGTTACAATTAGAAAAGCAACTGGCTAGATTTTCTTCCATTAAAAAAGCAATAAGGAGGCATCACATGGAAATCCATTATTAATGAATTAATACATACAGTACAGAACTGTAATTTGTAAATTGCTTTTAAAATTTAAGCAATTTCATTTATGGGACAGGCATACAGATCACTTTCTAAAGCAAATACTTTAAAATTTAAACAAATACAAAGGAAAAAAACACGGTTTCTTTACAACAGATCATGTCAGCTAACAAGATTTTTCAGTATAAATTATAATTTCAAGGATTCAGTAGACAAATATTGAAGGTAGAGTGATATAGAAAACCTTATAATAGACAAGTATGTATCTCTTCTGTATTATTAACGAGAAGGTTATTATTTGCAGTGACATAGCAATAGACAAGGAAGAAAGAACGGTAGAATATTGGGAATGCTAGGGATACAGGATGTCATTCAATTATCCATCTAAGGCCTGTGGTATTGTCTTTTCCCTGTTTTGTTGTTGATGTCTGATCCCTCCAGCTGTTCCTTTACAACTTTGCCTCACTGTAGCACTTTTAGAGATTTTTCTGCATGCCTCTGCTAGGGATCAGGAGTCTCAGAACAATCATAATCCCTGGCATAATGCAGGAGTTTCAGAATGTGGATCGAATCATTGCATACAAATCAGCATGGCTGGTAAGCCTGTACAGCATCCATCTATCATGCTGTGCTTTCACAGGACTGCATCATATATATCACACTAAACATATTTAAGAGGCTTTTTCAGCAGTCATGTTAAAAATATTTTGTCTATGATTTTGAAAACATAAAAGGTGGGTATTAATCAGAATTGCAAATCTTTTCAAGAAATATAGATTAAATGGACTAATTAGGGAAAAACCCTCAAGTTGTCAGTGGTTTTAGGTAGCCATACATGAGCTACAAATTTTGAAGCAATGATGATACAGCTAAGCCTCTATAATGTCGCCTGATTTCCTTCCCCGGTGTTTATCAGAAAAGCTCCTCCTTTTCAGCCAGACAGTGCCGGGTGGCAGCGTTTTGTAATACTTCAGATTTTTCTGTTGGGTCCTGTTTTGTTCTATCATTCCTTGAGATCGTGGATAGGGACCTTCTAGAAAGCGAAGGAGGAAGCCCTCCAGTATGAAAATCCACCAGTCTTTATGAAGATTGCAGAAAGATGTTGAGGTGAATCAGAGTACACTAACTTCACTGCCGCCTGCTGGGAAGCAGTCATTGTTATTGTTCTAGACTTGTGGACCTAGAACATTAAATAGTTGCAAGTATTTAATGATATTCCATTCTGCTCATGCTCAGACAACTTTTCCTGATTGGACAGAAAGCTTACTGGTCTCCACGTTCTTTCAGATGTATTCTTTGTGCTGGATAACATACACTATATCATCTTCTGATCCAAATGTCATGTTTGCCCATTATTTTGAATTTTTCTTCCTCACTGATTCACACAATCTAGCAGTTTTATTTTTAGGCATGTTTGTACGCGTTTATTTTGCTTTGATATATGCTATTCTAAAAAGATGCTTTTAATGAACCATAATAATCCATTACGTATATTTTCCCTGCTTAGACTGTGTGGAAAACCTAATGTACAATTTCCCTTTCGTGTTTCACTTGGTTTTCTGTTTTCCCCTAAATGTCTTCATTTCTTTTCTCTACTCATTTTTTTTTCTGCAGGTTATAGTTCTTATAATTTCCCTATATGAAACAGGCTTTTGGCACCCTTTGGAAAGCAAAGCATTGAATTAGACATGAGAAGGACATACGTCTTTGCTGACAGTACCTGAATGCTGCAGTGTAATTAACTACTATGATATACCACACTGTAAGGAGAAATCATTTTTGTGTAGATGGCGTCCTGTGCAAGTGCTAACTTACATTACAGTGGACAAATACAGACTCCATTGTCAAAGGACAAAGGCAAAGTTGATTAATGGCACCAGAATACACCACGAACCTGGAAAAAAATGTAGCCATCCATCATACTGTTCAAAGAGTCTGAAGTCACATCTGAGTTTGGCATAGAAGCAGTTTCCAAAACCACTGTCCCGTATCTCCAGCCCTAGTCGTTGCATCTCAGCTGTAATGGGAAGCTCTGCCAGCACGGCACGGTGGAGCCCAATGTGTTTGGCAATCGATAGCAAAATAAGCTGCCTCGGAGACTGGACTTGCATGACCATGTTAGCAATACTGAAGACTCAGGTGCATGGAGCCCAGGTAGAACACATTTTAGCCGAGCTGTATTGCTTTTAGTACCTGCTTTATCCCAAAACACAGTTTAAGGGAGCGCATAATCAGAAACAGTGAAACAGAACAAAAAAGGGGAGATTTTCCAGTGGAATACAAGTCCCAATGAGTGCTGCAGCACTATGACAGGAGACATCTGCTGAGTATATCCTGTCAACTAGTGATTACTATGTTTTTCATCCTCAGTGACAGTGAGATTCCTCATATCTTTAAATGGAAGCAATTAAATCTCAGGTGTGATTGGTACAAAAAACATCTGACAAGCATGCCATCGTCATACCACCCTACAGTTCTCTTGCTTATTTTAGTACATCGCTCTTCCTGAGGAAAGACTATTCATTTTACTCCTGACCACATCCGAACTCAGATATTCAAGGTGGAGTGGCTATGCTCACAGAGGTTGTTATTCTTTTTTCTTATTAATGAGCTTCTGTACCATAGCAATATTTATGACATATCTGAGAATGAGAAGGGAGTGTTTCGTTAAGCCACTGTATTTATTCCTATTATTCAGGGAAATCTGCATATTATTACTTGCCATTTTTCAAGTAACTCCTTTGATACTCTGTCCATCAAACACTGACCCTCAGACTTGCAAATAAACATTACTTAACCAGAGGAAATCACAGTGTTTTTACACTTAGAATGCTAATTGAAATATTTATAGTGCTTATGGATTCATTCATGAGAATATTTTAAAGTTACATAAGGCATTTCAGAATTTGAAGGATATTTTGTAGCACGCTGTTAAAAACAGAGGTGTAATATTTCCTGCTTGCTCACAGCTTTGGGGACAGGAAGCACAATCTTTCCTACATTCCTCTAGGTGACTAGCGTACAAACTGGATGAATCTAGTGACTTGGCAGTGTATGCTGGTAGACTGGCCTAAAGAAAGAGGATTGAAAATAGATACTTCCTGCAAATATCATCAGTCTGAACAGTACTCTTTTCGAAAGCCTCTTCCACAATTCTTGAATCTCTATAAATTTCTAAGATTTAGAATTCTCTTCTTCCCTTTGTACATAAAACCATGCTGTTATGGAATTGCACAGCTTTCTAGCATTGCACTAGTGCTGACAAGGATGGGACTATTTCATACTAAAGGGCCATCTTGTACCTCAAACACCTGGGGCCAATTACATTGAATCATCACAGCTCACTGTGATTTAAACAGGAATCAAAGTCACTGAACATTTTACAGGATCAGGCTCTTTGCAGATAATTCATTCATTCTATGAGTGCTGTGTGGTGTTTTCTCCTTCACTAGATCTTCAGAGCCTGAATTTTGGAGACCTGAGTTGGCTCTAAATTCAATTAAAATGGTTTCAAGAAATGCAGATGGAATAATTTGTGCCGGCTGTTCAGAAGGAGAAAGCACTAAAGGTTTTACTCTAATACCTTTAATACTGGCTTCTACCAGGATTTTGTATTTGTCAAGAAACCTAACTTTCAATAACACAAACAGGAACAACCTGACTTTCTCCTTGAGCACAAGAGAAACCAGCTAACTATTTTTAATCTGTCATCTTCTAATGGGATTTGGACGAGATGATACATTTTTTTGTTATTAGAAGTTTTGCTTGTCTGATAAGACGTAATACAATTGGCAAAAAGCTGCAACCACAGCTTACAATGCCATCAACATTTTCTTACTGTTATCCAGTGAGCTTGTGGTGTGTATTTTCTCTATATATCACAGAATATTCTTTGATTATAGGTTGTGCAGCTGCTTGTGCACGGGAACCCTAATACCTGACTGAGAGCTCTAGAGCTACCACAGCACACTTAAGAATACTAAAATTTAAACTTTTGATGTTTTGAATAGTTACCGCTGACACCATATGCTGACTGTTAGTAATGATCTTTGCTGAATGCTAGTCACATTTCCCCATCCTTTTGCCATTTGCTGTTGTCCTGGGTTCATCTGGGATAGAGTTAACTTTCACAAGAAGCTGGTTGGGCTGACCCAAACAGCCGGTCAAATGGGATATTCTGTACCATGTGATGTCAAGCTCAGTATTTAAGTGGGGAGCTGGCTGAAGGAGGGGCTTTTTGCTACTGAGGAGCAAGTTGAGAGTCAGGTGGTGAGAACATTGCATGTTGTGTATGCCTTTTATCAGTATTATTGATTGTTGTTTCCTTCTCCCTCTGCTATTCCGTTAAACTGTTCTCATCCCAACCCATGAGTTTTTGCCTTTTTTCCTTCTGATTCTCCTCCCCATCCCACCGGGGAGGGGGGAGGAGTGAGAGAGTAACTGTGTGGTTCTTTATTGCAAATTGAGGCAAAACCACAACAAAGTGTCTCATGTCACGGAGAGACATGAACGAGTAGTTTGAGCATGAAGGTAAATTCGAGGGTGTCCAGCCCAGCTGTTAAGATTACCGCACACAATAACACTGTGTACGATACCCAGCCTAGGTGAGATAATGGAAACATTATAGTCTCAGCAGAGCACGGTATCTCTCTACATAGTATCTAAAGCAGCTGATTTGCTTCTGGTACTGTGGATGGCTCATTCAGCACTTGATTTTACCAAGTACTTCTGCCCCTGCTTATTCTTCCTGTGCGTGTTACCCCCCTCATCTGACCTAAACAGTTGCCTACCTTTCAAGGCTGAAAAAACTTTTTTAAAGTGCTAGAGACAGATCTTATAGGGGACACTTCTAAAAGAGCGTAAACTATATCCTTTCAGACTTAAGCCTTACCATTGAGCTTTCTTGTTCCGTTAACTCTTTGCTGTCATCTTTTCCTCCTGTGCAATATCTCCAGCAAGGTGGATTCCACAATTCTGCCTGTTCTTGGGGAAGAATAATTCCTGTTACTGGTCCACAGTGGATGTTCTGGACTTAACCCTACCACTATGTCTGAAATCCTATATTATTAGTATAGGGCAGCGTGTATTTGGTTTTTTACTGTCTGCATGCAAAGTTGCAAGTTGCCAGTCTCTTTACCTGAGATAGGCAAATATTCTAAAATGCTGTGGTGCCGATACTGTTTGTAAATGGCGAGTTTTTCATGGCCCTAAAATGAGTCACTAACCATACCAATATAGTAGTTATCCACATAAACATGGAAGTTTCAGGATGGAATATGTGTATTATTGAGGTTACGGTGATTACATGTTGTGTACTCTGAAATCAAACTATCTCAGTGCCACTGTCCAAATCTCCAGTGTTATATGGACATAACATTGCCTTTTTTTCTAATGTTGAGCACATTTTGTGTTTTCCTGTGTTCAAGATTCGCAGGGCTGTGACTCTGCCACTGTAAGTCCATGAAAAAAAGAAAATAAATAAAGTACAACAGCAACATAAAGTTATCCAAAAGAAAATAAAATGTGTAAAACTAGTCAGAGTTCCTCCAAGGCAATGCTTCTATGTCAGCAAGTTAGGCAATAACTTTGTTTCAACTGTTACTTTCTATAAGGGTGAACCAGGACCTCCAGGAGAAGATGGTGTTCAAGGCAAAGATGGCCCAAAGGTACATTCAGTTTTTATAGCAGATGTAAAGCAGTCATATTAGCTTAAGGACCCAAATGTCTCTCTGCCTCATATTTCACCAGGTCAACAGAGCCCACTATCAGTGCACTTAGTTTTGACATAGGAGGCCCTGTACATTATAGACTTTCCTGTGCCTTTTAAGCACATACCTATCCTGCAAGTGCCACAAAGTTGAATGGCTTGACAGAGAAATGTAAGCTGGAGGACTGAGTACAGCTTATTTCCATGGTGACTATCACACTGGAGAGAGCAAGCCCAAGGCTGCCCCACTTGCTGCATTGGATCAGTGCTGTGCCAGGGATTGTGACAGGTGCCAGGACAGGGAATGTCACAGAAGACACCCTCACGTAGTTGGTGATGGATGAGGCAAAATCTGGCTGTAGGGAGTACAGAAATGAGATAGAAAGGGCTTTACCCTAACTCGAAGTCTGATCTGAAGTTAATTGGTGAGATTCCCATCAGTTTTAGTTGCTTTTTGTTGAACTTGAAGATTCAGAATTCACTTTTCTCAAGAAAAAAGTAATGCTGCAGTAGCAGCTTGACTAAGGTTTTGGGTTTTTATGCTTTACTTTAGGGAGACCCTGGAGACCAGGGACTTCTTGGAGAAGGTGGTGACAAAGGAGAGATAGGGTTACCAGGAATTGCTGGACCCCCTGGTGAACCTGGAATAATGGGCATTCCTGTAAGTGTTTTCAGGTTTAAGTAGACTTTTTGTTCATTTGCTTTTTTGTAATCGTTTTCTTTTTAATTTTGCTTGCTTCTTTTATTTTTCGTGTTCTGATTTCTATTGCAATTAGAGATGAACATCTTTAAATTAGCTTGCCTCCCTTTTCTATGTGGATCAGCTTTTCAGGGTTGGTGGGGAGAGGAGACAATTGTTTCTCCTGTCTTAAACCTGGGACCTCATAGCAGATAGTGGTTCCTCACCACTTGTCACACAGACACATACATCACACAACCTGGAGCCTCTCACTTCGGATCTCTCCTCTCCAGACAACCTTCTGTCATTAGTCTCTATCCTCACCTTCATTTGGAGACTCTGAGCAATCTCAATCTCATTCTTTAAATCTTAAGAACACCAAAAGAAATTGGCAAGACGCACATACTACCATAAATTGTGCTGTAAGATCTTTCATTGTTTTGTATCTCTTTCCCTACTCGTGGCTTTGTTTACTGTCCCAGGGCTCTTTAGTTTTTAGTTTAGTGTAAAGATTCCATGGGGCAAAGAACTGCTGTTTTGAGCAGCTTGTAAATGATGAAACGTTACACCTTAGAGCACACAAGATTTGGATCCAGTTTAAGATTTTGTGCTAATGTTCTTACCATATAAGTGTTTAGCTATCATTCCTTTTAATAAACCTTAACAACAAAAGGAAAGTCTAAAAACTACATTTCTAGAAAAAGTGATATCCTGAACATTGAAGTTGCTTTAGTTACAAAGCTGTTGCAGCACAGGCACCAACAGCACAGGACTTCTTGAAGTGTTGGTATGGATTATATTGCCTTCTCTGGTAAAGAATACAAGACAGGTCAAAAGTGACTTAAAAGCAGTATCACATGAGAGATATTGGATAATACAAATTATTTCTGCAGTTGATTCCTGATCAGTTGCCAACAGAGGATGGCCTACCGTTCCTAACAGTGATTTTTCTACACTGCTGCCAAGGTGCTGTAAAGATAATGTTATGGATGCTGTCCATCCTGCGCTAAATGAGGGTCTATCATGCTGGGAAGCACTACTTCAGAGGATAATTGTGTGCTGTGGTGTGATGTCGTGTCTTTGGTGGACCTTCTCTTCTTACCTTGCCAATCACCCTGTAATGAGGCATATACTACAAGGAGAGAAAAGAAAGAATTTCATTATTCCATTTTGTTCTTAAAAGACATTTATTCTTTAACTAATTTCATTTTAGTACCTCTGTGAAAGGAATTAAATAAGCATATCGTGAGAGCACTAGTCAACATTGTTAGATCAATTTTCGTATTTGTTCTGGCATCACTCCTAGCTGCTAAAATCCATCTATAAAATCTGTCTTGCTGAAGTTTTATGCAACTTCTTAATGTGAACTAATATTTTGGAGCACAATTTCCAAAGCAAGTATGTAGGCTCAAGTCAGACATCAGATTCACTTACCAAAAATCATCATATTCTCATTCACAGCCCTCTGGCTGCCTTCTCTGTAGCTCTTATGTGATGATGGAGTCTGAGTAAATATTAGTTGAAGGGCCAGCTGTCAATGGCTGTAAGCACTGTCCCTTCTGTCCTCTAAGCACCAGTGTTACAATTGGGTCTCTCTAGTCCTGGGTTCTTCACAGTGAACTACTTTTCTAATGCAGGCAAAAAATGCTCTTTTAGTTGTCAGCATGCTTAGTGTGCTACATAATAATTTTTGTTTCTGATACAATGATATCACCCTGACTTTTGCTTCTGTTTTGGGCTGACAATTCTGGAGAAGCTCAAAAGTTTCATAAAATTTTATGAAATTATCATAAAACAGCTCAGCTCTGGCATATCTGCATTGTATGTAATTGTACTTGTAAACAGTAAACATAAGCAGTACTTCTGTGCCTCAGTGAGACAGGCGGGTCTGGCAATTCAGTGTTTGGGAGTATGTGGTTAGCAGGGGATTTTTCACGTTTCTGTTCTACGCATTCCAAAGGCTGCTGCAGAGCTTCCTCCCTCCCCACTCATCCTCCCTGGCATCTGGGAGTTTTCGCATCACGGTTTTGGTTTGACTTGCTTCTAGGGATGCGGACAGATCACAACATCCTGGTCTAAACATGGAAATTGGTTTCCTATAATCAGTTATCTCAGGGTTTTATTGGAGGTGAGAGTAGTATTACATTTTTGTTAAACAAAAGCTTACAAAGCAACAAATGAGCTCCACAAATCAGTTTAAACCATATTTGCCCTGGCTTGTCACCACAATGACTCAAAAAAAAAAAGAATGTATCTCCCTGTATCCAAAACTGAAGCTAAATTACCTCCTCTACCTCACAGAGCTTTTGGGTAATTTGCAACCTGTGAGCAGTGGACACATCCAGCCCTTCGGGAGGACCAGTTTTTGGAGTGACCTAGAGGGCAGCGGGGCTGTAGCTCCACAGCACACCCAACTACACAGTCACCCAAGAGGCGGGCAGTGGTAGGCACCAGCACTTACTGAGTTAGGTCACTGCTCTGCAGCACATTGCGTCAGTCAGGGCCCTGCTCTTCACACTTGACAGCCCCAAGGTTTTCTTAGTTTTCCTCTGACTGTGTATTGTACTTCTCTAAATCCAGTATTTGCCTTGAAGCAATTGTATTCCTAAAGTAATACTTTCTGTATGGACAAGGTTTATTTGGGTTTTCCCCCTATTTTCAGTGCATTTCCACTAGTTTGATAAGTGATTGCTGATGTTTGCCCACTTATTTCTGCTGTAACTTGAAATGGTCCTAACTTGCTTACAGCCATAGTTAATGAGATTTTTCCTCCCACTTCTCTGCGTTACAAAAGCCTGCTTAGTTATCCAATTTGGAGCACAGTTTAAATATGTTTCCAGGGCCTTTCTCAGTCATTTCTTTTTCTCTCCCTAATAAATGTACAGGGTCCCGAAGGAACACCAGGAAATCCAGGTCAGAGGGGCCGTTTAGGAAAGAAGGTAGTATTTTTTATCTTCCCCAGTTCGTTTCCTTTTATCTGAAACTTGAATTTACATTACAAAATAATTCCTTTGAACCAAGTATGTCCCTGGTTTATGTCACCCTTCAAGCCAATTTTTTTTTTCTTGCTAGCCATAGCAATTAGAATTGTCATCATTCTGTAGCCAGTAACATTCAGGAACTTAGCAAATTTAAATTTGTATCAGGATGTGATTTTGCAACTCAGAACAGTCCCTGCTGCTATCAAAATATGTTTAGCTTTGGCTAAAACAAAAGAAAAAATAGAAAGGCTTTAGCAGAGTTTTTTTTCACTGCAGAGTTCTGGGTTTAGACATTCAAAGAACTACAGTAAGTGACACATGCAAATATAAAACTCCTATTAAATAATGCTGTTATATACTTTAGTTAATCATAAACTGCATTTTGAAACTTAGTATCAGTCTCTTATTAATTTTAATACAATAACACCAACAGGGGGAAAAGGGGCAGCTTGGCCCTCCTGGAGAAATTGGACCTGCTGGTGACTCTGGCCAACCTGGAGAAATTGGCCCCAAAGGTGCAAGAGGAACTCGAGGTCTCTTGGTTCGTACAAAACATGCTTATTTAAGAGCTCACATATTTCTGGTTTAGCAGAATCCTGTCTCTCAACGAGAAGAGGCAAATCACAGCTGTAGCACATATAAATATTTTTTGTGGTAGCTGGAGATGCAGCAGTGTCCTTCTCAGCCTGTGCATCCCAATGAGTGCCCTGGTCTTTCAGCATCAGAATGAGACCTATGCACCTGTCCAGACAGAAACACGAGCCAGGGACCTGGAGGGAGTCATCTTATGCTCTGGTCAGCTTCCTGATCTGTCAGTCAGAGGAGCAGGATGGCAGGGCATGCCATTGAATACTCATGCCCCACAGTCCACATATAACCTCACTGCTATGGCTGTTTCTTAAACCTCTCCAGTTCTGAGAACAGAAATCATGAGACTTGCCATTACATGAAATAAGCCTTAGCCATGTCTGAAACAAAGCATTTGAGATGAGGACTGCTACTCCTGTTGAATGGCAACCTGATCCAAAGTTAACCGAATTAAGTATATTTCCATTAATTTTACGAGCGCCTCTCGACACAAGCTCCCCAAGCTTGCTCCAGACTGTGTGGCAGATGCACAGGCACATGCAGCCACCACACTAGTGAGGCAGTGCGCCCATCTTACTGCTCCAGGGCCCAGTCCTGTGGCCACTGAATGCAGCACTTTGTCCCTGAGCACACGAAGTACAGAAGTAAAGTAACTATCTAATGGCCAATATTTTCAGCAGAAGGACTTGAACTCAGCTTCCTAAGTGAGGACCACCCTCAGCTTCTCTTGCATACTGTGTATTTCTAAACAGTTTCTCCACACCTCCGAACACTCAGATCCTTTTGATCTTAATTACAAGGGATTATAAAGTTAGGACTGAAAACGTTGACCAGTTTCCACAGAACAGGGAAAAGCCCAGTATTCTTTACCAAATGAATTTGGACCTAACAAGGAAATTGTCTGTGATTCTGAAATCTCAATATTTGAAGATTTTTCCAAGTGATAACTTTATAAAATGTATGCAGTGTTGTAACATTTTTCTGTCACTGATTATTGCATTTAACAGGGACATCCAGGAGGAATGGGACCGGAAGGAGAGTCAGGAATTCCAGGTTATGGGGTGAGTTTTTTAGTGAATTCTTGTACACACACATCCCTAAGGTAAGTCTGTGGTACTCTAAATAATTTCAAGTATCAGGGGGATCTGTATCTAGAATACACAAGTACCTTTAGGAATGTCAGATACATTGGTTTTGTTTTTTTTATCCACAGATTTGAAACCTTTGTTTGTCCAATGCATCTCGCTCTTTGTGAATAAAGTTCCTACAAAACTACTACGACTCTTCATTATAGAGTTCAGCAAACACCACCACCTCTGCTTAATGTCTGACCAGGCAGTTTCAGTAACACAAACACTGATGGAACAAGGTTACTTGAAGGACATACAGATATTGTGACTGATCATCGTCATAGATGGATTGAGTCCTGCTCTTATAGACCAGGCTGCTGTGTCTTTTTTCCAAACAGAAACTTACATCAGTGGCCCTAAGCCTGCAGTAAGAGCCAGCCCAGTGCCCCTCACCTGCATCAAGCCCTGCCAGAACCTTTGGTTTCTTACTGTACACAGAGTTTTCCTGCACACAATACATTTTCTGCCTGGGTCCATTAATTTTGTGCCACATCACTATTTAGCATTATTAACAAGCAGCAAAAAAATAATAGTAATAAGCATCTAAAAGAAAGTTTGGAATTAATTATTTCTTTAATTATTTGTCTTTGAACTAATTTTTGTTTTGTTTGCTTCTTTAGGGTCACCAGGGTCCTCCAGGGTCCCCAGGGCCCCCAGGACCCAAAGGAGAAAAGGTAGGAAGATTGATTATACTGTCTTACAGTTTCAGTAATTGTAAAGAGAGGAAATGTTACTGCATGCTCACTGTTTTCCACAGCATGCAGCAAAAGCCGGCATTAGCAATATTTATTAGTATTGTGAGAGAATATGAAAAGAAATGCAGAACTGGGGAAATGGATCATTCAGAGGCAGAGTCCTAATTACACAGCTGAAATGTTTCAGATTTTAAAACACAAAGTACCCATTGTAAGAAACACATTCTATTGTATCAGATAGCACCCCTGCCCTTAGCAAGCAATGCTGACAGAAATAATAAGTGTGGAACCAGCTAAGTATTTACTTAGATTTAAACCTGTGAGTACACCCCCAAATTTTGCTGAAAGTCCAACCAAGATGAACAAAGGTCTATGCTTAATATAAAATGTTAGGGGCAGGATGTTGCTTTGGTGCTGCTATTTTAGGGTCAAATTCACTGTGGTTCTTTTAAGTCTCAAGTTCTGCAAACGGCTTTGTGTGCTAACTGAAGTCTGTGGTCCCAAGCAGGTACAGGAATTCCCGTGAAGATTCCCCATGAAGATTAGTTTGGAGTTGCACCAGACAGAGAAATACGTTCTTACATTAGGGCCAGTTTTGCAAAGAATACTGCTAATAGGCAATTAGTGGCGATTTATAACTAGGTTCCGATACAATTTTCAGAAACACTAACTGAAAACTAAATTCTTGGTAGCTAGGTGTCTAGCTTGCTTGGTCACTTCAGAAAAAGCACTTTGGTTGGTGCACTTTGGAAACCATTAATCATATTTAAAATGTTAGCTTCTTTGCATTCAATGTTGGTAAATATCATTTGGAATTGACAACTTTTTGCCTATTAGGTTGGACAGCAGTTGTTTCATATTTAACATCTAATAGAGTTCAGGCTGATTGTTGGGAGTCTTCTGTACGCTGGTTTGTCTATTTGAAGTATATTTCTCAAAACAATGAAAGAAATTTTGTTTTTTCCTCTTGTCAAATATACTGTTTATCCTTTTTTTCATTAAATAAGGAAATGATTACATGGACATTCTTCAAATACTTTATATATATATATATATATAGTTGCCTTTGAGAACAGAGCAAATACTTAGGTTTTTTTTAATCCTAAATGTCTTTAGGACATTTAGGTGCATGTTAAAATGGAGTTACCATTTCCACTGTATTAAAACCATAAGCATCATATTCACTTCTAGCATCTGTACAGTGTGCTTTCTGGGTGTTTTTTAGCATTTGAACATGTGTGCATTGTAGATGAGTATGAATTTCCAAGTTAATATTTGTAATAATTATCTTTGTTTTAGGGTTACCCAGGCGAAGACAATACAGTTCTTGGACCACCTGGGCCCATAGGTGAACCAGTAGGTCCTTCTTTCTCAAAAAACTTATATGAGTGCCTCTCAAGACAAGAGACAATGCAGGCTCTTTCTGAAACTTTAGATCACTGTCTCAGGAGTCAGTACTCCCTTGTACAAAAATGTAGAATGGTGGTCCTTTAATCGGTAATCCCTCTTTAAAAAATGCAGTCATGTGCTTTTTCCTGCTTAAGAGTATGTGCCCTGTGTTTAATTGCACTAATGCCATTAGTCTGTGTTTAGACCAGCACATTTTGGAACAGAATTTTACCCTCTGTGTTTATCCTGAATTATACCTAATTGCTTTACTAAACAGAAATATGTTTTGACTTATTTCATTATCACTACAAGGCTAATTTAGCTGATTCAGAGAGAACTGCATTTTGAAAACTTTTTTTTCTTTTTTTACTAAATTCATATGTGGGATATCTCTCTGCAGCAGTTACAAACACGTCCAAAAAAAGAATGCCATCTCAAAATCTTGTTAGAAGTGTTTCATATTCAGGCTTTGATTGTGCCAGAAGAAATACTTGTACAGCCTACTTCTCTTTGGATTAACCTTAATATTTATACTTCACCTTCTCAAAAGGCAGGACTATAAGACCCTGATGTATCTCAAGACAGAGTCTGGACTAGATTCTGAACTGAATTATAGAAATGCATGAGAGAAGAGATTCCAGACAATTCTGTTGTAGTCAAACTGGCTCTGGAACACTGCTCAAATGTTGCAAGCAGGGCCTTTCCACCTTGTGGATTCCCTCTAGGAAACATGTCGCGAGGCTGCTGAAACCTTAGAGTATACAAGCAGTTGCATAATAGTATCTATTGGTGGATATGCACTAGAAGTGGCTAATCTGTTCGGTTGTGAACTGTAAAGATACATTGCAGTTAGAGGTGCCTGCCAGCTTTTCATTATGTGCCTGTACTTAAGTGGGAAAAAGGTAGTACCTTATTATTTCATCCAACGATCGGCTGGACATCTTTTGGGAAGCCTTAGCCATTCTTACTTTCTATGGGCATGGTTTCCTATCCCATCATTTTTTCTTTGACTGAGATTTGATCCGTTTGCTGCAATGAGAGTTAAAATTCTGTGGAAAAATTCCATTTCTTTTGGGACTGGAGTAAGGGCCTTTCCCTAAAGTAGAGCCAGTGTGTTTCTGAATGCAGCAGGAAGAATCATGGGACTCAGAAAAATCATGCCATTCCCTCTGCTCCTGTGAAGTTCTCATATGTGTGAGGCATACTGAGGGATTGAAGTTGCCTTTTTGTTACGACGAACTTCAGAATTAAAGCAGATTCTGAGTACAAGAAGTCATTTCAGAAAAGAACTCCATTTTTCATATGTTGTCCTACAGAAACCATAAGAACTTTTCTTGCATGTCTTGAAAACAAAGTTTCTTCATTTATTTGTGGAAATTTTTAATTCAGATATCGTACATATATGGGTATAAACCTGGAGAAGTTCTGCTGAGGTCAACACTCCTATTTTATTTATACCCACGTAAAACCTATCTTTTAGCTTCTAGCCTTCAGTTACATAGTATTTTATGCAGTGTCTACAGTCTGACTGCAATGCATTTTATTTAGAAAAAAAGTAATGTTTATTCCTTTAGACAAGCTAATTTTAACATTTGTAATCCTCAGTCCCGTCTCATTGGTTAGTCTGTCTTGAGGGAAATTCCAGCTCTTTTTTTGTACTTCATTACAACATTAATTCAGTTCAGCTGTTATATTTTGCTCTTTGGTTTTCTCTCTAGGGTCCTAGTGGTGAACGTGGAAATAGAGGAGAACCTGGTGATGAGGGCTACAAGGTAATACTTCTTGCTTTTTATTCTTTTTATTTGAACGTGGTGTACTATGCATACATGTAGAGTAATGTAGAGGAAGTATCTTCTCTTACAAGTGTGCAGAGAAGGACGTGCTGGTGCCTCACTACACTGATGAGCTCTTAGAACATATTGGAGTATCTTTCATCTGAGAAGCTGAGAGAGCTGGGAATCGAGCTGGAGAAGAGAAGGCTTGGGTGATCTTAATGCATAGAAATACCTAATGGGAGGGAATGAAGATGAAGGAGCCAGACTCTGAAGGAGCTAGCACTATTTCTTCATAAATCTAACCCTAATAATTATTCATGAATTGTGTTCAGTCTTTCAGGAAATACAAATTGGATGGTAACTCATGCTAATCACTAGTGCAGTTTGTTTGCTGAAGTACAAAAGAGACAGTCCTTGACACAGAATACCCTGTTTAAGTTACACAGACAATACAGATAGAAATAATAATAAATCAATTAACCAAATATGATCTATGCTCACAGAAGTGCAGAAATGTTTAAATGATATGTAATTTCCACTGGCAGTTTGGAGCTTAAAGAAAAGCTCCCTAAGGTCTGATCTCAAACTATGCTCAACTCTCCTATCTAGGTCACGTCAGTGAAGCTGGGGCCACCCAGCACCTCCCAAGATGGGCTTTACAGAGAAATCTATAGCTCACTGAACGTGACAGCCTGAGTTACTTGTATTGCAATATGTTATATTTTCTGCTTCCCAGGGTCCTATAGGTCTTCCAGGGCTTAGAGGACCTATTGGACAACAGGGGCCTCCAGTAAGTGTTTCAGACAAGTGAGATTTCTCTATTGGCTGTTGAAAATGCATTTTCATCTGCAATCAAATGTTTATTTTTACTTATTTAATATATGTTCTTTCCAAAAGGGAGAGCCAGGTGAACTGGGAGAGCAAGGACCAAAAGGAGAAAGAGGTTCAGAGGTAAGTAGAAAAAACTAAAGCAAAACTGCACTGAATTGGAATTTGTATGTTTTTACTGTGCACTGATTATCCTTGGAAAACTGTTATATAAGGCTAAAATTCAGTATTTGGGTTTCCTTTTCGTACCTGCAGGGACAATAAAAATGTAGAATGGAAAATTGCATAATGATCTGGTATAGTAAATATGTGTTATTTGATTGATAAGTGGGTTTACTTTGAAGTGATATAAAGCATTATGAGACGCTCTTTTGGAAACATCTAAGTGATATTCAATTTGTACCCTTAAATGGCGTTTTCTTGTGGCAAACTAGCTCTGGAATACACCCAGGATTTTACTGCTCTGATTTATAAATGAAACCTCCTGGTACTGCACTGCACTGAATTTTCAGAGAGACCTGGAAATAAGGAAAACAGAATAGTAGAGGAATAATGACAGAGCAAGTCACGAAAAACATCAAAGACTAAATCTTTTCCTTTAGAAATAATAGTTCATCTTGGTGGTGTGTTGAAAATTGCCAAATATATTTTATATTCTCCTGTGGGTGGCTTTCATTGGCTTTTGAGATTTCAAAAGATTTCAGCTAAAAGATTCTTACAATATCAATTACCGTTGCAACTGAAAGGAGATGTTTTGTCAGAGAAGTTCCATAGCGCAACTCTGTTAGAGTTTCAAAATTTTCTAGGTAAATACAAGAATCTGTAGTAGATTAGAGTAGTAGTGGTAGAAAGAGAAGGGAAATATGATGCGAAGACATTGTCAGCATGTACTCTAACCATGCACTCAGATATATTGCCTTTGACAAACTACTCACAGCATGGGATAAAATCAGTCATTCCTCTGTTCTTCCCTTGGAGAACGTTTTCACTGTGTTGCAAGTGCCTCTCAGATTAAAAGTGCCATTTGCAAATATGGGACCAATACCCAGCCTGGAGCAACCCATAAGAGCCTAAAAATTTATGCAAAAATGTTAATAGTGAAAACATTCATACAGTCTTAACTTCAGTGGCGTCACTGGTGCTGCTACAAAGCCAATCCCATAAACTGCAATGCTGAATCATCTGGGTTTACTTTATATGCATTCAGAAATTTTAATAAAAACAATATAAAGTTCTTTGAATATACACATTCCAGTTCTGACTGGTGGACTATTTTATGCCTTTCTTAACAAAAAGGCATTAAATTATGGAAAAAAACAAAATTTTGCTGATTTTATCATATTTACATTGGTTATAAAACATTTACGCTTACAGTCATAGAATCATAGAAT
>Ga0181612_140286_pt1 | contig 19767 bp, 8 predicted proteins | sample HoacroProtozoa21_FD_119630 | JGI IMG/M metagenome (GOLD analysis project Ga0181612, IMG submission 119630) | Hoatzin crop microbial communities from Cojedes, Venezuel. Combined Assembly of Gp0051906, Gp0051904, Gp0051908 | reverse complement strand
CACACTCCTCTTAAGGCACCCCAGGATGCCATTGGCCTTCTTGGCAACAAGGGCACACTGCTGGCTCATGGTTAACCTGTCGTCCATCAGGACACCCAGGTCCCTCTCCACAGAGCTGCTCTCCAGCAGGTCCACCCCAACCCTGTACTGATGCATGGGGTTGTTCCTCCCCAGGTGCAGGACCCTGCATTTGCCTTTGTAATGGTTCTGCATTTGCCTTCATATGCCTTCATATGGTTCTGAGCTCTACATCTTCACTCTGACTTTCTGTTTGCTAGAAAGTGATCCCATCTGCTGCTGCAGATTTCACATAACAATATGATCTTTTTGTTGGTGACTATATGGAGTCTTTGGACATACCTAGAAAATAGCATAGGTCTGTCTGTCTCACTGATAATAGTGCTGCTGGCTTTCAAACATGAAAGGCGAAGTAGATTTGCTCTTCCCTTTGCAGGAATCTTGACTTTCCTGTTTCAGAATTTTTTTGTCTTATAGAAGTTTGTCGTTGATAGAAGCAGCTCCAGCCTGGGGTACCTCTGTGTATTCATGCTGTATACGTACACCTTAGCAGCATGACAGCTCTATTGCAGCATATATAAGAACTGCTGACTCTGAGCTTGGAACAGTTCACAATCATTACATCTGCTTACAACCACATAGCAAGTCAAAGAGCGCAACAAGAGCCAATCCACAGAATGAAACCGTTGCAGCTGGAGACTTGGTGTTCACCCTCTGAGTGCAGAACATGCTTTTTTCAGACTAACTGTAGTCGAGCCCATTAATGCCCATTAGTGCTTGGAGCGCAGTAGGTGTTCTCCGAGATCATTCCTCTGGGTTTGGTTTCAGCTGAAGGAAATCCAGTCCCCACACTCTAAGACTGCCCCATAGTGCACATCAGAGCACCACAAGTGAGAAGGGTTGAGATAGTTGCTTCAAAAGTTTGCTCAAGATCCAAATTAAAATGCTAATTTTAACACACCCAGTAGGCCAGATAAAAGGTGACATTCTTTTGCTCTTTCCCACAAATAAGAGTTCCTAAATTAAATTTTATACTGCAGCACTAGAGGACGTGCATTTTCTGCACTGTGAACTTGTTACTTTCCCACCTCTGAAAGTGCTTCTGTTGTCACTTGCTTATCTTCTCTGGGCAATCCACCAAAGCAGCAGGAAAAGGATAAAAGCAAGCAGATTAAAGGTAAGAAAGGTATTTGCAAATCTTCTGTTTAATCGAAGGGCTACTAAAAAGGCTATAGTAACTCAGTTTAGGCCTATGTAATCGTGCTGTAGCCCATATTAAAAGGGAAGGAGCCGTGTCTGCCAGCCACCTGGCTTTCCCTTTAATGGTTGGGGACTGTGGTTCCAGCCAAGATACAACTTGTGTGAGGTAGCAAGAAATCAGTTCTTTGCCCCGATCAGCATTTTCCTCTTGGACTTGCAGGAGACACCTCTGAAACAAAAGGCCACTGAGGGAGCAGCAGCTGCCTGGTAACCCAGGGAGCAGCAATGTGATCCGTGCCTCCCACGCCGCAGCCCACTTCTACAGAGGTTTGGCCCAACTCCCATTCCTGGTTACTGTGGTGAGAAAACGAGGCCATAACAAGTACTACCTACTAACGAAGCAAAAGCTAGAGAATTTAAAGATGCTTTTCCTTGGCTGCAGTTGCAGAGATAAGTCTGTGCTTGCTAATATCCCACTCAGCCTCTCATTGTCTCTCAGTAGGATACGAGTAAAGCTTATCAGCTCGGTGAAGTCATCACTGCCATAAACACTCAAGGAGAAGGTTTTCCAGTGGCTTTCCCTAAATCCTTCTGAGCAGGCTCTGAAATCTGAATGGAATTACACTTGAGGTGAACACTGAACAAAGCATTGTCTTCTCTGAGATAATATGGGAGAGTGTAGATAATTTGGCCCTACCGTTATATTCCAAACAGCTGAAAGGTGGACTGCACTGGCCGCCGGCTAGGGCTGTGTTTGTCACTGAATATCCCTCACAAATTACCAGTCTTGCCACAGCCTCTCCAGCATAAAATAGATAAAACAAATACAACAGATATTTTTATTCTCCATTAGAAATGCCTAAACCTAAGTATTTAAAAAGGGGCAGGGCAGACTCTATTAACTTTTAACTGGTTACTGTTACTGTTTACTGTAGAGTTGCATTCTGTCACATTTCAGTAAAAACTGCAATATCTTCATTGTTCATTTGAGGAAAATGCACAGCTTACATTTTCTAAACAAAAAATTATGTTTTAAATGTCTATGATGAATCTGAGATATTTACACCTTAATTAAAAATGAAAACCAAGATTTAGAAATTTTTTCTCCCTGTAAGTACATAAGTGAATCCATTGTCAAAAGTTAAGAGTAGCAAGAATCTGTAATTGGCTTCCTAAAATTGGATTGAGGGGTTTAACTAGAGGGGCTTTAGGAAAAAATCTTGGCCTATATTGAAAGCAATCCATTCATCTGTGGTAAAAAAGTAAATGTTGCCATACTCAAAATATTAAGTCTTTCACTGAAATGGATAAAATAGCTAATATTGTTGTTATTTGTATAGACTATCTTACTATTTCAATAATTACAATTATACAGTTATTATGGCCAATATGATTGCAGCCATAATAGCAATAGGAGCAATGTTCATATCTTATGATGTTGTCTAAGATCTCAGAAACAAGTAGAGACAACTGTTCCTTCTAATTAGTTTTAGGCAGCTGCTCCACCCAGCTGCACCGGAGGCACAGCTCCCTAATTTCTGTAGGTGAGGCGGCAGCCGAAATCAGAGGAGCCTAGGGAGAGCATGCCACATTAGATGCCTGAAGTCGATTGGTGTGAAAACCCTCTTGGTGACCACATGAGAGTGAAATGGGCGGGGGTCAGAGGAATTTGGAGGCATCCATAGCAGGGCTGTGCAAGATGGGGAATGAGCAGAGATGGGCAGGTCTTGCCAGGGACCGTGAGCAGCAGCCACTGGCATGAAGGAGCTGGTGGGAGCTGGAAGCTCCCTGACAGCACTGGGATGGTCACAAGCAAAAGTAGCAGCAAGGTATGTGGGAAAACAAGATCTCATATGAAAAGCTGAGAACAGGTCGTCTCTGCATCCTGGCCAGAGGGACAGCAGGTAACGAAAATCACAGCTCCTCACACACCAGGGAACAGAGAAAGAAAAGGGAGATCTCACAGAGTAATAAACAGAGAAGTCTCTATTTCCTGTGCAATGTAGAATCTGAATAGTGATCCCAGGACTTTTATACCTTCTGAAAACAAATAGGTTCCTTGAGAAGTGTGAAAACAACCAAAAGGCAAATTGGAAAAAATTGCCTTTAATGATTATATAGGTTAAATTCCCATTATCTTTTTATTAATGTTATGTTTGACTGGTGAGGATTAGCAACCCCTTATCATATTCCTCAGTAGCTTTTTTTTTTTTTTGCAATAGCGTAGGAACTTTTTGTTTGCCATAGAATATGGTTTTGTAAAGCTATGTGGTCTGTAAAGCCGTAGAATAAACGGTACATCTGAAATACCAGCTGCATTTCAGGGCTTCTTTACCTCTCCACAGCTACTGTTATTTCACTAGATTCCATTTAAAATAAATAGAAGGTAGGGAAGGTTTTTCCGAATGTAAACAGGTTAAAGTTATTCCTGAAACATCCTCAAGTATATTGTGTTTTATAGCTCAATTGACTTTGAAAGAATTATTAACTCTGATGACATAAAACCCAGTAAACCAACATAGTTATAATATTGCAAAAAATACCCAGTTTTACCCTTGTGTACATAGACGTTATTGTTATTATTATTTAGCAAGTATGTCAATGGCATGCATACAACATTCACATTAAAGGGGAACATTCATATTAAGCATTCATGTTAAAGGGAACGCTTATTAAGAACCAGGCAAGTGAACTTGCTTTCCATACAGAAGTCACTGAGGTTTATCTGGTGCTGTGGTGTTGCTGTGCTCGACAGCATGTATTAAGCAATAAATGCAACAGAGAGTACAGTGCTGAAGGATAAAATATGACTAAAGGTGCATTATGAGTCACAAGGCTGAGAGAAAGAGATTTCAGTTTGGGGAGAAAGGCAGTCGTCTCCTGAAAACGGACTGCCCAAAGTGACTTATATTTTATAAACATAGAACAAATGTAATGCTACGGTTAATTATGGATTATCAGGTATCAAGTCACTTCATTACCTGGTTGCAGGTAAGCAGCGACAAGGGAGGCAGCTGCCTGAGGTCTCTGAAGGTCTGTAATGCTGGCTCTGTCTCTGGCCATTATTACACAGAACAGCTTTGGAAACTGAATTGGCAGTGTTTCATGGCGAGGGATGTCCAGAGGCATGTCTTACACCGTAATAAACCTTACTGGGGACGCAACCAATAAAGCTCTCCAGCAGTGCAATGGCTCCACAGTACGACTCGCATGCTGTAGTCCCAGGATCTGGGTGACAAAGACCAGCAGAGATGCCACCACAAGCCAGGCAGAGAGAAGGAGGGAAGGAAGGGAACTCTATTCTCTGCAACAAGCCCGCTCGGTACCTTTCAGCCAGCCTCTGTGCAGTTTCTAACTCAGCTGCCGTTATGGTTTCAACACAGTTGCACTATCAGTGAAGAGGTGTGGCAAAGTCCATATATACGTGTTGACTGGGAAGTAGAGATTCGAGTTGTGAATTTCTTAAAAATTTCTAAATGCTTCAAGTCTAACTCACTGAACAGCTTAACTCAGCTGACAAACAGAGGTCTCATGCTCTGCTCCATATTTTCAGGTATTACATAAATTGTATTATTTAAAAAGAAAAAACAACCTGTTACTAGATTATAATCTAGAAGATGTCAGTAAAATGAAATAGTCAGCTGTTACTTAGAAAATCAGAGGTATTGTTTTTTGCCTTTCAAATAAAGTCTTTTGAGAATGTTCTTCCAAGTCCTAAATTGATACAGGAATCCAATTAAGACAGTGTCTCCTCTGTATTTCAATATTCCAAGGTCCATTTCTTATTTCTCAGTGACCACTATATATTTTGGAGTGTATGAAAAGTTGGTGTCTCTTTATTTATAGAGTTGTCTTTATTTATAGAGTTGTCAGTGCTCTGAGTTTGCCTACAAGAGCTGTAGGTTAATGCAAAGCTGAAACAGACTCCCTGAGATGCACCACTTCAAAGGATAAGAAGTTGACACCTGCCCCATTCATGAATAGTTCTTCTAAAACCGCATAAGCAGCTTCCAAGGGGAAATTTGTATTTGTGACTAAGTTGCTTTATTACAGGCAGAAGTAATGACATATCCTAACCAGCACGACAGTAACCACTGGTGGGGAGACTGGTCCCCAGGCTTTGTTCCAGCAATCTAACGGTGGAAAACAGGTCAGAGGTTCTTTTAAACAGCAACGAATTTCCCAAGAGATATTTGTTCTTGCATAACCTTTTCTCAAAACTGTGAATCTCACACAATAATTTGGAAATCTAATTTATAAAAAATGTTGATCTTTATTCTTCTCTTGCTGTGAGCAACTGACTTTCCCTTTAACTGCACTATCTTGGCTGAAGTCCGCAATGCACCATTTCTTAGGCTGCTTTGATAAAAAGACCTCAGGCTCCTCTTACTCATCTCTCAGGTTAGGAGCTTATTTGCCTTCAAATACTTGCTATAGGGCATTTATAGTTTTATAGACAAAATGTTCTTAACTAAAAATTAATTTAAAGTGGTTAACACTAAAAAGAAATAGAAGAGAGAAACAGTAAGTATAACAATTCATAGAAACATTTCCTACCTCTGCCTGCATTCACCCTTCTAGTTAGGGGTAATGGATAAAATTACATTAAATACAGTTTATGGTTCAGATTCAATAATACGCTCCCAGGCCTGTGTGCAGATCTCCAGGATTTTTTCTGCCTTTCTTCCAGTGTCTTTATCCTTTTATCCATCTTTCTTCTTTTCTCATTGTTCTTGTCATTATCAGACATTTTGTGCTTAAAGCTCTCATTATTTTCTGCACTTTTTCCCACAGAAAAATTCAATTTATAAAGAAGAAAATAGAAAGAAAAAAAGGCTGAGTATAGTAATGTAGCAGACAGGCCTCCTACTCAGCTATGCATAGCCATATTCCTAGAATAAATTAAGCTCTTTCTTTCCTAAATTTTACTTAGCTTTACAATCAAACTTTTTTGAGCTTCAGAAATATCCAGATATGTATGTGAATGTATGTCAAGTATCTGTGTATGCAGGAACAGAAACAAAGACGAAAACCAGCTTACTAAAATAGGTGAGACAAAGATTCACTGGCTGCACCTGAATACACTGATCCCTAAGAAAACGGAGAATTAAACTTTCTGTTTTCCTCTTGAAGGCAAAAAGAGAAGTTAGTTCTGTGCTAAACTGGGAGACAAACCGTGACACCGTGATGCCTGTAAACACCAGAAGGAAGCATGAAAGATCAGGTGATTCTTGCATTTGCAAGTATTGGGCTGAATTATAGGGCTAAGACTGTCATCAGGATAGGATTGAATTGGATAAAATGAAAAATTAACAGAGAGTTTGGAAAGAGACTACATCGATGATTTGAGGACCATAAAGATGTCCACTACAGAAAAGAGAATGGTGTGATATTTAATGTGTGACGAAGAAACCTCTGGAAGCCTGTGTGATGCTTCTACATAATTCACAGACAGGAATAAGTTCAGAAATTCTGTAAACATCTGCATACGTGAAATTTCTAAAAGGTTGTGCATGTGTACTGAAAAATGGTTATATATCCACCAATTGAGAAAGGTTTATTCATGGATTACCAGATTCTATAATGCTCAGCCATGTAGAAGGAAGGAATAGTCCTTTCTGTTGCAGAAAGGTCTTTTGGCATGACAGTAAGAAAGATTCAATGGTCATAGCATTCCATTCCACCTACTTTTTAAATTTGTTAGCAGTCTTTTACTTTGTCTAAGTAGGATCAATAATTGTCATTGTAATGAGTCTTCAACTGTTTGTGGAATGTAGTTACTTCTCATGTGCCTCCAAAAACCAGATGCTCAAATGATGATTCTTTAAACTACCCAAATCATTAGAAAGGTCTTCAGGACCTTCCTGCCTTTACAAACCGTCTCCACATACTCTTATTAAGAATAGACTTTCGATATGTACACTGTCTTCCAGTATCATTCCTACAGATGCCATTGTAAGTAAATTTTTCTGCTCTTTTAGAATGTCCCTCTTTTTCATCCAAATATAATGCTAGTCCTTTTTACCATTATTCTAAGTTAATTCTTTTAAGTGTTGCTTCTTTCCAGGATAACCTCATAAACATTGTCCTATATTCTTTGTTCCTATGCTCTAGCAGTATTAAGACATTCCTTCTGTGGTCACGAGTAGTGTAAGCAATCCAGGCAGCTTTGTACGGGTGATCTGCCTCTTTATATTATTTAAGCACCACTTTTATCCTTGTGACATTGACAAACAATATCAGCAAAGGTTTGTATTTTCTTCCCAACAAAGCAGTCATCCTAGTGGGAAGACTTGAGACAGACTTCTATCCAGTGACCATTTCGCATGGACAACGACAGCTGGAGAGCCAGGCATGGTTTTGTTCACTTCGTATGGACCCGCGCTGGTGTTATGTGACATGATCTCAAATTCTGTTCCCCACTTCGTAAAGATAGTGTTTTCATTCCCTTTCAGAAAACGAGTAAGAAGCCTATTAAGCCCTAACTAAGAGTAGTAGCTGGCTTGAGACAGAATATAAAATTGAAAAGCAACGTAAGACAAAAGCAGTATCTTTAAGGTTACATCATTGTGTATCATCTGTCTGTACTGGAGCCTCGTAACCTCCCTGTCCAAATATTATGAAATAAAATGCTTCTTATTGTACTTTTATGAAGGTGGGAATCTTTCATTAAGAAGCCTCATCCTAAGGCCATAGCCCTTTGTTATTTGACTTCTGCAGGTACATATGTGTTCTCCTGTTACCATGTCTAAAGGGAGGAATAATATAGACAGTGCTGTAGTTATTGTAGTTACAACTCTATCCAGTCCAAACGTAACTGGAGTATTAAAATGTATGCTACTTGTGTGAAGGACAGTCTGTACCTTGGGATTTTTTTTAGAACTGGTAATTGTCAGGCTGTTTAAAAAGAGATTAAAATTAAATGTGTATTTTTCTCTATTGTGCTGCATCTGTTTTCTGTCAGAATGAATCCTGCTGATCTTGGTTTCAAGGTTTCCATTTCGTGTGCTTTTAAACCAAGGTCAAGCAGTAGGCAGCAGAGGGACCTTGAAGGTGTCATTGGCTAGAAATACATAAGCTTTATAGCTACACCACTAATTATTTATCATTCATAGAAAGAAGTATAGGTGGGCAAAATTATATAGGTGCAGATACTTCTGTAGCTGTACGCACACCAGAATTGCAAAAGACAGGTGCTTAAGATTATGTGGCAATATATGTGAATATACATGTGTGTTTACAAGCGAGTACAAATATCTGTATGGTGAAATGTGTTCCTACCTCTTTTTCTGTGTCCAGATGAAATTGTTTTCTGTATGTGCTATATTGCTCACACACACAGTCTAAGAAGCCTGAGAAATCTATGAAGGAAAAAATCATTTAACAAAGCTGTCTGTCTAGTATGTTTATATACTACTATGTGTTTTTTCAAGGCTAACCTTGAGGTGCTTTGTTTTCATTAAAATTACAGCCCTTGGAATGCGGCCTTACACCTGAGTAGGCAGATATTTTTTTTAAGAGAAAAAAAGAAAAGATTATTTTAGTAAATTGGGGTCTTCCCTGTATTCTCTGTTGTGTTTTTCCTTAATTTTGCAGTTACGCTGATGAAAGTACAATGGTCTTGTACACATGTCCAGTAACTTATGGCTTCTCATACATTCTCCGTCTAATTTGAATTTAAAGCAGTGTCTATAGGAATGGTTAATGTAGGTTCAGAACAGATATTCAATTTGCCTCAGGCAGCTGTGACTTCTGAAAAGCAGCAGGCAGAGCTTTGCATTTGCCAGACAGAAACCATGCAGAACAACATGTGGGACTCTCGGAAGAAACATTCTCACATAAAGGCAAACCTCCTGGCCCCAAAAAACTCATCCTCTGTGCCTCCAGCTCGGTGCAGGAGCAGTTACTTCTCACCAGCCAGGGCTACGATGCTGGCCAGGTGGTCTCTGTTAGCAGAGCATACCCAACCGTCTTGACTCCTGAGTTTTCCAGCCCAGGTTCTTGTCGAGGCACACGGCACGTCAGCCCCCGGCTGTGGGTCCCGATCTCCCCGCTACGCTGCACTCTGAGTTCTCATTGTGACACAGAGACCAAACAGGGCCAGGGCGGGCATACAGAGCTGGGAACCAGTAAACGCACCTCAGCCCAGTGCGTTAGATGTCCCCTCCAGCAGTGGGTGCTGGCACTTGTAAGCTGTGTCTACATTAGCAAGTAATGCAAACCAACGGGAGCAGATCTGCTGACCGAGGCAGCTGATGCCGAGCACCTGCCATACGTACCGTAAGCATTTCGGAGAGGGTTATGGCACACTAGCTTTACTCTGGCTTTATGGACTAATTGCTCATTAGCAGCTGAAGTGCCTTATGTACTCACCAGGGCAGTATCTGCCAGTTGACTTTCGTCAAGGAATCTAGTTCGTGCCCTTCAAGAAAATTCTCCGATGTGAGGCGCAGTAAGTGGAGACAAAAACGTAACCCTGGCTTAAACAAACACTAAAGCAGACACATGGTCATTTCAGGAGTGTGGCATGTTGATATACTGGATCTGCATGTCTTTCTGCATTTTCTCTAGTCAAAGTATGGAAAAGCATTCAGGCTTCAGAGATATAGATACTTTTCATAAGAAAAACACTCAGTGTTTGAAAGATAAAATGAGTTTGATTCATACAGTATATGGCTTTTTTATTCAAACTGCCACAAAACAGTGAATTTCTGTTGACTAAGTAAAAAAGTTGGAAGAAAAATTCCTTTAACAGACGTCATTCCCTTCTTTAATGTATGACTAAAAAGCTTTCAGTCTATCTATCCAAATCATCACTGATCTTGACAAACCCGTATTTCATGGATTTGCCAGGGAACCACATCATTCCATGATGAGGAAATAAAAATTCATAAATACCTTAAAAAAAAAAAAGGATACCCAACTACCACACAGTCCTTTTCATTTCTTTATCGCCTTGTCCCTTCTAAACAACTTTGTGAGATAAAGGTCACCTCCTCAATTTTCTCCTTGTGCAGGATAAACACCTATATCTGCATTTGCCCACCATTCAGCGCTGTTTCATGCTTTAGTCCCTTTCTCAGTTTCTCCAAGTTCTCAGATGAACATGATGTTGCCCCCCCCCCATCTTTGTTTTCATGATTACTTCCATTTTTTTAATGCTTTACCTGTTTGCTACTCGCTTTCCTGCCACTTTTCCAGAGTGGTGAGACCCTGGAGTAACGTTCCCATTGTTGATAGGGACAAAACCACCTCATTATTTCCAAGAATTAAGATCAATGAACAATGCCTGCATGAAGGTGACAAAGGACACAGCTTTTGCAGACAGGTGTGATGTTACTTTGCCCATTTTTTGTCATAAGCCAAAAGCTGTATCATCTGTCACCTTCACACAGCTGTCAGTGTGGCAGTGACCCTTCCAGCCGGCATGCTTGGTAGTTTAAGGGCGCTGGTGGACGTGCTGTATCCACACATTTCCCAGACAACAGAGAACATTTTCAGAGCAACCTTATGTCTACCTGTAGAAGGCCACGACGTGCTACCTGCAAAAAATATAAGAATCAAAAGGCCCCATTATTTCTCTGTCACGAGCCTTTGAAGGGATTTAAAACAGCACATCATGAATACTATTTGTTCTTTCCTTTCTCTTTTTCATATCAGAGTTTAAGGCAAGAGTTTTCTGTCTCCCTTCAGCCCCTGTCTATTTGCCTGGTTACACAGCACAGTTTTGAAGTGTATCACCTCCTCTGCCAGGCGACAGGAGGAAGATCTGGCAGAACAGCTTTAATCAGTCCCAGTCCTGCCCCCAGTTTGGAGACTGCATGTGAAGGAATGCTGTGCTCCCCATGTCTTCTGGATAACAGGATTTGGAAAGAAGGAGCAGTTCTGGTCTGGTGTCATGGGAGGAAGCAGGTATTAACAGACACTACACAAAACAAAAGACAAATTTTACCACTCATGCTGTTCTGTGCTAACCATGGCAAAGCACACAGCACTCCAGTTTCTACTGAAACTGTGAAAATAAAATATGTTAAATCATGGTAAAGAAATAAAGAATGGAAAAAAATAGATTTTGGTGACCCTAAAGAAATATTCTTCACTGTTCTTCTTAAAGTTAGGAAGACTGCATTTAAGGTTAAACATTTTCTTTAATTTTCAAGGTATTTACCTGTGATGCATATGGGGGGGGGGGGCAGGGCAGTGAGAGAGAGGAAGAGATCCGTTTAATCCTAAACAATCATTTGACTCACAAAATTCAAGAAGTTTTATTTAGATTCCAGTGCCGTGAGGACTGGAACTAATGAAATTTGGTTTCCAAAGGATTCGTTTCTTATAGTTGAGTCTCTGATGACTAAGGTGATGAGGCATTAGCTCCCCCTGAAATGTTTCCTGCCTTTGGGACACGCATTCTGTTTTCTCTGTGCATAGAGTCTCAGACACCTTATACGAACTTAATATTTACTTCAGCCTTTTTTCAAAGTGGCCTGTACAGGATTTTCCTTATGTGCCCAGCTCCCTAACATGTTAAAATGTAGCGACTGAGATTTCAACGGCATGGTCAATCTCAAATGTGCAAACAGTTTCAGGTGTGTGGTGGGAGAAGAACCAGGTTAAAGTAGGTTTTAAAAAATTGTAGTTTATCATATTATTTAGGGAGGAGAGAAGGTGTGGAAGGCTAAACTGCTTATGAAATTCAGTACACTGACAAATCATTTGGATTAACTATAGATACATTTCAAGAGAGTAATTTATTAATTTGAAAAATTCCATATAGTTCTGCTCGTGATTGTGCAGTTTCCTGAGCAGACCCCATACTCAGGCCGCTACCCAGCACTACTGTAACTTCTCTTCGTACACCAAGCGCTGGGCACTGCAGACCTCGTATACTGTGACCAAACTGCAGCACAGTTTTGCATAAGATTCTTTGTGAAAGAAAAATAACTCAAACAGCATGTTTTATCAGAAATGGTTTTTGAGCACTCCACAGGGAGCCCATCTAATCCAGAGCTTTCTCCACAGGTACTCTGCTTTTACGCACCAACAGAAGCTGTAATGGAAATGAGACTCCTAAACTGCTGCTTTTAGGTGGAGAAAATGGGAAGGAAAAATGAACCTGCAAGGCATTTTCATTAGTCAAAAGGCAAATGGATCTACATAAGTTTTATAAAACTTTTTTAAACTGATCATTGAGCTTGTTAATGTCTTGTACTGCTAACTGGGAGTAGACACATGACATCCGTGTGACTTTAAACGTTTTGGGAGTTTCTGAGTACAGATTCTGTCATTGTTAACGCTGCCAGCAAATTGTCACTGATGTTTGGGCATCATAATCCTGGATATAAATGTCAACACTTCATATTAATTGGATTTGTTGGGAAGAGCACTGCCAGGACAACTCTTAAGGTGGGCCTGTCTCCTGACATACTTTAGTTCACAAAAATCTCCTTGCTTCTTCTCTGTTAATTTTTTCCCTGACAATTAGAGTGAATGCATTCCTTTCTTTTGTTGTCTTTCATATCATCCCACGGACTAGCAGCATGTCAAGGTTGCTGCGTCCTGCAGAGAGTGAGAAGTTAATCTATTTCTTGTCAGGAGAAGTGTGGTAGCTGTGAAGGATCTGGGCTTTTATCCCCTTCATGGGCACCAGCGCTGGTAAGCTCTTCTAGCTGAACTTCCCTCCTTCCTCTTCCCTCCTGCAGATTCCTCTCCACCCGGGGCCGATTCCTCCCCCTGCAGCAACTATTTCCTTGTCTGCTTCGTTTCTCTCCCACTAAATTAAATTCTGCTTGTTGATTAAGTGTAAAATGAAATGCAATCTGTAGTAAATAATTCCTCTGTCTTTAGCCCAGCTGTGTGGGGTTTTTTTTCCCAGTCATACTGAAATAAATAGCAGTCTGGCCACTGAAATCAGTGAGGGCCCCTTACATCTAGCTTTGTGTTATTTCTATTGTGGGAGCTGTAATTTCTGCAGAATTTCACTCTCTAAAACAGATTGCTGGATTTTTCCAGTACAGGGGAAACTAATGAATGACTGAACTATGAACCACAAACCCAGCTAGGCTGGTATCTGACTGCTGCAGATGTGTGCTGGAAAATTATTGCAGCTGAGTTGAGCCACACAGAGATTCATATATTTTAATGCATGCTGATTAAATAAATATTTTTCCAGTGACATTTTACATTGCACAGGCAATCTGATCTTTTCAAAGCTCCAAGAAACACTAATCATACAAGGGCTGTAAGAGACTTTATTAACAATTTAATTTCTCTAGGGTATTTAATTCAGAGCCTTTTAGTATTGTATTTGACCTTTCCTTTCCTGCAAAGTTATTTAATACTGCTCCTAAAACTGATTTTTGGGCACAGCACTTTTAATTTTTTTTTCTGACTGTGAAAGGCAGCTATTTCTCATTCTTTGTTTCCAGAAGCCATCTTAGAGTTCACAGACAAGAACCTCAAATCTTTAGAAGTAATTCTCTCCAGTTTACTAATGTACATACTTAAGCTCCAGTCTGCCTAGAGAAATATAGTCAGAGTGAAGTAAAGCAAACAAATGAAACTACCTACCATTTGGCATTCCCTATGCCTGGTGTTTAAACGAGGTCATGTGAAATTTAAGCTCTAGTAAAATGTCTATATATATATCAGATAGACAAAAAATTACATTTCCTTCCGATTTGTTTGCAGTAAGTTTCATGTTTTTACAACATCTTGCAAAAAATGTAGTTAAGGAACAAAACCATATGCATTTTATACAACTTTGTATTGGTCTTAGTACAAAGAACTTTGCTTGGCAAATGAGCCTCTGTTTCCTCTTATAATATACTGTGAGGATAAAAAAAGAAAAAGTTAAATTTTGAATAGACAGTCAAATGTTAAAAAATGTCTTTGATTTTTGCTACATGAAGTTGTCCTGTGGCTATTTTATCCCGTCTGTATTTTAGCATGAGTTCTGCCCCCTGGTTCACACTCCAGGCAAGTAACAACGTGGACACCCCCAAATCCAGGACTAGGTCCCAAGCCAGGAGCCAGGTCAGGAGCTAAACCCATCAGCACGTCAGAGCATCGAGGCATCCCCTCCCACGTCCTGCTCCTCCCTGTCCCTCCCCACTTCCAAAGTAAAGTGTAATCCCTTGGTTTTCTTTTGAAGTGAGGTACCCCAGGGAGCCCCAGCCTGTCCTCGAGGATAATCCCCAGCTTCCACTTATATTTTCTTTCAGATGCACTGCTGTACCATGCTCTGGAGGGCCTGGGTCCTTGAGGTCCAATTATTATTTCTTAACCCTTCAAGCAGCAAATCTCTGGAATCATCATTATTTCCAAATGCAGACAAGCATCTCTCTACTTCTCTCCTTCATTTCACATAGCAAAATGTATCCCTTTTATTACAAATAAATGCAAATATTTATTAGCAATATGTGCAGCCATTATTATTGTTCTTCTGACTAATGCTGTCTCTGAGGCAATGACATGTGAAATATTGCTTATAGAATTCCCAAGTAGAAGCAAAACTGCTCTTAAAATGTTCTTTGCAGAGTTTAATATGGAGAACGAAAATAAATAATGTCAAGCCCTTGCCAGGATCTGCCCATTTTAAACTTTTCAATGGCACAAATCATCATTAATGAAGCACTTAACATTACACTCTCGACAGCACAGTGTAAAAATTACTGCAGTCATCCAAAGGATAAGAAGAAACATGGCAGATAACTTCTGGAGGGGAAAGATTTACACTCTTTTAACGAAACTTTATGGGTTCAAGTTTACATTAGAATAAAGGAGGGGAGAAATGTTTATCTCTTAAAAGCTTTTGGGGGAGACATTTGGACGGAAATTGTGGTTTTTTTCCCCAAATGAATGGAAGAAAGGTCAGAGAGCAAGGTCTCAGCAGCAGTGAAATCTGGTTTGCATCATCAGCTGTTTTGATATAAAATACTGTGGCAGAGTCATAGGACATAGAGATTTACTTTGTAATGCAGAATAAAGTAAATTCTATTATGCAAGTCGCCTTGTTACATAGTTTTAGTCACAGTTCGTTCCAAAAATAGGTGATGGTAAGCTCAACAGCTGGTATCTAATGCTTAATTTCTTTCCTGTTTATTCGTAAAAGCAGTATACCATGTTCTTTGTATTAAATTAGGCATAGACAATAATCTCAAGTTCATATGCCTGTAAGACACGGATCAGAGCTAAGATCCCTGTTTGTGATACAGGATATGAGAGTCTGGATGAAAGTCTGTGAGAAGCAAGAGGCTTCACTGCCTCCACCCAGACCTATGGCAATATTTCCATGGAGTTGAGATGGTGGCTGAGCAGGTCCCCCTGATGGAGAGGGACGTGGCCTTTTGGCATGAATTACTCAGTGCTGTAAGAGAGGACCGTTCAGCCCAGACTGCTCCCTGGTGGGAAACAAGTTTTAAGCCAAGACCTGGCCAAAGAAGAAGAGGAAGAACTCTGTAGACAGTAACTAGCGTTTGTCACCGGAGGACAGAAAAGTGTAGAAAGGCTGAAGGAAGCATTTAGCAAAAACAAAATAAACAAATATAAAATTGCATTGCCACTTTTCTCCTGCAACAAAATTGAACAGATTCAGCAGAAGAAACAGATCATCTTTGGCTTTGTTTCATAATGCAGGTAACTGGAAATAAAAGACTTGAGTATTATGATACCATCCAGGAAAAAAAAAAAAAAAGAAACAAAAGAAAACCATTCTTCAGTAATGCTTCACATTATTCGGTCCAGTGCTTGCAGAGGCAGCTAATGTATCAGAAATAAGAAACTCTACAGAGACTCTACAGAGAGCATTTGGTTGTGTTCTCCCCTGGGGAAGTGTATTGAGGAAAACCAAAGCAGTATACTATATGGAGAGAAGAGTTTTGCTCTCTTGAGCTTATAAAGATAGCACCTATGTTCTGAAATTCAATTTGTCATCTTATCAAAAGGAACACTTACTCTCCTCATTGAATTCAATAGATTGCAATCAATTCCTACTCAAAAGAAGGTGGCAGGGTTAAACCTGTATATTTTCTGAAGCTTGATCTACTTGATTTAAAATTTGGGATTTTCTTTTGTCTTATTAACCAAGTATTTCTAAATTTAGTCCTAGTTTATTTTTTGTCCAAGTATCTGATCTATTTAAACCCTGCTTGTTTTGTTTCACACTTTCCCAAAAGTTAGCATCATTCACTAACATATTTACCTTATCTCTTGCAAAGAACAGATTGTCTTTGGGGAAAGACCATAAGTATCTTAAAAAATCTTCTCTGCTCTCTGTGTTCTATACAGTAGTTCTCTAGAGCATCACAGATTATCCTAAATGCTTCTGTGATGAAATAACAAATAGCAGCAAGAAAAACAATAGAAGACTGTAAGGTATTCACACTTCACTGGCGAAGGGTAGTGTTAAAGAAAGCTGGCCTAAAATAAAATTCATGTTGTTCCTAGATCAACTTTTTGCTGTTATCTACACCATAGATTGTTTTAACTGTTGAATTTATAATCTTTATGACAATGCCCCGATCAGGAAAAACAGAATTAGTTTTGTGCATAAGTTTCTAGAAAATGCTTTGCTAAAATGCCATGCAAAAGTGAAAGTACATGTTGCTTTCCTTCAGCCCATTAATTTTGCTCTCTACACAAAATGGTCAAGTATTCCTACAGTATGCATTTTTTAAATTAGAATAATTTAGAGGAATTGGTGTGTAAAGTACATCCCACTTTAACAACCACGCAGCCATCTTCCAGAAATAAGACTATGATAGTTCTGCCTAATATTTTGACATACAATGCTTTCTTTTGACCCATTTTCTTCCAGGATTCCTGATGGTTGCTGTGGGAAACCAAGACAACCCTGAGCTTCTGTTAAGCTGAAATGTGTCCCTGTGGTTACTAATTTTTTGAAATACAGGGCTAACATTTGTCAGCACAGAAGCTGGAGAAGATAGGGATTACTGTATATGTGATAAATGCTGAGCATGAAGGACTGCTGGAAATGTATTAGGTATCAAGGGGGGAGATTTTCAAAGGCAAAAATAGGAATTAAGTGCCTTTGAACATTAGTGAGAAGTTGGTAGATGAGCATCTGTATCTCTTTTGATTAACATAATGACAGTGAGAAAGAACGAAAAACTATTTGGTCACTAGGTACCTGTTTTTTAAGTGGTCTTCGTTTAACAGCCTCTTTACACCGAGATGAGTTATTCTAAGGGGTCACCTCATTTTCTCTTTGTCTTTTCCACAGATTAAAATCATCCACTTGACTCACCTGTCCAGTTAATCAATGCAGTCTGGATGGAGCTGAAAAAGCAGGTTAAACCTAGAGTGCAAAACTTGACTGTTAGGGCAGTGCCCTCTAATCTCACTGACTTTCTCTTCCTCATATTGAAGTTAACTTGTGTCCCATCTGTTTCTGCATTCAGTGTCCACACAGCTCTCTTCTAATGTTTTGCACTACGTGATGAAGGGAGTACCAAAACCAGGCAGACTGACTGCCCCAATAGTTCTGGCGTCGTGTCACCGTGACTCATGCCATCCCTCGCCATGGTGAGTGCTAATTGTGCATGGACACATATTTCAAGAGCAAGATCTGACTGAGCATTGAGTGTTGTCATTGGGTGCTACTGGGGGCAGACCATTCAGCCTCAAAGGACTCTGAAAAGACAAATAACACTTTGATTTTTTGTCCCTTTCTTTGATGCGTGACAGCTTGAGTATACTCAGTGAATCTACTGAATACCCACTGTGCAAAAAGCAAACCGAGTACATGATAGCACACTGCCTGGAAGGTATTCAGGAAACAAGCTGTGCCTGCATAAACAGCTCCTGATCAGCTACTGTAAACCTGGAAAACGCCAAAAGCCTTTATGAGATGAGGCTTGTCAAGCCCGGAAAGGAATACGAGCATTTCTTTGCCTTGCTGCTCTGAACACCAGAGAAATGTTTCCAGTGAGGCTGGAGCAGCACCCAAGCCCTGGGGTGGTTGTCCCCAGGTCTTGCAGAGGAAGAAGGGCCGTTCTGTGACCCGCGGGCAGCAGCAGATGGTGTCGGTGTCGGTGTCGCCGGGAAGGGTGTGACTGTGTGGCTCTCTTTAAGGTCGCACTCCGCAAATCCCAACCACGCCATCACAGCCACAACTGCAAATGGTGTCCAGAGCCACCACTGCTGCATCTGCACTGGCACACGGGGAGGCAAAAGAGAGGCTGACGTGTCACCCCTCCCCAGGCTGAACAAATAAAGCGCCCAGTAAAAGCTCTTGGTTTGGTGGTTTTTTAGTAATGGATGAGACATTATCTTTGTAATTTTCACATGGCATTTTGAGCCCTTCTGTGGAAGGCAGTTTCCATCAGAAATGTTATTGCTATTTATTATTTTCCATTTGGTTTGAGGTGCAGTTTATACACAAAGCAAGCTAGCTATCTCATGGGAAACAGACAGCCAGGGGTTATGGTTTGAGCTGAAAAGAGATCATTAACACAGTGACATCTAGAGAATCATTAGCAAAGGTGATAGGTACCTTGACAGCCTGAGGAAAAGATTTTACACAGCTCATAAAGGCCCTACGTTACCTTCCGTCCCAGAGACATGAGTCACGCTCTGTCTGCCAGTATGAGATTTAACTGTCACTACTGTAAACACCAGTTTTGCAAAGAGTGATTTTCAATTTAAATACTGAAAAATATACAGAAGTTGGCTAATGAAACAAAATAAAAGCAGGGTGAAACAGCGAAACACACAGAAACCTGCCTGAGAAGATGTGCACCTGGGTGAGCTGACAGCAGGACCCAGTGAGACACCAGCACCAGTGCTATGGATGCCACGCTGCTCGCCGCTGCTGCCAGCAAACACCGTGTGATGACACCTGCAGAAGCTCCTGGTAAGAGACCTCGTAAAGAGGTGTGCTTTGCTTTGTGTATGAAATCAAAGACAAAAAATATGCTTGGTACATTCACTGAAGAAAAGCAAAGCAGGAGTCCCAGAGAGAAGAATCTGTGCGTTTTGTTACTGCTGACTTTTTTAATATCAGTACTGAATTGCAGAAAGGATCCTCAGCAAGAGCTGAATTTTCTGGCTGCTCAAAAAACATATCTCTAACTAACCAGTGCTAAAATTCACAAGGAAAGTTGAGGCAACAGAGCCACATTTTCCTCTCCCTACAGCAATCTGACTGATATCAAATACATGGTCTAATGACTTTCTATAGTCCAGCAAACTCCTGTGGGTAAACTCCCTCTTTTCTATACTTGAACGGTCTTCAGAGAGTGTCACTATTTATGCACAGAGAAGGTAGTGATTTAGACAGCAATTTCCAGCAAGCTTCTCACCTGCCATTCTGTCAGTATGCTTCATCCCAGGATGAAGAAACACTTCCATTGGTTTTGAAGTTTTGGAAGGTCCACTGAGACTTCCAAGACAGATTACAAAAAGAAGGATCTACTCAACATCTTCAATACCCATTTTCTGCTGACAGTGATATGATTGAATGCCTAGGATATCTGTTATTTTATTTTATTTTATTTTATTTTATTTTATTTTATTTTATTTTATTTTATT
>Ga0181612_140184_pt1 | contig 19770 bp, 9 predicted proteins | sample HoacroProtozoa21_FD_119630 | JGI IMG/M metagenome (GOLD analysis project Ga0181612, IMG submission 119630) | Hoatzin crop microbial communities from Cojedes, Venezuel. Combined Assembly of Gp0051906, Gp0051904, Gp0051908 | reverse complement strand
TCCCTTCCAGCCCCTACTATTCTGTGATTCTGTGATTCTGTGGGTGTCAGAGGACCCCTGCCAGCCTCACATTGCTAGCAGTATCTATAACAATGTAGGAAATTGCAAAAGAGGGACCAAGGACAAAGCTAGGGCCCCGGCAGGCACATTTGGTTTATAGCATTACACGTGTAAGGAGCAACCGGAGTGACTCCTGAAGTACCTGAGCGTTGGTCAGTGCGTGACACCCCACAGCCTGGGGACACAGAGGGTCACAGTGTCCCTGAGCATGAGATGGACAGACCCTGGGCACGTGACAGGGGGACAAAACAGCACTAAACTGGCACCCAAACCCCACCTCACCAAGGCGGGCGACGGCCTCCCCAGGGAATCAGCACCCCGGCTGCAGAGCAGTGGGAGCCTTCTGCAGCATCAGGCCCCGCGGGGAAGGGAGCCTGGTGGAGGGGGGCAGACGGGAAACGCTCACATTTCTTGCTGGCAGGGTAAGACTTACCCCTCCGTGTCTGGCTCTTTGAAGTGGTTTGAAGGTGCTTGAACGGGATGCTCATGGCATGAGCTGTCTGAAGAAGGCTGTTGTTCCCTCCCTGCCAGACGAGCCAGGCTGCAGTAAGAGCACCTGGAATTTTACTGGGACAAGGGCAGAACCAAGAGGTGCAGTTGCAGTCAGCTCATTCGCCTAATCCACAGTCACAGCGACTCTGCAGCTTAATACCTGACGACCGGAACAGAAGACAGCAGATTAATTACGACACGATAAGAGGGATATGCTCCAACTCACTGTTCCCCAAATCAAAAGAGCAAACAGTGCTAAGATTACTGGCTTTGCGTATCGGGAGAACAAGGGAAACCAAGGTAAAAGTTAACCTATGTGGGAATAAAACCCTCCTCCAGCAGCCTGTGCTGAGACCATACGCGGCATAGGAATGCAGGGGGGACAGGGAGAAGAGGAGGGAAGATGTGCAGTGCAAGCCCCAAAGAGGGGTCTGTGTCTGTTGTCCCAAAGAACCCCGGCTAGCACCATTCCTGCAAGACTGTGGCCTGTTTTTCTGCTTACCCAGCGTCTGCGCTGGGTTAGGACTTCATTTTAAAGTTATCCCACACTCCAACAGGCATGATGCAGTCTTTCTCAGCAAAGGTTTGTATACAGGAAGGTGAAGTGTCTATAAGCAATGAGACAAGATGCCTAGGAGATATTGTTTCTTTTCCATTATTGCTGCTTTCAACCTGGGCTGCGAAGCTGAACTACAGACGGAAAGCGTAGGGCGAAGCAGGAGTGGGCGGAGGAGCAGAAGGCAGAACACCGAAGCCTGTTCAGCAAGCACAGCGTCACAGTAACGCATCCTTCTCCACAACCTTCACCTCAGCACGGTGCTCAGAGGTACCTGGCTGCAAACTTCAGCTGACAGGCATCGAGAACCTGCACAGCAGGGCTATGTTTGGGGCTGAAGGGGGAAGCAGAGCCTGGCTGGAGGCAGAGCCCTGTGCTCGCCACATGTCGCCTGTGAGCCCGTGCGTTGATGAGGCAGCTCCCTGTGCTCTGCCACCGCCATTTTTTTCAACTTGGTTAAAAGCACATTTATTTCTTGGAAGCCTCTGCACATCAGATGGAACTAATTAAAACCAAGAGGGCTCAGGGGAGCTGGGGGGAAGAGGGAGACATGTAATTTGGTTTCCACTTCAAAGTGATTTCGCAAAATAAAAGCACTCAGGCCTTCTAACACAAGTGCATGCCCATGGGGAGGGGAAAGAGCGGGGCACTCAGTGCTCTCCAGTGCCCACTTTCCCCCCCACTTTTGCTCACCAGGCCCGGAGGAGCTGTGTTTGGATGCTGTGCCAGCTGATGGCTCAGGGCATCCGAGGTTAATTGCAGCGATTCCCCCTGTGCCCTCACATCAGTTTTGCAGAGCAGGTGACACTGTGCAGGGAGGAGGTGGCATCCATGGTCGCCTGCAACCACCCACACAGTCCTCCCCCTTGTCTGTAGGGGTTGGGTCGCCTTCAGACCAGACAGCGACCGCCACTGTGGGGTTTGACCTGGACAGGCTGGAAAGTTGGGCAGAGAGGAACCTGATGAGGTTCAACAAGGGCAAGTGCAGGGTCCTGCACCTGAGGAGGAACAAGCCCATGCATCAGTACAGTGTAGAGTGTTAATACTCCCGTGTAAGTCTTCAGACTGTGTTCTGTGAAACAGCTGTCTTTCAATAAAGACAGAACGGTTGATTTTATTTAAATTTCTAACCTTAGGGTGCCTCCCCCCCCTTAATTCTGCAACTAAGAATGGAACAACCAAGTCTGCCATTGCTACAGTATGTGGGGCTATTTCACAACATACTGATGTCTATTTTGTTTCTTTTTTTCTGCCTTGCCTCTAATTTGTTGAGTGAAAACTGTAGGGAGCAAATTCATATGGGCACACGTGCCACTCTGCTATCCCAATATAAGAACAGAAAGAACCAGCTGACTCTAGCTCTGCTGCCGTTCCTGTAGCTGTTTACAGAGGGAAGGAGGAGATACTTGTGTTGTCCCAAATAGAATTATTTGCCCTTATTTGTGAAAACACAAAGCAAACTAATGTGAAATACTGTCAAGAAAAGTAAGCTAACTGGAGGAGAGAAAAGGCTGTTGTGTAAAGGGGTATCTGTGCAAATAATGTGGCATAATAAAGTTCACTGCAATTTAATGATCTAATTAAAAGTGTAGATATTTTAGTAGAAAAGTTTTCTGTGTTAATTTGTAGGTGGTGTAGTTCTCTCAAGCCATAAGATGAACTGCAGAAGCACACAGATTAGTGTGGCTCAGATGACCTGGTTATTCTGTCTGTAGGGTATTTCTCCCTGCATGGTTTTACAGGTCATGTTGAATCCTACATTGGTTGTTTAAAAAGCCTGTTTAGTGGGATGTTCTTGGTAAGATATTTGTAGTCAGGTTTCTTGTAATTGAATTAGTTAATTCAGTACATATTGCCTCTTTGCATCCACGGGACCTGCATGGAAATCTGATACTGGGGCCTAGCTGTACCTATTTTCAAATTGTTTTACAACAGATCTGTTAAATTGTATTGGTGCTAATTTAGCGTAAGCCAGCGCATTCAGTGTTATTGCTTGTTAGCTCAAGGCATACAACAAACATCTGCATTGCACTTAGACTGTATGGAAACATTTTTGATAGCGGTGATGTAGTTTATTTAAAGGACTGTTTATTTTGACAGGACTAAAATATTGTTCTTCAAAAATATTCAGTATGTTTCAAATTCTTGTTTTATGTGGCTTTATTGGTGTAGTTACGTTCATAGGAAGTCATTTTAAGAAATGAGAATATTACATGTACACTTTTCTGGAGCATCATGCTTATGCTATAAAGGTGCTTATGAGTTTGCCTCAAGTTATTTCCAGAGGCAAATAAACAGTTAACTAGTTGCTCTGTCCAAAATGGGCCTCTACTTAAACTAGCAGTCTCTAAGTGTGGACTTCCAGTTTGTTACAGAACTGCAGACAGTTTGAAATTGAATTTGTAAACAGAACTATGGAATGGCTAAATAATTTCATTTGCAATATATTGCTCAGACTTGTTCATGTTAGGTCATGGAGTGACTATTTCTAACAGTATGTGATCTTCTTAATTGCAAACATTTTGAGGTGAATTTCTGTAGAATTGTAGGGTTTTTCTTTCCAGTTCCTTAAAGACAACAATGCTTTGGAAGAAGAATGCAGAAATATATACTGAATGTTTTGCATTTATGTTGGTATCTAATAATATAATTGCTAGCTGTCCTGGACCTTTGTGAAATTGATACAGTTTTGAGGTTGTACCAGCCAGCAAAGCTTGAAATAAATGCACATAATCCATAATGGAATAAACCATATGACTAATATTTTAATTCTGTTTGCATTCCTTAAGAAAAGTTCTTTCTGTGCTTGAAGAACCTACCTTTTTATATTGATGTGATGCTGTCTGCAAGATAGAATTTGCAGTCTCCAGCATCTGAACTTGTGTTGTGTCTATTCCTTTTGCTCCTGAATTTTTGTACTACTGTTTTTTTTTTTTTTACTTCAGACCCAGCTTCCACTATAAACGTACAGCTGCTGTTGTAGGAACAGCACCTTTTACCTTCAGCAAGAGAGTTAAGCCATCACCGCAGGCTGGAATGGCAGTGCTGCTGTGTGGGTGAGGTGGCAGGATTTGTAAAACATCTTGCATCTCTTCCCAGATACTGAATGTGACCTCTCATAGGCGTTTCCAGCATCTGCTGACCCGGAGTCTTGCATACTCAATCAGAATGTTTCCTGATAAAGATGGCTGAGTTTTAGGCCAAGTCTGTTGTATTTAAAAATAATTTTACTTTTTTAGTAGATTTGCTATTATTTTGGGATTGATATTAAACAAGGTTGTTTCTGAAATGTTTAGGTGTGTGGTTCTTTTCTGTGTTCGTAAGTGACAGCCTCACTGATGCCCTGATACACAGCGTGCTATCTGATTGGCAGGTTTATAACTTAGTTATTACAGTCTCCGCTTATTTACACTGACAGATCTTGATCTGATTTATCACTCCTGGTGCTGCAGTGCATTGTGTAACAAAGCATGCTCAGCTGAACAATTTCAATCGATTTGTAGGACTTCCCTAATGGAATTGCTGGTTTTATCAGAGAAATACTTGTTTTTGTGACATCAGCTCCTTGACATCCATGCCATGTTTTAGTTTGTGCCTCAGCTGCTAGCTACAGCCTCTCAAGGGAGCCAGTACCACCCGTGCCTGGATGCATGAGGCAGGGATGTGAAAGGGAGAGACGGGGGTAACCAGTCTTCCATTAAATATTTGCTCTTAATGTTTGAGCTGATCCTGCCTATTGTCCTTGGTATCTAATGGTATTCAAATGGCAGCATCAGTGGAATAAAGGGAAAATGTTTCATTTCATACCTACTACATTGTAAAGCGTAAAGAATTACATGCTGAAGAAGCTAAAGAATAAAATCCAGTGAGTAATGCATGCTTTTTCTATAGATTTTATGTATCATCATTGTGATTGCTGTTATGAATTGAGGGCATTGATGCAGTATGTGTGTACGTGTGGTGCAGTAGATAATAGAACTCAGCATTTTGGTTATGATACAGTTGCTTTGCCTGCCACCCTCCTTTGCAGCCATAGATTGTTACAAATGCAGAGATTCCTGCTGCCTCTTATGCATAGGGATGTGGCCGAGAGACCTCTCAGAAATGCTGAGAAAATTGCATTGAAAGGACTCTTGGGGAATGTATTTTAGGAGGAAAAGAACAGAAGAGTGAGTGATGCTGCTGCTGCTAATAAGGGAGATTAATGAAAGATGTATCCAAAAAACCCTGACGGTATGTGTTCAGGGCCTGTTTATTGTAAGATTGCTGATGTAAAGATTAATGATTTAGAAGCATCATTTTCTAAGGCCTTTTTGTTGAATTGTGTTTAGTGGATTGTCTTAGATGGATGTTTTTTAGTTGCAATGTAATTGTTTTTAGTTAAGGTTTACTTAGTTTCTAATATTGTCAGAATAAACTGTGCTAGCACACTTCTGCTTTTTTACATCTGAACAGACAGATAGGTGTATTTAATGTTAAAATTCATCTTGGATTTGGGTAGCTAGTGCTAGCAAATTTTAGGGTTGTTTTGCTGTTGGCTTCATTAAATAGAAGAATGCAGACTAAGAAACCTTTCAACAATTCTGTGAAATAGAATGAATATGTATTTAATGTGCAAGTACTTACGGCATTAGTGTGACAGACTGATGTTCTTATCTAATATTTCTGTCTGATTTTGCTGTCTTTTTAGGTGATGATTATGCTGTGTTGTGGATGTCTCTTATGCTCTTTGTTTATTTGCTCAGTATTTTAGCATTAAGTGTTTGGACTTAATTTTTCCCCAAGCCATCTTTTTTTAAAATTTCATCGTAGGGTTAAGTAAAGGTATCTTACTAACCTAATTATTGTGAGCTATTTTATTGTAGACATAGATACTTGATTTTGCTTTGTGTTCTGCGTGATACTACAAAATAGCTCTAAAAGGCTTCTTGCTACAGTAGTGTGGCCTGTAAATATTTTTGTAGCTCAGAAGGCAGGTTTTTCCCTTCATTTGTTACTGTATTGGCAGCAGTGATTAGGTTATTCAGAGCACGTGAACCAATTTCATCCCCCAATGAAGAAAGGAACTATTGCGACCATAGAGACTGTTCTGAAGACATAGATTGGATTGCACTGGATAATTAGGCAATTTCGAAACTACTAGTAACCCTCTCCTGGATTTTAGTAATTGAACTGACAGAGGGGAAAATTGTAGTATCTTTAATATAAGGTTTATTGTTGCTTAGGCATTGAAAATAGCTGTGTCATAGTTTCTCAAGAATACCTGAAATCTCTTCCTCTGTCTTAAATGTATCACATTTTTTTTCCTGTGGCATATTTGAAAAATACATGTACAGATTATGAGACAGTGTAAGTTACTGAACACAGAATTGTTGTTAAAGGTCTGTTTTGCTTATAATAATTTAATGTTTTTAATTCTGAGATAATTTCAACATTTTTCTTAGCAATGAAACATCCAATGAAGAATAAAGAGCTAGGCCTCCCTTTTGGTAACTGAGGCGTGAAACTATAAAGCACGCATCTGATAGTGGGGTTTGATATCATCCCTTACTTCAAGGTATTAGATATGTTAGCAGATGTTTGTATATCCATTTGTGAATTAAGTAAAAATACAGTGGAATAAGGAATAGTTAAGCTAGTTTTTGAGGTGTCGTAACAAATAGTTTGTGTTCTCTTTTCATTTATTCTATCCCGCTCTCAACTGTTGCTCAGAATGTCATATAGTCATGCAGGAAAGATGTCACCTGGTTTTAGGAAACTTGTCTTGAATGTAATGTCTAGCCACAGCCTCCCCCTGTGTTATCTCTTGTACTTCCAATCTATATACTTCTTGTAAGTTGGTAAATCCACTTTTAATACAGAGGCATTTGGGGCAACTAAATTGACAAGAAGGTGCTGAAGCTTTCTGTGTTATTTGTTGGAGTTAGTGGACATCTGCGATCCTGATAAACCTTTGTTAGGCCTGTCTTTCAGTAGCTTGAAAGAGCTATTTAATGTGTAACCCCTTAAATGATATGGTCAAGGTTAATTATATACAATTATACTTGGGACTCTGTACTTTTTGAAATGAGTTCCTCTATGCAAGTTATGGTTTTTAATGTTAGCCACAGAAATGGGATCTTCAACATTTCTCTCGGATTTTTGAGTTGCTGTGTGAGAAAGGGGATTTTGTTGGAGATTTCAGGTGCTGCTAATTTGAAATGGAGAGCACTTCAGAACTGATAGCAGTTGGCTAGCTGCTGAAGGCTTGCTGTTGGTACAAATCTGGATGGTAAATCTGAAGTAAAAAAGCAAAAGGCAGCTACGTTCAGGTGTGCTGAAAGGGTGGTTTTCAGAAGAGGCATGTGTGAGTCTTCATCACCCCTGTCAGTGCAAGAGTTAAGTGTTGAACAGACTGTGCAGTTCTGCCCTCAAACCACAGGGGGAAGGTAGTGACTTGGTAGTGGAAAAATGAAAAACTGAGATTCTCAATACTGACCAGAAAGTACCTTGTTTCTAATTCTGAAGTTCCATTACTAATTCTTCTGCATCTGTAAGTGCTCATCCTTGATTTATTAGCTGGAGAAATATTTAAAAGGAAACAGTAAACTATTTGAGGGCAAAACTTGAAGATTTTAGTATAGTCCTCTGTAGTTTTACAATAACACATGCTCATCCTAATAATAATAATAATATCAGTGCTATTACATACCACTTCCAATAATTTAGGTTATCTGTCGTGTTCTTCAGTAAAGCAGGTACAGGTTCCCGGTGGCTGGCATAGGACTCCCTGTTCTACAGACTGTCAACTCTGGTAAAAACTATTCTTACCCATAGGGATTGCAAAGAAAGGAAAACCTGAGGGAGCAGTGATAAAACTGATACTGTAGAGCCTGAAACAATAGGTCTGGGACTGGAACTGATCCATTAGTTTCAGGGTGGAATCATTGTTTTTAGCAATAGCACTACAAGCTATCTCAATGTTACTTTAAGCTTGTTAGGCAGAATAGCTATTCATGAAATCATTTTACACAGCAGATCACATCTCGTATACAGATAATGGAGAGCACAGTAGAAATCAAAGCAGCGTGTAAACTTTGCAGATCTGGTATAATTATCTTCCTTTCCTCTGTGGGGTGAGTTGAAGGCCCCCTTCCAAAAGCTAAAAGACAAATAACATCATTAATTTGAAAGGTTTAAATGTGCTTTCTTTAACATGTTAAATGCCATAGCTGTCCATTAACATACCAGATGAAAGGGCAGGTACATAAGTCTGTATCATGTGCAATTTTGTTTGGTTTTTTTTTCCCCTCCTGTGAGGATGAGAAGCTCTGGGATGGAGGGTTGTTTTCTTGGGAAATAATAATTCTCTGCATCCTAAAAGAATTAACTAAGTGGAAGACTTACTTAGTTTGCTATCAGAGTTAGTGTATAATTATTTAATCCAGAATGTAACAGGTATGATTAACTCCTGAAACTATTCAGATTTTTTATTTAGCTACTGTCACTAAATAATAAGTTTAGTGGTACTTCATATTGCTGCAGACTCTACTTCTTATACTATACTTGTGAAATGTGTAAATACTATATCCATATTGTATATAAGGAAGCTTAGGAGGAGTAAAAGCACAAATGGGAGAATGTCTTGGAGATTAGTTTTATTTGTTAAATAATAAAAACTGAGCACAATTTCTAGAACTCGAATTGTGACATGAGAATAGACTTTGTGTGCACTTGATTTCAGCTTGCTTTCTTCCTCATACGAAGCAGAATAAGGTGTTGTGAGGTACAGATGTGTCAAAACTGTCGGACTTAAAAGCGATCGATCTGGAGAGTTAGTCCTGCTGCAAGGTGGTAGTATTGTCTGTCATACCGAGGTATTGAGTACTTTTCTGGGTATAATACTAGCAGGTGACTGATTAAATTGGGAAGAGTTCAGAGAAACATGCTCAAGAGTCTGATTTCTTAGGAAAGATGAAGTACATCTTTATGAAGTAATAGCTCAAGTGAGTTTCATTTCTGGCTTTCCACTGATACTGGAATAATGTAAACATTGGGAAGGGAGATGGAGCTGTTTTGGAGTGGATCATAAGCTGGAGTAATGGGGCCATGCTGTGACGGAAAACAGCCTGACTCAGAAAATGTGTCCTAACACGGAGACTGTAGGGACCAAATAATGGTTTGAAGGGCATCATGAAGGCCGCCTTATAAAAGCTGTATGAAGTTGAAATATGTGTTAAATCCATTTTGAATAGCTGGTGGGTTTTTTGAACAGTTTTGTGTTTTTAGTGATCATGTAATCAAATAGGTGTTGATCCTTATCACTTGAGGGCAAATCAAGTAATTCAATATGCACTGGAAGAAAACTTAAATACCATCAATGTAATACAAATGGTAACAACCTAAATAATAGGAACCCCATGATTTTCATGAGAAGTAGGTGTGAACAGGCCATGGTAAAAATCTAGCTTAAGGGGGAGGGTAGCTAATTTTAATTTCTATATCATTCTAAGCAGAAGTTCTGGAAACTTTTGGCAGTTCTGTGACTATCAGACTCATATTCAATAGCAGTTAGAGTTACAAGTAGAATTGTGCAGGTAAGTATGAAAAAAGGGGAAAATGAGGTGTACAAGATGGACCACAGCCAAACCCATGGAAGGGTTTCAATGCAAGGAGAATAAGACTAGGAATTCAACTTGGAGAGACAACTGATTAAATATGATACAATTAATTTGAAAATCACGTGTGGCACAGATTAAGTGCAATTGGTTAACTGTTTCCTACAGGACAAGAAGTGGCACTTTTGAGGTCTGCTAATATGTGTTCTAGGGGATGCATCAGTAGTTAGCTTTCTTGTTTTTCCTCCGACCCTTTTGATAGACATGTTATAACTTACTATTTAAGATACAGAATGAGACTAGGTGAAAATTTGATCTAACCAACTTTTAACTGATCACACTTTAGCAGGCTGGGTTCAATTCCTTCTGATAGCTGTCGAGCTCAGTCACAGAAAGAACTGGAATTCTCACCCCTTCAGACTACCAGTAGATGTCACGTGTACTCAAAGGATTAACTTTTTCTAGAAAATGCATGGTGTCAAGTTTAGATTAAGATTCTCCAGCAAGTCTTCAATCATGCAGGCTACTGATAACATAAAGCAGAACCAAATTCCTGCAGAAAACTTCATTGGGTTGCTCCTCACTTTTTTATTTGCTGCGTTAGGTAATTGCAGATTGTATAGAAAGCAGACGCTTTCCTGTTACCAGGCTTTTATTTATAACAGAAGGTAGTCCTACATGTATGTACCAAGACATAGAAGTTTATTAAAAAAAAGTGACCTGAAAAGTGGATGCAGATGTAGACTAGAAAAGACAAACGTGTTCCGCTTCAGTAGTCTGGGCTTTGTTGCATTAAGTGCTTGCGAAATACAAATAACAGAAGTTTAGCTGAAGCTATAAAATTTGTAGACATGAGAAATGAGTAATGTCTGGATAAAAATAAACCTAAGTAAAGGTGCCAGTTTATTAGCTCAGGTGAGTAGAATACTGCTTAGAGATCTCTTGCATACATGGAGTTTAATACTAAAGAAATGCTTCATCTCATGCTGGAGTTATTTTGCTACATCCTACTTAAATAGTCAGAACTTCCTTTTGATTACTTCATTACTAAGGTAAATTAAAGAATTAAATCATTTAAACTACTGGTTCAGTACTCTTTCAGCTTGGTTAAAAATCTTTTAATGCAGATCTTAATTTATGTTAATAGGACATTAAATTCAGTTTTTTATTGTAGTAAATCTGGTAATCAAAGTGATTTTCATCTTAGAGTGTATGAATGCAGTTACAAAAAAGCCTTTTGGACTAATGTTAACAATACAGTGCAAGCTTAATTTTGTAGTATGTGTAACCACTGTGGTTTTGTAAACAGAGGAGTCAACTACACATCATGAAAGGGGGTAAAGTTTAAAATTGCAGAGAAGACCAAGTTGGAGAAGGGAAAATATGAACTTTTTTTGTTAAACAAAAATGTTAATCACCGTCATAAGTATGGATCCACCACCAATTATCTTTCATCCTCTTTCGTAATATGCTTTCATATCAGAGCAACAAATACAGTGTCATTTTATCCCATGCTCAGGACAGCCTTGCAAAATGTGTGCGTGTCAGACGTCAAGAAGGACGTACAACAGATTGTGGTTGCTGATCTGCAGAGACACTCATAATCAGGACATCTTCACTTCTGGAGTCGCAACCAGCAACTGAATTTAGTGAGGATTTCTTGAGTAATGCTTTGGGTACTTTGCTATGTTGTTTTTAAGTATATTTGATAAATTTTACATAAAACCATAAAATTCTGTTCTTGGATTGCAAAATTAGGATCTGTATAGAAAAGCCATGACCCTTGCATAGAAAAATGTATTTAAGTTCCGAGTTACTACTTCAGCAAGCAAGAAGAATAAGCTTTGGGAAGTGATAAAGTGTTCTTTTGAACCCTGAAAGCATAAATATGTTCAGCCACTTAAAAATATTTTAAACGGTGACTATTTTTCCTGTATATCTGCCATCTCAAATTCTTTGGGTTTTCTGCTAAGAAGGATTTTTACATAATGCTAGTAAAATAATGTTCTCTTCTGTTATTTTGTTCTGTAATGCTATCATACTTTGCGATTTAGTTTCAAAGTAATTACCCTCCTTCCAAAGACAATGAACATTTCATTTCATTCATTTATGCTCAAAAGATTACCATGACTTCTGTAGACCCTGTATACAGATCAATGTATCATCAGATTTAAAACAAATAAACACTTTTCAGCAAATAACTACCTTGATGCACAAACACCAAATTTGTTTTCACTTAATTGACAAACATTTTTGTTTTGACTGGATAATATGTGAATAAACTCTGGGCTGTTAGTCACCGAGTTGTATTCTTAACAATTCTTAGTGATTAGTTAATAAACAGTCTCACAAGTAAAAAAAAAAATCAAATTCTGTGAGTGAGCTCACAGCTGGTGTTCTAGAATTCAGCATGCAAGAAGTGGATCTCCCAGACTTGCTATAAGTTCTCCACAGGTGACTGGGAGAATCCTACTCTTACCCTGGTTTAATCCCAGATTTATCTGTCTTTGTATCATTGCAAGTGTATTGCACTGTTCAACTTTTACATGCCCAGCAGTCTGATGAGAAGGAGCCAGTTGTTGAAAGGGATGTAGATATGTTCAGTTGTGCAATCTTTGCTGAAGGTGGTGCTCAGTTTTGTGTGAGGTCCAGGCTGCAGTTGTCTGTTCCCCTGCATCGCCCAGCTGGTACACAAGCCAGGCAGATGGCCACTTTTTTGCCTAACCAAAGCAATTCACTTCTTACGCTTGATATTAAGTGTGGATTTTACTGTGTCTTAAGAGATTTAAGTCTTTTGTTCATTTTTTTGTTTGCCAGAACATGCCAAGTTCTCAAGCATTTGTTTGCCATGATTGTTGGAGGGTTACAGTTCCATTACAATTTTCAAGAAACAGTTTTGTAAATTGTGTTTGCTACTGAATGTTTAGGTACCTCTTCTAAAGTATCAGTTGATTTTCTTTTGCATGAGGGTTAGTAAGCATAATCCTTGGATGTTTCCTGTGTGATAGCTAAAGTATCTTATTATTCTGGTAGGATGCATCCTTGTCTTCCATGCTGGGAGTCTGTGAGGTGCATCTCTGAGGTGTCACCCACAATATTTTTCAGATTGATCAGTCCCTCTGATCACAAGTACAGGGAACATTTAAGGGCAGCTTATATTGTGTAAATGTGTTATTTCTTGTATTTCTGTGAATGTGAAATATTATTACTTTTTGTTTGAGAGTGAAAGCCTGAATTTTTAAAAACAGTTTTTTAAATCCCTTTGCTTCTTAGTTTTTATTTCTTGTAATTTGAATGCAATCAGTATTTTTAATGACAAGACAATCCAGATTTTCTAATTGCCATTCATATGAGCTTTTTAACTTAAAGACCAAGAAAGAGCGTAAGGCATTAACAGGTGGGATTGATCTACAGGGGCAGGCAGCACCAATGCAGCAGAGACTCTTTCAAAATGAGACGTTAGCTCTGTTTTGCTTGGATAGCATTGTCTTTGTGAATGTGACTTAGCACCTTGCAGTGGCATGGAGCCATTAGAACAGCAGGGTACGAATATGAGCAACTGAGAGCTGATGCATGAGAAATCAGTGCATGTAGAGGATAGGTTTTCTACCTAGCAGCCCTGAAGTGGGAGTTGGTTGACCCCCTTCTGAGTCAGTGGGGAATAGCATATACAAACATTGTTCTAGCTGTGTTGCAATAAGGGCTGGGGAAATGTTACTGTTCTGTGAGATAGTTTTATTTCCTTGTTGGTTGTCTGCTGATGCTCTATGTAGTACACTCTTTGTCATTATTGCTGTCTTATGTGCTTGATTTTTTTTTTCATAGAGGTTGATCTGACTTTCTAGTTAATTTTAGTGCCTGTTGAAAAAGAAAAGAAGGATGAGGATATGGTTCCCCAACTTTTAATCAGTTTTAAATTAAAAAATAAAATGCTAACTTCTGACCATTTTAATAATGGCAAGAGGTGAAAGCACTTAATACCTGTAGATTATTAAGGATACTTTCTTCCTTTAACTTCTGAAAAGGAATGGTAATTGTGTGTAGCAGCTTATTCATAATAAAAAGAAGGGCTGGTGAACGTAACATATGAGGTGTCTGTTACATGCTTCAGAAAGAAGTTTTATTGTTTCAGTTTAACTATTTGGGCCATACTAGGTAGCAGATATGTGAAACAACACACTATGGAAGTTCTTTAGAATTTTCTTTCCCAAAATTTGGTCTATCTTTACAAGTAATTAATTTTCTTATCTTTTTTATCTAATTCAGAGTCTATTTGAAATACCAATATAATTTTCTTACTTGTAATTCATGAGCTGGTGTTGAAAGAATGTTCATTTGTCTGCTCAGCAAAACATTAAAAGAACAAAACAAAAACTGGGCATTCTCATACTGTCCAGCTGGCAGGCAATGTAATTGGCCTGTAAACAAGTTGCATTAATCTAAGAAGTGATTTGCAGCAATAGCAAATTATCTCTGTGCTTGGTATAGTAAAAGATTTCATTATAGTTTGATCACATAAGAGCAGACATTGGAATTGCATTTGTAAATCCAAATGCAGAAGAAATCACTTCTTTGTGGCTATCTTGCTGCCATTCATTGGTGTAAACCACGCTTTTCAGACAATTGATGAATTCTCTTACATATTCTGGAAAACACAAGCATTTCTAAACTTTCAGATGGAAAAATAGTATTTTGAGGCAGGTTGGGCCTGTCTTTTAAATTGTTTCTTTTCTCCTGTGCTGGAGAACTGTGTTGTCATTTGAAAAATTATTGTGCTGCCTTTTGTTGCTCCTGACTTTACCAACTTACATTTTCAAAGACAAGGTTCACATCCTTTCTGCTAAGTTTTGAGAAGGTAATTTTTAATTGGGCGAGTGTCTTCTGTGGATGAGTTAATTTGGAATAAACACTGAACAATACACAAATTGTTCATCCACAATTAATTTTTTTGTTTAATTTTTTCACAATATTTTTTAAAAGATGAAAAAACCCAACCCTAGGGATGGCGTTTGAAAAAAAAAGTGTTAAATATATTTACAAGGTTTATTGCGCATTACTGTTAGTGATGTAGTTGTACAGCTTGACAACAGAGGGAAGAATTGCACAACAGCAAGTCAGTTGTTTCACACTGGTTTTTATTTAGAGGCAGCTGGCTAATTTTGTTTCAGGCATTCAGTTTGAGTATTTTTATTTCCCTTTAATCTTAACGTGAAAAATAGTCTCTTTTTTATTCCCTCCAATTTTCCAGTCTTGGAAGTAGATGAAGTTCAGTACATGCATTGTAACTAGAATATGTATTTGTGTTCCCCAATAAAAACTTGTTATCCGTGTTAGCAGCATAAAATATCTTTGAGTTTTCCTCTAAACTTGTTCACGTACAAAATGAATATTCAAAAAAATGCTATTTTTTAGTTAGGCAAGGCTTATGTTTAATATCCATCAGAGAGGAAAGATTACTTTGTTTAATTAGGGGGGTGCTGTCTCCTTCATTCTCCAAGCAGCTAACTCATTTTATGAGTTAACTGATGAGTTAACTCTTTAATGAGTTAACTGATGTGTACTGTAAAATAAATGAAGTACCTCTTTTCATTAAACACAGGAATGAAATACTCATGCTTTTGTGAAGACATCCCTTTTTCTAGGTGGCTGGGATCAATTGTGGCTGTTAAAATTTTAGTTTTTGGTTATCAAGAATCACAGAAGCCCTTACTTGTTTTATTCTAACATGTTCTAGAAACACATACCAAAACATTTGCTTTCACTTCAGAAGTATCTTTTCCCCCATATGAAGTGCAGGGGTGAAATGCATGCCTAGGATTAGAGCTTTGTTCACACATCACACAGAACACTGACAATAAATTTTGTTTTTTATTTCTAAATACATACTTACTGCCATTTTAAGAATCTGCTTATTGTTCAGAATGATCTAGTATAGCTGTAAGATTTTTGAAGCTGATAATGCTTCAGAGTAATAATGAAATTAAAAAACCCAAAATGCTTCTTGTAATCTGCTGTTATCCTTAAGTGCATTTTTAGGGAGGATGTCCTCTTTCATGAGTGTTACTAGATACACAGAATATACATTTTAGCCCACTTCTGTAGGTTATTCTAAGCAGGCTGCCCAGGATCGTGTCCTGATGGCTTCTGAGTATCTCTGCAACCTCTCTGGGCAACCCGTGCCAGTGCTCAGTCATGCTCACTGTGAAGAAGAGTTTCCTGATGGCCAGATAGAACCTCCTATGTTTCTTTTTCTGCCTGTTGCCTCTAGTCCTGTCACTGGGCACCACTGAAAACAAAGTGACTTGGTCTTAATTATACCTTCCTTTCAGGTGTTTGTATACATTGAGATGTCTCTGAGCCTTTTCTTCTCTAGGCTGGTCCCAGCTCTCTCGACCTTTCCTCATATAAGAGATGCTCCCGTCCTGTAAGCATCTTGAAGGCCCTTCGCTGGACTCTCTTCAGTAGCACCATGCCTGTCTTGTACTGGGAGCCCAGAACTGGACATGGCATTCCAGACGTGGCCTCCCCAGTGCTGAGCAGAGGGGAAGGATCCCCTCCCTCGACCCGCTGGTAATGTTCTTCCTGATGCAGCTGAGGACTCTGTTAGCCACCTTTGTCACGAGGGTGCATTGTTGGCTCATCTCAACTTGGTGCCCACCAGGACCTTCAGGTCCTGTTCCTCAAAGCTGCTTTCCAGCTGGTTGGCCCCACTGCTGGTGCATGGGGTTATTCCTTCCTGGGGGTGGGCCTCTGCACTTCTCTTGCAACTTCGTGAGGTTCCTGCCTGCTCAGTTCTCCAGGGATTGAGGTCTCTTTGGAAGCACAACTGTGTGGTGTATCAGCCACTCCTCCCAGTTTTGTATCGGAGAGCTTGCTGAGGTGTGCTCTGCCCCATCCATGTCATTAATGAGGAGATTGAATGGGATCGGAGCCAGTGTTGTCCCCACTGGGCTCCAACTAGATGTTGTGCCACTGACCGAGTATGGATTACAAAAATGAATGCTACTATTGACAATACTAAGAACAATTTATACACTACTTTGTGTAATAAGAATAATAGAACTTGTGATATAAAGGTGCATCTTACAGTGATCCCTGTTTTCTCGTTTTCTTTTTTACCTTTGCCCCTTTTAGAGACGGGGGATAGGAATTGATTCGCCTCAGCCCCTGCACTGACTTGGTGGCAGTCATAGGGGCAAGATGTAGGGGTTCCTACCTTTTAAAGCTATGCTATATGAAGTTCAGTTTTTGTTAGACTGTTGCGTCACAAGTCTATGATATAAAAATCTGACTTTGATTTAATATTTATCATTAATTAAGGAAGTGGCTTGCTCCTTTATTTACAGACTTCATCAGCACAAGCTGCTCTAACTTATTCACTTAATATTCCTCATGTCAGTGATAAGCTACTGTTCGGAACACAGATGTATTAGGTTGCCTCCATATGGTGCTTTGTCTAATGAATTAATTAGCAATTTTGGAAAAAATCCTGAAGTTTTTCTTTGCTTGGTGGAAAGTAGTCCTACAAATGGTGGGACAGTTTCTCATTAATGTTTGTGTTTGAGCCTATTTTTAGGCAAAAACTCTGCAATAGTCTTGCTAGGTTCTCACTGAAATTTTCGTTGCGCTTAAGAAAAACAGTTTTTTTTGTTTACTTTAAGGTCTGTATTTGGCAGATTTTTGAAGAGCTACGTGAGTCAAACAGAAGGGATACACCTCTATTCTAGTAACTGTATCTTTGCCATTTGTGGCATGCAGTCTTTCACCTCCTTTGAGAAGTTGCTATTCTCCCCCCACCCCCAAATTGTTAACAATTTATTTAATAATGCAATGTCTGTTTCAAATGCTTGCAAAGTAAACATTTGCACATGCAAATAGAGTAACATATGAACGTTTGTGGATTTGGCACTGTAGATTTGTGGAGTCACAGAAACTTCAATCCTTTTGCACACCTTACTCTATTTTTGTCCTTCAAAAGCATCTAAAATCAGACCCAGTGTTGCAGTCGGCGTTCACACATTGTAGGTCAGTAGCCTGGGATTTTTGCTTGCTCAATATTAAGTTAAAATAATTCTTCAACACAGAAAATATTTACTGCTTGCATTGTCTTTTGACAGTGAAATTGTTTGGGTTTTTTAATAAAAAAGAGACTTCATCTCTGATTAGGTGTGGATATTTAAAACTTAACTGTTTAAAACTTGAAAGACAGAAGCATTAAAGATGAAACTTTAAGGTGGTTTTGCATTAAATTCTGAGGATTATAAATTTGCAGTTTAATAACTTGTCAGAATGTAACAATGTTTATTAAGCAAGTCTGTCAAAGTTTGTATTCTGCTTTTTTTGCTGTATTGTCTGGGACATTTTAGTTGAGTGCATATTTTTCTACATACAATATTGATTATTATAGATTGTTTCACTTGTATTAGACTGATTAAAGGACAGCTTTAACAGCTAATGTGATGTTGGATGCCCAGGTTGAAAGCAAATAAACAGAAAACACACCACACCCCCACACAGGGAAGAAGTGAGGATCATCTTACATATCACTTTATATTGACCAAATATAATTGGCTTATTATGAAACTGAGTTGTTCTGGTTGGCAGAACCAGTGTACCTAGGTACCATGTACAGCATATATGTAGCCATCGCAAGTGATCATTAAAGTGTATATTTCACTGTTGTCTTCTCACAGTTACACTTCCTATGCTGTTCTCCATTCCCTATGAAATTGCTGTACTTAAAAATTTTCCTATTCAAAGTACATGAAACATGTTTTGTACAAGCTGCCAGATGTGTTAGGTTGCATTATAACTAGTATAAATATTTTTTTTTAAAAGGCATATGTAAAAGTTTGTACTGGAATATCTTACTCATCATGTTATGGGATGTAGCTGTAAAATCATGATATGGAAATCAGAGTTATTCTAGTCTTTCACATTTCTTTTTCAAGTAAGAGGATGTTATAACACCCATAAAAACACTGTAAAATACTTTTCCTGGAAATGTTTAAGGGAATGTGTCAGACTTGTCTCGCTGTCTAAAATATGCTTGTTAACTCTACATACTACAGTAAACTTTGAGAACACCTAAATTTGAACCACTTAGTAGGTGTAATTAGAAGTAATTATTCACCAATTAAAACCTTGCCAGATCTGACTCCTGCTATTAAGAGGCTAAAAAATAAAAAAAAGAGAGTACGTTGTCGGTTTTAACATCACTGCTGAGTTTTTTGCTGAACTTACCCCCTCTTCTTTCCCCCCCTGTACTCCCCACTCCATCCAGGACCCACTTGTGTTGCCTGCTGTGGCAAGCTCGTGATCCTGGTGATGTGGCAGGGCTGGGCTGTGTCCCCGTTACAGCTGTGTGGGCTCTGAATGGGACTGTTCATGCACTAACACTCTATTAAATATCAAATTGTCCAATTAGCTGGTCATGCAAAAATTGCCCATGTGTATGTGAAAAGTGACAACAAAAGTCGTTTGGAGTAGGTGCTAGGTGCTGTCACATATGGCCTCTGGGAAAGTCTGGCTTAAACAGATGAAACTATTTCTTGTTACGTTTAAAATATATTAGAAAGAATTGCAGACCTGCACTTGAACTGTTTGCCTAACAGAATAAATATTTTGGTAATGTTTAATGGTAAGATAAAAATGAGGTTGAATAATGTAACTCTCAAGACTTGTAACTTCTTTAATATTGCATATCTGAGGTGTTATTACAACCAAACACCCTTTATGTGTTTACATACGAAGGTGACACGGTGAGATCAGCATCGTCATTTCCCCGGAGGAAGCTGTTCCTTTAACAGTGATCTGTTCCTCTCACCTGCGCTCGAACAGCGAGCAGCCAAAGAACTCTAACAAGATTATGATCATGTGAGGAAAAAGAGACAGGGATAGAGAAAAGGGAGAGGCAGTGGTGAAAGCACATCCTGCAGAAGCTGTCATTTACGGCTGCCTTTAAAGAAAAAAAAAAAAAAAAATAAGGAGGGGTTTTAGCTGGGCGTGGGGGTTTAGAAAAGAAAGATTGTTTAAAGTCAAAACTTGTTTAACTTAGCGTGTCGG
>Ga0181612_131486_pt1 | contig 19770 bp, 7 predicted proteins | sample HoacroProtozoa21_FD_119630 | JGI IMG/M metagenome (GOLD analysis project Ga0181612, IMG submission 119630) | Hoatzin crop microbial communities from Cojedes, Venezuel. Combined Assembly of Gp0051906, Gp0051904, Gp0051908 | reverse complement strand
CGATCTAGCCTGCATAGAACAGCCAATTATTTCTTTCTAGGAAGTACAAGAGTCCTCAGTTGAGGAATTACAACTTTCTTTTACATAAATATACTACATTTCAGACATGCTAGCGGGAGCAGGACATGTTTAATTTTCCAATTTACTTTTCTTCAGAGAGGACAAGAAAAAGCATTAGGCAGCTAATTTTAATGAAGAGGCAAAGGTGTTTTAAGGAGTTAGTTTTCTAATGTATGCGTGGTATATGGAACAAGAATTATTCTTTAGTGGAAAGAATACACCAATATAACAGCTTAAAAGTGTGTTTAAAATAATCTTGTATCAATCATTTATCTCTGCAGCCTTAAAATCGATCATAATTTCTTTTGTTTATTACACTGCCGTATGACTCAAGCTACGCAATTTTTGCATGCTCCTTCCAATTTTATCTTTTTTCCTACCAGAGGGAGCACAAAACTGCCATAAGCAAGTAACAAATGGAAGAGCAGAGCTCAATGGTGTTGAATCTAGTGAGTGCTTTTGCAGCCCAGAAATAAGGTGTTAGCCTGGGTTTGTGAGTATTTGCTGACTGTATGTCTTGAGTGAGACAATGCACCAAGGAAATCTGAGACTGCGATATTGAGAAGTTTTGGAAGCAGGGTGTGTACTAATACTGAAAATCCAGAACGAAAGCCACCCAGGCAACACCACTGCTGTGCTAAAAGTACAGATAAAGATTATGGTTTCATTTATTTTGCAATATGGAATGTGTTCTGGAGTTTCCCTTTAGCTAGTTTAAGAAACAGGAATAATTATTTTTAATTACGCTATGTTTTCTTCTTGGATGTTCTTCCTATTATAGTAATTATAAATTCAGATTGTCAAGATAATTTTGCAAGCCGTAAGTCTTAGTAACTCTTGACTTGAACTAGAGCTGTGCAGTTTAGATATGTAGATTTTGTTTGTGGTCTATTAGAAATATTTGCTTGGTACCTTTTAGCATTTTTTTTTTTGGTGATTTGCACTTGTGTTTTCATTGTTGACATGTCATTCACAACAGGAATATTATTTTTCCATGGTTTGAGTAGATAAAGAGGCTGAAATTTCCATTTTATTTTTTCTGCTACCTGAATTTCAGCTCATGAGTGAGGCTTAACTACGTAAATGGTGGGGGGAAAAAACAATGTGCAGAAATTCAGCCAATAATATACCATCTCTTCTCCTTATTAAATATTGGGTTTTTTTGTTGTTTCTAGTTTGGTGAAGACTCTTCAACTTCTAGTATGACATCTGTGAATTTGGATCTTCATGCAAACCAAAGCGACCACAGCCAGTCCTTGCAGTCTTCCCCTGTTGCTCGTTCTGTCGTTTCAGTGTGGAGTGTAGAATCCAGTAGAGTGAGTGAAGAGGATAAGCTTTGCCCTTTCAAAGAGGAGTTGTGAAAGAGTGAATCTTGTCCTTATTTATGTGAAACTTCTTAGCAGTTGGGCTCCAGTTTTGATGTGCGGCAGCGCTGGAGAATGTAGCGTTCTGTATTTCTTCAACGTTTGCGCATATCTGTAGTTTCTCTGTACCAGTTTCCCATCATTTGAAACTCTTAATACAGCACAGAGGGTGTTGCTCTTAGCTACCTTTGCAAACATCTGCTGCAGATAAAGCAGTCCAGCTGAGTAAAGATAGAGAACTGAACTGCTGTTCTTCCAGAAAAGATGGAAAAATAGTAGTTTTAAAGATCTCTGCTCATTTTTTCCTCCAGGCTATTTCTTATGTTCTTATTAGCTTGTTAATCAGAATATTAAAAGTGGTGAGAAAAAAAAAAAAATTAACTCCTTTCCCCCTTAGGACAAACAGCATATTCTTTGGCCCCTGCGATCAGAGTGCATGAAATCTTTCCCGAAAATTCCTGATCCAGAACAACTGCCAACTTATTTCCTGCCACCAGAAAATAGGGGATTCAGGCAAGTGTTGATTTCTAAAATATATTTGTAAATTTTCACACTGGTGCCTTAATGAGCATTTTTTTTGTGGAGAGGATGGATGCAATTAGTAGTCAACAGCGCAGATGTGTTCGGACCTCTTTCTCTGGCTGTTCCACAGAAGGAGGGTGTTTTCCTTCGTTGTCATTTGCTGTAACTGCAACGGTTAGATCTAATTTCATGGTATTTCTTCCCGGACTGTTAGTACGTGAATACATGAAATATGTACAAAACTACTGAAAGAATGAGAATTTAAGCACAAGTCTGAATGTCTTTTAGAGTATATTTAAAATAAAAAAGACCACCTTGGGAGAGAGAATGAGGTATCTATTTAATAACTACAGTTAATTGTTGTACATTGCATACATCGTCTTAGCTTTTGTTCTGATAACAGAAGATTGTGAAGACCAGAAAGTACTAAAAAAAGATTGGGAGTGGAAAGCCCTGGCTCGTTCCTTTGGGGCAAAGGTAGAAAACCAGCTTAGCTGTAGAATAGTCAGTAATATTGTTGCATGGGATAAAATAAACGTGTGTGTGCTGCAATAGCTACCTTACATAGGTTAATGCAATTTCATAATATCCTACTTGGTTAACATTATAATAGTGATAGTAAGAAAGGTTTCTTCTTCTAGGCAGTATAATTCTAGTATTGAGCACGTGTTAAAGCAAAGGTTCCCATCCACAAATGTCCTGAAGCTTCCTCTGAAAAAACGAACAGTGTTCAACTTAGAATGTTAATCCCAAATAATTTGGTTACCTCTTGTTGTTTTAGAAATCAAACTTTAGTTTAAAAAACTTCAGCATTTTCTTTTTCACTTATCTATTTAGTCTAAACTTCATACAATCCTTATTAGCATAATAGAAGAATCTTCTGTGTTGTATCTCTGCTGCATTGACTATTATTTACAGAAGTTCTGTGCTTAAAAATGGAGAGTAAGGACCTTAATTATTAATGACTTTTCAAGGGAAGGGTGGTCCTTGAACTCTCCTGGTTTGCAGCTCATGTCTCATGGCAGTCTACAGTATGAGACTTGTCAGCTGATGTGTAGCTGATTCTTATGTTTATGTATCAGTGACATGCTGCACGTGCTATTAATTTGTCTTGGCTCTCCTTATTGCTAGAGTCCAGCCAATCCTGACTATCCCAAAAGATACTGTTGGGCATGAAGAAACCCAAGCACCAGACTGTTCTTCCATTACTGATGCTCGTAACAATGAATCTCTAAACATTCTGGTCAAGGAACTAAACAGTAATCTAGATTTGAAATTCAAGATGCCGGATGATCAGGCAAGACAAGTAAGAGACATTTTCTCATTGGTTCGCTCCTGTTTTAACGTTCTCCTCTTTGTTGCCTTAAAAATCTTACTCTGAATGTGAAAGGTTCTGATATTTAAAAGATGACTTGCTATCACAAGCGAATCAGTACTTCCAAAAAAGGGGAGCAAGTGCTTTCTAATAGAGCTGACGAAATGGTGAACTTGTCACTCAGCATGAGACTTGTTGTCTGACTGCAGACCAAAGGCACACAGAATAGGAAATTTACTATATTATTTAAAATTACTGCTTTCTTTTAGAACTTCTGACAGTTACTTGACATAATTCATCTTTTGGGGGTTACCAAGTTAGTAACTTTAGACTGAGATCAGTCATTCGTATCGCTTCCTGGAGATTGGCTGCTTTAGTTGTTACGTGTTCACGTTGTCTATTTAGAAGCATTTTTCTTTTTTTTTCTCTTTACTAAAGGGAAGACAGGGAAGTGAGACTTGAATGACCCATGTAGATATAAACTGTAAAATTTCTTCAGTTTGAAAAAAAAAAAAAAAAAATTCAATGCTTTGTTGTCCAGGTCTTGCATTCTCGTATCAACAATCAAAGTGTTACACAGGTGAAGATAGGAGCATTTCTAGATCATGCCATGAAAAAGGTATGTCAAAATTCATAATTCTTGTTTGAGTCTTGTTTCTATACTTCTAAAGAAGTCAGTCAGTGATGTGCAAGAAATTAGCGTATTTGCTGTTTGTAGCTGAGATGAAACTAACTTAAAATTCCATGTTTACAAATAAAGCACAAGCATATAGAGAAGTATCCATTTAATTTGGCTTAGTGTGGACCAAACAGCAGTGTAGTTACTTGTTCTTGTTGTGGCTGCAGGACATGAAGCAGTAATATATTAGCTAATCCTGGCAGCCGTTTGCTTAACTGAGAGAAATAGCTTGGAACTACACCTCCATCTTTCATCTCTCCCTACATGCCTGCCTTTTGCTCTTCCTCCTCCTCACCACTATCCTGCCTTCCCCTCCAAAGAAACCAACCCTCTGTCAATCTTCTGTCAGGATAATGAGCACTGTGGGGCAAAGAACGTACATCTGTGTAACACCCTGTGGAATGCCACCTCCATCTTGCGTGGGGCCTTTGAGAGTCATCACAAGTCAAATGACAGGAAGCACTTAGATAGAGGTTGACTTTTTTTGATGTGTCAAGCTGACATGTCTCAAATTAACTCTCTTGTACAAGTTGTGTCAAGGCAGTGTATGTATTTATTGGTTTTAGTCTAAAATCAGTACCATTTACTATGGCATCTGTCTTACCCAGAAGAAGGAAAATTAACATAGCAGTTGATTCCTGTTATAATGCTGTTCAGAACAGTCCTATACAAGTCTAATGTCTTACTGTTGCAGTGCATATGTATTTGGTTTTTAACTGTAGTGTTCTCTTGCCTTCATGGTAAAAGTCTGAACTTCTCAGTCATTTAGATGCTCATGTAAGAACACTGCTATGTCATGCCTGTTCTGCTAATGATAAACTTTCTAGAGCAGGAGTGCCACAGTTGGTATCTTTGTAGTGGGACGGACAAAGTGCTAATAACTTGCTGAGGATTTAGTTAGAGAAAGATCAGAGACACCTGTGTATGGAGTGTAATTCCGTGAGGAGTTTGGCATGAATAACATGCAAGTAATGTTATGTATGTCCATGGCAAAATAGGGGTGATAAATACTCTCACAATTATGGATTATGTAAGGTACTATGAACAAAGAGTAATACATCCTGTTGATATCTTCCAGTTCATCTTGAACCATAGGTAGAACCCTCCTGTGTGAGGTTGTTTTTAAAATCTGGAAGAAAATCTTTGTACTTATTAACTTTTTCAATACATTATTACTGTAATGTCAGCTGTATTACGTTAATACAATACTACTGTAAAGATCCTTATCTGTTTCACTTCTTTAATTCAAGCTGCATGTTTCCTACTCATGCATGCATTTGCGCTTCAAATGTGTAGGTTGGATTGGACGTTAATTTCAGTTGTTGCTTTTGTGCTTTAAACTCTGCATAGAATTGAGTAACATGGAATGCTGAAAATGTCAAGAGCTAGAATGTAAGTGTTTCTAAACCATTTCAAACTGCTCCATCTGAAAGTGGATGTTTTACATAGCTCTGTTTACCTGTCTATTTTAAAGTTTTGCTATTTCTTCTCTAGGCTAAACGGTTTTTTTTCTGGTAGAGGTGAAAGACGAGGAAGGAACATTCAAGGTGTATTTGATACTTCCTCCATTCTTCTACCTGCCCTTACTGGTTACTTGCTATTTTATAATCTTTAAACAGTATCTAATGCACGTCACTTGTCATCTTTCATAAGACAAATAGATAACTAAATCTAAGAAAAATGAATTATGAAACCTTCAATAGCCAGGAAGTCTTGATGTTGGATATAGGACCTGGAAGTACATCTAACTACAATTTAAAAGCTGCCTGACCTTCAAATTTTAACATTTCTGCATAGATCTGTATTAGTGTAATTTTAAGATGCTAAAGTGGCTCACAAATGTTGCTTCCTGAAGCAAGTTAACCATTATTACTTGTATATTGTAAGGGATTTTGTGGTCATGATACAACATAGACGTATGAGTAGAGTGTGAGCAACAGTTGCTATTAAATTACAGTTCAGACTGTAAGTCACATCGATTTGGTTAGGGTAGAGGAGATTGAATGATCTGGTAGCAATCACAGCAAAGCGTGATTTGTATCTTGTTAATCAGGTAGTGTGCAAGGGTGGGTTTTGTTTGTTTCTTACCAAAGAGCAGGCAATCCTGAGACACCTCTTTGTGGGTGTGTTCATCCTTTTCCTTGACTCTCCTATAGCCAGAAGATCCTCTGTGGCTTGTGCTTAATGAAGCTGGATTGTACTGGCGTGCGGTTGGAAATAGCACCTTTGCTGTCACCTGTTTGCAAAAAGCATTTAATTTGGCGCCACGTGAATATCAGGATATCCCTCTGGTCAATCTTGCTAACCTCTTGATTCATTATGGTCTTCATTTGGATGCCAGCAGGCTCCTGCTGAAGGCTTTGGCCATCAATGCCTCTGAGGTAAGATGATGGTTTTTGTGTTCGTTCAGCAGTGAATGTGCTTTCTTTCATTATTTTGTAAATACATGTTACGTAATTGTGATTACTTACCTGTGCACACAGTTTAACTTCCAGTTTGTGATTTGCAACAGATGTTAATTTTCATTTAAATTCTTGATCACAATGGGGTGATGCTGGATGCTGAGAATGTAAACATCTGGAGCAGAAGTTCTTCGAAAACAGATGACAGACTTTTTGCCTCCCAAAACCTGTATTATCAGCAGTGGCTCCAAGGAACCTAATCCTGGTGTTTTGGCAAGATTTTAATCTAAAACAGAGTTCCATAATGCTGTCAGCCTTGTATCTTGATTTTTAAAACTCTTAAAGTAGCACACGTCACGAAGATCTTTGATTATGTAGACATATTTCTGTTCCACTTGACTTTTTATCTATACTGTTTTATTTGTCCCGAGATTTCATCTGTGTATCTAGAGAAAAACCTGTGTTCTGGTTATTTTGATGACTTCCAACCATAGATTCAAAACAGGTTTTTATATTTCTGAATGGTAACATTATAAACATTTTGTAGGTTGTCACCTGTGTCATGTAGAAAGTTGGTGTATAAACTGTTTAAACTACTGGACTGGCCAGAACAATTGTGAAATGGAGGTGGGGGGCTGGAGGGGGAGGCGTAGCGGGGGACACCTTTTTACTAGCAAATAATTTTTTTCTTACATTTGAGTTGCTTCCGTGAGAAGTTCAAATAACTTTTTCCCTGTGCTTCTACCTCTATGATTAGATAGAGGCTTAAACTTGGCAGGCCACCAGTCACCTAGCACATAAAAAAGCTAAAAATAGAATAAGCTTTTTCAATATAGCATCCAGGAACAATTTGCAATTGTTGGAAAGGAATCTAGCCCATTTGGGTGACAGGTAAGCGTGCAAAAAGAAACTATAGAAGGAACTGTGTTTGAATGATGTGCCTTAAGAAGAACACTTGAAAGCACAGCCTTGGAGGGGAGCAGTCCAGGGGATCCGTAGGACCATGCTGTGTGAGTAGGGCTTTTGTTCAAAAATATTGGTGAGTCCTACTTCATTATGATAATGCCTGCTCCTGTTTTTTTCGGGCATTCTCAGTCTTGTAATACCTATTGTATCAAAAAATCTGGTAGGAGAATTTGTACTTGAATAGTATTTCCTGGAATATAATGGAAAGCAAATATGAAGTAAAATGAATTACAGCTACAGGGAGTGAAGGATGTGCTAGATTAGGAAAAGCTATAAAAAAAATAAATCCCATTGCTCAGCTTTCATCTTTTTCTGAATGATGTTTAATAATACAAGCTACGATGAGTTTGAAAAATCTTAAGCCGCTGATCAGTCTCCACATTTTCAGATGATGAATGTAAAATTATTTCAGTGGAAAAAACTGCTAAGTTACAATATCATAGTCATTATTCTTGCGTTATGCTGTTAATTGCAGCAAATTACTGTGTAAGTGAAAGACACTTCAGTCAACAAACAAAATGTAATGCTTTACTGTGTGCCTGTATTAAAGTGCTAACTGAATTCTACCCAGTGAAAAAGGTGTTTCTAATTTGTACTTTTGAAAAAACTAATCTATTTTAGGGAGACTAGCCAAAAGCAGTGGACAAAAATATGAAGTTTTATGAAGAATTGAAAGTAAACATAAATGTATACCCCTAAGCTAGTGTGACATTGGTGTTTTCAGTAACCTAGTTCTGCTTGAGCAAGTCCTGAACAGTCTTGACAAATGAAATGCATCTGTCCTGCTAGATCATTAGTAATATTTTTACAATTTTGCTGACTTTTAATCATTCTAAAATGTCTTCAAGCATTTCAGTTTAGTTCTCTGCTACTCTGTGCAGTAAGCATTATGTTTATGATGGGTTATAAGTAAGTATTTAATGCTTCATTGCAGCTTGTGTGTATTTAACAGCTGTTTTTCATCGTGGGAAGATGGAATCCTGAACACAACCTTATGCCAAAACAGCTTTCATTTAGCATCAGTGCATCAAGCTGTTAGTTTAGCTTACTAAGAATAGGCAGTCCTTATTTAAGCAGTTTTCTAAATTCTTTCCAGCCAAATTTGGGAGGGTGTGGGTTGGCAGAGTTTTTTCCTGGTTGGCTTCAATTTTAAACAGCGGACATACTTATGCTGGGGTATGTTGCTTTTCTCTTTGCAGCCCCTGACTCTTTTGAGCCTAGGAAATGCGTATCTGGCTCTGAACAACATTAGTGGAGCCCTGCAAGCTTTTAGACATGCACTGGATTTGACAACCAAGTGCTTGGAGTGTGAAAGCAGCCTGAAGATGATCCGCTGTTTGCAGTTTTATCCTTTTCTGTACAACATCACCTCTTCTGTGTGCAGTGGTAAGCAACTGCTGAAAGATGGGCCACAAGTGGAATAGTGTCTGTTTGCCTTGGGTGTTGCACCTGAAATTTGTGATCACTAGTGATCCTCCCTTTTCCGTTATGGTGCTTTCCCTGTATAAAGACCAAGGTTGAGGCACTGCTTTTAATGGAAAAGTTACAGTCCTTTAAGAAGTGCTTGAGGATCGCTTCTTAAATATCTAGAGGGCTGCCGCTGAGTGCACGTTACTTCCTGAGTGTGTCAGTAAAACATTAAAAGCCTCACTGATGTCTCTTACTGGTAACTGAGGAATGCTGGATACAGTATTTATGGAAATACACAGCTGCTGCTGCTAGGCTACTCAACAGCCCCTTTGTACCTCCCTTCATATTTTGCAGTCAGGTGGATATGTTTTCTTAAAGCTGAAGAATTTGGCAAAGAGGAGTTTAGTTACAATTCATACCCTTTCAGTGTGTTCAGTACTTCGGATGTCATTTTCTGGTGTTCAGTCTTTACAGCCTAGACTATATTGTGTCAGCGTCATTTTGTTTATATGGTGTCTGTCATCACTGCTCTTAACCCTCCAAAAATCTGTAAGAATAATGACTTTGAACCCAATCTTGCTCCCAAAAATACTTTAAAATATTTGAGATAGCAGGCTTTATTATCCTTAGTGGCTACTTGTATTATAAAAACCAATAACATCTTCGGAAGATGGATTCTTTCATTTTGGTGAATCCCACTGAATATTTCGGGTATTTTGTCTGTACTTGCATAGGGCTAACATGCTGCTCATGAGCAATCTTGAAGAACACTTGGGAATATATTTTATAATCGCTTCTCTCTCCAGGTGTGATTAAGGTATCTTTCCATCTAATCTTTCCTTTGTTTTTAAATGAAAACCTTACGGGAGATAAATGCTTTTGATTTTTAGTACTGCTAGGACTTCCTCTGAATTATTTTTTCTTTATTCCCTCTCCAGTGGAAAGACATGGAGAAACCTCCTCTGATTTAGCATCTAGAATTACACTGTCTAAATATAGACTAGAGGCCATCCTATCTCCTGGTACAGTATTGATGATGCCATTGTAGGTGAAGTTCCAGAACTATGCTATTAGAATAATACTATCTTTTATGGCCTTATGCATTTTTGCTCTGACTGACAGCACATCAGTTGTGCAGAGAAATTAATGCTATTTGGCTGAATGTAGTGTAGTAAGTCGTATTATGGCCCAACTGATGGGTCTCGTACCGAGTTCCATAATGTCAACACTGGTACTTTTCACTGAATCACTTAACATCAAATAGCTCTTCTCTTAAAAAGCCCGACAAATACCATAAGCAGTAGTGGGACTTGCACATTTCGTCACAGGAGACGCTTTCACTGTTCTTGAAAAAAAAATACAATGTCTGTTTTATTTTTATGAAGATCTTTAGAAATGCCTGTAACTTACGAGGTTAACATTGTTCCAGTCAAACCTTAATGACAGCCACTCTATTTCGGAATTAAGCAGAAAGTAGTTTAAAAGTGTATTCACAGAACTGAGATGGTGAGGAGCAGTGGCTGTATTTGAACCCCAAAGTGATCTTTTACATCTTTCTTTTCTTTTGTGTGCTTTTCTTCCTTAAATTTGTCATAATACTTAACAATATACTCCTCTAGTTTGGCTGATTCTTGGCAGCTGTTTGCATTGATTCCTGATCCAGGATGTTCATTATAAGGTCAACTATTACTGCATATGCTATTTAGGAAGTTTGTGTTTCTTGAATATGAGAAGAAATCCATATCAAAAGTGCTTATGAGAGAAGTGTTAGCTTTTCTTTTTTGCTCTCCTGGCCACAGGTTAAGAAAGGGAGCATGAATATGTTCATCTGGTGTATTGGGGTTGGTTTTGTTTAAGGAATCTGTGAAGCTGCTAAACTGCGAGACCTGAATATGCCTTAGCATGTTAATTTGCTCATTAAATTTCAGTATTTAAATACTTTATTCTATATTTATGTTTTTGCCTTTTTTCTAGCACTCTTCCTGTCTTAATATTTCTTTCTTTTTCATTTCTATTCATAATATCCTTTAGGTCGTCTTTTGTCTGATTGCAAGAAACCTGAAAGTATGAACCTGACAGACAGTGTCAATGTTCTTTGTACATTCTTGTGCAGAGTGTAAAATAAACATACCAGTTAATTCAACCTTGACAGTGATTTGTGGTTTAAGTCAAAACTCAGAATTCAAAAATGGAAAGGTAGATTTGCCTTTCTTATTTTCATAAGGTTTGGGGAAATTCCCCCCCCCCCCCACTGTAAACTTCAACTGACTGGAGAGGAACCTTTACAGGCTGTATGAAAGTGAGGTTAAGTCTCCAAAACCAGAATTATTTCAAGAATGTGTACCCAGAAATCACACTTCGCACTTACAAGTATCCTGAAATTTTTGGAGTCTTCTGTTCATCCTTCAGTCCAAAGAAAGCAGTTGAAAAGAGATTGTAAGTTTGAATTTTGACCTTATAGATGTAATGCGATAGTATATACAATTATTCAGTCACTACTTAGAACCTAAAAAATGCAAGCTGTATTTAGATGCTAATATATAACATTACCTGTTGCATGTACAGCATTTGTTAAAACGTTAATATCATGTAGACTTACAAGATTTATAAAGCAACATGATCTGCTTTTGTTTGGCTCCGTGACAGACTGGAAGGCACATTTTGACGACAACGCAAACTGAACACTACTTTACACACCTTTCTGAGTGGATCTTTAGATGTAGAGCTAATGCAGCACATTTGTAAACAGGTGGATCAAACGTACACTTGACAATGCCATTATCGCTGGATTGTTACTTCAGGAGATTTTCAGAGCCTTTCAAATCATGTGTTGCAGGTTGGGGACATCTGATACTAAGCTTAGTTTGTCCTCTTGTTATTATGCACTTGATGGCACGTCATAACTATTTATATCCATCTCCTTTGAGATGGGTATGTTATGCTGAAAAATTTACCAAGGAATTGGAATGTCAAATGTTCTCTCTGGTTTAATGACTTGTTTTGATGAGTATTCGTTCAGTATTTCTGAAAGTAACAGCAGTAGGGCTGCCTGTGCTTTGAGTTGTAGGCCCATGCGATAGCTGTGGTTTTGCTCCGCCTGTCAAAAGCCTCTATTCACGAGAATCGAACTAACTAGCGAGACACGGAGTTCCTTGCTCTGCTGCCGTGAGCCATCGGCAGAATCCAGCAAATGGTCAGTGGGAGTTATATGCTAGCATGGAGTGGAATATGGGATCAAAATTTGAATTTATAGTCTGATTTTTTATTACAATATGTGCCTGGTGTTAGTTTCAGATAGATGAAATAGGAATATTCTCAAGCATGTTGGGGCATTCGCTGTTAGCACAGGACATTGGGAGCATGATACACTAATGCTGACTTGTTGGATGCTCGCTTTGTGTGCTCCTGTCTGTACTGCTGCCTGGTACTTTTTTTTTTTTTTTCCTAACTTATCTCTGTTCTAGATAGAAATTTGTATTTTAAACCCAAGTCACTTCATTGCATGTGAGAAGAGGAATTAAAAACTTCAGACCAACATTTTTCTATTAACTTCTGCCTCCTATATTGAAGTTTATATAAATGTTTGGGTTTATTGTAAAGGGATTTCTAAATCTGCAGACGTTTTTGGTGTTTTTTTCTTACAGAGGGGGTGTGTTTGGTACAACTGTATAGGGTATGACATGTATTTTAGGCAACTGCAGCAGTTCAGTCGGTTGCAGACAATGCGGGTACTGTACAGCTGCAGTGCTACATACGTATGCCTCCATTACGTGGAGCAACAGCCCATGTACTGCCTTGTTCCCAAGTAACTGAGAACATGGTCAGGAGACTTCATTGTTATGAGATTATCCTGTGGTGGTGGTTCTAGAGGTGACTTGGCAGTGGTAAGGGTGTTGCTACTGAATGATAACTGCTGTGTTACGGGCAGGTCAGTTCTTGAAGCATGTTAAGTAGCAGAAACTTTATGTTGCTTGGCACATACCTAAGCAGCCATATCTGACACACAAATAGCAGGACCAAGAGGCTTGTGTAACAAGTGTAAAAAAACCTAATGTGAAAAACATGGTCAACTCTCACAGCTGCAAAAATTAGGTACTTTGGCTTTGTGCTGCTCACTAAGCCAGTAAAGAAAGGCAGTATTATTTTTGTCCGGTATTGAAATGGTGCATTGCTAGGATTTGTTTTGCACACTTTTATGGCTTAAAAAATTGCAGGTAGCTTTTATTGTGTGATCAGGTCTGTAGACGAATATCCAACTAACACCTGGGGGATTGTTCCTGTGGCACTTCATTGGCTGATGTGAACATTTAGATGTTATTAAGCCTTATTAGAAAGGTTACAGTATACTAGAATCATATTTTTAGTGTGGTGGTTAGCTGGCCATTGAAACATGCTGATTTGTTAGTTGCTATTACATAAGGAAAAGTCCTGTGCATGCAAACAGAATTGCTGCTTAGACAATCAGAAGTCATTTGTACTCAAGATATTTTTATCTGACTGTAAGCATCTACATCTGACTGACATTTCCAATTCATTATGAGCTCATGCACTTCACATTCTTTTAGACAAGATCGAAATTCAAAATCTCAGACTTTATTTATTGACTGATGGTGTTCAAAACATGAAGCACAACTAGTTTTAAGCTTCAAATTTCTTTAGTCTCACTGTCTTTTATTACTTGGCAGGATAGTGCTTTTACGAAAAGGTTTGTGCTGCTCTGTTGGAAGCAGAGGCAGCCTGAGTAGAAATGCTTTTATGTAGCGAGTGTGTATGTGTGTGAAAGCAATGCATACTTCCTTTATGACTTGGTTCTCTAATGTTTATATAGAGCGATAGCTTAATGATCCACTTTAAGTATGGTTTTAGTGCCCTCTTGTGGTACAAATACCCTATACCACATGAAATCGCGAGTCTTGTTTTATTTCATCTACTTCCTCTTAAAATAAAACATGGGAAAAAGGTATTTGATCTTCTAAGTGTATGGATTTTCCTTTGTCCCCCAGCACTTAAGTTCTTACAAAGTTAATAAGCTTAGACCTTTAAGCAAATTGACCCGGAGAGGAGAGGTTGACCTGAAAGGAGAATCTCTGCTTGAAACTCTTAATAGTAAGCTTATGGACAGATTAAATAACTTGCTTAAATCAACATCACAGTTTAAGCCTCTGAATCTAACTTCACAGCTGCAATCACTTCAGTTCCCTATAGCGATTTCCAGTACACAAACACTTAAGTGAAAGCATCGCATACGTTTTCTTTACAATATTGTGTTAAAACAGAGATGTGAAATACTTTGCATTTTTAAATGCACCTTTCACTTACCCAGTGATCCCCTACAAACTATGACTGATTTGATAGTCCCAGTAAGGGGCTGCTAAATTTGGTTTCCATTTGCTGGAATGTAGACATTTTCGTAGTAATAGCACTTTAGTTTACTCCTTCTCAATCTGCTGTATCTTGTTGCTCCAACTTACAGCATTAGTAGGTGGAAAGAGGGAATATTTACTTTTGGAGTGAAGGGTTTTGAGTTTAGCTCAGAGTTTAATCTGCTTGTAGTTGAAGCAAAAGGCTAGAATCTATACCAATTGCGTGGATTTCTGAACTGAACAGTACTATACATTTAAATTTCAGCTTTTTCTTTCTTTGACTTGCATATCAGGTAAAGGCAGAATTCTTGAGTGCTCCTGAGCCTTATTTAGACTGCCACAAGTGTTAGTACTCTTATTTATCTGATTATATTAATGACAGGGATGGGATCTGTGACCATTCATTTTTCTGTTGCTTTTGCTCTCTCTCCATTGCCTTACGGGAAAGTTCATCTGTATGAACAGAATAGTTAACCTCAGTAGGGTTTTTAAGCAAGCAGAAATCTATGAAGCACGAGAACAGCTTGTCAGAGCTCTCAGAAGGACATCACGGCAAATGTTTGCGTTGTCATTTAATGGTAGCATAGAGAAAGTGAGTTCTGTCTTAAACAGTGGCAGTTAACAGTTCACAAGTGTTATCATTTGAAGTGAAATACACAGTTGCTTATTTCTACCTGCTATGTGCACCTGTGTTCCTACTGTTCACCCTGCAAGTTCCAGCTGGGATGTGAAAATCAAGCTGGATTCTTCCTCCCTCAAGCATCTCTGGCACCAAAGATGATACAGTGTCAGCGCATCTGGTGCTGCACAAGTGGAATCTAGGTCACCGTATTTGGGCTCTACAGTGCTAAGGGAGTAAGAGGAGATTAAATTGTGCTCGTGTACAGTGAAAACATCTTACTGAAGGCAGGAAAGAGGGAGGTACAGAGAATGAGGACTGCTTTTTGTCCTATTGGAGGCAGTCATCCCTGGGGGGAGGTGAGGCAATGTCAAACATGCCTCTGACTGGGAGATCCTGGAGGAATCTTATGTGAGAATGTGCTCTGTGGGAATAACATCACCTAAGTATTCTTTCATTTTTGTGCTACCGTTTCTGCACCACTAGCCCAGCAACGGAAGAAGCAGTTCCTACCATCCACCTTCACTGCAATAGTCATTGCATTCCTATTTTAGTGCTGTGATCTAGAAGGTAGTTGACCAGACGCAGGCTTTTTGATACATTTTACTGTTTTGTTTGATGCCTGCTGTAAAAATTAGATCTTTCCCTGAAAAGTCTTTGTCTAGTGTCTCTTGAGTGGCTGAGGGAAGGTTGAAAGTGAAAGACTTCACCCTGATAGTGCCATGCCAAGTTCACTTTGCAACTTGTCGTTCCTTTCCAAGCTCCGTGTATTTTTCTTCTCAAAACTGTGCGGAGATGTATAGATTGAGATTCTTAAATTTAAAAATCAGAGAACGTGGTACTGTGCTGAACGTGGTATTTTTAGCTATGCCGTTGTCCAAAGGCTGTATACCCACTGCTTATGCACGTTGCTTCCAAGCTACTGCTTGCTGGAAAGCTGTTACGCATCTTAAAGGTTTCCATAACCAGCAAATAAAGTGTGGTGTCTTAACTATATCTTTGTTTCTCAAATGTCATTCTCTTTTGCATTTGTTAGATGTGCTAATGGGTGAATTTGGTCTGCGCCTTCTTTTTATGCTAACATTAGTTAATCTGTTTACAGCATGACAGTGTCCGTAACAACTTATCCCAGCAGTCATCAGTCTGACTTTGCATCAAGCTCTCTTTAGAATGATATGCCTGCAATATTTAGTGTTCTGTATTTGTCTGTCTCTTCCCAGGATCAGAAGGCCAGAGGCTAGCAGAGGAGGCAGAAGAAAGTCATGGCTTCAGCTGCGGGACTAACGGAGGAAATGGGGGGATAGCACAGTGGAAAGGAATTTAGAATTGTAGAATAGTTCAGTGACAGTTTACTGATGCAAAACTGTTAATACATGAATGAAAAGCAGTACAGTATGCAACTAAATATAATATGACATTTCCCTTTTTTGTCTGCCTTTATAGTGCAAATGATTCTTCATGATATGTCATCTGGATCCTCCGGTTGCTTCAGCATAACTGCATGCTCACATAGTAGGAGGAGGATCGTCAGGGGTTAGAGTGGAAGAGGAAAGGTTCTCTTTCGAACTAAATTTTTCAAAACCTGTAATCTTTCGTTGTCAGATGTAGTAACATTTCTCTGCAATGTTTTTGGTGTTTTTTTTGTGATAGGAATATAGAGAAAATGAGACACGTTTGCTTCTGTCTGTGTGTTCATCTTTTTGGGAGGCTGCTTTTGCTAGTTGTGGTTTCTTGCACGTACCTGCTGCAAAGGCTTACTGAACCTGAATAGTGTGCACTGCCTAGAGCTGGACCTTTTTAAAAAGGTCCGACAACTGCGTATGTTCAACAGCCTTTCTAGGAGGAATAGTAATTCCCCAGCTACATGTCCAGGAAGATGTAGTTGCACGAACAACTACACAGTAAAGCTGTACAGACTGGATTAGTAAGCTGACTAGAGCATGTTTGGAAGAGAAAGAACATGTGGTCCCCATGTGTGGGAGAGCTGACAATGTGTAGTTTAGTGTCATTAACAACTTGCCAAGACCTTGAAGGCTCTCATCACTTGGCTTCAATCTGAGAACTTGTAAAGTGGTGATGTGTAGCCTCAGCCCGTAATGAGTCGGGTTGAGATTGTCTCAAAGCAGCATGCAATGCCATGTGCTCAGATTAAAATGAGCACTGCATGCTGAGCCATGGAGTGCCAGCCACTTAACTACCCCGGATCTGTCTACTTTATTGATTTGTTTTTTCCTTTTAAGGTTGGTTACCTGGTTCATGTGAGTTTGTGTTGCGCTCTGACTGTCCTCAAAGCTTTAAATCTATCATCTGTTATGGCTGCTGGTGACTGAAACTAGGACAATTCAAAGTTTCCCGAGAGGAAGAGATTGATGCTTCTTGAATGCAGCCATTCTGGGGAGAAGGGACATTCTTCCAAAAATTCCTAGTCTTTTCTGCAGGCACTGTTCTATAGCTGTGTCCAGTTCTGACAGCATGAGGAGACGATTTTCCGGTTGAATCCTAAACTAGGGTGGCTGGCAGTATTCTTGTGAAACTTAACCTTCTGCAGGTATTTCTTATCTGGACTCACGAAAAGGTTAATCTGATTCTTGTTCATTGCTCCCTCAAAACCAGGATTGATTTTTTTTTATTTTTTTTTTTCTTATTTACAGCAACAACTCTGCTTCTTCATGGAACTGTGTAAAACGTTGCCTGTCAGACAAACTGCTGAGCACTTAAAAGCTGTTTTACGTTACTAAGGGGCATTCCCACCTGACCAGTGAACACATTGTTTTGCTATTTGAGTGTGTTGGTGTCTCTGCTTTGGTCTCCAGTTAGGAGGAAGGTTGCATGGATTCCTATCCAAAACAAATCTATAAGTTGTCATGGATCAAGTCTGACTATTAAGCTGCTATTGTTGAACAGTATAACCTAGTGAAGAGCTACACAGATAAACATAAATACAGCCTATCAGAAATATTTTCGTAAAATAAAAAATATGGTATCAGGTCGCTGTGGAATACTATTTAAATTCCAATATAAGATGCAAACCTTACAGAGTGATAGTCAAAAGACACACACATAATGTCATTACTTGGCTTTATGGTGTCAACCCCATATGTTGGGAAAAGTGGAAAGCTAATAGTAACTCATAACTATTGTAGAATTCTGTTAACTGTTGTAGAATTCATGATGCAATTTCTCATGAGTGGGTTACTCTTGTACTTAAAGTCCCATTTAAATTTGAGTTCATAGATGCCGTAGGATCTAACAGGATCCAACGAAATATTTAATGTTTAGCATGAGAAGAGATATGTGGCTTATGATGGAGGAAAGATTAGAAAGAGAGCAAGACAAATGCAGGCCACTGTTGCCTTTGCTTATGCTGGTGATCCTTGAACTAAGAATTTCCATGGCTTAATCAGAAACAGATTTCAGAAGTGTGTTATGTGCAGGAAACTAAATATTAGTCATTCGATATTCATAGCTGTCCTGGTTTTGGCATACATTATATTGTGATCTACTGTGGGTGAGCATTAATTATTGAGGAATTAATAAGTAACTATTTTCTTAAGTGACAGCAGAAAAAAAAAAAGGGCACATAGAAGTCACTGAGGACAAGCCTTTGTATGCAGAACTTATGTGCTTGTTTCTCTTGCTTTTTTTTCATCTTTCCCCAGAACAAAAAAAAAAAATCAAGCTATTCTTAAGGCACAGGCTGAAATTCAGACTGGAGTGCTACTTATCTTCCTACTCTGTGTGTAGGACCAGGGTCCCCTGAAAGAGACATTTTCTAGCCTCTTTTATCCACTGACAGGATTGAAGAGTTTAAATTTAGATGTTTAGATGTTTCTATGTTTTGGGCCCTATTCCCAGGCATCATAGAGCAAGTTGTTGCTTTTAGATGTGTGTCATAAAAAAAAAAAAAAGCAGCTCCTATTTTAGCGGATGGTGAGGAAGGAGGAGACCGAAGGCTTTAGGTAGTCAACCTCTTTGATTTTCCCCTCCCTGTTTTTAACTATGGAAGGGGGGTTGAGGGGGAGGTTTGACATTTTCTACACTGTTGTAAAGTAGCCTACTGAATTCTTCAAGATGTTTTGCATGCATGTCCTTATTAAACTGCATTGTGTTCTAATTTAAATAGGTTTGTCTTCCTCTTTAAATTTTTTTCCATGTTTTATTTATCACTTCTTTATATTTCATAAGGAGAGTTTGTGTGTCTGTTCATCGGGGACTGTCTGTTGCGCAATGGTGAGGTATTTCTCCCACTTAATGTGAACAAGAAATCTGGTTGTGTATTGTTGGCCTTTGTATATTTTGAAAGGTTTAATCAGAACTGCTGTAATGAGACAAATAGGTAATCTTTAAATCTATAGCTAAGCCAATTTAGAGGCATGTTTTGGCTAAAAATTAGATTTTAAAACTATTTCGCTACGAGTGAGAACAGTTTTTTACTATATAATCCTCTTAATTGAGAGCCTGCTCTTGGAATAAATAATAAAAAAGAAAGACCTTTTGTATGCTTCATATTGTGTGCTTGAATCTAAATTTTGACCGCATAAATCATCATCCTATTTTTCGCAATGCATCAAACCAAAGCTTGTTATGTAGTGTGCTCTGCTGATTACTCGATTTTGAGCATGTCTCTCATCATCTTTGAAGAAGGGCCACTAACCACTCATCTAAGGGAGGAATTTAGAGAAGAGGTAGGAATTTATGAAAACACACTTTTCAAATACTTCATATTACTTTTCATTATTTATTCTCTCTACTTAGCTTTTGTTTTTCAGCTGGCAGTATGTCCTGTCCTTTGAAAATGTTAATTTTGTCCTGTAACTTCCAGTTTTGCAAAGGGAGGTTTATACTAAAGGAAAGAGCTAAAAATGAACAGTGTTTCTGTGTGGGGAGAAAACACACCAAAAGCTTAGTCTAAATTTTGGGCACTACACTCATACACTGTGCCAGTACTCAGATTGTTACTTAACTTGAAATACTTCACCAGAGAGGGAATTTGCTGCAATGTCTTTCGTTATTCCAGACTAGTAGCTATGATTATATGTGGATAGTAGATACTTTTTTTTTTAAAGATAT
>Ga0181612_160901_pt1 | contig 19772 bp, 16 predicted proteins | sample HoacroProtozoa21_FD_119630 | JGI IMG/M metagenome (GOLD analysis project Ga0181612, IMG submission 119630) | Hoatzin crop microbial communities from Cojedes, Venezuel. Combined Assembly of Gp0051906, Gp0051904, Gp0051908 | reverse complement strand
TTTTTTTAGATTAAACAGATGGCCTATAACAGTATGACTTCCATGGCTGAATGGGGGAAATCTAGACAGATATTTGTATCCTCCTTGCGTATGATAACACACCACACAATTTTCACAAGTGGATTACAAAGCAGCAGCCAGTACACAGCAGTACAGCTGATAGGCTAAGATAAATTCTACATCTCAGATACGGTATTTCACGTACAGCCAAAATCTGCTCGGAAGCAAAGGAGCTGTAATGCAAGGCTCCCTTTTTAACAAAGTGAACAAAAGGACCCAATATCATGCAATGAATTCCACAGGGGTTTCATTCTATTTATAGTGAAATCTCTTTCATGCATGGACATTTAGTGGTTTAGCTTGATATGTCTTTTTTCCATTTACAAAAGATCCAAACACGCATTTCTCTGTCTAAAGAACTTTGTATTTGAGGTTAGGGGAAGTAGCCACGGGAGAAGAACATACAAATTCTCCATGGAGCACGCAGGGACCTGTTGTTATGCTCTGTTGTATCTGAACTGAAACACAAGATGGTAGCAAGGGTATTGCCTTGCCTTCGGAATGCGGTGCACTGAAAGGAGGTCTTATCAGCCTGTTTTCTGCTATGCATGTTCATACCATCTCCATAGTGCTGAAGAGCTATTACCCATAACCAAGTAACAAAGGGAGAGAAGGCAGACCATTGCCATTGCCCCCCTAAATGATAATATAGAAAGCACCGACATACCATCTAGAGAGGAAGAAAACAGACCAGAGCAGAAAAGCCAGCATGCTCTCCCTGAGCCATTGAGTAGGCAGCTCCTGGTATGACACGACAAAACTCTTGTTTGGAAATAAATCGGGGAAAAAAATGTGCTTTGCTATGAAGTGATGCAGATTTGTCTAGAAGCCCATCAACCTCAGTGGTGCACAGCTGAGCCCCAATATTGTTGTTACTACACGAGCACCATTCTTTGAAATCCTTTGCAGCAGCACCCACTGTCATATCATTTACAGCTCTTGCCATTTACCTTCTGAACAATTCTGATCCAAGCAACAACAAAAGTAGGAAGACTGGAGCTTCATAAAACATCCTAAAGTAATCTTAACAATTCTTGAGCAGGCACATTATTTTCACTCAATTTTCTGAATATGTTAGTTAACACATTTCAAAAATATCTGAATACCTTACAAGGCAGTTGTCCAGAAAACATAAGACTATCTGCCTGCCAAACACCCGGTGAGGCATCTATTTGCTGTTAGCCCAGAACCACCATGCCCTAAGAAATGCTGACAGTCACCTTGGCTGCTTACCCAGGGGACAGCTCCATGTCTCAAACCTTAACCTTCAACCACACTTCAGCAAAAAATACACAGCTATTCTGATGTAGTACTCATTTCATGTGGAGTCCACCACATTATAGTTAAAGCATTTCAAATTCATCACAGTAAGCAAAACTTGCCTTCTGCGGGGAAACCACCTAAAGATTGGCAAGTGATTAGTTAATTCAACAAGTGAAACATCTCCTGTGGTAGTGTCTACGATGGAGTACAGATCAACAGCAACCACTGCCAGAAAATCCTGACATTTCTAAAGAGGGCTCGTGAAAGCCTCGCTTCTGAATTACCTGCAAGCAGCTCCTGAACTTGAGTCTCAGCCAGCACCACCTGCTGAAGGCTGCAGCAACTGTGACCTCCCCTTACAGACAGCAGAGCACAAAAGCAGGTAGGAATTGTTTTCTAATCACCTTCTGGGTTTCAGCAAAGCCATTTAAACTGTGTTAGGAGATCACAGTTTTATGCGGCTCCTCAGTTTTTAGCAGGGAACATGAAAACCTGACTCAAGCTCCATTTAAAAATAGAAAGAAAGCAAAGAAGAAAAGGTTTGCCTAAAAAGGAACCTCAGGTTTTTACTCTACGTTTGGACTTCTTTCAGTTCACATCCAGTGCAGTGAACACAAGACTGTTCTCAGAGTGTTTAGTAGTGTAACCTACATTTTGTGTCACTTCACACATGAGAACATAGGCAACCTTCAACAAAGAGAGACAGACGTACGGACACTGGCGGTCACGGAGGGGAAAGCATTGCTGTGCTGTGCCAGCGCTGCAGCAGACATACAGGCTTGCTCCCAGGCTCAGGTGCACTGCTATTGCCTCCTCCCTCCCTGGATGAGCAGAGCCTGCCCAGCTCCTGGCTTCAGCAGCAGCAGAACATTTGAAAGGGAAGATTATGCATTTGGCAATTTCACTTGATTCTCATCTCAAGGGGGAAATCTGCTTCCACCCCACATGGACATTGATCGCCAGAAGGACACTCTCATAAACAAAATGCTCGAGGCCATGTAATCTTCAGCCTCTCCTTTCTCCCCAGCTCTCAGCAAGCCAAACATAGCGCATGAAACAGCAGGGATGCAAACTGGCAAACAGTCCTTGAGTGCAAAGGAGATACGAGGAAACATATAATCTACACCAACGTCAACCAGCAATTCTTGCTAATCTGCCCACATTGTTTCAGGGACACAGTTAAATATTAAGGATGGAATAATCATTTTCTAATCACAGCCTGCCAAAACAGGGCAGAATGACAGCTCAAACAAACAGAATCTACCATCTAATCTAAGGTGAATCAAATTTCTTTTTTTTTATTGAATATTAGAGATTTTTGGGAGACTCTAACCTGCCCTCACATATGCCTCTAATTTTTGGTAAATAATCACAAGCATCTTTGTTTTGATACAGAGATATGCGATAAGTAAGAAATATTTTCCAATTCCATTTTGTTAAAGTGGAAGCCAGACTTCCATCCATGCCAAATGGTTGTATCACAAGATCATCTCAGAAATATCTGGAACTTCTTATAATATAAAGGCTTTAGCGAGACAATGTTATCATCTCACTTGTGGCCATTTCAAAAACAGAAGACAATGAAAATTAAATAATGGTATCAGAACCTATGACATACCAGGGTTTAGGCCAAAGTGAATTAATTTATATCTTAAAAATAAACTAAAGGCCTTACTGTTGCAAAGAGCTTTGCCACCACACTGCAGAGCAGAGCTGTCAGTTGCTGCCACATCACTGCCACTTCCACGTAGAACGTCACGTGTCCTGTACGTAAGAGACACATTGCATAATGTTACAGATGGCACAGCTCATAACGGTCAGGATTACATTTATTAAAATCAGTTGAAATGCTTATTACTAGATTCAATGATTTTCCATGCAAGGTGACCTGAGCTGCTTTTTTGTGAGCTGTACCATGATAAGATTTTTCTGCTGTAGGAAACAGCTACGGGTAGAGCGTAACCATTACTGTGCATTGAAACCAATTGTTACAGGCACCTGCTCTAGAACAACAACCATAAACATCTGGGTTTACAAACAAACTGGATCTTTAGTGTCACTTTTTATTTACTTTCACCATAATTACTCCTGCACTGAATTTTTCTTTACGTGAGAGCTGGAGCAATGGCTGGTGGCTTCACAAAACATTATTCACGCAGGAACTGTTGTATACGAGTGTCAGGGGCGGCCTTTGCTTTGACACTATCTCAAGTTAAAATGGTTGTGGACAAGAGGAGGTGGGGGAACACACACCAAAAAAAACCCCTTGCAACAACGCCTTCCTCCGTTAGCATGGACCTTCCCCCTCAAATGGAAAAAATAAATTAAATTTTTCACTAGCAAACAGTAACCCAAAATGTGTTTATACACATCTGAATTGCTATAAATAAAAAGAAGGCATTTATGAAAACAAACCCCACAGCTTCGTATCTGGTGAAAAGGATTGCACTTGATGGCCGGTCTGAACCCAGGGGTTACCACCCTGCCGGTGTACATACACGTACACGTACAGGTCCATATTCCTCTCGCTACCCACACTAAATGTAAAATCTCACGTACTTATAACGCTTACTTTTTCAAAGCAACACATTAACCGCAGCAGAGCAGCTCTTTCTTGGGCATGCACTGATACAGTCGCATTTTTACGGCAGGCCAGCGGTGAAGGCTCAGAAGCAGCCAAGTTGTACAGGGCTGTGGCAAACAGCCTGCACAGCCGAAGCCGTACCCGCGCTGTCCCCACACAGCGCCGGGCATCTCCGCTGCAGACCCTGAGCGGGCGCTCGCGCAGGCCTCGCTGCCTGGGCCCACCTCCGCCCCGGGAGCCGAGCTGCAGCCGGGCCCAGGAGGCTCCGGGCCAGCCCCCCTCCGCCCGGCCACCCGCCCTGAATATTTTATATTTATTTCTCTCTCTCCTCCTCTGCGGTGGCAGTTGTAAATCTACCTTTCTCAAAATTCAATAAAAAATTAATTGGAAAAGGAAAAAAAAAAAGAAAAGTTATTTCATCCCTAGCAATAAAAGGCCAATTGACTTCTCAATTTTCTAGTGGGCAGGAGAAGAAATCAGGCATACGGCAGGGAGAAACTCAATTCTCCAAAGCTCTCCTCTTCAGGATTTCCAGGCCCGCAGTCTCAAGGGTGCCGTGTCCCCTACCGCTCGCTCAATTCCAGCCGGGTATTATTTTCTCAGCTCTGGGGGAAGCAAGAATTCATCCTGCATTATTGATGACTCGGCGCTCAGGCGCTGCCAGGGCCTTTGGTTCAGTGCTTCCCGCTGGCTGTCACTCATATGCTCCAAGAGCGCCCATTATGCCGGGGCAGGCGGCTCGCGTTCCTCTCTCCCCAGACGTCCCCCTTTCATAAACACTCAGAAGGCGGCAAGTGAACCACAAACAGGGTCGCAGCGCAGTGATGAACCTTGCCCGCGCTCAGGCATTGGCCACGTGAACTTGTGCGTTGAAGGCATCAGGGGGACAGGAACGGCTGCGAGGGAGGGAGCCTGGGTAGGCTTGGGTTCGGCTGCCGTGGGGCAGGCAGGCAGTCCGTGTTTCCATCGAACCCTCTTGCTAGCAGTTAAACACAACACTAAGCCCCAGACTGTGACACAGTCTGAGGCAGACTGAGTGTTCTGAATTGTTCTGAAAGAACGGATCTGAAAACCCTGACTGAGCCCCTGTCAGAGGAGCAGTGGGAGGACATGTGCTCCTCACAGGGCCGTGTTCATCTCTTCCTCTTTTCTGTTCCTTGCTTCTTTCCCTTCTTTTTTCTTGTCTGGTTTTCTTCTTTCCTTCTTCTCCACCCTAAACAATTTTTTCGTTTTCTTTTGGAAATCCTGGCAGTGAACAAGTGCAGATCCACACCCACCTACAGATACGGAGGCTGCACAGTCGTTGTTAAATCTCAGTGTGTTTCCAGAAGGAACACTGGATGCCAGAGGTACATTTAATTAATGGACAAGCACCACAGATCTGGTAATTACCAACTAAAATTTGCATCCTTAGCCACTGACAATGCAAAATACACGCACAGCTTTTGCAGAAATCAGTTCTGTCCACCGATGTGGAGTTAAGTTGCAATGTGGTTCAAGTCCAGTTCCCAAGATTTCATGGACAGCCCTCAGCCCACACAGGTCTCCACGCTGACTAGCACACACCAACTTGCTGGATCAACGCTTGGATCCAGGGATGTAACTGTTTACAGTTTCCTGGGTTCTAAGGAAACCAAAACTAATAGCTGTCTGCAACTTTCAAGAACAGGTTCACAACTGAAAAACAGCTGTAATAATACACTTGGTCTATTCTAAATTAACGGAGAGAAACTTCAAGTTGATTTTTATGATACAGGTCTAGCATGATGAGTGGTTTCTTCTAAGTTTTTTTTATGTAGTCCTAGGAAATTTTGGGTGGAAAACCTTTTTAAAAACTATAGACGCATAGTATTCAGGCAAAGTGTTAGCTCTTAAGTTTTGAAGTACCAAAGGAAGGAAGTTAAAAATTTGTATTCAGGTTCTTAGTCTTCTCCTTCCTAGAGCTAGAGGGTTTGAATTAGCGGCTCTTCTCTGCTTGTAATCATGCAAGAAAATAACTTTTAAGAATTCTATAATAATGTCTTTATTTCCCTGACTATATTTGTATCAGCTAAAACTGCCTCTGCAGTATTTACAGTCATGAATGTAGAGTGGGGACAACAGTAAAAGCTCTCTTACTTGCCCACTTTGTGGATGTTTTATGTAACTGATTTCTAAATGTTTGGCAATGCCTATTCAACTAAAGCCTTGTATATTTTTGATTCCCCACCCCCAGTGCACTCTTCTCTGAACAGCCTGTGACTAACCTTTGAACCCCTCTGTCCAAACTTCTGACATTATCAGTTTTAACTGTGCCCTCCAACTTGTATAAAATGGGGAGAGGCAGGGGTTATTTGAACTGTTCACTGAAAGACAGCAATTTAAAGACACTTTACAGTGAAATTCTATCTTACTCCAATAGTTTGAGTGATTGTGAAAAAACACCTAAAAAAAAAGTTAAGCAATTTCACACAGTGGAAAACAGCCCAGGGCACAAGAAATCTAAAACCAAACAGTTTGCCGTCAGTGCTGTAGACTGTGTTCAGTAAAAACAAAAGATCAAACAAGTTCTGTAATCATTATATAAAGCACATTTGCTATGGCATGTGAAGAAAACATACTTCCTTCCTAATACTAATTAACATTAGAGAGTTGTGGGCTGAAATACAGGATAAAAATAGCTGTTTAAACTAATCACTCAGCAAGATGTAAATGTTACATATAAAGTATACCTAACGGGTTGGAATATTTATCCCAGAAGTAAAGAAAGCTTTCACTACTCATGAATTATAAAAGTTTCGCTTCCTGCCTCACTGTAACAATATACGGACCCTTTGCAAGTATGTGACCACTCTTCACAGATTGTCTACAGTTTTCCTTATTTGTAAGTATTAAAATGTTTTTGTAGCAGCCAAAGTCGTGGGGAGCGAAGGCAAGTGTGAGCAGAAAACATAATACCAGATTGTTTTATAAACAGCAAAAAGATATTCCAATGGCCTAAGCCACACTATGACTATCAGTCAACGTGCAGGTTTGAGGGTTGCAGACAATGCAGAAAAAGAGCCCACAGCCAACAGCAGTATCATCAGCTTCACCTGAACAGCACTTGCGTCTCCCTTCAAAGTGCGTTACTAATGTAAAACCAGCCAGCTTCGCATAACAGGGGATGACATTCTCAGATCTACCTTTGCTTTTCTGAAATTATTTCTCCTTTCATAGGTGCTCCATCCTTCCACAAATAAATCCAGGCAAATTTTTTCCTTCTTGTCACCCCCAGCTGTTCCTTCCCCTTTCCTCACCCTATGGTTTCCTCACCGCTACTAGCACCACTGTTAACTGGCTCCTCATGGGCAGGAGCCAGCACTGAATGGAAGGTGTTCAATGACTGCCATGATACCAACCAGACCACCAGAGCCTCCAAAATACTCCTGAACTAAAACTATACAAAAAAAGTTCAGGATTCAAAATGTTATTGAAATAACATTTCAATAGCTTGCCAGAAACAATATTTCAGAAGTTTCCTAGTAATTTCCCGTAGCAAGAATTCAAGGTAGGATAACAACCGAAGAAAAGGCGTGGAAATGTGCAGCGCTTAACCACTGCACATTTGAAAAGCTAACACTTTCCTGTCTGTATTTAGAGAGGTGTCGTATTTCCATCCTCCAAGATTTTTAATCACCTGTCTAGCTCTGTGTCTAATACAGATATCAATGAAATATATTCTTGAGTAACAACAGTCTTCTGCAGGATACTGAAATTCATAAGCAGAGCACATGAAGACATCTCCGCGATGACTGCCCCTCTCATCACACATTTGGCTGCCTGGGGCTGGATTCAGGAGCGCTGATTTACCCAGCAGAAAACTCGTCACAACAAGATACACTTGACACTTGTTACACCCAGTCAATATGAAAAAAGCTATGAGGAAGGCAAGACTGTCCATTGGGTGCTAGGCTGATGAAAAGGAAAACGGTGGGTTTTTTCCTTCACCAGTCAGGGAAATAAAATGCCTCTCTGAGCATCTTCTATAATTCCAGGCCAAAATCCAATCCCAAACTCAAGCTACCCGGCACTCCAATATCCTGCTGTAAGAGTCACGGGAGTACTATTTCATGCTGTAAAGATTAAATAAAGGAAAACAGTCCTCAGGAGACAGAGAGTACAACCCAGGACAGCATGTGCATACACCCTGTTTCAGGACACAGTCAACAGATGCTTTGGACCAAGGGAGCAGAGGAGCAGGAGCTCTGATGGCAAATCTTCAGGAGCAGAGACTTAACCTGATAGGAAAGGAAAACCGTTCAACAGTACTGTTTTAAGATTGCTTTAAACTGACAAGATAATTCAAACAATCTGGTCATGTCAACTGAGTCACAATGCTCCCAGGCCAGCAAAAAAAACCAAAACCAAAATCACTGAAATTTAAAAAGCAAGTAGTCATAATGAGTCCAAAACCTTCCCTACGACAGACGCATTCCACTGGAAATGGAACTGTTTAGGGCAACGCAAACACCACCTCTGCTCCATCTTAAAAAATGCTTCATACCACTAAGTGCTTTGTTTCCCTCTTGTAGCATGTGATGTTTGGATTTCTTAAAAGGGTCATATTGAATTAACAGGTTCACCTTGAAACCACACAGTGGAACAAAAAGCTGTGTGCCAAAAGGCACTCCAGAGGGGACCAGCTTGCAAGAACGCAACTCTCTCCTGTTCAGTCAGAAGAAGAACAAGTGTCATGACAACCTTTAAATGCTCAGGTCCAAAACACAGATCTCCTCCCAAGTCCCTTTCAGCTTGCAGCAGAGCGTCCAAAACGTGCAGCCTGCATTACGAGCAGCAGGCAGGAGAGCCCGCAGGGAAGCGCTGGGGGAGCTGTATATCTAACCACAGACATGCTGCAAGGATCAGCTATCAGAGACTGGTTATATGGCTGTCACAGCTCATTGGATTTCTTTGTCTTCATCCACTGCAAGCATTTAAAAGACAGCCCTGTGTTCCCGTGTCTAAAAGTATTCAGTAAAGCTCATATATTTGGCTTCTAAGGGGGAAGGAGAGGGAAACAAACTCAAAAACCTGGCTTAAAGAACATTAAATAGAAGTTTTTTTCAAAGGTGTTCAGAAACAGGTTGTGGAGAGAGTGACAGTGGTGCTAACATCTTAGAAGGATTTAGTTTACACATGTGACCTATTTAGTGCATTGTCTCAGTCATGTATGCTTCCAGCTGCCCATGCACTAACAACAGATGAAAGATATGGCTTACACTGCTAAAAAATATTAGCCATTTCAGCCTCTCTTGTACAACTATGAACAGCTCATTTGAATTGCAGAGGGAAGATTTTTCCAGCAAAAGGAATCTGATCCAGAAAGTTCCTCTGAGAAGCAATGTTTTTCAAACTATAATGGAGAGCATCGCCTATGAAAAGCATCGCTCAATCAATATTTTGCAGACCAAAACACTCAGCTCTCTTCGAAGGACTGAGATTAATCTAGCAAGCCCCAACACTGATTTCTGAGACTGAAGCCAGGCAGGCCCTCTGCAGTGTCACACCTCACAGAAGGGAACACCCAAGATTTCTGAGCATTTTCTGCATTTTACAGAACAAAGAATAAATTGGAAGCAGCATGTCAATATGGAAGCAGCCTAACTCAAAGGGGGCCTAGCCAGCTATTCTGAGATGCAAACGGATATGCAGGATGATTACTTCTGGGCTTTCCTCTGCATGCTTGTGTAAAATGTGTAGGTGCTTTAACGAGCACCTTCCTTCCCCAAGGTTCACCACATTGATGACAGACGTCATGGAGACTTTGAAAGTCTTATCATGGTCCATGATTAAACGAACAAGCGGTGCAGTAAGATTTTCATCAACAGAGTCTGCTACTAATGTCACCTTCCCACATGCTGCAGTGCTGCGCACCCCGTGTTCTCCTCGGATCGACGGAGACAGCGCTGCAGCAGCTCCCTGCGGGAGGTACCAGGCTGCCCCGCAGCAATAGCCCTGTACTCCCCAGCGAGCTTTTCCAGAGCCGGCTGCTCAGACCACAACAAAGCACCTACACAGTGCGAAACAGCAAGCGAGTTCTCACTCGGGAAACTGTGAGGGCAGGTCTCTGCTTCTGCCTTTACTTCATAACAAAAAAAAAAAAAAAAAAAAAGAATAGGGGTAGGATTACTTGCTTTATCACCCTAGCTAAGCCATCCACAGTGCAAGCAGCAGTACAAACATGTAGAGCAGAGCCCTTGCCCCTTCGAGTTTCTGATCCAAAAGAAAAACAAGGGATGGCAGCATGGCCCAGAAAACCCAGGGCCAGAAGCAAGAACACGCGAAGCTGGTCAGGCGCTGGGCCCCGCTCGCAGAGCACCAGCAGCCTGACCACTCACACGGTTACTCAAGAGAGCGAGCGCAATTTTCAACGTAGCAAGATGGGAAGATTTAAGAGAAGACAGATTTGTAGGCTTTTGAGGGAAATCCTCCTCAGTCCAGCTAGTCCTCAGTCACAACTATTTCTCCGTTTCTGTACTTCCACCTTATTTTGTGCTTAATCTCTCTGCGCCTTCTTCCTCCCAGCTCAAAGAGCAAGCCCACAAGGGAGCCAGATGTGCTGAACGTATGGATATAAAGAGGCAATCTGCATAACAACGTTCATGGTTTGTTCTTTTCAAAGCAGTTTCATTTTCTTTAATTCCTTCCTCCATCTTTCAGGATTTGGATATAATATATGGCTGTATAAATACTTCAATTCACATAGATGTATGCATTACTGTTTTGCAGCTATATTGCAAAGTTCCTTTCTCTCCAGATGATATCAGAAGTGAAAGACAAGTGCCCACCATGGTCAAGCAAATAACCTATTGTTCAAATTGTAATTATACTACATAGAGTCCAATTACTCCCTGTGCGAGGCCAGTTTAAGCCCAAAAAACTCAGTAACAGCAGCAATTCACTTCTAACAGTTTTGAGTAGAGAGAATCATGAAGGGAGGGAAAAAAATAGTATGGTTCTGTTAACTGTAGAAAAAAGATGATTCTCTTTTGATATAGGGTGGCAGAAGCCCATAGGAGATCCTGAATACAGAGATAAGGCTCTCAGTCAGGACATTTGGATACACAAATACGAATACTATCTTAACCTCAACCACGCATTCCTGTTAAGAACTGGTATTTTCTCCCATTATATAACAAACGGGGTTCACCAGCTCCCTAAACTCCGAGACCTAAAACTGGGAGCAAAGGGAATGTCCACAGAGAAGAGTTTCACCCAAGGGATGCTATCTTCCCAGCCATATTGACAGCAAAGAGAGGAAAGTGGCTCAAGAAGCAGAACGAATATTAGAGCTTAAGCTCAGGTGTTCCCCGCAGAAGACCTCCTCTCTTTGCTGCTTAAGACGACTGGACTTCACAAGTACCTCCCGACCATCACTGTGGACTGTTGAGCACTGAGCACCTATAAAAATCTGGCCTCAGATGTGGGTGTTGAAGACCTACAAATGTAATCAAAGAAAATCTGGTCTGCTGCATCTGACCCAAAGCCAATTGAATCAAGCTTTGGACTGGGCTTTAAGAATTTTTGTTACAAGACGTAAGAAACTGGACCTTCCCCATGTGCTACGCACCATGCAAACGTACCCTGAGAGACAGCCAGCACTGCAAGGAGCAGCAGACTGAGCAGGGATGGAGAGGGGAGAGGGAGTTATGGTCACAGCATATTGGTTGCAGGGCCACGGACAGGAGACAGGATTTATTTAAAATAAGCAGTTAAACATTAGAGTTTCATGCCTCTGATCATTTTGCTGTTACCAATGTGGTGCTTCCGCCTTCAGCCTGCTTTATTCTGTTCCGTTGTTCAGAACAGACCACCACTGAAGTTGTCATTTTAATATAGTTTCTACTGTGATTAAACAGCTGCTGCAGTCAAGTAGTCCTATCTTCTATCAAAGTTTGTAAATCACAGTATTTTAAAAAGATGCAAGAAGCAAATAATCTGGTATATAATAGTTATTTGATTTTTTACATATGTGTAGAGAAAATAAGCACATTGGATCTCTAGCCTTTAATTAAAAAATAGTTGGGAGGAGGGAGTAATATCTTAATAATAACATCTGACCAAAAAGTATTTAGTAAAGCATACCCTAAGTGTGGCCAAAACCTGTAAGATTTATTGCAAGTAAATCATTATTGCTATCTGAGTCTGAATAGCTTCCATCTGATTTCTATATGGAAATACACTCCATGGAAGCACAGCCTTGAACTTCAAAGGACATGCAGGATGCTACTAATTTCTGTATCTGACAGTGTGATGCAATGTTTGGATTTGCATCTCTGCACTTCAAAGTGTGGCACTCTCTAGATAAGGTCTCCGTTTATTTTGACATGAATTCGCAGAGGTGAACAAGAAAGCAGCACCCGAACCAGACAGTAACATTCCCCACCTCACCCCCAAAAAAACAGAAACAAAAAAAAAAAGCAAACTTAAACCTGCTCTGTTTGTTTCTTTCTGAATTCAGTAATTCCCTGGAGAACAAGGATTACAGAAGAAGAGTACAAGTCATGGTTGCGGTACTTCAAGTAATCTCCAGTGTCCAAAACACAGTGTCAACATATGGTGCTCAAATGCAGATTTAGAACATCTTTGAAGCAATATTGAATCTGATGAATGGTTCAATTGTAGACCTAGCTGCCTTTTTTTTTTAATTTCATACTGACGTTGTCAAAATTTCAAGTAGGGCAGCTAGATATTAGCACATCTTGATTCTGTGAATTACACAGAATTTTATCTAAAAATTACCACCAAGATGAATTCTGATCGTTCGCTTTACTTTCTGCCAACCTGGCAATACCTAGGGATCCTACAGTATCACGGTATGAAAGCTTTCGCCCTAATGACCCTATAATGACACTTTAAAATTCATACAGTACATGTGTGCAACTTCTGTCACATTACAGACCTAAAGAAAACTCTAAATGCTGGGATGTGATCGCAACTGCAATACAAATCTTATTCATTCCTCCAAAATACATAAAGAAGTCTTCTGCAACTATACCTCCTAGAACTGCTTGCACTCCCCTTCTATAAAACATCCAAATATTTTCAACACCAACAGCTGCTGACCAGGAGCACACATACAACTGTTGTAATTATTTATTTTTAATTACTTAAGCACCAGTCATGTTCAGCAAAAACATTTGGGAGAAAAAAAAAAGATGTATCTTAAAAATCTGACGGAAAAGAAGTGTTGAGGGGCAATAGTATAAAAATCTTGAAGATGAAAATCCAGGAGGAATTTACTGACATTCTGAAGCACTGCGTGACGCAGGCTCAAATTGCTGCACCTCAAGTTACGTTAGATAAGATATCACTCTCACTAAGGTTTCCAGTTGAGAAGTAATTATCAAGTATCCCATACCCTAGGTATATACTGTCCTTATAATTAAGTTCGCATAATATGCCACTACATTAAAAGGATTGCTTTTGTATTTACTCATCTTTGATTCTTTAATTTATTTATTTTTAAAGAAAAAGAGAGGAAAAAAAATTTATGAAAGCTAACAGGACTCAGAAGATTTGCATAATAAATAATTTTAAAAGGAATAGCAAGTTTCATTTGCTAAATTACAACACCAAAAATCAAATACTGTTCAAAGAAAGAATTCAAAATTAGTATGCTCCTTCTTACTCATTATGACTAGTTATCATTTTCTCGGTGCAATATTTACACGTATTGCCAAATCCCTCAGCCCTTCCTTAGGCAAAAAGGGTCAGTGGAAGTTTTCAGCAAGTCCTTCAGAATTTGGGCCATATTGAATCAGAAACCTATATAATTCCAAACATTTTCTCTATTATATAGAATTCTTACATACTTATGCAACTTAGTATTTAGAATGAATCTCAGAGCTTAAATGCAACTCACATCTGGATCGTAGATTGTGCTTTATATTACACAATCCGCAGTTACTGGAAATGTTTGTATCCTTTACTGAGAAAGAATGATTCATTTCATAGAAATTTTCATCTGCTATTAATCTTCCAGGATATAGTTAGTGTTCTGATATTTTCAGATATTGTTTTATGGAGGGATTTAAAGTAGCTCTCCCTTGGCAGCCTGCAAGATTACTCAGTGATTATAAGCAACTCAATACTGTATGACAGCATTTCCATGCAAGGGACTTACAATCATGTTTCATTAATTCGGCTTGAATGAAGCCTCATTTCAGGCCTTGAGGAGCTTAAGATTTATGTGAAATTAATAACATAACAGATGTCTTCACAATTTGGTTCCTCTGAAAAAAACTGATTACTTTGAAAACTTCAATGCTTTAAAATGCAGACTGAGGGAGTTTTTACTCTAGGGTAAAGAGTTATTCGTTTATATCAACCGAACCTCACAACTAAGTGGAATTTAAATGTCAGATTTATATTAAATAGTCATATTCACCATTATTACATGTAATAAACAAAAGCCTATTACTTTCATTAATAAGCGGTGTTGGACATTTAAACTAAAGCTTAGAGAGATAGAGCCAGCACCTTTGCTAAGCAGTAGGAATAAGTGAGTCACGAGGGAGGTAGAAGAAGAATATCCAGGAAGCCCTGGGTTTTTTATCTTTGTTTCTGATAATTTAATCATCTTTTCCTCATAGGAAAACAAAATGCATCTGTGCTCACACAAAACTCCCCACTTTATAAGAGTTGAAGCTGTCTCTTGTGGATGCACATGCCTAAGGCCAAATGCCTTCTTTCTTTCACAGGACGCTTTAAACCCCCGCTTCCTCTTTCCTTTTTTTTTTTTTTCATTTTTTCAAAAATTCTTTTATCTAGGCTTCAGCCACACTAGGTGCCTTGCAAGCTGAATTTTAACGCATGCATGAGCAAGGGGTTTATCTTTAAGGAAACTGTCTATGCGATTACTTCTCCGAGTCCAAAAAAAATAATTGAAATAAAAATTATCTCTTAGCTTTGCTTTTTGATCCGATATGCTGAAGGGCAGAGGGAACAATGCATTTTTGATTCACACACTCAAGTACAGCTGATAGGATAGTCACTGCGATGGTTCGATATGCAAATGTGTTACATTAAGGGTTGAAAAATTGACACAGTGCAGGATATTACAGCTAAGACACTATCAGCAAAATCATAACAATTAGCTGTTTGATTGCCGTGGACACGGTTCATGCACCAGCCTCACATTTATAATGAGGTATCCCCTGATCCCTTTCTTGTCTCGCCCCACCCTCAGCACCATGTCCACATTGATACGATGCTTCGCCAAGAGGTAAGGGCTCCGAGATAAAGCCAAAATATCAAAAGCATTAGTATAAATTACAATTGTACATTATTAGCTATTTAATTACATGAGATATCAGAGTGGAGCTTGCTGATTTCATGCTTATGTTAAAAGTTACCATGGCAGTATTCCTCCCCTGTGAGACAGCATCAGGAATTATTGTTAGCACATGCTAAAACAGACAAAGCAATGTATTCTCGCCACATTCTCTCCCTGTCTCTCTCTAAGTTTAATACCAAGGAATTCCTTAGGCATCTAAAAAAAAAAGCACGTCTGGCACGGGGCTGTGAACCAGGAGATCTGAGTTTGGAGATAATGTTGGCATCCTAGGCCTAAGGCGGGTGGCTGCTATGCTGACTGCGGAGGTGACTTGTTCTCCTCTCCATGAGGGACCCCCGGTTTCCCGTGCACCAGCACCCCCCTCCTCGCCCACACCCCCCTGAGGGATGGCATTAGCTCTGCCTCCAAAACCAGCTGCTTATCAGTCCTCTGGAGGGAGGAAGAAGCAGTGGGTGGCAGAAGGTTGCTAAGAGGAGGGGATGGAGGGAGAGAGAAAAAATAAAAAAAGGAAGAGGACCAAGAAAAAGGAGACATTAATAAGGATGAGGGATAAGGGGGGGAACTGTACGCTACCCACACATGCACGCAGACAAAGGCCTGATCAAGCAGCACACTTACATGCCACTGATTTCTCCATATGTAGAAACGTACAAGATAATGCCTAAATATACACATCAGTGCACCAGAGAGAGGAAATCGAGACTGAGAGACATCTTTTGCTGTCTTGCCTCTTTTTAAAGGAGGCAAATCAGTATTTTACACTAAACATCTACAAATCTCCCATATGATGAAAGGGAACAAATGGCGGAGTTACACATTAAGCTTTTCCACCAAATTCCCCAGCTGGCACCATCCCCAACGCCTGTGTGCCACAGCTATACAAAGCCATCTTCAAAGGTGCTGGGATCCCCCTAATCGGGCAACAGGGAGTGATGTCGGCATGACTGGATTGGAAAGGCTTGAATTTAATGTAAAGCTTTTACTTCTCTTTGGTCTTCTGCACGAGGTCGCTGTGGCCGGTTTGGTTAACAAGGCCAGGCGCTGACAGACGTTGCCATGCACCATAGCAGAAACCTTTCTGCGCAGAGAAGACAGACTTAAAACCAAATAAGCAACATTAATTGAATCAGTTAATGAATCACAGACAGCTGAGATGGGAAAGTTTGTCTTTAGCCCCATGCCAGTGAAGTATTCTCACCCATGACGTATGAGCCCTTTTCTGGCAGAAATATGCAGAAGCCCACACCAAAAACCTCACCCAGAAAGGAATCACCCACCACTGAACTGCAGATGAATGGACCTGAAGCTCCAGGTCTCATTTTACCTCATCTGTTTTTGGAAGGTTCACAGAGCATTAGGTTGTAAAATGTATCAGTTAATATGTTTAACATCGGAGTGATATGACCTCAGGTACCAGCTCCTTTATCGGTGACAAGGAAGGATTTAAAGGGTTGAAGCTGTTGCTGGGATCAGTCTGGCCCCAAAAAGGTTTGGATGATCTTTATGCAAAAGTCTTGTCCTTACAGTGTGTACAGAACATTTCAAATGCAATCCTGAAAAAGGATAGGAAACCTGAAAAGGGATGAGAAACCCTGAATGCAGCAGTTTCCCATCTTTTATGTCACTGTAATGTACTAATATAAAGCCAAAAAAAAAAAAACCTCCACATACTTTAGTGCACTTTGCATTAAAATGGCCTAACTTGAAGTGGGTTTTTTAGACATTTCCCCATCTCTGAGCACATCCATCGGTAGCCCCAATGAGTGTGGGTGGTTCCTCTGCTCCATTCTCCTTTACTTCACCTACAGATTTCAAGACAGCTTTGTCTGGTGGAGCTGGTACCAGACATACAGATTCCTCATAATTTCTCTGAAGAGTTTCACCTTATTTATTTTCACCCTCTCTTCTTTAAGCTAAAACATCATTTACCACAACAGAACAATAAAATCAGTGTTTTAATGAAGCTAGCTTTGAAGGAAAAGTAGGAATTAGGGTAACTCAGGAGCAAGTCAAAGTTTTCTGGAAGTGGCAAAAGCATTTAACATGGGGATTGTAAAACAAGCTGTAAGGCCCTTTGCTGTCCACCTCCTGCAAGACAATCTTCATGCTAACATGAGAGCAACACAGGAACTGTTACTCTTACACCAAGAGAGCTCAGAGGACTCCAATTTTCCTATCCCATTTGATGGTGGGCCAGCAAAAGTTAAAATTCTGAGAAGCTGAAAGGACAGATAATCTCAGACTCCACGTGCAACTGCAACATTTCATTTATGCCATAAAACTTATGTTTAAATGTTGACATATTTTCTTCTTCTAATCTTTTTTGCCTAAACTAAAATTTCAGCATTAAAATCTTGTTAGTGTGAAAGACATGGAATACTGAAGGCCTTTTTTCTCCAAAACCCTCATTGACACCAACACCTTCCCCACACAGTTCTGAATTTGCTGAATCAGCATTTTTGACAGACTGGGACATTCCCCTTCTGTTACGCTCATCTGCTCTCACTTGTTTGCAGATGGCTAGCGAGATACGGAGGATACTGCCTATACTGACATTCTCATGAGAATAAGCTTTCAAGTCTGGAACTTTCTGGTTTTGACTTGGCCTACTATACAGAGACACTGTCATGAGAGAAAAGTATAATAATATAGTATCAATGTTTGGCCCGACTTTGTACCACGCCTGTGGTTCTCACCCAGGCTGCTTCACGTGATAGCAGTGGCCAGGGCAATTGGCCTGACACCAGTGCACCTCACCCTCGTACTTTCCCCCTCCCAACTACAGCAGGTCCACTGGATGCTGTACTAAGGTACACATTTGAGCTACCTTAATTTACTCCTGGAGTGGTATTCAGACTTCCTCATGTTGCTCATGAACAGGTTTACAACTTGGTGTCACTCAAAGTCTTCAAAACTCCAGAGTTAGTAAGCATCATTAAACTACATTTGTCAGCCCTTCGACACACAGTCCTGTTCCTGAGTCCAAAACCAGACAAATAATCTCCTCTCTTTTGGCTTGCTGGAGTCCCCAGATATTAATACTGGTTGCCAACTTGTCTATTTAAAGAGAAAAATATTCGCAGCTATATCAGTGGTGCAGTTAAATGGATAAGAATTCATTCAGATCAATATTATCAGGGGAATAACATCCTTTCGGCTCCAACAACTTTTATAAAAGAAAACCCAGCAAGCAACCATACCAGCCCACTGTAAATGGAGCCAAGTGATTTATTCACATAATGCTTGTTGCATTCACTTTAAGGGGAAAAGTAAATGAAGACTATAATAGGAACAACAAAAACAGGCAGATCTAACTGTACAATAAATACAGAACGTGCCCTATTTAATCTGCTTACAGTAAAATCCACTGAGCAAAATTATAATTTGATATGGCTCAGCTTAGCCAATAGAAACTCATAAAATGTCTTAACATCATAATACATTGTACAAAAGAATCGCTAAGTACCATAAAACATATGGGAATATGGGTCTGTATTCATCCATTACTCTTTGCCAGTGTAGCATATTAAAATGGTTTCTATTTAAGTGCAGAGATCCCTGAAGTATACTACAGTCTTAATTAAAATGTCAATAAAATGCAAAAGTGCATTGGGGACCTTATCCGATTTTTTTTTTTGTTAACTCTTTCAGAGAGTTATTTCTTAATAGCTTCATTACACTACTGAGGTTTGGAGCAATTAAAAATAAACATAAGTAAGCCATTTTTAATAATTAGCTGCAGTGAAGTATACAGATCTGAGCACGACCTGTATCCTTTCTCTCTAGCACAATTCCCTGCAGGAGCTGCTGGCAGGTTAAGCCAAGACTGAAAAAGTAGGTTCTTATGCAAGGCCAGGAAACAATGCTTTGGGTATTCTCATTCCACTACTTGATTCTCTTTCAGTAAATTTTCAAAAAAGGGGGAAGATGTTTTATGACTCTCTGTGATCAGAGACCTCAGCCAGGTAGGAGGCCATCTGGTTTTCAGGGCCATTTAAAGTGGACAGCTTTTACTAAGTGTGGGGGACGCTAACCTAGGAGGCAGGCTGCCTCTCTGAAGTTCTTGCCCTGCCTTTCCATGGGTCACCAAACCCACCATAAATGGAAATAAAAACTACAGCTGGCCAAGAAATTATCATCTATTTGCTTTTCCTTCTCTTTCAATGAATTTAAAATTGCCTTAGAAAATGTCCTTTTTAAAAACCAAAACAAGATATACCAAGAGGTTTTTCCAAAACTTGAAACAAAATTCAGTTGTAAGGAGAAGAAGATCCTGCCCTTGCTTTCTGTAATGTTGGAAGGATGACAATGGAACAAGTAAATAAGCTTTTCTATTTCCTCCTCTTCCATTCTCTCAACCTCCTGTCCTAGAAAAAATATTTTCGAAGATAAATTCATTTTCCCCACTTCCCTAAATACTACAATAATTCTCTAAAATCTGCATTCCCTTGAGGAAAGAAAGCATATCTTTGGAATGGAATTTGCCTATTGCTAGCAAGATCAAAATCTTGCTGAAAATTGGGATGCTGGGAGCAACCCCAGAGT
>Ga0181612_145922_pt1 | contig 19772 bp, 10 predicted proteins | sample HoacroProtozoa21_FD_119630 | JGI IMG/M metagenome (GOLD analysis project Ga0181612, IMG submission 119630) | Hoatzin crop microbial communities from Cojedes, Venezuel. Combined Assembly of Gp0051906, Gp0051904, Gp0051908 | reverse complement strand
TTTAATGAAGGAAAATTTTCTGAAGTAATGAAATTCAGGCAATAATCCTGAATTACGTGGCTTGCTGGGAGCAATATGTATTGCACTAATTTGTAGGCAGTGTTTGACCTCCTGGCAGAGGGAGTGCAGCTTCCTCAGAGCCAGCCTCTAACAGAGGTTCCCTTACTACGTGTCTGTGGAGGTCCTGCAAGGGGCTCTCGGGGGCTGATGGTCCCGTGAGCACACACTGAACGTGCCGGGTTGGTGATGGTTATCTGGGTGGTGAAGGTCACTTAGGGTGTTCAGGCTGTGAGGGCAGCTCACGCCTGTCTCAGCTGTCAGGTGTAAACATGACATGAAGAAGGGGAGAAGTAGTATATGAGAGCATCTCCCAAACGTGTGTCCTTGGAGAAAAGTGGGGTCTTGGATCACTCTAACGTACCCATCCTGGAGGCAGGTTCTGTCGCTGCCTGTCTCTCCGTGGTGACTAACAGTCCTGGTTCTGTGTGGCTTGGTCACTGCTGGAAATTCCTGAAGCGTTCAGTGGTATGCGTTGGGAAACGGTTGGTTTCTGGGTGGAGTTGAAGGCCACGTGCTGCTGGGAGTTGTGTTTAGAGAACCCTGTCTTCTCAAAGGCCCTGCTGGCACTGCTGCTGTTACCAGAAGCGGTTTCGTTGGTGTAGTTTGACCAAAGTGGAGAGTGTCATCTCTTGGTTCGGATCAGTCCAAATCTGTTGAGCTGCCGAAGTCATTGCAAGGCTGTGTGACCTGCTGCGTCTGTCGGGGCGAGACGAGGGGTCCGACTGAGAGAGGCAGAGAGCAGGAGCGCCTGGGAGCTCGGCCACTCGCTACCGTTGCTGTACTTTAAGGTTTTCTAAGAAGCGCGAAAAAGGGCTGTCTTCTGCTCTCCCCCCCCCCCTTTTTTTTCCCTTCTTCTTTTCCCTCCAATATTTCAGCTGAGCACAATGAATTTGTGTGGTTGGAAGTCTGGAGATTTCTTACTGCAAAACAAAAGGAATGAAAAATACAACAAACTCTGACAGGCCAAGTAGTGAAAGACCAAAACAGGATGGGGATGGAAATTAGTTAGTTGTTTTAAAAATATATGTTTGTTATATAGTTTTGATTAAAAAACAAAAACAACCCCCGAGGGTCAAGATGGTGTTTGTTTGAGGTCCTGAAAAATGTAAAGACGTTCCTGGTGTTAATTGTAAGTACGTACAGCTAGCAGGAGTGGCCACCCAGTGTTCTCACCGCAAGTATTTACCGTTGTGGAAGAGCCCTACACAAGTGATTTAAAAACTGACAGTAAATGGAAAATCTGCTTATGTGATTAATGTTTTGGGTAAAGATGCGTCAACTTCAGGTCTCGAAGTTTAGAAACAGTCTCCTGTAATCCAAAGTGGGTCGTGCTCTTGACACAGCACCAGTCTGATTCTCGCTATCCTCACAAAATAGAGGTAATTTAGAAGTAAGAGTAAAAATTTCTGTTTGCGCTCCAGTTAAAAATTCTCTGCCTTAAGAGAGAACTTTTTTGCAGACTTTTTAATCAAGTCAAGCCTGGGCTGCTTCAGATTAAATTGTGTTTGCCTACTTAACGTTCTTGGAGAGATACATTCTGAATGTATACATATGTATATAAAAAATTGAGTTTGCTCCAACAATCTTTGCTTTTCTTTAGGCAAAAATGTGACTTCCCTTTGATCCATCAACTTGTTTTTACATATAACCGCATTGTTAGGAGCACTCCAGTTAATTAGTGTTTTGTTTAAATATGATGCAAAAATGAAGTTCAGTGGTGAACACTAATCTAATAAGGGTGGGTAATATACTTTGATAAATTAAAAGTTCAATCTAAGCAAATTGTTATTTTAAAAGTTGAGGGTAAGTACTGAAGCAAAATCAGCGTGCTGTGTAAGTCTGTTCATACAACGACCGTGTGGTAGCCCACTACTTTTTATAAGGAACAACTGGGTTGATTCATTCCTTTTTTTAGCGTAGCACAGCTCAGTGATTTTAAATTTTGAATTCAGATGAGGAGGTTGGATTTCATATCTGTTAGAGCTTTGCTAGCATTTAGTTTTTAACCTTCATTTTAAGTGGAAAATTTCTGCATATTTCTTTGTTGTACAGTGTTGTAGTGTAATTTGAAACACATGGAGAGTTCTGGCACTTAATCTAGAAATGACTCGTGTAATTTCTTTGCTGTCAGTCATAGTCATCTTTTTTTTTTTAATGTGAGGCAATACTAAGGATGCTCTCCAAACTATTCTTAAGCCGTAGTTGATTGGGTCTCTGGCCGGATTAGTTTTTGCTAAAATCCTATCAGTGCCTATGTTGGGTTCAAGACAGTGAAAGCACTGAGAATTGATCTTTGAATGGGTGACAGGACTGCTGGGCTTTAAAAGTCATAGCAGGTGATTTTTCACATCTGCTTTCTTTGTCGTTGGGGTATGCCGATATTTCTTGGATCTTGGAAAAGGAGAAAAGCCGCAAATGAAGGGCTTATTTGGTCTGCTTTGGCCCATTGATTTTGAACACTGAATTCATTCTGCTCTTTTGAATAGAATACAGTTTCTCAATAAGCTCAGTAGTCAGAGTCAAAAGATTGAGTAAGAGCAAGGAAAGCTTGTCTTGCTTTGGAGAGCATGTAGGGGGCTGCGCTCCTCCTCGCAGGAATGCTGTTGGCTACCAGGGCATATGGTCTGAATTTCCCAGGGTCTCCTGTTGCAGGGCCTGATCCTCTGCGGAAAGATTTCTGTCGGCTGCAGTGCATTTTGAATCGGGCACCTAAGGAATGCGAATTGGCAGGTAAGAAGTGATTATTGCTTTGAAGGCACAGCTACGTTTGCAGGCAGCCTTTTAAGGTGAAGTCTTTTTCTTCGTTTTGTCACAAATAATTGAATAAAAACCTGTGAATGACGATGGAAGTACTATGTGGATACGCTTTTTTAGAATAGTGATTATGGCCAAGTGTCTTGTCTTTTTCAAGAGAGGATGGAACATGGAAACAAAACTGTGTGTAAACTGTGTTAATTTGGTTTGATGTAGAAACTTTCTTGTATAGCTTTAGCGTACTACAGCAATCCTGCAGGTTTCGCGGTAGGATTCTGGAAGGACGCAGATTTAGTAGAGAGGAGGTAGATTAGCACCAGTTTTTCCAGCCGAATGGAAATCGAGGAACGGAGCGCAGCCTCTAGTAAGTCTGAAATCTTACTGTTTAAGAAATCAGCTTTCTGGCAAAAATGGCTATGAACATTTCAAATGACACCCTGTAGTATATGGTGTTTTGCATGGAGCTCTTCTGTCAAGGTCATTAGCAACTGAATATATTAAAAGTGGACTGCTTATGAAACGGAGAGTTTTGCTTCCTGCCCGCCCACCTGTGGGTATGGTGTGGGTTCTGTAACTGTAAAAGGTCTCAGGAGGGTTATAAAAGCAGACAATATGGAAAATATATAAAGAAACAAAGAAGGAAGCCTGCATACACCATGTAGTTTCTTATACGTAAAGTTGGCTGTAGTTGCACATGTACCACTAAATTAACCTCAAAAGCTGGCCATGACAGCAGAATGTCCATAGTAATTGTTTTTGTTGGCGTTTGGCTTCAAAATTAACTCATCGATCTAGCATGAGTCTCTGTACTCAGAATACTGGTCTGGTAATGTTTTTTCACTTTTTCATGCAATCATGGAAAAAATATGTTTCTGCTCGAAGCAGTTGTCAAACAAGCGTCTTTCATCGACAATCAGACACAGGGCAGCTGAGTAAGGCTGTTTAGTCTAGAATAAATACTCGAGAGATTACAAGGTCGCTGTAGGAAATGTAATTATACCATTTATTCCAGAACAGTCTTTTTGCAGTGTGGGCTTGCAGAATACTAAATCATGCATTTATTAAAATACATATAATATGAAGAAAAAAAAATTCAGAGTCTTAACAGAAGAAATGGAGAACTGACTGGCAAATTGTACTACAGGATTAAGCAGTAAATATTTAAAATTGCTTCAGAAAATCAGGATAGTAGCGTTGGCTTTATTGAAAATTCGTAGGAGGCAAACCCTGAATTGTCTCTGCAGGTGTAGAGGCAGTGCTGCTAAGCAGGCAGCTGAAATAGCATCAGACAGAGCTGTCTGCTGATGGATTAGGATGTGGCAGGAGGCAGCCAGCAATTGTGTGGGCCAAATGCCCCATTTTCTGCACTCTGTGTGTCTCACCAAATCAAAGCCTTGTTACTACCAACCACTTAAAAATGTCTGATCGTCTGTGATAGTTCTTACCTGTTATTGAAAGCCCTGCTTTGCTTTCATCCTATTCCCTTCATCTCCTGCATTGAGATAAGTATTGACGTATGGTTCTCCTGTAACTTTGTATGTCCACAGACTTTAGTCCTTAGGTGTCCTCCATCAGCTTAGAAAAAAATATTTATGTAGAAGTTAAGTTTTAGGTCTTCAGTTGCTTCTCTGAAATTACATGGAAAGTTTGAGGTCAGTAGGTTTTTTTCCTCTTACTTTTTTCCTTCCTTGCTTCTCCTGCACCCCATCATATTGCCCTTTTTGAGTCTTTCTCCGACTCTTCAACCAGATGTATAATTGCATTGGGAACTGTGTAGTTGCCACAAGAAAAACGATACGTTTTGCGTCTGTAGGAGTGATCTTTCCTGCTTATCTTTCACTTCAGCAACAGAAGGGGCCTCAGCGTCCTCAGCTTCTGTAGTTCTTCCCAGGACAGAGCCCCCAAATGCTTGCTTTCAAGCCTAGTGTGCTAGAGGCAGGAACACCTTAGCGCTGAGGGGTAAAGTCTGTCTGATGATGGTCGTGGAGAATGTGGGAGCTCATTGAGGACCACTGCTGAGAGGAAGAGCTCCTCCTCTTCGTCAGCATCTGAGCATCACTCATGCTTTCTACTTGGCTGTAAGGAGCGGCAGAGAGATGTCATGACAAGAATTGCTCTGGGGCAGTCTAGGCAAACATTATAGTGGTTTTCTGAAGGGTCTGTTCAGAAGGGCTAATCTTTTAAATTAATTATTTAGTGTTAGATGTAGTTGAAGTAGAAAGGTAAGGAATATCCTCTTTTGAATTTGCCTTCTAAGGCATTTGTAAAGATCCATTGTACTAGAAATGCGAGAAGGAAGTCTGAAAAGAGGAAGACAGGGAGAATTCCTGGACCCTTCAATGCTATTGTTTCAAGAGGGGGGAGTTATATATAGTGAAAATATGTAGACTGAGTAGGATGGGCAGCAAACTAGACCCCTAAAGAGGAAAAGAAAGCCAGAAATGATGCATCTTCTTGACTCTGACGCTGATAAGCATAGTTGTAGAGCAACCTTCCGAAGGAAAATTGTTTGTTCAGGTGTCACATGGCTGAATATTGAATTACAAGTTTCCTGAAATGGCAGAGGGGTGCGTGGGGGTGTCTTGCTTGAAGCCTCATGCGGCTTTTCAAGCTGTTGCTCGTGATTCTTTAACGCCCTTCAGATAGCTTTGTTGCAGCTTTACCCTTGATGAGCAGTATTTTTCACAGTGATTGGTAGTCAACAGTGTTTGAAGTTTTGTAGGAGAGAGGTAAGTGGCAGGAGTGAGGGATCTCTTCCTTGAGGGGCATGGCAGTTGCCACAGTCTAATTCCGTTCATGAATGGGATCCTGTGTACATAACTGATCTCGCATCTGATATGATGGATGGCAACAGTTTTAAGGGTTGGTCTGGTAGTCTCTGTTTTCATATTTTGATAATGACCATCATGTCCCCCAGATAAGATCACAGTGGAGGAACTTTTCAGGAAAGCAGAACTGGAGAACATTCCTCAGAGTGAATAGTATCTGATCACATGTGTTCTCTTCTTTATTTTTCCTAGTTTCCTTTAAAAAAATAATTAAAAATCCATGTCTTACACACCTGTAAGAATTGGAGTTTATAGTTCCTTCCATTCCAGCAGTTTGTTTGTCTGTTCACTGGTTGCAGTCACACATGGTGGAGCAGCAGAGATCTTAGGGGTAACTAAGACCCTACCTGCTGCGTGAAAAGGAGTGGTTGGATGTGGAGGGGGATCCTAAAAGTACCTTGACTGACAAAAAGACTGCCTGGTCAGCTTATAACTTGTTAGCCACCAGAGAAGCTCCATGGAGCGAGATACCTCGTAGATGTCCTAACTGCTTGAGAGAAGCTTCAGTCAGAGCTTGTAAGACCAAGCTGTAGGAAGCCAGACTGCATTAGTTCTGGTGTCGTGGCACTACTTCAAAAGAAAGGAGAGGAAAACTGAAGCTCTTGGGATCTTTGAAATGGGAAGATGTCCAAGGACATGTAAAAGTCGTGTTTTGTAGTTAGAGACTCATGTGTGTTGGGTCAAGGGGGCAAAAGAGAAACCAAAGCCTTTTACAGACAAACAAACAAAACCCCCAAAACATAGCTGTTCTTAGCTTTGTGTGATCCAGACCTCTTTTATTCATCATGAACACCAATGACATGAGCTGCGTTTAATTCAGAGTTTCTTATTTGCAGGGTGGGGCTATAATCAATGAATTCTCTAAATAGTAGTCACTTATGAGCCTGAATTCCCTCAATACTAGTCCTTTATAAGCATCCACTGCTTTCCTTTCGAATCAGCCTCTGTATCAAAGGGGTGAGAAGTGACATGGTTGCTCGACACCCCCGGTAAGGTCGCTGGCTTGCAGTGCCGTCTGCGCAGCGCTTTGCCTCCGCCGGCACAGCCAGGCCAGTAAACCTGTCCACACACACCCGCGGAGCGTGCCGGAGCTGGGAGCGGGGGGACCGGCCCCGGGATGAGCTGCGGGCTTCTGAAGGCTGGTGGCACGAAACCTGCAGCTATGGAGCTGAGCATCACGTCAGCAGTTTTTAAAACGTGCGCTTTTTTTTTTTTCTCCCTTGGGTTAGGGATAGAATATGTGTTTCCCATCATGCTCTATAGCTTTGATGGTTTTAGGTTTTTTAGTTTCTGTATTTTCTTGGGAGTTAAGGAAAAGTACCTACAATTAAGTTGGTTGGCTGGAGATTGTATACACACATTTAGGAACAGATTTTCATGGCTTTGGTTTGAAAGCCTTGCTAATAGTTGAGAACTATTCTATGTAAACAAGCTAGGTAGTGCCAGGCTTCCAGAACGGAGTTGTTCACTGCTTTGTGTTCAAACCGGGGCATTCCAGTCAGGCCACGTTTCTGATAGCTGAATTGGGGTTTGAACGTAATTGGACTTCGCAGATGCACCGTTGCTCAGGCTTGAAGGTAACGCCACCATGTTTTTGTTTCCTTACCTAACTGGTATTAAATGTAAAAACATAAATCCTTTCCAGTGGGAGAGGAGAAGGGGAGATGGTTTTCATTTGGCATAATTTCCTGTGAGATGTGGTGCTAAACAAGGCCCATATTTACACAAGACAATACAGTTTTACATGTACTAGTATATCTAGCACGTTTTAAAATTGTTTAGCCAGCCCCGGGTATTAAATACCTTCACAATAAATGTGTTTAATAAAGGTAGATGAAGTTTGAAATAATTTCTGAATAATTTTACAGTAGAAACACCAGTTAAATCAACCCCATTGCAGTAATAAATGTCACAAAAACAATTAATTATACTTGCTTGCCACTGCAAAATCAATTGTGTAACTGTTCTTCTAAAACTGACTTTTACATTACTAAATCCTAAACACTACACTTCTGTAACTTGTCAGAATCAGGTTTTGGTTAATAGATATTTTCAGTGATGTAATGGCAACTTCTGGCATGGAGTCAGAATATAATGGACTGTGATTAATGTTTTAATAAGCACTTTTCTTCTACTTATGATGCAGCACTGAAATGGTTTCCTGCTTAGATTGATAGAACAGCAGGTATGCGTACTGACTTTTTTCTTCAAGTAAGAATAAGTTTTTCAGTTCTTCTGCTTGAAAATATTTAATGTTTTTCCTTGAGTGAAACGCTGCTGGATTGGGGGTTTCAGTTTGTTTGTTTTAAATCCAGCTATTGCCGATATTTGTCATTTGGAAGTGGAGGGTTCCGTGGAAACCTTTTCAGTACTTAAAATAATTGCTTTGCAAAAGAGGAAACTCATTAGTTTAAAAAATAGTTTTGATATATTGATGTTTCCTTCAGTGAAAAGATTTGTTTAAAAACAGTGTTAGAGTAATTCAAAAGTGTGAGAGAACAGTGTTGAAAATATTACTAGGTTAGATTTATTATTTAAGTTGATGTAATACACTTGCTACATGCTTGGTTATTTTTGTACTGGAAGTGGTTGTGTTTTTCTATATTTCAAATATTTCAACCCCTTCGCACCCCCCCCCTCCAAAAAAAAATGTCTGTTTTAGTCACTGTTTTTCATGACCCATCAATCCAGATTTGTTGCAGGGATAGGCTTTTTGCTTAGGGATCCAGTCAGCTGCGGTCCGCATGGAGAGGTGGTGTTTCTCCTCAAGGTGAGCGTATTCTCTATGCTCTTAATGCCCTGCTAAGATCAGGTGGTGGCCGTGCACTTGGTCTTCAGTATTCCCCTGCAGAGAAATATATGTTTTATATATATATATAACCACAGAGCATGAGGACTACCTTCTGTTGAAAACAAAGTAGTTTCTTTTCTTGCCTTTTCCTCTCTCCTTGTAGGGTGGATAGTAGCAATGAATATACCTGCGAGGAACAGAGAGGAGAAGAGGGTGAACCCTGTAGAAAGCGGAGGTCCCATGTCTTGGCTAATGCTGACATGAGTCCACTAGACAAGACTCCAGGTGCCTCTGCACTCTTGTTTCAAAAAGTCTGGTGAGTCTTTCTGGAAAGACGGAAAAGGCCCTGTGGTCCTGGCTCCAGTGCAGGTGCTCTTCTCTCTGCTCTGGAGTCTGTTGGCATGAATTGAGATTCAAGCTAACAGATGGCTTCTCCATCTCTTTGGTCATTCTCCGAAACCTGGGAATCTTACTGACCCCTCTGTTCTCGGGAGCATCAGCCCATACTTTAATTTTTCCATCAACTTTGGAAAAAATGCAGATATCGCCATACTTGTGTTTTTAATATTTGTTGAGAAATCCCCAGACAGCCTCTACACCTTGGTTTTGTGCCAACTCTCTGTACTGGGGTGGCATCTGCCTTGCATAGAGAAGGCTACTTGTGTATTTCCTTTATTTGCTACTGCTGCGTTTGTCTAGCTCTCCCTTAAAAAGATGCAGAAGGTGAGTTCTGGCTGCTATCTTTATTTTCTGACTCTCTTCCAGACTTCATGAGGAAATGCTCATGAATAAAGCCAAAAAAAATCTACACCTCTTCTCCCCTTCCTGTTGTTAGAAGGTTCCCTCTCTCCTCCTCCTCTTTTCACATTTAGGCGCTGATGGATTGGACAGGCTTCTTGCCCTGTGGTCATTGATTCTGTTAATTGTCAATAAGTATTCCAGAAATGAGAGAGGAGAGATCTGCACTCAGAGGCCATCTCAAAACTTGGAAGCATAAAGGCCCTGCTGTTCCAGACTCTCTTCAGCACACAGTTAACTTTGGAATAAAAAGTCCCACAGATACAGAGTCTGCAAACAATCTGAAATATGGAAAGAAAATCTTGTCTTTTTTTTTTTTCCCCTTATTCCATGATGTAGGTGCATCCTGCTTCTTTTTTTCCCTCACCAGAAGAGAAGCAAATATTGTTGGGAAGGTGTGAGTACAGTGGGGAGTTTGCTTTCAGGAGTCTGCTGTGAATGAGCAGTACTCTGCCTTGAGCAGTCCAGGCCATAGGATCCTTCTTCTTGATCTCTTGACTTTTATCTAACAGCGGTCACTGAAGTTACGATGTTTGTGGAACTGCTCTTTCGTTCTCGCTCACCCAGATTTGATCTAGAGAGTTTTTAGGTCTGCTGTATTCGCTCGATTTAGCCAGCCCTTAAATGTGCTTGGAAAAGCGTGGACTAGCAGAAGAGCATATAAAACTGGTGTTGTCCAATTCTACAAACATATGAGCAATCAATAGTGTTGTAACAGCTGGTGCTGGCCCTGGAGATGACAGCGATGGTAATTCAGCATAACGTCCCTCCTCGCCGTTTTCACGAGGTCTCGCAGCCAGTGCTCGCAGCTAACGCTGCCAGACTCCTTCCCTGCCGTCTCCGAAGAGCTGTAGGAGGTTCACATGCTCCCTGACTTGTTTTTGGCTGCAGTGTCAAAACATTATTCTGAAAAATTCCCGTTGAACTTGCTTGGGTGCTGAGGGCGGCAAGTTTAAAAATAAATAAAAACTGAACATAGGTCTAGTTCTGCTCCCAGTCCTGGAAGAGGGGATTTGTAGTGGCTGCAGTGGGAGCAGAACCAGGCCTACAGAAGTGCCTTTAATGTTCTCACCCTTGGGCGGTGGGTGTGGACGCTGCTTGCTTTTGCAGCACGGCGGATGAGCTGTGTGTGCTCGCAGGCACTTTCCTATAGCTGAGGAGCGTTGGCGAATGGCTCAGGGATGTTTGCGGATGGAGCAGAGGAATGCGGCTACCTGCGTGGCAGAGAGCCCCGGCAGTGAGGCAGTGTGCTGCAGACTGTTCGATGGGGCAATAGCTTGTCCGAGTTAGCAGGGATTTGGCTTTACTGGGAGCTACTGGCCACTAGTTGAGTTTCCTGTATTTCAAAACAGAAATGCTGAAAAACCGTCTGGAGCTATCTGCGAAGATCGACTGCCCATATGTACTGCGGCAGCAGGTTTTACAGGCTGTCTGCTCTGAGAATTTAACATCAGAAAAGAAAATCAATATCTTTTCTTTTAATGCTGTATTTATCCTTTTAGAAAAATACTTTGTGAATGGGGATAGCGAATACATGAGATTTCAGTACTTACATATGGGTCTGTTTGGTGCCTTCCTTGTGCAAGTGGCCCCTCTCCTTCTCGTGGGAGCCGCAGTGGAGTTTGATGTGAGCCTCAGCATCTGCCTGCAGCCCTGCGGAGGGAGGGCAGGTGAGCGCAGCCGGGCTCTGGTCGAGACCTCTGGAGAGGGATCTGGTTGCCCCATGACACTGCTGTCTGAGCTTGGGAAGGCTCCTAAGGTCAGGTTTCTGACATCTGTGGTAGTTATTCGTCCAAGCTCCTTATGGGCCTGGCTTCAGTTTTTTTCTTCTTCCTTTTTTTTTTTTTTTCCCCATTTGGTTCATTATCTGTAAAATGGGATTATCTGTTTTGAAACACCAAGGTTAGGCACTGGGAAGTACTTGCTACTTAGAGAGAGGACCACATAGACTGCAGTGGTTGGGTGGAGGTGATGATGCAGGCTGCTGGTGTTTTCAAAGACTGATGCGTCCTCTATTTTGGGCTGCTTTGAAGGATGGTTATTTGCAACAAACCCCAGAGTTTTTATTGACTCATGACTTATATTTTGGTTTTATTCAGCGTTTTTTGGCCTTTCTGAGGGCTCCAGCAGCTGAAACAGCATCGTCTTGCCACGCAGCAGTTTTAGCTGAGTCCGATGTTTGAAATGGCAACACTGCGAAATGTTTCTGGCTTGTTTTTAGAACAGCATTTCAGCTGCCAGTTTCCTTAAGAAAGCAAAAACAATATGAAAAGCAAGAAATACAAATAAAGGAGAGGCTTTAATATATTTCTGATGTAAAATAAAAAAATCAAACTAAACAAAAAAGGTTCAGAATACATGCTATATTTAGCAAAACTTCTAGGAAAACGACATTGAAATAAGCATGTGTGCTCCTGGAGTCCCTTCCCCTGATTTCCTTCCCCCTTTTCTCCAACCCACGCATAAACTCATCGCTTACATTTTCTCTTAATGAGCTGTTTAAAAAAATTTTGCTTTTCTCTGGCAGAAGGTTTGGATGCTCCCAGAAGAATACCTGCCACGTGGTGGGGGTAAATGTAGGGGCGAGTGAGAGCTCCTGAAACCTCTCTGCTTCCTGGCGAAGCGGTGAAGAAACTGCAGTGATACTGTTAATTCCTCAAAGAGGAGGGTAGGACTTTGGACGTTAAGAGTAACTGCTTTGGGGGCATGCTCCGTGCACCCAGAAAAGCTGTAATTTCTACTGTAGTGATTTTATTGCTAGATATGTTTGTGTGTGCATATGTGTATATGCGTATATCTTCGTATATCATTTTACATTTACAGTGTAGTAACTTGTTGTTATTGCTGTCATATCATTAGGTGTTTCCGTAGGCATGCCAATGCATTGATTGTGTTAGCAACTGCATCTGAAGATAGGTGTGTTGTCCCAGCAGAGAGAAGCTAACGTGCCGAGAACTTCCTGCAGAAAAACGGGTTGAATACTGAATAGACAAAGGTAACATTTTCTAGAGCAACTAATTGAATGAAGAGTCTGTCTTGCTGGTTTTGATGAACTGTAGGCTCTGAAATGATTAAAACCACATACTAGCTTTTAGGATAATCAGAGTAGGGAAGGAAAGGTGTTGGTGACACGGCGTTAGTGTGGAAGGGCATATCGGCACGTGGGGCAGCGGGTGCTCCGTGGAAGGGTGCTTGCAGAGCCGGGGAGGAAGAGACTGACCCGGCAGAGAGATGGGTCAGATGTGATCGTGTCACAGATTCCTCTAGAGCCTTTGTTAAACGGGGTAAACTGAAATCCTCAAAGGCAGCTAAGCACCAAAATACCTTCGGAGTTTGGCTTCAGTCTATCTGTAAATACTTCTTCCCCCTCCCTACTCCCCTGCTTGATATTACTATATGTATGTATCCACCTCCCTAGCTACAGGAGTAACCAGAGCTCACGTTTTGCAAGTTGGCTGCCATTATCTCTATGTTGTTTCCAGTATTAATTAATTTATGTAGTGCTGTGTCTTGTGTGACCCATGTTCTTTGCTTCTAGCTGCATGACCTTTGCTATTAAGCTGTCTCTAGTTGGAAGAAGTCCGTATGAGTAAGCGCTACAGATTAGCCTGAATAATTTATCTATTTTCCCAGCCCCCTTGGATTTTTTGACAGCAGTGCCTTTTACAAGTAGTGACTTTTATATTTTCTTCTGAAATGTAGATGAAAGTTGTTCAGTATCGCTGGGATAAAATGAGATCCCTGCAGGGAAAATACCTCATTGGATGATGAATCCCCATTTACACATATTTCTTGAGATCTATCAGTCTAAATTGTGCTTAAATATTTTTTTGCTATAGCTCTTATGAAACTAATTTGAATGTAGTACTTTAAGAAAAAAAATTACTGTCTACTTTTGTTATAAACCTAAAGGTGAGCTTGTTCTTTCCTTGTCACTGAGGGATGTGTTAGTTCTTGGGGTGAGGAAATTTGAGGCCACTGTTGGTTAAACAAATCCATAGGTCATGTGGGATATATTCAGCAGCCTTGCATTAAATAGGCAGAGCATATAGTGGGAGCTTTTGAACTCTGGTGGGATTAAAGGATAACAACTCTGATGCAAAAAGAGAACTAACTCACGAAGAAGACCTATAGCATTCTTGTGGAAATTTTACTGACTGTTTTTTCCTTGAAAAAAATGGAATGTACTTTTTGTACAAAAAGCGAGGAATTTCCATTGATACAGCTTTAACCTCAGTAAAGACTTATGTGGAAATTGTGTAAAGCAGCACTCAGTGAGGTGTGTGGGGGCTGTGTTTGAGATGGCTTCTGGGGCAGCTTGGACTTGAGTGGGCTCCGGTGTGTGTCAGAATAGCGCGGAGGTGCTCTGCCAAGAGCCGGCCCTGCTTCTCTTGTGGTGTTTGCTCTTCGTGGCTCCAGCTGGTAGAACCTTTGTTGTACAAGAAGTTCTTGATCACGAACGGCATCTCGTTAGCCCGTAGTAGATTCATATGCTGAAGTACTATTGAAGTCTTTGGAAACCTCCTTAGCACTTGCGTGGCAGATAATGCAGGACTTGTATGGAGCTCCTTTAAAGTCACCTTACTAGGGTGCTTGTCCTGCTGGTGGGAGAAATCAATATGGTCCTTTGCTCTCTTCCCTTAAATCACATCAGCAGCCTGTCGGATGTGACGCACTGTGCTTGACCCACTCACTGGAAATTATTAGCTTGATTTTAGTGAGTAAAGAAATTTTATTTGTCCAGACCCTCTCCCTCACCAGAATGCCAGAGTGCCTTTGGTGAGTAGAATATAGCATTTTACTTCAGAACAGCTCCATGCCCGAATAAAAGTGACTGCTTTTCTTCTGTGATACGCTCTTCCGTGCTGCTCAGGGCCTTAAAAACAGAGTATAGGTCCACAGAGACCCTGAAATCACTTCCCAGTCGTGCATCCAGTGAGTACTCCCAGTTCTGGGCTGCCATCTGGGAGAGCTGGAGTGCTGGTCTGGTTGTTTTTAATGAAATGCATTTCTCTGTAGAAGTTTTCTCAACACCTGTGTTGCCCACCATGCTGCTGTGTATTCATTTACGTTTGAACTGCAGAATGGGACTAAGCACGTTGTATGTGTTACATTGCTCTGCTGCCTTTGATTAGGAGGTTTATACATTGATGTACAACACACACAAACATTAAATTGGGGCTAATGGGAAATGAGTTTGGACTTGAGTTATAGTGACCATAAAATGTGATGAGATCTGGCACTCGGTTTAATGATGCCAGAGAGCGGCATGACATGTAATCTAATGACATCACATTGTACAGTGTTGCATAAAGCACTAATATTTTATGTGGTCTTAAAAAAAGATAAAAGCTTGGTTATAACATTCAGTGCATGTTTGTGCACAAACATGCGTATACCTGTTCATGACTGTATGTTAAAGCAGTGGCCCACACTGTTTCTTAAATTTCTTGTTACAGCAAGGAGTTATTATATCTTAATAATATGAGAAATTAAGCAGTTCAAGAGCACAAAGCAGGAAAATTACCTTCTTTAATTTTCTACAGATGTTTATGATGATTGAAGACTAAAGGAGTTTCATAATGAAATAGCAAATTGCATGAAAGGAGTTCAACTTCAGTACAAAGATACACTCCCCTAGAATATTAAAATACAGTGTATCATGTACTAATATAATAATCACTCACCTCTTGTCTTGCAGCTTTTTGACTTGTTGTAGCCATGGAACTTCCCTTTAAAGCGCAGTAATTTCTTTAAAACCCGTTTGATCTGTCAAGTAGGTGCAGAAGCTTGTGTCAGACACGAAGAGAATAGCAGCTTCAGCTCTGACAGGTGATACAAATGCAGTGAAGTTAATTGACTTCGCCAGCGGAGAAAATTCTTCCTCCCAATTATCTCAAATGCCAGACAACTTTTCAGGGGTGGGGAGGGAAACATGCCCGAAGGACAATACTGACAGAGCTTTTCTAGTAGGTGCTTTCTGTGCTTTGTTTTTATTCTTTATTATTTTTATTTAAGCTTTCAGGGATAAAACAATAAAATCAGCTAGCTCAATTGCATCTTTTTTGGGGATTCTCAAACTTCATAAATCTGTTGCCCTTCCGTGGTCCTCTAAGATTTTCTGCCTGTTTTTGTGAAGATAGAAACTTGCAAGAGACTCTGTGAGGCGACGAAGTCATAAACTTTTTATTTTTCTTCTGGTTTTAGCTGTTCTGCTTCTTTGACTTTGTATTGGTATAACTTAAACCCTGTTGAAGTCAATAGGTTTCTGTCACATTCCAAGTTAGTATTTGGAAGGCGAAGGAGAGAGGACCGGGCTCTTTACTTTGTTCGTTGATCCCTGGTCGGGGCTGTAGCCTGTCGCGTATGTGAAGCTCTGCAGTTTCGTGTTCCAGCACCACATGATTCTTTTACAGAAATTTCCTGTCAGTGGAGAAGGAGCCAGCAAGGCTGTCATGGTAGGGGTTATTCTTTGGAGGAATAAAACTCCATTTTCTCCACTCTGACACCTTTTCTTCCCTCAGCTCAGTTTCTGGTTTTAGTTTGTGGCTTTTTCCACTGCAACTTCTGGTACGTGTATTATTGCCAAGAAATGATAAATGCTAATAAAAAGGGACCGATGTAGGCAACTTTTTATTCTCTGTCACCTTCTCTGAGATCATGATGCGTGACAGAGCACAGTGCTAAGCAGTGCACGCACGTGTGTGTGTGTGCATGCACAAGTTTGTGCAAGCACTTAGCATGCCCAACGGGGTATCTGTACTGCGATTAAAAGGGTCTCCGTCTCTCTGATGTATGAAAGTTCATCCACAGAGAAACCAGGTTACCAGACCACGTTCCCTCTCCAGTAAGTACTGCCGGTGGTCACACGTTGCAGCAGAACAAGAATATATATATATATACAAATGCATATATATATACACATATATACATAACTGTTGCAGGAGTTAGTTTTCACAGGCTAGAAAGGCCTGGCTGGCTGGCAAATGTTAGGTTCCTGTCCACTTAGATGGGTTTCTTTCTCGCTGGATGAGGAGGCGGAGGATGGTTGCTGTTAATTAAGGCTGGAAGGTGATCAGCGATTTGGGGGGGGAGGGAGACGAATGAGAGAAAACACAATCCTGCCTTCAGGTTGTTCTCCCACTGAAGGTACAATCTGTTTCCAATGTCCTTTTCTTTTGTAGCACAGCTCTACTATATATAGCTGGCCTTTTTGTGTCTTATTGTTCAGTAACTTTTATGGCTTTTTCAAGAGTATGTTGGGAAATCTGACAGTGTTTATATTTTATGTGGTTGGGTTTTTTGTTATTTATTGCTGTTGTTTGCTTTACAAAAGTGCATAAGAACATCTAATGTGAGCCAATTGTACTAGACACTGTACAGTGATTTATAGGTGTGTGGAGGAACAGTCCATGCCCCAAACAGTCTAAAAGTGGAGGGATGCCATCTTTAAAAGAAAAAAATTAAATAACACACAACACTACCAAACTAGCTCCCTTTTATTTCTCCTGCACTTGACTCTCTTCTTGCAAAATGTGGCAATAGTATCAAAACTTTTCATTCTTTTGGCTTTTGCCTGTCAGTATAACTGTTCCAGACCTTTCAGTGGCAAACAGCTCCATTCAGTTTGTGGATTCCAGCATCTTACTCATCCTTGCTTCTGGTTTTGTTGCCTGAAAACCCAGATATTTTCAGATTGACACAATATTGATCACAGTTGCATTTGGTTAAATTTGAGGTTAAGTTTACATGAGTCAGTGATGAAATTGCATATGACGCTCTTTTGGACATCAGGCATTCATTACCTTTAAAATCATTTTTTGAGAAACTTTATTCAGCCACTAGATATACTTTTATTAAAACAAGCCCTTAGTATGCATAATTTAGATTTGGAATCGTGGTAAGTTTGGTTTCTCACATTTCTTGGAATGTGCTTTCAGTTTAGTTAAACAACATTCTATTTAGGGCATAATTTTAAGAATAATTTTGTAATTCTGGCAGCAAATGCTGTAACATTATAATTATGCTGTAACATTCAATGTTTTTCCATCATAAACTGGAGGTAATCCCAGTTCAGGAATACAGCTTTCTTGTTGCTCTCATTTCTTCAAACAAAGGTGCAATTTTGTCCACAGAAATGATTTCTTAATGAAGTCCGTCATTTGGGTTAGTTACATGCTAAAGTGCTTCAAAAAGTCTTTCTTTCCCTCTGAAGTCGTAGATGGTTTTGAACTTTTCTTCCAGGAATTTCGCTTTTCAGAATGATTTAAGCCAGCAGGTGCTGTTCAGAAACAGACTCGATTCTTGCATGTATTAAAATATTGCTCTCATTTAACAATCTTAATTTAAAAATGGAAACTAGTTAAATCAATACAGTTGAGTACTATATAATAAATAATAATATAATAAACAGAAATAATATAATAGAATATAATATATTCATATAATATAATATAAATAATATAATAAATAAATAACCCATATGTGTTGTGGATTTCAAAGCAAAACAGCACCTGGTGTTGTACCCAGGGGTCAATACTGGGACTAGTACTGCTTAGCCTCTTCGTTACTGCCTGGCTGGTGGGAAGGAGTGCACCTCAGCAAGTTTCCAGGTGATACAAAGGTCAGAGAAGCAGCTCGTGCACCAGATGGTTGTGCTGCCCTTCAAAGGGACCTCAACAGGCCGGAGAAATGGTCCAACAGCAATCTCACAAAGTTCAATGGAGAAATGCAGGGTCCTGCATGTGGGGAGCAGTAACCCCATGCACCAGTGCAGGCTGGGGACTGCCCAGCTCCAAAGTGGCTTTGCACAGGTGTCCTTGGAGCACACCAAACTGACCACGAGCCAGCAATGCGCCCTTGTAGGAAAGGCGGCCAGCAACCTCCTGGGCTGTGCTGGGCAGAGCGTTATCAGCAGGTCAAGGGAGGTGGTCCTTCCCTGCTGCTCAGCGCTGGTGAGGCACACGTCTGGAGTGCTGGGCCCAGTGCTGGGCTCCGCGGAGCAAGGGACATGGAGCTGGGGTGTCTGTTGTGTGAGGTGAGTTTGAGGGAGCTGGAACTGTTTAATCTGGAGAAGGGAAGGCTCAGAAGAATCTTGTCGATGTGTGTAAATACTTGATGGAGGGCAGGGTGTAAAGGGGACAGAGCCAGGCTCCTCCCAGTGGTGCCCAGTGGGAGGACAAGAGGCAGTGGGCACAAATTGTAATACAGGGAATTTCATTAAAGTGTGTTTGCTACAAGTGAGGTCAAACACTGGAACAGGTTGCCCAGAGAGTTTGTGAAGCCTTCCTGCTTGCAGATACTGCAGATTTTGACTGGACATGGCCCTGAGCAACCTGCTTGAGCTGACCCTGCTTTGAGCAGAAGGGCTGGGCTAGATGGTCTCCAGATGTGTCTTCCAGCCTCAGTGCTTCTCTGCTTCATGGCCTTCATGTCTGTCTGCTCTGACTCTGTGACGAGGTGAGAAGATTTCCTCAAATAATCTCAGCATCAAGATATGTAAAATAACTCTATGTATAAAAAAAGAGAGAGATTATTTCTTTGAAGTTGAGGACTTCAAGACCAGAATCCACTAGGAAGTGACTGTTTGTCAGCAGGCTAGCTTTGTCATCTTAGTTACCTTTTGGAGAGGTCGCAGAGATTGTCTGTGGGGTAGTTCACCAGTTTCTAAACTGGTGCCTTAGATGCTGTGGCTTGAGTCGCCATCAGATGTGGGCTTGGTAACGTGGCGTGGCGTTGCGTTGGTGTGAGACATGAGGAGTAAGACAGCTGTGAATCAACCTGAGGTTTCAAAGAGGTGATCTAGTTTTAAATTGTCCTTCTGTTCATATATCGCCCTGTCAGTTATGTACTTTCACTACTGAGTTTAAACTTTCCAGGAAGAAATAAGTGCTGAAATAAAAAGCTACATCTGCTCATAAAATAGGAGCAAATTATCATGTTGTCTTGCTGGTCCTGCTGGAGTGGTCAGGCTCCCGCGCGCTCCTGGGTCTGCTCCTGGAGAGGGACTGCTGGGGTGGAGGGAGCATTGGCCTGACCTGGTACAGCTTTCCTTCTGTTAAATGCCTTTCTCTAGTTGTTATTCGGGGGACGATACTGAACTTGGATAATGCCGACCAGAGAATTAATACATTGTGTGCAGCGATGCAAATGGTGTTTGCTTTATAGCAAAAAGCAATAGCGTTTACCATGCCTTTGATCTCTATAAAGCGCTCTGTTAGGCTGAGGTCATCTTGAGGAAGCACTGGCAGGTCTTTCCTTCAATTCTGTGTTCAATTCGATGTAAAAGGAACGAGGAATTGAATGTGTACTTATTGTGATAATTCATTTCAGTCAACAACAACAATTAGCTTGTTTTTCAAAGCTGCTCTACAGCACTTGGTGTTGGAATGGGATATCGGCGAAACTTTATTAGTTTTCACTGAAAATTGATATGTCTGTTAGCTTTTCATTATGGGGCTAGTTTTGCTTTCCAGATCAGTAAGACTTCTGGGTTCCTTTTCAAAACTGATTTTCTTTGTCGGTGTATTTGCTTATGTGTC
>Ga0181612_116601_pt1 | contig 19773 bp, 22 predicted proteins | sample HoacroProtozoa21_FD_119630 | JGI IMG/M metagenome (GOLD analysis project Ga0181612, IMG submission 119630) | Hoatzin crop microbial communities from Cojedes, Venezuel. Combined Assembly of Gp0051906, Gp0051904, Gp0051908 | reverse complement strand
GTGGTGGTGGTGTTTCTGGTGGGTTTGGCTGTTGGTAGACCCCATGGCAGATCCTGCAGTGGAGAGATGCTAAGGAAGGATGGAAGTCCAAGACAGTACTTCTTTGGTACTGGGACAATGTTTGAACACACACTCCCCTCCACCCCTACAGCTCCCACCCAGCTCTCGTGATCTGAGGAGGTGTCAGAAAGATGTGATTCATAACTCTGGGAGATCTTATATTTCTGATGGCAAATGTGTTTTTTGCCTGTCTAATATGGGGCAGATGACTGTCCCCATAAGGCACCAGCTGGCCCCTACATGCCCAATTCTGGCGGGTTGTGCAAGGGCTGAACAGAGCAGGGGATGGGCTCTATCCTCCTTCCCCAGATGTGCAGCCTCTCCCTGTGGCTCCGGCCAGCAGCACAGCTGGCATGGAGATGCTCGTGCCCGGGTCTGTGCACTCTGCTCCTTCTGCACAGGAACAGACGTCTGCGGTTTCCAGAGCTGTCAGTCATGCACACTTCACAAGCACTAAAATTCAAATCAGATGATATCAAGGGGAATTACACACCAGCATTGCTTGTCTGATCAAGAGCTTCACCTTGTGCTCAAGGGATGCGTCTTGTAATTTATTTCAGGCTGAGGAATAACTGATTTTTTTCTCTGCTATCTGCTTTATTGCAAGCTGGCAGCAAACTAGCCAAGCCCTCTGGCGCCTGGCGCGTCTCCCCTGCCTGTTCCACTTGCTGGCAGCGTGCAGATTTCTGCTGGACTTTGATCAAGTTTTGCAGCTGGGGCCCCTTGCTTTCTTCACCCTCTTTTATTCCATGTGCTGGCTGTTCTGGTTTCCCCAGCACCGCCCCTTGTCCCAGGGCTGCACCCGCTTTGCCCTCGGTTGCCTCCAGCCACTAAGCTGATGCACCCGCACTGCCTGGGGTCTGCCGGGGGGAAGGTGGAGGTGCTGGCGGCTCTACCATGGGGCCTGGCCTCTGCTTCCATCCAGGCACCTGCACTGCCTGGGTTAAAACTGAGTTTGAGCAAAGAAGTAGGAGGTGGTGGCCATGTGCTACCTTTGGTGGCCTGTGGGCACCGTGGCAAAGACAAGACAAAGAGGGTTTTTTTTGCTGGAGTTGAGGATGGGAACCTGAGGCTTTCAGTGCCAAACATTGAACTAAAATTCGCCTGAGCAGAGCACAGAGGAGTATCAGGGTCTGTGTTGCAGCCTGTCTCCTGGCATCAGACAAAACATCTTTCTGCTGCTCTCATGATGCTGTAACCTGCCCGATTCCCTCCTGTCACCTCCATCCACAGCCTGGCGACTGCATGGACAAACCCCACGGTGAGCCAGGCAGGGCTGCTGGCCCTCTTTGCCGAGGCCTCTCTTCTTCCCCCCTCTTCCCCCGGCTCCCCGGGAGAGGCTGGGTTTGTTGGGCAGCCAGTGGGGTTTAATTAAACACGCCATGGAGTGGAGCGCTGGGAAAGGCTTCCCCCAGCGCTGATGCAGCCAGGCCGGCTGGCCTCGGGAAACGGCCTTTGGCAGCCGCCTGACGGGACAGCCGGCCGTTGGAAATCCTAGGGGGAGAAATCAACCCTTCCACGGGTTTTATTTGGCCCTTGGAATAACAACAAGGCTGGGTTTGCTGAACAACGTTTCCGCTGGGAAATGCTGCCTTTTAAAGCACGGTCCGTATAGCAATATGCCGCTGGCAAGATGTTGCTCAGGGAGCAGGTAAGCGTTGGGAGCTGAGATCCTTGGGGTAGATGCGAGGATGAAGCGTTGTCCCTGATCTGAGTGTGTAGTACCTTCATCCCTCTTCTCTCCAAGCACCTGCAAGGCAGAGAAAGGCAAAAGTGTGTTACCATGCAAGGCTTCCAGACAACAGCTCACAGTTTCCCTGACCTTGTCCTGGGCTCACTCTGAGACTGAAGGAGAAGGGAATTGGGAATAAAGTTGTGGGGTTGATTGCCTGCTCAGAGAATTGCTCTTGCCTAGGATCACAATGTGCCATTGCCACCAAGTTGTTCATCTGGCCATTGCGAAGCACTTGAGCTCTGCCAAGCTTCACCTGGCGCTCGGGGTGCCCAGGGAAACCTGCTCACCCCGCTGTGCTCTGGTTCAGTGGTGCTGCGGTAGACAGTGGATTTCACAGAGCACATCTGACTCCAGACAGGGTGAGGTCTGTAGCAGTATTTCCCATTTCTCTAGCACATTCCAGATGAAGACTTCAAGGAATGGGGCCAACACTATCTGCATCGTAGAAACCCTGCTCAGGAGAGATACCCACATCACCTCTCAGACAGGCAGCTGGAAGCACAAGGTGATTTCTCCACAGTCAAGTCTATGGCAGAGTCCCTCAGAGAAGTGTTTAAGGTGTGCAGGATCTTTGCGTCAGGATTGAAGCATCTCCCAATTTTTAATCATCTCCTGGCACAGCAGCAAAGGAGAGAGGCCTCCCAGCCCTGGCGTGCAGACGGGGCAGTGGAGCCGAGCTGGGGAGTGCAGCTGGGAGATGCTTTACAGCCAGGACCTGAGCTAGGTCCCCCATACAAAGCATCCTGGCCGCAGGCATTTTTCTTCTTTGATTTGCTCACAAAAAGAACCCAGTTCCCACGCCAAGCCTCAGGCAATCCCTTGCTGGATTAGGGATAGCGGCAGATCTACCAAGAAGTTTTTCAAGTTGCTGCCTTCCCTGTGGAGTCAGCACAGCAAAAGCAGTGTCTAGGTGAGATGCTTCATCCCTTTTTTGAATTTTCTCATCTAATACCCTAGTCAAAGACTTGCAGGCAGCCGCAGCTCAAATCATCCTGCATTTTTCTTGTGATTGCTTTGCCTGATATCGTGGTGAGTATTCGTATCAAGTCGGTACATGATAGATGGTTAGATTTATGCTGTGTGTTGTGATCCGGGGTTATAAATGTACGTAAGTGACTTATTCAGCTTAAACACCAGCACAGTCTGCTGCTCCCTCATCAGCATTACAGGCAGAGAGAGATAAAATAGCAGTGGTAATTGTGGTGATGGAGTGTCACTGGCAAATAATATGACCACAAAGACCATTTTCAGAGACAGATGGAATACAACACCTCTGTAATTTCTCTAGAATTATTTTTACAGTGGGACAGACTGAAAGCCCCTTGAGAAGAAGGGCATCATGGAAGGTGGGAAGGGCTGAGCAAACATTAGGACTTCTGAAGAATTCAATGCTTATTAAAAAAAAACAAAGAGAGAGACAAGAAACCTATAAGTGAAAGATGCAGCAATCCAGAAGCACAAGCTGTTTTCCAGGGAAACTGCTCCCAGAACTGGAGCAGAGTTTAACAAGAGCTGTGATCTTCAATGCAGCCAACTGGATCACGGCGTTGTAACCACAGCTCCAGGCTGGTGCTGTGCATAAATCACAGTGGTGCATTTACGACTCTTTCATGTCATCTCCCTCCTTTAAATTTAATTTACTGTGCGGATCAGGTGTCAAAGCCCCTTTGCCCTCAGCTTCCTGGGCTTCCCTGCTCTGCTTGCAGAGTTTAGAGATGGCAGAAGCTGTCCATCTCCCAAAAGGACTTCACCCCAGTGCTCATCTTGCCTCCAGGCTGGTGTGTCTGCCAGAGGGATCTGGGCTGTCTTTTGACTGCCTTTAGCAGCTCTGCTGCTCCTGGCCTTTCACTTGGTGCTTCTTGGAGGGACAAGTGAGCTCCGCAAACTGAGGGTGCTGGGAAAGGGCCTCACTTGCTGCAATGGCTGTGAAGCTGCCCTGGTCCCCATGTGATGGGAAGATCTCTGGGATCCCCCACTTTGGGTGCACGTTGGTCATGTCTTGCTCCGCAGAAGCACTAATAACCCATGCCGTGATTTGGTGCCGGCCCAGGGCCAAACCCTACAGTACTCAAGACCGCTGAAGATTTTGAATTATGTTTTTGTGAGTTTAGGGTTTTGTTCTCCACCCTATGCTCGTTGCCTTGCCTGGTGAGTATCACATTGGAGAAGTTTCTGTATGGTTTTGGTGGGAAGGTTTTCTTACTGCCCACTGTGTTTCCAGGTGCTGAGAAGGGTGGAGAGACCTCTTGGAGCCAGGCTGTGCAGAAACATCAATGGAAAATGAACAACCCCCCAAATCCAAATGGTGTCAACTGGGGAAATTAAAATAACGAATGAGGACAGGTACGGTCAGTCTTTCTGGCACAGAGAATGAGCCTGAGGGAGCAAATGTGTTTCCTCTGTGACACATGGTAGCTTTTGACAATGGCATGACCTTCTGACTTGCTTGGTGAGTAGGGGACAGAGATAGACTAATGAGGAGCAGTTAGAATTTGGGATGCAAAGCCAAGGACTCCTGGGATACCCACAAGGAACATTTGCATAATCTTAACATCTTTCTTTGGCTTCAATCCCCAAAGTCTCCTTCCTGGAAACTTCACAAACTCTTTCTCTCAGCACTGCTGTAACAACACCCTCTTCTCTCCCTGTGTTTTCTTGTAATAGCTCTTATAGGGCTACTATTACAGGTTTGGTGCAAGGCACCAGTCCCTGAGGAATTGGTTGAGAGTGTTTCCCATACAAGACTGGCTTCCTCTTCTATAGTGCAGCGTGTGAATGTAATGAATGTGTCCGGCGCAGGAAAATTTATCAGTGAACTTTGTTGGGGGAGAAGAGGAAGGAGGAAAGTGGTGTGCAGCAGGTCTAGTGCAAAGAGTGCAGCATCTTTCTTCTGTGCTGGGGCTGCAAAGCCTCATCCCTTTTGCAAAGTACTAGCTAAATCTACAGCCAAGAGGTAATCACACTCTCAAGGACCTTGAGGTCTCAAAGAATTAAAATGCTGCAAAGCCTCATCCCTTTTGCAAAGTACTAGCTAAATCTACAGCCAAGAGGTAATCACACTCTCAAGGACCTTGAGGTCTCAAAGAATTAAAATGATGCTCAGGAGAGCATGGACTACAGAGAATTAAAAAATGGGTCATGGGCAGTGACCAAGCCACCAGGACAGACCTTCCCTGTCCACAAGCAAGTCTGAATTGTCCAGATGAGCTGCAAGGACTCTGCTTTTTGAGATGAGTGAGAAGGGGATGATAGCCCTTCTCACCGAGAGCACAAGGCTCTGGTGAGGTCTCTGACTTGCAGGATTTCTGTGGGAATTAGATACCTCCACCCCATATGGCCCTTTGTCACTGCATCCTGGCTCCCTTTCTGTGCCAGGAGGCATCTGGTCCTGCTGATGACCTGTGTATGTGGTTGGACTTTGAGTTCTGGAGCATCCCCCTGGGTCTGCTCTGCCATCTTGGGACAGTGGTACAAAAGGATTCACTGCTTTGGAGGTCTCTGCAGGCAGGAACAAGCTGGCTTTTTAACACCACTTGTGTTTATTGCTGATACACAAATGCTGTGATCCTCTCCTAGAGGGTCTTCTCTCCATCCTTCATTTAAGAGTGTCCCTACGTGTAACCAGATATTATGGGATGGGAAGTGACAGCGAAGTTGATCCTTGAAGCAAATAGCATCATTCTTTTTCATTAGAGAAATAATAATAGTAAGAGTCCTAAACTGCCTCATACGAGAGCTTCTGTGCCAGGGCAGGCTCTTCCCTAGCCCTGGGGTGCTCATCTCCCTGGTTCTTGCATGCAGGTGAATAGGGGCAACTGGGGACTTCAAGGCACCCAGGACCACTGTGTGCTCTCAGCTGAGAAGTGACTGTACCTTGTTGCCACGGGCAGGACTCCCTCTCCCCGGCTGCTTGGGCAGGGGCACAGCGCATGCTTGCTTTGAATGTCACTTTTCTTAATTTAAGCAAAAGTGGTGTTATGAACACAAGAAAAATAGCTCAGATGTGCCAGCGTGCTACTCCACAGCACTGCTGCATGTTCAGGATGGGAAAGCTGCTCTGACTTACAGAGCTGGAGGTTTATTTCCCCCCCTTCTTCCTCATTTCATTTTATTTTGTTACATTTTTGCAATTATGCCCTTTGGGGCTATAATTTTTGTTTAACATCTAATTCACTTTTGAAGGCAAAGTCATTACTGTTTTGCAGCTATGGATAGGTTTTATTTTTATTATTTTTTTAATACAGCAGCCATAAGCAATTTTAAAGCACTGCTTTACTATATAAAATTATCTTCCCTTATGATCTGATGTTGATACTGCAGCTTGATTTATTTTGAAGGACTGCAACAAATGGCATAAATGCTTAAAAGATAATTGTGTTGGTGATGGACGTATGGGTAGCGTACGCACAGCGCATATTTAAAAGGCAGGATGGCAAGGCTGATATTGGTCTGCAGCCAAGATTTCCTGGTGTATACAGGGTATGGTGGTAACTTCTTCAGCCAGGAAAGGTCATGATCTTCCAGCCTTGATTTGGTTGCTTGACCTAGCGTCAGCCTGGCACCAGGTTTACAGCAGATGCGCAAAGTATTTGGATCCTGTCCCAGTAGTGGGTCATGTAGGTGGTTAGAAGGGTTTAGATCAGGCCCAGATGTGGTGGACTTAGGGGAAGAGATGGGAAGGACAGAGCTGCAGGAGCACAGAGGAGCAGCAGTCGACATTCAGGGCCTGTCGCAGGAGCAGGGCCACAGGGGCAACCGTAAAACATGTACAGAGGGGTCCTCAGCTTGGTCCCCTGCATCTTCCTCTGTTGCCCTTTCCCCTCTGCCATCACTGTGCCATGTCCCATGCAGCAAGGCTGTTCAAGGGATGCTGCATTCATGAGAGGGGTCCCCATCTGTTCCCAGGCTACAAAGAGGAGCGTGGCCTCTGTGCCAGGCTTTCTGCGAGGTCCTTGTACAGAATGGGATATATTTTAGCACTGGGAGCTCAGCACTTTCCTTCTCTGAAACATAACTGGAATTTGACTCAGGGAGAGAGGTCTTTATCTAGGCATCAAAACCGAAGAGGACAACCAAATAGGTAGTAGGAAGGCTTGCTGAAGCCCAGCTAAAAGTGTTCAGAAACTAAATCCTGAAGTCCAGAAGAAGGCAGCAGGTCTGGCTGGACCACTGCGGTTTGGCTCAGGAGCCTTTCTACCTGATTCATCCCAGTGGCCATGCATGTGGTACTTGCTGCCTGGTAGCCACCTCCGCAGCCCTCTCCAAGGCTCCTGTGCCCTCTTTGAGCCCCAGGCAGTTGTGACTCTAATCTGCTTTGCAATTGCAATGGGTTACGACCCTCGCTTTCCTGCCAGCAAGGGCACGGGGTACTTCTGGGCTGGGCAGCCTGAGCCAGCACGAAACACGGAGGTGTCAAAGCCTGGGCAGGTCTGAGGGTGCAGGAGGAGCTGATGGAAGGAGATGCTCCTGTATGAGGTGGGCTGAAGAATTTTGCCACACTCCTCTCCAGCGCACATTATCTGAACGGCATCAAGCAGGACCTGAGTCCTTGTAGCAACAAGTTACTCTGCCTCCCTTCAGTTCTCTGATTTGCAGTGGAGGCATAACCGGGTTGTGCTGCCCGGCTCTGCTGCAGTCCTGCTGCTGTTGCCCAGCCCTGTGCCTAGAGTCCACCTTCGTCCACCACCAGCAGTCCTGTGCCATTTCTCTGATGGAGAGAAACATGGGTGCAATCGTGGCAGCCTCCTCCTGCTGGTCTCTCCTCCCTCCCTCTGCTCAGCTGAAGGGTTTCCCTTTGGGAGAAGCCCAGAGGGTGCAGCTGTAGGGCCATTAAATAGGGACCAGACGCTGGGGTTATGCGGGGCACTTCACCACCCTGACGGATGATTCGGTGTACCGCTGCTAACGTCTGATTTGTGGGGAGATAAATGTGGCTGGCAGCAGTTATCATTTGTGCTAAAAGCAAACAGCTTTTAGTCAATAATGCAATGTGCTTTCACATAACGTAACTTGTTGGGGAAGCCCTGCTGCCAGCGGCCACGCGCTCTCCTCTGCTCTCTCTGTAAGGGCAGGAAGGCCGGTTTTCTTTCCTCCTTTTGGAGCAGGACCCACATCCTTGGTTCCTGTCTCTTCTGTCCTTAATTTACAACAAAATATAGCTAGTTGTGTAGAAGCTGCCACAAAGAAGGGTTCTGGCGAGGAGAGGAAAAGAGACGGTGTGAGGTGGGGGAGGAGGGGGCAGGGGGTAGAAGAGCAGAGAGGAGCGGCAGGGGAAGAGGAGGGGGTGAAGATGTGTTGAAGCAAGCAGGAAGGCTGCTTTGTGCCTTCACGGTCAGAGTGGAGAGATGATGATGGAGCCGAGCTCTCCGACAGTGCTGCTGTAGGGGGTTGAAAGTTGCTGCCCCACGCAGGGTACGGTGGTGCCACCACTGCAGCTGGGAGCTGGCTGCAGACCAGCTCTGAAAGGTTTCCCTCTGTCGGGTGGCCCCTGGCCAGGGGAGGTCTTGATGCTCTGTCATTTGGTCCCTACTGAAATTTTTTCTTGTGAGGTTTCTGGAAACCTTGATAAAGTCGAGATTTCCCCCCCTACCCTGGGGGAAGAAATGGAGACAGGGTGACAGATGTGCTGGTGATGTGTTTGTTTGAAGTTTGCACCAAACCTCTTTGTTCTGGAAACCTCAAGTGTAGGCTCCTCTCTGGCCCCACGCTCCCTTCCACGGTCACCAGCTCAGAGTGGGGCAAACTGCACTGAGGTAAACTAGAAAGGTTTAGGTGACTGTGCTCAGCTCAGCATCTCCCAGCCTCAGCTGCCTGCTGCTCCAGCATCTCCAGAGAGCCCTGGTGTGGGGAAGGGGCTGACCTCTTCAAAGAGCTGTGCTTGCGCAGCCTTGACCCTCCCATAACCCAATTTCATCTCTCTGTGCTGGACATCCAGCCACCGCAATGAATATCCTCCAAGCTGAGTCTGCTGCAGCCCTGCCTCCTCCAGCTTCTGCGGTGATGAATGTAGCAGGGAGTTAACCTCCCCTGCCTCTGCCCCAGCACTAAGCACCCTCTAAATGGAAGATCTGTGCAAGGAATTGGACATGTCTCCTGCTGCTGACATAACCCTGGGCAAAATCTGTTTTATAGCCAAAGGGCACCTTTAAAAACTTTTTATGTATGTATTCAGGGCTTCTCCATTGGAAATAGGAAATTTGCAGTAATGGACACTTTCCTGTATTTGTAGAGGATTCTTTTTTCTTTTAATTCTTCAGATTATTACTCTATGATAAGGGGCAGGACTATTGAATAAGAAGGAAAAATTCTTGGCTGCCTCCCTGGGAGGTACTTCAGGTTCAGTACAAACTTTTTGAGTAATGGGACACCTCACACAGCTCCTTCATTTTCCCGACTCCCAATGAGGGAGACAGCGAATACCTCACTCTCCATGGAGGCTGTAGCAATTGAACACGACATATCTAAGGGTGATTAATCTGGAGAAACAGCCTGGCCATTCAGCCAGCTCAGGCTCCAGCTGCTGTGTTGGTTTGTCTGGGATGTGTAAAATGTAGTGCAACGGGACTGTAGGCAGGGCTGGATGCTTGGCACTGGTGTCAGCGCAGCTCTGCTGACTTGTACCGGCATGAACTCCAGAGCAGAAGGATGCTGGCCAAAAAGAAAGGAACGAGGGTGTTGTGGTGTCAAGGCTGGGCAACCTGCCCAGTGTCCTACCTGAGTCAGCCCAAGCCCAGGAGCTGGGGCAAAAGGTGTGCACCTGGAAGCGGGATTTGGATAGAGGTGATGGATAGCACTTTCTAAACCAGGCACCCTGTGCCCAGGCAGATCATGAGCTCTCTCCTGAAGCTGCTGTGTGCGTGCTGGGTGAACTGGTCACTGGAGCCCTGGCATGATGCTCCTTTGCCCAGCATGGCAGAAAGGCTGTGACACAGGAGATGCTCAGTCCCTCACTGGGGCTTCTGTGGAGGTGGTCCATCCAGGAGAATTACGGCAGACAGACACAACTTGTATTGTCCCCAGGTGTTCCAGGCTATTTTCCCGCTGGTCATCATGCACAAGCAGAGGGGACCGACACGGTGGCAGATCTGCCCATCTCCAGGCTCAAGGCAAGGGCTGATCCCGCTGCTCCAGCAGGATCAGAGCCCCAGGTGCTGCTTTTGATGTTAAAGATGTGACAGGACTCATCACGGGAAGCCTGGGTGCTGCAAGCATGGCAGGCGAGGAATGGGTGAGGAAGGCTGCATGTTGGGAAAGAAAGTAGCTGCTCTCTGTGCAGCAGCTGCTTTTCCCTTCACTGTCTGGCTCAGGAGCTGCTCCCCATTGCCACGTAGTGCAGTGGACATGCTCTGAGCTCCCTTGTGCTGGGCTCAGCCCTAAGTGCACAGAGGGCTGAGCCATTCTCTGGCTGGCTGGGAGGAGAGCAAACTCTGAGACGGCTCCCATCTTCTTCTGACTTTATTCTCTTACGTGCCTTGTAGGGGAGCTGTTGGCAGATAAAGACTGAGCTGCTAAAAAGAAGACGATTTCACAACTGCTACAGGATCTTGCTCTTTACTTTGATTTCCTCCACCTGGAACATCTTCCTGGGGAGAGGTTATTCGGCTGTTGGAACCACTGTTTTCACCTGTTGTGCCAATGCCTCTGCTGATATCTGTTGTTTCTGTGATAGGAGTGCAGAGAGAAAGCAGAACCACTTCTCTGCTTCCCTCTGCAACCGACTGAAGGAAGCAAAACACCTCCATCTAATTGCTAGAGGTGAGTTTATTCTAGGTATTCGGGGGATGTTGTAAGCTTCTAGACAGTCCCCCAAATGTCTGTATTCTCACAGAGACCAGGGAAACTTGAAGTGAACTGGAGCCAGGGAAAATGGAGTGCGAATCAGAGCAACCCGCACAACTGTGGGCAAAACAGTTTTGGCCAAACATCTGGGCAAACTCTGCAGAGGAGGCTCTGCCATTAAACTGTGTGCTGGGGCATGAAGAAGGACAAAGCTGCTTTCTCTGAGCAGCCCAACTGTATTGCTTCATTACTGGCTTAGTTGGAAGCATCTGCAGAAGGCACTTGGGTGCAGACGGGAGCTTATTGTACTGGTTTTGTCCCCAGCCCACCTCATGTTCTCTATTGATGTTTCTGCAGCCTTCCCCTTCTCTTTTAAAATTAAGGCTATTGTTTTCCCCCTGAGAAGCTGCCACTAAAGAATGCAATGTTGCAAGCAGATAAACTTTTCTCTGTCACTTTCTAACTTTAAAATACAGATAGTCTTTATGAATGAAAAAAAATCATAGAAATGTTGAATGCTATTACAACTGGCTGGGAGTTTTCTAATAAATGCTCTTCAGCAGAATACGCCAACTTGTTGAAACTGAAACTCTTCACATACATGTGCTTGTTTTAACAAAACTTGCAGTGACAAAGTGCTCTCAGCTCCACAACAAAATTTCTGGCTAGAAATAGAGGAGAATGAGCTGTGGCAGCTGATAACGTGCTGCTGCTGGTCTGTTTGCTTGTGATGAGAGATGCTCCAGCCAGACCAGCCACTGTAACCTCAGGTGCCTTGAGGAACTGGCTTGGTGGTGGGAGGGGAATGACCCCTTCAGCTGTCATTGAGCCTCAGCCCTGTCTCATGACTTGTCTCTTCTGCACAGTGACCATCGTAAAGTAATGCTGAGCCAGGACACATCAGTCCCTGGAGTCCCCATAGATCTTGCAGGGGGAGCAGTCAGTGGGTCACATGCAGCTGCTTTGCAATGTGCCAGTTTCTATAAAACAGAGATGCTTTTAAGGTCAGACTAGATCCCCTTGTGAAGGATGGATGAAAAGGAGGCAGGGGGCAGGTGCAGAGAGCGTGCCACTGGAAAGGCTATTCTTTGATTCGGGGTCAAAAGCGGATTTCTGTGCATTTCAGCTATAAACCCTGTTAAGTGCAGCTCGGCAGTTTGGAGCTGTGTGACAAGCGCTAATTTTGAGAGATTGTTCTTTGCTGGTGGACAATTACACACTGATCACAGCAGGAATGTAAGCATGGCTAATCTAAATGGCCTGGCATTTTGCTACTCAGGAAGTAATGTTTTTTGATTTGTTAATGTTATAGAGCATTTACCCTGTACAATAAAAGTTCAAATGTTCTCTCCACAGTTTATTATTTCTAAAGTTTACTCAGTAAAGGTAGGAATGAAAGACATGGGCACCAATGTTGTTTACAATTAGCAGAAAATTGCCATTTTACTGGAGCTAACCACTCCTGCGCATTGGTAGCTAACCACACCTATTGCACTTGGAGGCAGCCAGGCTCTTGTCTGCGGCCTCTTCCTGGTGGGTCTTGAGTTGCTAAATCCCTGTCCTAAGCTCTGCTGAGTCCCACAGACCAACAGGACCTGCTGATGTCCAGCAGCCCAAGGGACCTGCATCTCTAGCAACAAGCTCTTCCAGAACATGGTGTCCTGGGGACTGTGCATTTGTCATTGTCAGACGGAAGCTGTAGGGTAGGCGGTAGAAAGAGAAATTGATATATACTGAGATATATTCTTTTCCTGGTAATGTACCGTAGGAATGAGAGGATCTAAACAAAGTCTAGCTGAGCTGTTTGGTGTCTGTCTGTCACAGCTGAGAGCAGCTTTGACATTCAAAGTGTGGACAATGCTGCTTCTCTCACTGAGCAGCATTGCCCAAAGGTTGGTGTCATCTGCCACGAGTGCCAAACCTCGGCCAACTTGGGATGTCACTGCTCGGTGCTGTGAATTCACGTACAAAGAGATCATTGGTATTTGGGAGGTATTTGACTGGACGGTCACCTAGAAATCGGCCCCTCTTCTCTCTGTCCCCTCTCTCCAGGGAACTGGTGATTGGATCAAATGCCTGAGAGTTTGGCTTCAGTTGCTCCTGGCCCTGCTGAAAGTGATGATGATGCTTGGAGGTCTCTTACTGCAGAATTGGTCCTGAATCTTCTGGTGGCAAGTGCAGGAGAAATGTCAGAAGTGTCTAAGAGCGACTGCCGTTGTGCTTTGCAATATGGTGCCTTGTTCCTACTGTTGCTGCATCCCGGTACTGGATGAAGTGGGATCCAGCATCACCATACATGATTAAGCAGGCTAGGCATGGTTAGTGTAAATCCTTGGTTAGTGTAAACCAGCTGACTGCAAGGAAGTTGAACTTCCTTGCACCAAAGAATCCAGCCATGAGCATGCGAATTCATCTGAGAGCAGCTTGTTAGTAGCACCTAGATATTACAGCAATTGGTGAGCTATAAATACCAAAGGCAGACATAATATTAAACAGGCTGTGTCATCAATTAGCTAATGACAGCAGCATAGAAACATTGGATAAAAATAACCTGTAATAGCACAATCCTTTCATCTTACCCCCCTCCTACTCTCCTTCACCCAGAAATGAGCAGCTCTGGGACACCTCATTTTTTACTATTAATAATTTAGGAGCTGTAACGTTCTGCGATGAGCAGTGTCTGATCTGCAAAACATTCACTTTTTCAGATTGCTTTACACTTCCAATCATTTTCCAGAAGCAAAGCTGGTGAAAAAGAGGGTTTAATGCACAGGATTCTTTCAGGTAATGACGTGGAGCATGTGGCGCAGCTTCTCAATGGAGTTTGTTTTGTTCGTTGACATTATGGTGATGGCAACAGCTGCCCATTGTGCTTCCGTGTGGCACAGGCACAAGGGATGGTGGGGGTTCCTGGAAAAGAAACTTAGCGTTATGTTGATTCCAGGGTTTGGATTTGCAGCTGTGGATCAGACCCCATGAATGCAACTCAGACCAATAAATACCTGGACTAACCTTGTCAGAGATGATGCCAGTGTCACAGTCTGCCTTGTGCTTTCACCACACATCACCCAGCAGACTCCTGATGCACAGCTTGGTGCTATTAGAGGGCAAATCCTGTTCTGGGTGGAGAAATCTGGCTCCCTGCAGAGCACTGACAGCAGCCCCTGTGTTTCTCCTTGCTCATGTTCATGTCCCTGGGCAGAGGATGAGGCTGCGGTCCCCACGTCAGCCCTGAGCATCCCCATGGCACTTTCTTGGTCCACAGAAATGCAGAGGGGTTGAGAGGACCGACCTGCCCATCACTAAGGAGCAAAGCACCTTTCCCTCTGGATGTGCCTGTCCTAGCTGAGCACAGGCTTTTTGAGGCACAGATAAACAGTCATAACTGCATGGCTCTGGCAAGGACAGAGAGCAGATTTCCTTCACCACTTCTGTTCAAAACTGACTGCCAAGTTTAAAAGGTCATGAAGGAGGAGGATACAAGGAAAGGCGGGTGCAGACAGACTAATCCACAGACAGTGTGAGCATGCACGCCCTGTTCCTGAAGTTTATCAGCCTGAGAAAACCCCTTGGCAGGTTTCCAGAAGAAAAATGGAAACAGCGAGAGCTCTCCTGAGTCCATTTCCCAGCCATTAACCCCCTTCTCAAGCTTTTTTTTTTTTTTTGGCAAGGAAATGTTCTGGATGTTAGAGGCTGACCTGAGAGCTGGAGTCTGGGAACCTTTTTTCCCCTCTAAGTTTCTCTCTGTGGTTTAATAATAGCTCAGGATCCCTTATATAAAACAAGACAAATGAGCCCTGACTTTCTATAGGTTCCTAAGTGGGCACAGGGCTGACTGGCAGGCTGCCGGGGTGCTCCCTGCCTCTCAAAGCCTTGGTGCTGCTGCTTGCCCGTGCCACCGCTGAGCTTGTCCCCAGACTTCAGACGCAGCCCTGGGCTCCTGCTTCCACCTGGCCCCCGGACAGGGAGCGCAGGCAGCTCCCGGGGGCATGGAGAGCTGCTTTTAATGATGTTTTAACTCAGATGGTGTGTAGTGCCGTAATGAAAGCAGTGCCTGCTACTCTCTGCCCTGCCCCAGCCGTTTTTGTTTTGTTTGGTTGACAACACAGCAACAGTTTAAGATTTGGCCCATGTGGATTAAGCCCTGAAGCAGACTGTGTGTGATGCTGGGGACAGGGATTCACAGAGGCAAACTTTCTGCTAATTTTTCCAGTCCCTTTTATAGTCAGAGAGCAGCCATCTCCTCTGCAGGGTGATTCAGAGAGGCTAAATTAAGCTCTTTCTCTGAATCAGCCTCCTGGGCAACTCGCTTTGCAGTTCCCATCTCTACTACAGCCTCCAGCGCTGCAGCTGGACCAGAGCTCGAAGCCCAAAGCTGGCTGAGAAAAACAGGGGTCTTGGGGTGCTCCAGCTCCATGGGGACAGGTCTGGACCAGCCCAAGGGAGGCACCTGCCCCCCAGGGGGGGAGGTCTCTCCACTGCCTTTGCCTGTGTCACGTGTTGGTGACTTGGGGAACCTGGGATTCCCCAGAAAATCTGTGATCTGGGGGATCTCCTGATAATCCTGCATAATATCTGGGCATAGTTATGAGTCGAGAAACCCCTGCAGAGCCAGCTGCATGGTCTGCACTCCCCTGAGCTTAGCGGCTCAAGAGACAAATGATGGCAAGAGGGAGAAATGCTGAACCCGATCTTGAGCAGAGAAGAGAAACTGTCATGACGCAGCTCTCCTCTCCACCAAAGCTTCCTGCTGCTTTTTAACAAAGTCAAAACCACTTTGTTTCTGTTTAAATAACAGAATTGCATTGGAAATGTTGAAACTTCAACATTTGACTGTAACACATACCTGTGTGCAAGCAGCAATGTCCTTGTCTGGTTGCAGGGAGCTGGTGCTCACTGGTGGGCGGGCTAGAGCAGCCTTTAAAGAAAGGCTCTGGCTAAACTGTGCTGTTGGGAATACCCAGGCTCGTAGCGGAGAAGACCAAGGCAATGAAAACAGCGGTGGAGAAGTGGGAGAAAAGAGCTGTGATGGGCACAGACGGTGAGAAGATGGAGCTGGCCAGGAGGGAAGGGTGGGAGGCAAGCGAGCGTGTGAGGGGCCGGCTGGGACTCACCTCTTGGCGATGGTGGGAGCTGCAGCTCGTTCCCAGGCAAGCAGGCGGTGACTCCTCTCTCTGCTCCTCCTTCCCACTTCTGGCTTTTCTGAAGCGCTAGAAGTTGCAAGCGGGGGTGATTTAGCATGTCACTGCTGAAGGTGGGAGGCTTTGTGGTGATTAGCCTACCGCTAATTAGGAATATCTTTGGGTATTTCTTTGGAAGAAAACACTGATCCATTTATAACAAGTCACCACTTGCAAAGCAGTTACCTGAAATGTTTTACCCTTTCTATATAAAGAATTAACTTTTAAAAAATTTTAAAATCAAAATATATCAAAGATGTCTGTCAAGAAAGATTGGTCTTTGTAATTTAAATGTTGCAAATGTGTCCTGTGAAATGTCTGCAATAAGTCTTGGTTTTACTAGTTTTTAAAAGAATATTAAAAAACCAAAACAAACCACAAAAGCAAGCACGACTAACTCCTCAGAGTATAAAAGAGACATTTTATTTTTCCTAAACAGTGACAGACTTCTGAAATCTGAAGGCCTCTCTGCACATACACTTCCATGTAAATAGTATAATACTCATGTATTTTTTCCTCATTCTTTTTTACTGTTGACTTCCCTGCCTGGCTGCATGTACAAGTGACGGAGGGGACTCTGATCTCTTCCACGCTTGGTTGTGAGAAACAAGTTTAACGCAGGAGCTGCTTGGTTGGGATACCTGCGACCTTTGAGTGCCCAGCTTGTTGCCTGCTATGAATGTTGGACTGTTAAAATATGGCTGTTTTATATGGAGCCAAAGATGGAAATAGAGCTGGTGTCAAAACTGTTTTATGTGCAGTGAGCAGAAATGACTTTAGTGAACGTTTAAGGTGAAGCAGAACACAACGGTTGAAGTGAGGGACCAAGACGGATTTTAAGCAATGAAGCTTCATGCTAGAGCTGAAAACTGATCTGAGGTGTCATGTGCACAGTGTCTGAGCCTTATTTATTCTCAGATATCATAATTATATTGCAAATATCCTGATCACAGAGGTCTCTGCCCTGCAAGTCAGCATGGCGTGAGGGCAGCCACTCTGCTGTGACCACTGCCAGTCAATGTGGCCTCTTTTTTTCGGTGCATCCCCAACCTATCTGCTTGTGGCCTCAGGTTGCTATTTCTCATTTTGTTTGTGGGCTGCAGAGCCAGTTGGAGCAAAGATTGAGTCTTAGGTACAACCCCTACCCTCTTCAAATGAAGCAGAGCAAGAAAGGATGAGGTCTGCTGGGGTCAGAGGGGTGTTGTGTCTCATGTACTTCAAGCTCTGCACTGGAAGTGCTGCTCCCTGTGACTTGAAGGAAGGAAACTAAATGCCATCTTATTTTCTGAACCTTTCTAACAGTGATGATGATGAATTTGGCTGAATAAATTAAAACACTTGAGAGCTTAAAGGGGGATGAAATGTTACTTTGTTTATTTTCAAAAAATACATACCATTTTTTACAATATTTTCATACCTCATTAAGTTCTCTTGTGTTTTAATTTCCTTCTCAGAAACTGTATGATGTGCTGCTCATTGCTTAAACTCAGAATGGGATTTTCATCATTGATACTATCTGTTTAAAATGTTTGATAGATAAATTCCTTTTATTTCCCCTTTTCTACCTACCCCAGGGCTTAAATAGCTCATAAGCAACAACATCAACAAAAATTGTTTTGTTATTCAAATGAGACTTCTTTTCCCCACTGCAAATTCCTTCCTTCCCACAAACTGTGTTTTTTAGCAATAACAACTGCCTAAAGCTCTCTAACTTTATTTTGTAGGCAATCATTCTGGCCAAAACCAAACAAAATAGGGAGCCCATTAAGCTAGAGCCTGTTTTGCATACACCTGTAATAATTATTTAGATATGCACATCAAAATGAATAAGCTGTTGCACAACATAATTGGTTAATTTTGATTATGCAGGAGCATCATCTTGCTGCATTCATAAAGGCAGCTCTTGCTTGTAAGCTGGACAGTCACTAACCAGAGACGGGTAGGGTACTTCCCAAGTACAGGACAAGTATCTGTGAGAATGGGGCACTTTGTCATCTGTCCACAGATGCTTTTGGTACTTTCCTACTTGCTAACCACATGCTAGTTGCTAGAGACTTCTTGATGTACTCAATCAAGGGCTGGCACTCACAGAATTACCGATGTTTTGCCTATGTGTGTGTGTATAACAAATATCTAGAAATCTTCAAGTGCATCAAAATAATTAACTAAGGCTCACTGCAACCTAGTGAGGTATGATCAACCTCATTTGACAGATCGTTGAATGAGACATGGCTAGTTCAAATGACTTGACCAATGTTGACTTGCCCTTGCAGCAGAGTTGGGTTCAGAGCTGCAGTGTGATATTGAGACAGCTGCCATCTCACAGCACCTTTCTGTGCTTCTGGAGCAGAAAAAATTGAAACAGTACTGTGAGCCTTTTGCATATGGACTCTTCAGGTGGCCAGGTGGTGCCATGGCAGCTGAGAAACCAAGCACAGGAAGGGAGCTCCTCTCAGGCAGCATTGAGGAGAGCAGGCAGATGGGCAGATGTGTGTTTCAAGGGGTAGGGGGTAGCACAGAGCCGGTGCTCCCAAAGGGAAGACCCTGCTGCTGCCAAGCTGTCCACCCTGCTCTGGCTCCAGGTTGTCATCAGAAACAGGGGTATGGCACCAGGTGGCACAAGAGGTGTCGTCAGGTGGTAGTTACTGGCGTTGGAGGTGGGCAATGAGAGTTGCTGACGTGGGCCTGCACAGTGATGTTGGCTGTGGGGAGGCTTGGGGACACAGTCACAGGCAGTGGAGAGTGAATGGGTTTTATCACAGCGAGTAGTCTGAGGAGGGCCTGAGTCACTATTTTCCAAACAGCTTGAAGAGTTCAAAGTGCCTTTTCCTTTACATCTACTAGTCTGGGTGGCAGATGCTAGCCACCCTGTTGTCTGCCCTTCAGCGCTTTGTGACTGCCCCAGCACTGCTGATGGAAGGGCTCACTTAAGCTTGCACCGATCTGCTGTGTGGAGAGCCTACCAGCTTGTGCAAACATAGCCACAAAATGGACTTGAAACTCCTCATGCTGATTTTCCATCAATTAGACTAAGGAAAACTGCAGAGACTCCTCCGCTGGCAGTATTGTGCAGGCAAGAGAGCTAGCAGGTGGCAACACAGCCATGGGATGGGAACCTTTTTAATCAGCACGTTTGCCTGCAGAGAGCACCTGTATCTGTCTCCTCTGTATCTCCTATAGCCACCACAATTGATTTCTTGGCAGCTGGAAACTCTTTTGAGCACAAGTTCTTAACAAGCCAAAGGAGAGCATGGCATCAGGTAAGTGCTGTTGATTAACCAAACTGGCCTTGGGGCTTCTCTGTGAACAGAAATCATTCAGGTCTGGCCATAAAAGCAACCTTACTACAAGGAGTGGGGTGGGGGGAAGCCCAACCCCAAGCAAAGCTAAGGCAGTAGATAAAAAGGCAGCAATACTAAAACAGATGGTGAAATCAGTGGCTGTAGGTCACTGGCATCTGGCAAGTGAATAGTTTCCCAGCACAGACTTCTCTCCTGGGACAGAGCTGTGTGATGATGTTAGCTGCTGGCTGGTCCAAGGGTGTTGTGCTGAGGCCCAGCTCTGGGCAGGATTTTGGCTGCGGTTGGGCAAAGGAGCAGGTGACCTCTTTGTATCTGTGAGGGAGGTCTGGAGGCTCAGATTGAACAGATCCTGGGCAGGGAGAGCTGAAGTATGTGTTCAGTTTTCCATGCATTTGAACACCTTTCCCTTTTCTTGTTCTGTTTTTTGCGGAAGAAGAGGGCTCTGCCTTATTCTGTGGACAAATGACTTCAGCTGGACATCAAGCCACGGAATTTCAGGTGCCCATTGCCAAGGCTTTCAGAACTGTGGGATGAAGGGAAAGGCAAACATACCCAACCAAGAGGGTTGTCGTCAGCAGCACTGAGTCTAGTTGGACTAGTGGTGTTCCCCATGGGTCAGTACTGGGCCCAGTCTTGTTCAACTTCTTCATCAATGACCTGGATGAAGAGCTAGAGTGTACCCTCAGCAAGTTTGCTGATGGCACAAAACTGGGAGGAG